>OGMN01000404.1_pt1 | contig 48902 bp, 47 predicted proteins | sample 1573211 | NCBI WGS metagenome assembly OGMN01 (sample SAMEA2581876, study PRJEB24529) | metagenome | biome: Human gut stool | place: China | collected 2011
GCTCTGGAGGCGTTGGCCACGCTAATTAACAAATAAATTCATGCGTAGCCCCTGAGTACCTACCGACAAGACCCCGGCGGGAAAACGTGAAGATATTTCGCTTCGGGAAAAGGAAAAAGAGATACAGAAAGACCTTGACGACGGGATTGACACGTTGGGAAAGAAAATGACTGTCTGCCAACTCTACGCAAAGCAGATAAGGCACCGGGCAAATGTACGGCATGGCACAAAACAGGGGCGCAAGCAGCTTATGAGGATTTTGGAAGAAGATAGTCTTGGAGCTTGCAGCATTGAGAGCGTGAAGCTGTCCGACGCGAAAGAATGGGCTTTACGCATGAAAGATAAGGGCTATTCATTCAAGACAATCAACAATCACAAGCGTTCTCTGAAAGCTGCCTTTTACACAGCCATACAGGACGATTGCATTAGGAAAAATCCCTTTGACTTCCAGTTGAACACCGTTTTAGAAGATAACACCGAACCAAAGGTACCTCTATCCCCAACACAGGAAGCGTCTTTCCTGTCCTTTGTGCAGAGTGATAAAGTCTATCAGAAGTATTACGACGAGATTATCATACTGTTAGGAACAGGGCTTCGCATTTCTGAACTCTGCGGACTGACTGAAAGCGATATTGACTTTGAGCATAAGCTAATCAACGTAGACCACCAGCTTTTGAAAGTATCGGGAGTTGGGTATCATGTTGAAACGCCAAAGACAAAAAGCGGTATCAGACAAATTCCAATGAGTACCAAAGTCTATGAAGCGTTCAAGCGTGTGCTGAATGACAGGGGACGGGCAGACAATTTTATTGTCGGCGGTTACAGCAGATTTTTATTCCTTAACCGGAACGGGCTACCGAAAGTAGCAGTCAACTTTGAAACCATGTTCCGGGGGCTTGTGAAGAAGTACAACAAAAGCCATGAGGAAGCCTTACCGAAAGTGACAACGCCCCATACCCTACGCCATACGTTCTGTACCAATTTAGCAAACGCCGGAATGAACCCGAAAGCATTGCAGTATATCATGGGACATTCCAACATCAACATGACGCTGAACTATTACGCCCATGCTACCTCTGATAGTGCAATGGCAGAAATGGAACGGCTGATTGCTTAGTAGTAGATAGAGGTTTTACTACTTGATTTACTACTTTTGGACGCGAAAACATGAGGGGAAATGAGAATATATAAGAGCTTCTTCCGATTTGAAAAATGCCGGAAAGCCTGTAAATACAGGCTATACCGGCTTATGAGAACTTATAAAGAGATAGTCAAAAACTATATTTTGATTTAGCGCAAAAATATTAGAAATATCCGAGGAGTTCGAATGTTACGAAGAGGTCCACGATTGGTATGGACGCTTCGTTAATGAAAACTTTGAAAAATTAATAGACTTCGGGAAAAAGGCAAAAAAAGCTAATTCAACCTACTTTCTTAAGCAATTATTGTCTTTTTGTTTTGTCCACCTAACAAGATCCCCCGAGATGGAGAAAGAGGTTATCTTTCTTTGCCTTCTTCCTCTTTCTGATGAGGAGATTTTTGAAGATTGGGTTACATGGGGAAGCGAAATTTGCGAAATAGACGATCAAGAAGCCTTTGATCAGTTGGTAAAAGTAATCTACGTAAATCTTGAAAAACGTTTTCAAGCAAACCCCGAGCTCACGGATTATCTTTTCAGCATGATCTCCGAGTCTCCGGAAAAAATAGAAAGCAAGGAGGATTTATTACTCCCCAGAGATAGTAAATGGTACTTATTACCGATGAAAGGAAACCAAGAAGTTTTCGATGATTTTGAAATTGATACTTCGTTCGAGTCTAATGTTAAGGTCGACACTTACAAGATAGAGACAAAACAACAGGAAAAAAAGTCTTGGCCGGTGATACCCCTGAAAGAAAATTGGAATTTTCCTGACGTACGGAGTTCAGAGAGAAACACACTTTTCCTCTCAAACGATTTTCTAATAGTTTTTATGGTTCGTCCTCTTACCCTTGGCTCCTCTTCTATTGAGCCTCACGAAACGTACATCCAGCACCTTTATGCGATTACTGCGTATTCCAGAGTAAATGAGAGTACAAGGGTGGATCCGGATTCTCCGATTTGTTGTTATTCAATTGAGAAGGCGACTCTACCAATGGCAGTCCCTATGTTATGTGGTTATTTCTCTTCCGGACGCCATGCGAGTTTTGGTAGTTATAAGGAAGAAATTAACGACGACGTTACTGCGCTGCAAGTTCTTACAGACAAAGTTTTAAAAATGCTTGAAATAACTGAAGAGTTAACGATTGGTGAGGAGCCGGTGTTCCCAGAAGTAGCTGATGGCAGTGTTCAAAGGAAGAAGAGAAAGACAGATTCTATCTGCAAGCTCCTTCGAGCCAAACTAAAGCAAATTTCGTAACAGCAAACCGTTAATTACCAAAACTGAATCGGTTAGGATTAGGGAAAAATGGGGTTCTTTCAGAATTTATTTGGATCAGGTTATAAGCCTAAAAACGAGCTTGATAACTTACTAAAGGCTTTGGAGTCGGTAACGACACAAGTTGATTTTATAGAGACAAATGAGCGGGCCGGGGCGAATCACAGGGTTGCAAGTTTAATGGCGGAAATCCTTGCTACAACGAGCCAACTTCTTCCATTCAGAGAGCAAGTCGAACCAGAAAAATTCAACGCTTACGCAATGGAGGTTTTACTTTTTTCATTTTATAGTTGTGTTGACCATCTCGCTTCAAAAGAACATTCCAGTTCGGATGAAGAGGATCTCGCCGAGGCTCTTTTCAGACTGTTTTCAGTTCTATCGTTGGCTACCGGGTATTCGATCGAGAATATGAGATCAAGGATAGATACCTACATTGACGCAGCCAAAAATAAGCAAGAGACAGAAGTTGCAGCCTCTCGTTACATTCTCCCTGCTTTTTTCTCAGGTCGAGAGATACCCTCTCAAGGTGCTTTAGGGCCTGAAGTAAAGGCATCTGAGAAAACAATAAAAAATATGACAGAGAAACTTCATCTCATCAATTCCATGGAAAAATCGGTAATTGAAGTCGAATTCAAATAATGCTTGGAAAATTTTAGGGTTGATTTGTAATTTCTCGATATTCGATCTCAAAGGATTTCGCTGATACAGAATTGCTCGATAAAGTGTTAGATAAGCTCACATGGCCATCTAACACTTTTGAGTTAGTCGTTCTCAAACGAACGCTTTCTTATCTTTCCGGCTGTTTTATCTTTTCTGTATTCGTCACGTCCGGTAGTGTTTTTCCGGCTTGTTCCAGTTCGAAGAACCGCTTGTACAGCCACTTGATTTCAGCCTCAGCATCCGAAAGCTTGGAATACTTAGACGACAAAGCCTGAACGTGCTTTGCAAGAATCTCTCGGCCCTTCGGACTTAGTTCATGCTCCTGCGGCATCTTCGAGATTTCTTTGACGTTTGATTTGGCTATCGTCGCGAGATCGAGCGCTGAGAGCTTGCTTGTATCCCGGACGCCGTGCTCGACCAGCCAGACGTTCACTGTGGATTTAACGTCGTTAAACCAACGGACAACAGCCGGTGCTCGAGCCTGAGCTTTGGCCGCCTCTTCGACAAGGTATCCGCAGACTTCTTCACGGTATTCAAAGGAGCTGCGCGAGATCCTGCTCTCCTGAAGACGGTTTTCAACGGTCTTCATCAGAGGGTCTCCCGTCTTCAATCCGGCCTCATACAGATTCACAGCAGTATCAATGAGCTTCCGGGTCTTAGTTCTTAAGTTGGAGTCGGCAGCCATGTGAACGCCGACCTCATGCAGCATCACCGCGCAAGCGGTCTCCGGTTTGAGGTTGTCTGCAATGAGAAATGTCCGGTGATTTACTTTGTCGTGGAATCCGAGAATAGGCGTCGGATCTTGCGGCAGCGCAATAGTCGAGAATCCTTGCTTTTTCTCCTGTTCTATCGAAGCGACGGTCAGTGCTTCGTACTCCGTTTGAGCCAGGTAAAAGCGGTTGTTATTGACAAGATTAACGAGACCTTCTTTTCCGAACGCTTTAATTAAGGCTTCTCGGATCTCGGCCTTGGGTGTCTTTAGGCTTTCCTGATTGGCCTTGGAGAAAAGCGCAACGCCCTTATCCGTTTCTTTGGTTTTAATGACCTTGAAAATTCTCTTAAACCCGTTCGTGACTTTCTCAACGTCTTTTCCGTCTAAGTACGGATAAAAACCTTCTTTGCCGAGAGCCTTTTCCGTGTAGGCTCCGTTCGTTAGAAAGTCGTTTGTAAGGCCGATTTCTTTGCAGCGCAGCTCAACAAAACCCTCAAAGCTGCGTGCGGCTTCCTCTACTTTTGAATGCCAGTACTCGCTCTTGTGCGTCATGCGTTTGTGCATATCGCTCTCACGGATGGCATTGATGGTTTCGGCCCATGCATCATGAAGCGGGAAGCGGATAACGTCGTTTTGACCGACCTCTTTAACTTTGAAGTCCTTACGGGTAAGTTCAAACGTAATTGATTTTGCCGATGAATTCGAGCGCTCCTGATAATTGAGCTCGATGTTGAAGGAGTCGATGTCGCCTTGAGCGCACTTAACCGCTTGCTCAAATACTTTCGGATCGTTTTTTAATTTGTACTGGACGTGAGCGGGTGTCCAGTAAGCCGACCGGTAAACCGCTTCGGCGCGCTTGGATATTTCTTTCTTTGCCTCGTCCGTTAATTGAAACGTAATGTCGGAGTCCACCTGCTGGCTGAGATACCGGGTGTTCGGGTCTTGAATCTCCTTGTAATTTGTTCTCATTAAATAGTGATCGAGCGCATGGAACCATTCGTGCGCAAGGCTTGAGTAGCCTTTGGTTTTAGTGAGATTTATCAGGCGGTTGGACGGTTCGTAGTGAGCAGAGGCGCTGCCGAAGCCTCGGGAACCAAAGCACAGCCCCAGCTCATTATCCAAGGCAACGGCTTTCGGCGGAATGTCCAAAATCTTCGACAGATCCATTAGGGAATCGTAGGCATTGTTGAGCATCCATTGGCGCTCTCTGCCGTTTTTTCCTTGCTTGACCCAGTTTCCGAACTCAACGCCTCTGAATCCGAAGGTTTCTTGGAACATTTCCGGTGTGGCGTCCTTCCCTTGACGGTAGTCCGGGCCCACTCGATCTCTGATCGGATTGCCGCTTCTCCAATCCTTTTCGCTTCTCGAAAATTCTTCTCTGAAGGCTCGGTATTTACCTTCCAGCTCCGCTCTGTGTTCGTTAACATACTTCCAGAAAGCGTCATCGGATTCAAAAGCAATCTTGTCGGTAAGCTGAAACTCAATCGAGCCGGATTTTCCGTAAACCTCGTAAGTATGAGCCTTACGGATACCGCGTCCGTACAGCTTTACGAGTAGTTCAGGTTTGGGCTTGGATTCCTGTGCTTTTTCGGCTTGGTTGGGTGAATTAAGCAGCTTTCCGAAAGTTGCGTTAAGCTGCTTTTCAATATTTTCTTCAAATTCTTTCTCGGTGTGGCCGACTGCTACTGCATAGTAGGGAAAAAGCCTCCCCTCCGGGTCTTTTAGACATAAGTGTTCATTGTCGGATCTTCCCGGTAAAGTGCATTGGAACCGGTAGGAGTTGATGTCGGAGTCGTCAGACAGTTTGTAGGCATTCCACATACAAATGCCTTTTGCGTTTCCGACGCTGTTTGCACTGATAAAAGGCCAGTACTTCGGAGAAATGTGGGAGAAGATTTCATATTTATCCCGCGCTTCGTAAAAACGATCAAACGCTGCGATTTCTGCTTCCGGGGCAAGCTCTCCCGTTACAACCTGACGATGCAGAGCAATAGCGGTCGAAGCAATGTATTTATAACGTCCGTATTTGCTGGAGCTTTTCGGGGGCCGCCGTCCGTTCAATGAAGCCCTTACAATCCAAAGGCAAGCCGCTGCTTTCGGATTTTGCTTATGCAGATCAAAAACGGCCTCTTTAGGCCAGACTCTATCCAGCGACTCTGTAGCCAGTCGTTCTTCAATCTCATCCTGAGATGCAGTGAGAAATTGATAAGGGTCGCCTTTTTTGTGAACCGATCTTCCTTTTCTCGTATTGTTCAGGTCTTCTCCGAAGTCTTCCAGTTTTCGGCTGCCGTCCTTGTTTAATTGAAATTTCAAAATATCTGCATCCTTAAATGCAGCTGATACAGCTCTTTTCTCCGGTTTCTTAGCTTGTTCCGTGGGTGGTGCGAAAAAGTCAAATTCAAGCTGTTTGGGCAATAATCGGGCCATGCTATCTCTCCATATCTTTTCCATCTGGTTTGCTGAGATTCGAGTCAATGGTGCGTTCCTCCGGTTTTAAAACAATTCCCCGGCGCTCCGCGTCAACAAAGACGTCGGCAAGTTTTGCCCTGAAGATTTCCTTCATGCGGGGATGTTCTTTAAATTCGGGGCGCGAAACATGGGATTCATAGACCTGCTTAAAGATTTCGGCATTTTCCGAGGACAGTTGCGATAATTTCTCATCGGTTTCTCTCCGCTGCTCTTCTTCCCGGACGGCCTCTTTATTGATGAAAGTGGTCTTTGTCACCGCCGCTTTCATACCGCAAATGCGGCATTCTCTGAAGTCCGGGGAGTCGAGCATTTCTTGCGAACAATCGACGTATGACCATTTATCGAGAAAGTCGTCAATCTTTTTCAGCTCATCAGCGGACAACCCGTCTGCGCAGTCCGGCCCGTTAACGATGTACGGAATGTAAGCCGTATTGATGTAAAAATCGTTGCTGAAGTTGTCAATTTGTTCTTTAAAACTGATTGCCATCTTCTTCTCCTGTTCTTATTGTTTTTCCCGGTCGCGGGCGGGCTGCTTGACCTGAATGATTGTTTGATTTCTGCTCGGAGCGTCCATCGAATATTCATTGAGTTCGAGGGAGACGCCTTTTTTCTGAGCTGCGACAAACATACCGAGCAGCCGCTTTTCAAGCGCACTTTGCAGCCTAGGATGGTTTTGGAGTTCTTCGGTCGCGATGTAAGCTCCGAAAAGGACGTCGAAAACCTTTCGGTTTTCAGGTGTTAAAACTGCTTTGGACTGGTTGCGCTCGGTCTCAATGGCTTTCCATCGCTCCTCGGCTTTTTCCCGGATGTCCCGCTCCAACACATCCGCCATGCTTTGATCCTTCTCTTTTACTTGAAGCTTGATTGTTTGTTGCGGTTCTTTAAGAAGATCCAGCGTTTGTTCAATCGGTGTAGTGACGTTTTCCCGCCAAAAAAGTTCGTCTTCTTTGGCGCCTTGGAAAACTTTCTCCCGCAATAGTTTTTCGGGGAGATCTTTCAGAGCGTACTCAATGTCTTTCTTGTCATCAAAATTTAACTGGGAAAGATCAAAAACTCCGCTCCAAGACTTAGTTTGTTCGTTCCAATTTCCAAACGATTTCACCTGATCTCCGGCCTCATAGAGGCGAAGTCTTAACGTACCGTAATAGCACACCTCATTTCTGCGGAATTCCGGCGCGCAGTAATATTTGTCATCTTCAATTTCTCCGTTTTTCTTATTGAGAAATGCGCCGAACTTTGTTACCAGAGCCGAGTCCAGCATATCGACTCTGTTCGGTTCGGCTTTCGGATCGAGCACAAAGGACGTCGGCGTTATCCGGTTCAAATAATCCATTTCCTCTTCATCGAGAGGGTTATTCCACGGAATGTTTTCATACTCAATATCGACGCCGAAAAGAGGTTTGATTTCCTTCCCGGACTTGCATTCTTGGAGGTATTCGGCTCGCAATCGACTTTGTATTGTTTCGTCCAAGTCGTGCTCAAACGCATCAATCTCTTTGATGGTTTCCTTTTTCACCGCTGAAGCCGTGACGCATTCGGTTTCTTTTTCTCCGCCGAAAGGCTTGCAAATTTGAGTTTCCAGCGGATTCTCAAATCTCAGCACCTCATACTCGGCGAGAAACTTTTCGGCTGCCTTAGTATCGAGCGGGCGGACATCCGTGCCGGGGTCGATCAGCTGCTGCATGAGTCGCTTTTCAATAACGACCGGTTCCGCGAATTCGATTTTTTCTTCATATTTCATTTTGTTTAACCTTTAACGTTCGAGATCTTGGAATTTCGTCTTACGCTCGTCCCTGTGCCCCAGATCGAGCCGGATACCTGCTTTCTCGGCTGCTTTGAATTTTTCTTCCAACTTGTTTTTCAGAGCTTCAGACAATTGCGGATGCTCCTGAAACTCCCGGCTCTTGGAAAAATTGCCGACGATCTTTTCAATGTTTTCCCGGTGCTCTTTGCTCAATGGGGGTTCCTTTCTTCGTTCCAGCATCTCTTTTGCGAACTCGACAGATTTGAGTTCAACGGTGAAGTGCAGCGCATCCGTAAAATCTTTGGCGTCTTTCGGGATAAAGAGTTTTTGGCTCTCAAAGGAAAACCTGAAGTCTTCGATGTCTTCTCTGAAGGTTTTCCTGACGGTTTCTGAGGCTTCGTCCAATACTTTCCTGTCTATGCCGGATTTAAGCGCCGTCTCTGAATACCGGAAAAGCTTGCCGCCTTCCATTCCCAGTTGTTCAAATGCGTCTTTTAAGGCTTTAGTGCCGTAAAGATGACGCGGAATATATTCGGCTTCATAACAGCCTTTTTCTTCGTTGAAAGGCTGAATGCCGGAAATTGAAATCGGAGGCTTTGAAGGGTTGTCCAGAGGCAAAGACATTGAACCGTAAGAAATTTCAAGTTTTTCTTTTAATACTGGATTGCTCCCGGAAAAAAGGTTCAGCCCCTTCGTGCTGACTCCTTGTTTTTCGGCAGCTTCAGTAAACAATTCCTGAAGGAGCTGTTTGTCATGGTTTACAAATGAGCGCAGCGTGTTATCGTCTTCAACGGTATGTCTGACATCCACATCCGATATTCTTTTAACCAATTCCCGGATTGCTTCAGGCAGCTTTGATGCTTCCTTTTCATTTAATAAAAAACCGACCTTCAGAGCACAATTGGGTTTGTCGTCCAGAGAGGGAGGTGTAATCTCGTCGGAATTTATTTTCGGATGAAAACGGTGAAAGTCGATCCCGATTTTTTCCTCTAAAGGAAGTTTGTCAAAAACCTTTTGGTCGCAGTTTTTGAGAATAACGGTTTCAAGCGAGCTGTCTTCATCACCGACCTGTAGATAGACCGAATCGCCCTTAAAGCGGTCGAAGAATTTCTTCACCTCCGGCAATGCCTCGGTAGTCCAGAAATTTTCGATTTTGGTCAGCCGACGGTAACCGATTTCAAGAAGATTTTGGACGTTTTTTTGTATTTCCCCGAGGTCGTACTTCAAAAGTTTCTTCGGATCGAGCGTTAAGTTCCATGCCTTTTTATCTTTTTCATAAATGCAGGAGGTAACGGGATTCTTAACGAAATCGGTCTTGATAAACAAATTACCGTACCGAACGCCGCAGCAATCGGAAAATCTCGGCATAGAGACTGCGCGGGAGCTGATGTCTTCAATAACTCCCGCTTCTTTTTCTCCTTTGAGAAACTGATGGACCCTGCTGAAAAAGGCGTATTCATGACCTCCCAAAGCGAGTGTCGCTTCAGAAGCATTATTAGCTTCAAAACAATATTCCCGAGGTCGGATTCTGTCTATAAAGCGGTTTTCTTCTTCTGACAGAGAAGGGTTGTCTGCATAATCGGCTCGAACTTCATACAAAGGCCGGACAGGGGTTCCGTCTTTGGACTTTCTCAAGTGTTCCTTTTGAATGCTTTCTGCGGTTTCCGGTTCTTGAAGACGGTAATAAGCCTCTTCAGAGAGCATGATCTCTCTGGGTTTAACAGTCACGGCTACGCATTGAGAGGTTTTACCGGTAACGGCACACTTTGACGCGGACTGCACCGTGGGATCGAGACCGATAAAAGAATAGCTGCGAATGAAAGAATTTAGTTCTTTCTCAAAGGGCAGTTCTTCGCCGTTCCTTTGGAGCAGTTCTCCTTCGGCGAGCTTAACCGCCAAACGGCTGTCAACCATGATGGTTTCTGCCCCGAGCACTCTTAGATTAAAGTCCATGAGGTTCCTCCGGGCAGATGTTGCTGACGCTCGAGGCGGCTTTTACGGCAGTGAGGAGGTTTGTTTTAGAAAAGGGAAATGACAGGTTGACCTGCGGGAAATCCCAACAGGCAGGAAGCCCGGCTGCATTAAAGAAGTTCATAACGCTTTAATCAAAAAATCTTGGCGGGACTTCTTGTGCAGACGTTTACGAACTAATCGTCAAACTTTATTTCGTTGATTATTTCACGTTTTTAGAGGGCTTGTTAAAAGAATTGATTTGCACTGTGCGGGTCTTATTTTTTTGCTGGCTTATTCAAAAATTACAGACAACCCGATTTGATAAAATGCAAAAACCAAACTCGGTAGAGCATGACGAGAATGGAATTGGGAAGTTGCTGGTAACCTTTCCAGTCTGTGAAGAAACCAAGCAAAACGGCTCTCGGATTGCACTCCGGAGCCGCCTTAAAGGATGAGATCATGCTTAGGTTTAAATCTCATGCCTCTAGTATAGCAAAGCGTGGCAAACAATGGCTGCTTAAATTAGTCATTGCGTTGCTTATGTTGCTGGCTTGCTAGGCACTTAGGTAAAGAGCCCCAAAGCGAAAGCTGCGGGGCTCAAGTGTTTCTATGTTTGAGTTTTTATCGGCTTGTGGGCTTCAGCTGATAAACCTTGGAGAAATCCACGTCTCTAGCAACAAAGATACCGACTCTTTCGCCTTGATTCTTTGTGAGCGTCGGAGGAATGTTGCCAGACTGACGCATGGCTTCCTGAATGATTTGATTCATTCCGTCTTCACTGTTCTGGTAGTAGTTGACGCCGCCGTTGTTTTCCGACTGCTTGGTCATCGCAAAGTCAAAACCGTCCTGAATCAAAGTAAATAAAAGCGCGCTACCGAATCTAGCCCACCAGTGGAAGTCGATTTCTCCTGCCATACCCGATCCGCCCAGAGCATCGGTTGCAGGACTGTCAATATTGACGCGCACGCCTTTAGGCGTCTGGATCTGCGTCCACAGAACGAAAATTCGGTTCAAGCCGTTTTCAACCGCTCCCTTGTACTCTCCGATGGCTTTTGAGCCGCGCTCAATCAGGAGTACGCGACCGTTTGCGCTGTAAACATCGCGGGGGATAACGCACGAAGTCATGCCGGGAACAGTCGTATCAAGCTTGGTTTCTAAAACGCAGTCAATGAACGTGCCTTTTGGCAAAAGCAGATTTCTGTCCGGCATCATGGTTGCATTGGTCGGAGGCGTGGAAACGCTTGAGAGCAGTCCGCCTAATTTTCCGCCGGACGAGCGTCCCGTACCCGAATCAAATCCTTCGTCCCTAAGGGTTGACGCAAGGCCCTTTCCGTCATCGACATCGGCGTCTTTCAAAGAAGCGGATTCTGCCATCATGGGCGCCATGTTTCTCTTTTCAGCGAGTGTGGGTTCCGGTTTTTCTTTGGTGCTGTTGACCATCGGACCGTTTCCGGTTTGCCTCATCTGTATTGCAGGTGGCTCTTGAATAAGACCGGACTCTCTTTCAGGTTTGGGCTCAGCCGATTCTTTTATGACCACGGGAGCAGGCTGCGGCTCCGGCGGCTGAATCTGCGAGAGGGGCGGAAGTGTGAGCGTGCGCCCGGAAAACATTGAGGTTGCTTGCTCCTGCTGCTTCGGAGGAGCATTTCTTGCGGAATGCTTATGATAGAAACCGAAGGCAATGCAGACAAGCATAAGAACAACTAGTGCTGCCATCAAAGCCAGATTTCTGTTTTTTGCCGGTGATGATTTTTTCCCGGCTACGCTCGGTATTCCGATTTCAGCCGGATTGGGTTGAGAACCGGAAATTTGCGGTGTTGTGTTTTCATTCATTTAGTTCACCTCTTTGACAAGTTCTCGTTTCAATCCGGGCACGGATACGCCGGAATCATTCGGAGCCCCGCCGCCGCTGTAGGTTTCGTTGTAAATGCCGACGACAGCTTGTCCGGCCCTAAGCCTCAGTTCTCTGTAAACACCGTGCACGACTAGCCAGTCGCCTTTGATGTGGGAGTTGAGCAGTGTTTCCTCTTCGTTCTCAGAGACTCTGTACACAGCCGGGAAGTCGGTGTGCCGGTCAAACTTCAGGTATGTGAACCTGCCGTTGTCAAACACTTCCAAAGGAGCAATTTCTTTTGAAAGAGGTGAAGAGCCGAAATTTTCGCTGTAAAACTTATTAACTTCAGATCCGTTTTTGGAATCGGTCTTATCGGTGATTTCTTTATCGGATTGGTTCAGCAGAGAATCAACTGTTTTCTTGTTCGCATTTTCCTGAGCTTTGGCTGCCTCTTCCAGCGGATAACGGAAAGTCAGACTGTAAGTTGCCTTGGCTCTGGAACCGGGATGCACATCAAAGAGATACGTATGTTTATCCGTCACAATCACAAGATTGGTTGCGCCGTCGAAGTCTTTGGGCTTCAGAAAGAAATTATTGCCACGGGCTTGAAATTCCCAAGCGGTTGAATAACCGGAACCGAAATCGCGAATCTTTTCTTCGGGAGAAAATGTGATGGTTGTAATCAAGCCGTTCGCGGCCCGGATAGGATAAACCTGACCGGGTTTGTAATCGGTGTACATCACTCTTGCGTCATACTGACTTGCTGTCGGACGCTCAAGGGCATTAACTGAAAGTCCGCAGCCGAGGAAAGATACAGCCAGCAAGAGACAGCAAAGACTTTTTCTCATGGCGCAGCTCCTTCAATAATCGGGTCAACTCGGTAGCTTGTGACAGTAAAACCAAAGGGGTTTACAAGCCTCTGCGCTTCGTCCATTGAATAATTCGGGTTGTATTCATATCCGATGGTTGCACGCCAAGAATTTCTGGCTTCTTCATTGTTGCTGTAGGTGTCAACAAGACGTTTGGTAAAACGGACGGTTGCAATTCCGTTTCCGTTGGGGACGACGGATTCAACATTGCAGATGATCTTCTTTTTGTCTTTGAGAAGGTTCTGAAGAGATTTTTTATTATCCAGTCCGTACTGGTGGTCGTAAGGATTGAATACTTCAGGAACGCTCATCAGGCGAACTCTCGCATGGTCGTTTTCCAGCGTGCGGTAGTCATAGCTTTCATGGCTCTGTGTGTAAAGGTTGAGCCAATACTTGTCCATCATTTCATCAACGGGAATGTTTTGCGGATCACGAATGTCAATCACTCGGGTCGTCCCGTTGCTTTTATCCAGCTCGACGATAAAAGGATAAGCCTCCTTTTTTACTGCAATCACGATACAAATGATGCTCACCAGCACCAAGAGACACCCCATGATTTTGGCGGCTGTCCAACCGGCTCTAGCCTGTTTTTCCTTCAGCGCCATACGCTCGACGGTCCAATCCAGAGCCTCGCTGTAGGGATAAGCGGGTTTGTTCACAGTTTCTTTTGCAGCTGAAGGAGCTGCTTCTGCTTGGGGCGTGGGTTTCTTTTTCTTGAAAAACATATTCTTTTCCTATTCGTTGTCTTGGGTTTCATATCCGAAACTGAAATTCCGTGTAACCCGGTCTTTTCCAAAGTTAAGTTTCGCTTCCTCTTTTTTCTGCATAGCTTCTTTTTGTCTTTGCTGTGCAAATTCCGTTACCGGGACGCGAATGCCGGAAGGTGTTGGCGGTTTTGTGGCGCCGCAGCCGGTTAGTACAAAGGCTGTAAAAGCGCCGGTTAAGATTGAATGGAGAAGTTGTTTTGATTGCATGATTCACTCTTCTTTACTTTTGTTTTTCAAGATTTCATCGGCGATCCGTTCGTTTTCTCGGCTTTGTGCTTCATTCACTTGTTCTGAAGACCCTGAACTCTGAGACGACTGAGGAATGTTTTGTTCAGGCGTCAGAGTATTGAATTGAGCTCTTTGGTCAAACTGCGAGTGATCCGCAGAAAAATCAAATGCCGGATCAGCTGCGCCGGAATTGCCGGAAGCTGCTGAAGCTGCCGTCCCTGAAGTTGCTCCAAAAGACGCCGGAGCCGGGGAAGCGCTTTGAGCGAAGGTCGAACCGTAAGCAACTGTTGCTCCTGACGAAGACGACGGATGAACGCCGGAAGCAGTCTGAGTTCCGTATGCAGCGGCTCCAACCGCTGCCGCATTGGCAGCTGCCACCTTTTCCTGCTGAGGAGTCTGGTTCATGTTTGCAGGGCCCGAAAATGCAGGTGCAGGAGCGCCTGAAGAACCGGATTGAGAGCCGGGAGCAATTCCTCCTGACGGACCGGAAGAACCCGCGCCCGTTGGAGTTCTTAACTTATCCGGGTCGGTGAAAAACTGTCTGACTGCACCGGCCGCGTAACCCGCAGTCGCAGCGGCAAAGGCTCCCGGATTGGTAAGGCCCCCGCTGCCAAGGAGGTGCTGGGCTTGAGACTTCAGAGCATCCCGGTTTTCTTTAGCGTAATCGGTATCCTGAGCATTGGCGCGTCCGTACATACCGCCCGCGTAACCCAGCATAGCTCCGCCCGTGACGGCAGCCATTGTTCTCCCGAAACTTTGCAGCATACCTGCTACCGAGGCAGCCTGAAGCGCAACACCTCCGGTTAAACCCGCAGCAAAAGTGGGAATAGATTTCACAACTGTTGCAAGAGCTAGAACAACAACGGCAAAAACACCTAAGTTAACTAGAAGAACTCCATAGTCTTTTCCGCCTTCGGCAGCAATCGCAAACTCTGTTATTTGATCAATCCTCTCTGCAAAGATACCGTTAATCAGTGAGAGTGTTCCTGCTACAGCGACAAGAGTAAAGGCCCAGCAGACCACTGCTCTGAGCCAACCGTCGAACCACGTCCTCGTTACGGTGAACATCAATGTGCAGATAAACAGCGGCCCGAACGCCAGCCCCATTACAAGAAAGATTTCATAAAGAAGCAAGTAACCGACAGCGAAAAACATGAAGTAAATGCATACGACCAGCATAAGCACCATGAGCAAAATGATGAAAAGGCTCGTAGCAATGCTTTCACCGATGGACCAAACACTCCATGAACTGTTGGACCAGATGTTGTAGATGGCTTGAAAGCCATTCATAAAGGTTTGCCATGTTTGGTCAGCTGCTCCCCAAGCGTTATTTATGTCACTTGCGGTCGTGGCGTGGGATATTGCATTCAAAAGCAGGTTTTCGATGCCGTAAACTGCCGGGATAACGTAAGTCACGAAGTTCGCCGCATTAAGTCCGAAAAACGCTACCAATACGATTTTTACGCACTGCGTTACCAGATCAGGAATCGCACCCTCGGCCCGACCCGTTGTGATCTGATATGCCCGGACAAAAAAGTAGAGCATGATGCCTGTGTACACGATAGGCGAAATGCTGCTGATGATTTCCCCGGAAACAGAGTTGGCAAAACCGGCCAATGTGTTCCTGACCTGATTTCCGAAGGTTTCAAAAGTACCAGCCATACGACACCCTCTGGATTAGTTTTTCGGAGGACGGATTGCTCGCTCAATGTCGGCTTGAGTCATGCGAGGAAACATTTTTTGATGTGCCTCCCTTGCTGCTTGTTGACGGACGAACTCGTTCTGTTTGGTCATCTGGGCTTGCTGAAATTGGGCGGCAAGCTGAGAAGACTGAAGCGCAACTTGTTCGGCCTGAATGCGGGCGGAAAGATCAGCAATGGATTTAGCATCCGTGGCGGTATTGATCCGGCTCATCAGTGATTCAATGTTTTGAAGACGCTGATTGGCGGTGTTGGCTGCTTCTTCCATTACTGCCTGTTGTTCAGCTTCAAATTCACGGGCCTTCAGGCAGTTTTGCTTAACTTCGCCGTCAAGGTGGCTGCAAACGTCTCCGAGTTTCAGTCGGTCGAAAATTTCCCTACCCAAACTGCTGAGGGAAGATGTCCCGTTCATGATTCCGTTCAGCCGACTGCGGGCGGCACTCGGAATCAAATTTCTAAGATTAAGGTTGTAATCAACCAATCCCAAACCTCGGGTTCCGGTGAAGTTCTGAAGCGTGTTGACCGCTGTGTTGTACTGCTGAACCATGTTCGAGTACATTTGCTGCATCTGCGTGAGCTGCTGCACCATCTGGGCAATGGCAGCCGCATCTACGGTAGGAATGCCGGATGCAAAAGCGCTAGTACCGGAATACATACCAGCTGACAGAATAACGGCAAGCATGATTTTTTTGTATTTCATTTTTAATCCTCCTTGGAAGTCTGAGGAAGGGGTTCGTCCCCGAAGAAATAAGGAATCCAAACATCTGGGTCGTCTCCCACGAGAGAAAACAACTTTTCACCGAACTGGGTGGTTCCGGCTGTTCCGGAAAAAATCTTCAGAGCGCGTTTGAAATTTCCGAGGTCTAGCCGGATCATCACGGACACAGGCCCCTGCTTAATCAGCATCAGACGGCTTTGCGTATCGAGGCTTTTGATGATTGAAAACTCATCTTTCGTACACTTGAAACCTTCCGTGTAATCCTTTTCATTTGCATACGGATTGGGCAAATAGATTTTCGTGGCTGTGTTGTCCACAAACGCAGAACCTCTTTCGCTTTTCAGGACATCCTCGGGAGACTGAGAGGCAAACACAAAAATACCGTTTTGCTTACGAATAGTTTTGAGCTTGTCGAACGCAAACTGCGCTGTAGCCGGATCAGAGAGATACTTCCAGAACTCGTCCATCACAATAATGGTGCGTCGCTTATCCTTCATTACCTGAGTTTCAATCAGATAAAGGAGAATTTCCGTAATCGGGCCGCGGACGTCCTCATTTTCCAAAAAGTCCGTGCCGTCGATGCCGAAGTTGGGAAATTCGTTGAGATCGAGCGTGTTGACTTCATTGTCAAAGGCCCAAGCGAGAGGCCCCGTCTCAATCCACTTGGACAGCCGTATCGTAAGTGAGTTCTGTGCGTCTTCCACCCGGTCTCCGGTCTGAAGACTTTGCGGGAGCACCGCGAGTCTGCGATACTTCGCGGGCATGGACATGACGGTCTCAACCGCCGTTGCGATTCTCTGTTCATCCAGAGGAGTGATCTGAAGCCCGTCGCGTCCGATCAGACGCTTTGTCCATCCGATCAAGAACTGAATGTTCTCTGCCGTCGGCTCCAACTGGAAGGGATTGATGCCGGAAGGTTTTCCGTTTTCAATTGCCAAATATCCGCCGCCCATCGCTTTAATGGCAAGCTCAGCACCTTTATCCTTATCAAATAAGATGACTGAGAGCTGATGGTCTTTATCGCGATACTTTTGCGCCGAGCACAAAAGGAAATTCAGCAATACCGTCTTGCCCGCGCCGGAAGCTCCGAGGATTGCCGTATTCCCGAGCGGCACGTCCCCTATAGAATCTTTTTCGGGATCGGTGTAATGGAAATTAAAATAATACGGCTGATCGCTCGGCATTTTCATTAACGCGACAGCTTCTCCCCAAGGGTTCCGGTCGCGTTTCCCGCATGGAAAATTATGAAAACTGGCGAGATGAGCAAAATTCATGCTTGAGATTTTTGCGACTCTCGGACGATCTTTTCTCCCGGGAAGCTGATGCAGATAGGACGTAACCAGCGCGAGAGTGGACTTGATCGGTAAAAATCCCGCGTCCTGCAACTTTTTTACCGAGTCGTTTGCATTGGCAACAACGGTATCTTCGCTGCCGAACACAAGCAGTGAGTAACTGTAGTCTCCGATCACGATTTGCCCGTTTGCAACCATATCCCGGGCTACAGTCAAATAGTGCATCTGCGAAACCGCATCGTCTTCTGCCGACCTTAATTGATTCTGCTGCAATTTCAGAGCCTTAAGTCCCTTGTTTTTGGATAGAGCCGTAAAAGTCTGAGTTTCAATAAAGGGATAAGAACTCTGATCAAAATTGGTGTTGTAGAGCAGCCCGTCGAGCAACCGGGAATAGGTTGCCATCGGATAATCTTTAAGCTCTATGGACTGTACATAAGATTTCCCCAATGCCGTTTGAAATTCAAGGGTATCAGCACCCCCGAAAACCTGAACGTTCCCGAGCGCTTCGTTAAGCGGCATGAACGGAACACGGACTTTCTGCCATTGTCCGGTGAGCAGGAAGTTGTAAAAAGATAACTGGTGAGAAAAGACGACTCCGTTCTCGTCTTCGTACTCTCCGAGAACCGCTGGCTCGTAGTCTCGCAATGAACTCACCAGCTGGTCGAAGACCTTGCCGAAAACATCCAACCGCTCATTGAGTTCTTCACGAATTTCTGATTCTTTGTATTTGTCTCTTTTAAGCAGGGTGGCTTTATGGCTTACCAGAGAAACATATAGTTCGGTCGCCATCAGATTGTTTTCCGAGATTTCACGGTTGTAGGCGCGAACAAAGTCTCTGACAAAACGGCTGCTCGAACTCTCGTCCGGCACAGAAAGTTCGTCGTGAACAACGCGCCGAATTCTGTGCACTTTGAGAGACATTTCGTCCGTGGAGGACGCGCTTGCCATCACTTTTAAGAAGTTGTTCTGGCGCTCCGCGTCTCTTTGGAGCGCTTCGTTGGAAACCGCCTCAAAAACCTTTCCGGAAATCTTTACAGTCGCAACCAAATCTCCTTCACGACAGATCACAACGCCGGGCGCAATGACTGCTGAGTAGGGAATAAATTCCGAGAGGCTTTTTTCAGAGTTTTCAAGTGCTTTACGTTGGGCAAACATGGTTTACTCCTTGCTCTTTTCAAGGATGAAAAGCTCTTTTTTTTCTTGTTTTGGGCTCAGACTTGTGACGTTTCCCCAGTACCGTCGGTTAAAAGAGCGAACGAGATTGATTCGCGCATAAGAAATCAGCTGCGAGAAAATCTGCTCATCTTTGTCGGCGACGGTCTTCAAATAAAAATGCGTGATAGGCGTAATCAAAATCAAAGGAATCCAAATCCAGATTGCCAAAAGCGAAATGACGCCGATATTGAGCACAAATACCTGGAGGGGAACGCCCCCGATGCAAGCGGGGCGCGTCGCACCTTTAAACAAAGGGCTCGATGTTTCCATTTAGCCCACCAGCAATTCAGCCAGCCAAGGAGCTGCGGCAATTAAACAAGCGCCTAGGAAGGGGCCGCCAACCGTCTGAATATTGGCATGGGTATACAACATTCTGTAGCCTGCCCAAATAATTGCTCCTGTGACGATTAAAAGAGATGCGCCTTGGAATACACTCAAAATTGTTTGGAGCGTATTGTTCAGACTCTGAGTTCCGGCAGCAGCCAGTGCCGGATCACTCAGAATCAACGCGGCCAGCGCAGCGGGGAATAAGAAGTTGTTTTTTTTCATAGTTAAACTCCTAAAGTTAATCGGATTAAAAAATCAATCCGGTTGATGGTTTGTCGCCTTTAGCGACAAGGGTTGAAGATTCTTTTTGTTGCGTTTCAGCCTCCCGGATGGACGGAACGACAGGAGCTGTTAAGGTTGAAATGCCGGCATTGGCGCGCACCTTATCCACGTAGCCGTGGCGGTAGCCGGTCTGAAAATTTCCTGAGTAGTAGCAGCTCAAGGCATCGTGAAGCGAATTGCTGCCGCTGCGGTTCTGTGCTCTTTGGTAGCAGTCGGAAAGGATTTTTGATGCTGCCTTTAAATTGGTACAGGCATCCAGTGCCCCGGAGGCATTGATACCGAGCTTGGAAAAATTCTTCTTATTGATTTGCGCCAAACCGACCGAATAGTTTTTTCCTTCAAGTTCCAGCTGCGCAATGATTGCCATCGCCTCATGGAATGCTTTCGGCTGCTTAGAACCTCCGCCGACAATGCCAATGGCATACGGGTTAAAACTGGATTCGGTTCTGACCAATGCGCGCAGGGTGTCTTCAGACACCTCCGGTGCGCAGCGTTTAGCCAAATCTCCGAAATCATCGGCAAAGACCGGTCCGATAACGGAAAAAGCTAAAAATGTCAAAAGCAGTTTTTGATAATTAAGAACTGTCATTTGTTTTCTCTTGGGTTGAGACTCATTGGTCAGCGCCCTTTTGGAGCGCTCACCGATGAATCCTTCATTCATCGGGGTTGTGCGGACTCCTTTCGGAGTCCGCGTGAGTTTTTAGATTTGTTTAGAAGCGGTATCTGGCCTCGAACTTGAAGGCATGGTCTGCTTTTCCTTTGGTGCCGCCCGTGAATCCGTAGCGGACGCCAAACGTTGCCGGACCTTTATCGGCCTGAACACCCAGATTGATGTTGGTGCCGAATTTGCCCGCAAATTCGCCGGAGAGCTTGTCGCTGACGCCGTTGAAGTTGCTGAGTTTCGTCTTCTGTTCGGTATCTCCGAACTGCGGGATGAACGTCAGATCAGCTTGCGGACGGACATTCCAGCCGGAAGCAGTCATAATGTCGCCTCGAACCGCAACACCGACAGGCAGCTGGAAAGTATTGGTGGCATCAGGTGTGTTGCCCCATACTTTCTTACCGTCTACTTTCGTGTCGTAGCTGCCGGACTTGGCCCACACATAACGCAGTCCTGCGTGAGGAATCACGTTTGCCTTGCCTACCGGCAGAGTGGCTTCGGCTCGAGCGCCGAGACTGAATAAGTTGGTCTTAACATCTGCGTCGGCCTTGTTGAATCCGGCTGTATTAATGCTCTGAGTAATATCAGAGGAGTTATGCATCCAGCTCAGGGTGCCGATCAGGTTGACTCTATCGACAGGGGCATAGGCGCCGTAAGCGTGCAGACCGAAGCTGTCATACTTGTTCTTGGTCTTCAGCACGTCGCCGGTGGAATCCAGAGAGCCGTGGTTATAGCTGAATGCCGCTCCCAAGATGACGGATTTACCGGCAAGCTTGCGGTCATAGCCCATAACCAGACCGTATGCGTTTGTATCGAATCCGGCCTTAGAAATACCCGTAGCGCTGAGGCTCTTGTATTTCTGTTTGCCGCCGATGACATCAACCCAAAGATCATTTCCGCGCTCCCATTCACGCATAACGCCATACTCTGTAAAGGCCTCGTTCCGCATAGAAACTCTGCCCTCGATGGAGTCGGCTGCCGTGTTGAGGTCGTTCATGGAAACGCTCATAGCGCCGCCTGCAAATGCGATATTGGCAACGGAGTTGATGACTTTGGTCTTACCGGCAACATCGAGTTCCTTATCTCGCAGAACTCGGCAAACAAAATCGACTCCTGCGTCACCGCTCTTGCAGTGCAGCAGATCGTCGTTCGCAATGTTGGGGATGGCAATGTCAGGATAGACAGTGCGAACATCAGCTAATGTCGCATTCACCCAAATCTTGCTCGGGTCATTGTGCAGCGTCAGAATCCAATTGATGCCGCTGCCGTCTTGGGGCAGTGCATAGAGGTTCTCACCTGTCCAGCCGCCGGTCCACATTCCGTCGGTTTCATTCCCGCCGGTGATGTAGCCGTTGACAATCGTGTAGTCACCAACTTCTTCAATATTGCCGAGAACAAGGTTTGCACCCGGTTCGACGGTCACTTTCGCAATATCGCTTGTGGTATTGAATACGCTCTTACCGTCTGTCAGGATGGAGCTGTCAATAACGGTTAAAGAGTCTTTAGCGAAATACAAATCACCGTTTCCGATCTGGACGTGCGTATCCTTATCCGTCCAAACGTTGGGACCTACGGCAATACCTCCTCCCGGGCCTGTTGTCACGTTATTGGTGATAACCAATCGGCTCGGTGTGCCGCTAGGCACCGTCGGAGATCCGATAGAGTCGGCCCAATCAAGACCGCCTTTGGGTCCCAAGTTTAAGTCGCCGTTATTCTTCACGTAGATATTCGTGTCGATAACGTCGCCCGTCGGATTGATCTCGGCTTTAACGTGATTTTCTTCGGTCGGTTCTCTGTCGTTTCCGATAACAAGGTCTCCGCCATTAAGATCGGTTTCCTCGGCTTTCAGACTGCCGCCGTCGATCTTGACAAGGCCGTCGTCAATGGTGAGTTTGCCGGTCTCAATATCTCCCGTGTTGTTCACATCGCCTCCGGCCACCACGACGTTGTTCCAAATAGAGGTGCCGGAGTTATTGTGTTCGCCGTTCGAGTCAATCGTTAGGATGTCGCCTTTTTCGTACCCGGAATTATTCGACGTACCGCCGCCCTGAATCGTCATATCGTCGTATTCAGATTTGCCTTGGTTGTCGAGTGTCCCGGAAACAAGGGTATCAGTGACCTTGGTGGCGTCGATTTCACCTTTATTCGTCTTATCACCGGCTATGACATATTTGTCGTTAATGGTCTCTTTGCCGCCTTCTTCAGTAGTGGCCGAGCCTCCGACTTGTACGGTCTGGTTATTCCAGATCGAGGTTCCTGAGTTGAAATGCTCACCGCCGTCTTCGATGGTAAGGATGTCGCCTTTCTCGAAGCCCGAGTTGTTCGACGTACCGCCGGAAGCGACGGTCATATCGTCATAGTTGGAGGTTCCTTGGTTCTCGAGCGTCCCGGAAACCTGAGTATTGGCAACCTTCGTTGCGTCAACTTCTCCTTTGTTGGTGCGGTCGCCCGCAATATCGTAGGTACCGTTGATTGTTTCCTTGCCGCCGGCATCAACCGTTGAAGAAGCGCCCGTCTGGATCGTGACATTGTTCCAAATCGACGTCCCGCTGTTGGTGTGCTGACCGCCGTTGGCAACCGTCAGGATGTCGCCTTTCTCGAAACCGGAATTGTTCGACGTGCCGCCGGAAGCGACGGTCATGTCGTCGTAATTGGCAGTTCCCTCGTTGCGCAGCAAGCCCGCGACGGTGGTCACAGCTGTCTTAGTAGCGTCAAGAACAGCGTCTTTGCCTTTGTTGACAAACTCACCGATTACATCAAATACGCTTCCGACGTCCAGTTTGCCGGAGTTGTCGCCTTTGCCGGAATCGGCGACGGTGACACCGTTCCAAATGGATGTGCCGGAGTTGGCATGAGTCCCTTCAACGGTGAGGATGTTGCCTTTTTCCGTGCCGCTGTTATTGGAGTTGCCGCCCTCGGCAATCAGCATATCGTTGTAATCTGCTTTGCCTTCATTGGCGTGCGTGCCGGATACCGTTACCTTGTCAACCTTGGAAGCGTCCAAGACAGAGTTCTGACCCTTATTCAGGAAGTTTCCGGTGACATCAAAGACCGGAAGATTTCCGTCTTTTTCGTCCAGAGACAATTTCCCTTCATTAACGGTCGAACCGCTTCCGGTCAGACTGTTGGTGTGCAAAATGGCATTGGAGTGAACGTGAACATTGCCGTTATTGGCAATAGTCCAATCAGCAAATTCGCCATTCTTAGCCTCAAGAGAGCCGTTTTCAGCAACATTGGAGGAGAGAATCCAGCCTACCGTCGGAGTAACTCCGCCGTGCGATCCGAACGTAAAGGCACCGTTATTCACGTCAATCGAACCGCCGTCGGCGGAATCCTTCAGCAGTTTATTGGCGTCGTCACCGAAAGAACCTTCGGGAATGGCATTGACAGCATTGCCGACAAGAACAAATTCCTTGCCTCCTTCGATTGTGACCTTATCGGTATGGGAGACATCTTTGAAGCCCATAGAGATATTGATCGAATTGGTGTTCGGATCATTGGACTCGGCTCCGATCACTAAACCTTTGATCGTCTGGGCTGTATCGGTGTCTTTGTTGTACTCATCGGCAGACTCATTGTGCAAAGTGGTGGTGTTGAGCACAATGCCCGGATTCAGAACGACATCGAGTCCTTCTTTTTCCAAATCGTTGGCAGTTGTGATAGTGAAGGGCGCGGTCATCTGTCCCAAGAAATTGATGGTCAGATTAGCTGCGTTTTCAAATGCATTCGCAATTTTGTCGGTGACGCTGACAATCAGCGAAGCGCTGAAATAGTCGTCGTCCAACGCGAGGTTGCCGCTCTCAACATTAAGACCGATTTTGATCTCATCTTTAACTGCGCCGACGGTAGTTGCAGAAAGCACTGTGGTCGGAAGCTGTACGGTGCCTGTTTCGGCGTCCGATGCGTCGATACGAATAGCCTCAGTCGTTACAGAGCCGAAAATTTGATCGGCACTTGTCTGAAGAACGCCGCCCTGAAGATTAATAGTGTCAGCCTTCGTTCCGTCAAGTTCGATCTTGGCAACGTCAAGAACGCCGCCTTCCATGATATTGACCGTGGTTTCGCTGTTGACCACTCCTGCGATAACCTGAGTTAAATTATCTTTGTAGTGGGACTTAACTTCAGCGGAATCCTCGTTATCAATCACCGGAGTCTTATTGCCGCCGGAGATATTAACTGTGTTATTGCCGAGGAGACCGGTAACGTTTCCTTCGGAATCGCGAACTTCGGAAGCATCAAAAATACCGCCCTTGATGTTGAGCGTGGAATCTTCAAAGAATCCTTTATCAGCTTTGAAATGTCCACCCAACTGGTTATAGACGGAGTTCTTCGCATCGAGCTCGGCAATATTGAGATTGCCCTTGTTGAGGTTGATCGTTCCCACGTTGGAAACAACCTTCTGAAGGCTGCTGTCTCCGTCGGAAGTAAATTGACCGCCGGTCGCGATTTGTGTCAGAGCAATATCCGAGGTGTTTCCACCGGCATTGACAAATTCTCCGCCGTTGAGAACCAACTGATCGGCCTTGACTGAACCGGCCGATTGGTTAAGGAAGCGGTCGTTTTCAGCCAGAACAAGGTTTCCGGCCTCGACGGTGCCTGTATTTTCAGTCTTGGCTGCGGCAAATTCAGTGACTTTTACCGTACCGGCATTGTTCAGTTCTTTTAATTGAACCGTTTCAGCCTCAATCGAGGCATCCTGCCGGACATCTGCCAGAGTCACATCCTTAGAACCGACGGAACCTCCCTGAATCATGCCCTTCAGTAACATGAGGTTTGAAAGCTCAAGGTGCCCTTCATTGGCAATGCCGACGTCGGAGGCCTCAGCCATTTCAATCTTGGTTGTGCCGGAATCTTTGAACTGAGCGGCTTGGGCAGAGTTTTGTACCTGACCGCCGGTGATATTCAAACCGTTCAAAGCTAAGGAGCCGTTATTGCCAACCGTGCCGCCTGTGACATTCAGCACATTGGTATTTTCCATTGAGCCGTTGTTGTTCAGTTCACCGGAGGCAACCGTGACACTCTGAGTTCCGTCAACTTTGAGAGTTCCGTCATTGGTAACGGTTCCGTTAAGTTCGGATGTTCCGTTAAGACCTGCAATTGTCAGGACGGCATCGGCAGCATTGGTGACAAGAGATCCTGCTTCGGTCAGCAGGGAGTCTACTTTGGCAAGCGCGTTATTGATAAAGCTGCCGGCCTTTGCATCCTGAACGGGTGTTGCGGCTTGAACGGTGAGTTTTGCAATGTCCAATTCGCCGCCGTTGGTCATATCACCGGCAACTGTTAATTCCTCCGTAACGGACAGTTTGCCCTGATTTTCCAACGATCCACGAATGGCATATGTTCCCGAAGCACCGGCAAGAGCGTTACCTGTAACCGTTAGTTTTCCTGCCGTCAATTCGCCGCCGTTACGGTTAACCGTACCGTATTCACGGAGGGTGAGCTCTTCAAAGTCGGCTTTACTGTTATTTTCAATATAACCGCTGACATCGGCAGAACCGATCTCAAAGGTTCCGTGATTGACAAAGGAATTGTTGGTGTTGCGAGAGGCGATGTTTTCAGCCTTGAAAATGCCGTGATTGCTCATCGCGCTGCCGTCAACAGCCGTATAGTTGGTGACAATCAGTTGAGTCGTCGTGTCTTCAGCATTGCCGATAACAAGTCCTTCTCTATCATTGCCGTAACCGGCAGAGCCGTTGTTCAGCACGTCAACAGTGAACTCGCCATTTTTGACAATCACCTGACCACCGGCACCGCCGAGAGCGGGATTCGCAGGGGATATTCCAATGTTTAACTCACCAAGATGACCTTTTGTTTCAGAAGCAGAACCGTAAGAACCAAGTGTTAGTTTGGAAGGAGTGACGGAACCGTCAATGTTTTTGTTGCCGCCAACCCAAACGGTACCGTCTGCTAATTCCACCGGAGCGAGATTGGGATTGGGCTGCTCCTGACCAACCAAAACGAAGTGGCTGCCATTATTAATATAGAGGCCGTCGGTGACGCCGGTAACATTCATAAAGCCCATGTTTTGGTTCAAAACATTCGGCTTGCCGGATGTCGGAATAATGACTGCGCTGCGGTCATTAACGCCGACAACTAAAGAAGTTGCGCCCGGATTGGCTGCGCTTTCGTTAGAAAGCGTTTCATTGGCAAATGTTGCATAAGCCTGTCCGCCGTTCGCAGTGGCCTTAATGGAATTAGCCAAATCAACATTGAATCTCTCGGCTGCTTTGCCGTTAAACGCAACTTCAAGCTCTCCGTGACGATCCGCAGGAACGTCTCCGATGGCTACAAGTTTGTTTACTGCATCCCCGGCCAGTGCTGCGCTGTAGGAGGCGTCGTCAAACGCGACTGTGCCCCACTTGAAAGCAATGCCTTCGGCTACTGAATCAATAACGTTTCCTACACCGGTCACAATCTGAGGATTGCTCGAGACTTCCACTTTGTCGTCCGGGTTTGCCGCATCAAGATTCAGCGTGCGGTAATCAAGATCGGCAAAGACCTGATTGAGAGTGGTAGAAAGACGTCCGCCCTGCAAGTTAGTGGTCTTATGACCAGTCATTGCAATTTTTTCGGTTCTCAGCGTGGCGCCCCGGTTGATATTCACGACAGAAGAACTGTCCAGTGTGCCGACCGTAAACGTTGCTGCATCATTGGAACCGGAGCCGGAACCCAAATTGTAGGTGTTACCCGAACCAAGGACTGCGTGTTCAATCGTACCGCCGGTAAGTTCCACCGTTGAATTGGAGAACCATCCTGAAGGACTGGAAAGGCTGCCTGCCGTCTGGACATACTTAATGTTGTCAGCTTCGAGGCTTCCGACATTAATTTGTCCGGCGTTTGTGAACGTGTCATTCCCCAGACCGGCGCGTTTGAAAACAATCAGCCCGTCACCGGTTATGGAGCCGGAGTTGTTCAAAGAACCGCCGAAAGTAAATGTTCCGGCATTCCTAATGGAACCGGTATTGGTAATGCCTAAGCCGCTGCCGTCAGCAAAAATATCCGACACACCGCCGTAGGCTTCTGCTCCCGCAGCATTGATAAATTCACCCGCAATCGAGCCTGTTCCGTAATACGCCAATCCGTTATTCGTCTTGGTGCCCCCTTCGGAAACTGTCAGATTCTTTAATTGTTCCGTAGCTTTAGCAACGGCTCTTGTTACGGCTCTGAGACGCAGCGGGGAAGCGGTGAATGTTTTCTGAGCATTGTCGCCATTAATGAAATAACCGCCTTCATTGACGACAAGTGAGTCGGCGATCAAGGTTCCGTTATTGGAAACGGAACCTCCGGATAAAATCACCAGCTCGGAATCATTACCGCTAAATTCGGCGATTGCACCGGGTGCATTGGCGAGAAGGCCGGAAACCTGAGTCTTTCCGGTTGCTTTCAGAGTATAAGTATTGCCGATGGTTCCGATGTCTCCCGAGCCTCTGGAACCGATATGCGTATTGAAGAGACGAATTTCACCCGGATTTTCAAGCGTTCCGAAGACAGTGGAATTATCCAATGCCTCCATATATCCGAAGTTGCGCAGAGTACCGTTCACATTAACGGTATTTGCAATTAATCGGGCACCTTGACTGTTTTGCAGAGTTCCGTCGATATCTGCTGTTCCGACTAATTTGGCATTGGCATTATTAATAAACCGGCCGCCAAACTGAGTATTTCCGTTGACTGTAAGCTTGCTATTGTTGCGAACTTCTGCACTGTTCCAACCGTTTAAAGCTCCGAGGATAGTTTCACCGTTATTTTCAAGAACGGCTTTATCAGTGAATGTCGCGTTATCGCTGCGGAATGTAGAGTTTTTATCTACCGTCGTCGTACCACCGGCGGAGGAGTGATTCCTTACAAGATAATCACCGGCAGTGATCTTCAATTCTCCGCCGTTGGACAGGTTGACCTCTGCGGCCTGACCCTGATAAAGGGAAGAATCCTTAATGCCGAGACTGCCCAGAATCAGTTTTGCACCGTCTCCTACAGCAGAAATAACTTTTTCGGCAAGATTGAATCGGTTTCCTGATCCGTCGGATTTGCCGCCGATCAACGTCAGTTCTTTTCCGTCCTGAATTGTAGTGCCGGTTGCTTCATTGATACCGGTAAAGCCGGTGTTGTTCCGCAGCCCGGAATTACCAACAACCACAGCTCCGTTTTCAGCCTCGAGCTTGCGGTCTACGAAAATGACATCGCGAAGGTGTTCAACATTGTCATAAAGTTCGTTGGTTTTTGCGACCGTGAGCTTATCATCATGTGAAACGCCCGCTATCGTGCCTTGGAACTCAAGGGTCGTTGCACTTCCAAACTTAGTTTTGAATGCCTTTGCCAAATCGTCGGCTTGAGTCTGGGTAAGGTTCACGCCGGTAATGACGATTTTTCCGCCGGTAAACGAGGCATGATTAATTAGCTTCTGAGCAATTGAACCGGGGGCATACTTAGTGAAGAAATCATTCAAACTGGATTTAACTTCTTGCGGTAAAACCGAATTCAATCCAACATAATGAAGTTCTTGTTGAGCGGTCGTCCCTAATGAATCGAAGACGTTAAATATGTTGTTGGTTTGGACAATTCCACCGCTTACTGCCAAAACGCCGGAAGGGCCGAAAGACCACACCCCGTCATGTGTGTTGAGCGTTCCGGAAGTATTTAACTTATCCGTGAAATTAACTGCACCATAACTATTGATAGTCCCGTAGTTAGTGGTTTTGGCAATTGTTGCATTACCGTTGAAGTTTGCAGTACCGTAATTGTTGAGATTCTTGTACCACCCGCCGTTGACAGTTAAAGTTCCTCGGTTGTTGATGTTTCCGCCTTCAAAGTTCGATGTAGAAGCCCCGAGACCGGAAGCGATATTGACGATGATATCTCCCGAAACTTTGGAGGCATTAAATGAACCGCCGTTATAGTTATAGGTGCCGCTGCCTGTTAACTTAGAGGAAAAGTTTCCACCGGTTTGCGTCACAGTTCCGTTGTTAATAAGGCTGCCGTTTCCGGCATTGACATTCCCGCCCTGCAAATTAAATGAACCGGTATTTATCCAATTACCATATGGATTGATAGTTCCCCCGGTCATGTAGGTATTGCTGCGGGTTTGAAGATTGTTGTGGACGTCAACACGTGAATTTCCATTGATATGGAAGGGTCCGTCAAAAACCATCCCGGAGCCGTTTATAGAAAGAACGCTGTTGCCTTCTTGGACAAAGGTTGTGTTAGAGAAGCCTCTTCCGTTGATAGTTATGGACGAAGAGTCCTTCAGCCGAAATTCTGTAAGGTTGTTACTTCCGTTTGTACCACCGCGCGTAAGATTGCCGATCTCGTCGTAGTCACCGATATAAAGGGAGCCGGTGCTATTAACCAGAATGGAATTTGATCTGTCCCAAGTAAAGTGACCTAAATCCCCACTTTTCCATGAATGAAGTAACAGATTTCCGTTAACGGTAGTAACGGTATTGTCCGGCCCGATGTTAAAAGCTGCTCTACCTCGAACGGACCAAGAAACATTGGAACCCGCACCAACAGTGTAATTGCCGTGCAGATTTAATGAATAATCCTGTTCGGCATAGTCTAGGTTCTGTCCGGCTGTTGATTCCCCTGCATAAATATGCTTATAAATGGCGTATGAAGGCGTCGATGCAAGGGCTAGTGCTAGTCCGGCTGTGATAACTGCCGCTTTTCCAGTGTTCTGGCTTGCTGCCGTCATCGCTTCGGAAACAGCGACAAAGCAACCCCGGCGTTTGTTCCAAACTTTTTTAAAGATTTTGTTCATAGATCCCCCTCGGGATTTGTTCTTTATTCGGCTTTGGCCGTTTCTTTCGGAGTCGGTGTCAGAACCAGAGAAAGCACTTCAAAAGCAGCTATTTCTTCAATGCGGACATGAACTTCGCGCTGTCCTTTGAATTCAATGAACTCTTTCTTCGACTCAAGTGCTTTATCTTTGGGTTCTTCAGCCGGTTCTTCGGATTCAGGCTTATCAAGGGCTTTTTTCAGGTCTTCAATTTGCTGGCAGGTGGTTCCCGGATCATCGACTTTGAAATCAATGACGAGATTGGTTCCGCTCTTCAGGTAAAGAGCGAGACGCTGGATGTAGATTTTTTCTGGCATTGTTTTTCCTCCTTAAGGAAATGAAGTTGGTTTGGGAAAGGGTTTTCGGAAACCGAAAGCCTTTTCCTAAAGAAACTGAGGAGGAAAAAGGGCGCAAAAAGCCGAACCGTCCTTAAAGAAGAAAAGTCCGCAGCTTGAGATTTGTCTGTAGTTCATAACTCTCGTTTTCAAAAAATCTGGCGGGACTTTCTGTGCAGACTGTTATGAGCTGAAAGATCTACTGTCACCGTTCTTTCTACGGGGCGGGACTATTAAAATGTTTGGTGCCCGGAGGCTGCATTGTCCCGCCAAGGATGCAACCGCGCCTGTCAATAAGGCCGTCTGCTTCCGGGCATAAACTGTTACGCTGACCGCAATCGGCCTCCGACCTTCAAAAGAATCCAGTCCTGAAGTTCTGCTATGTTTTCAGAAGCCCTTTTTTGGGTAACTGCGCCTTTTTTAATACTTGCTTCATACCGATGGACTGCTTTCGGTCCGATAAGACCCACAATGCGTCTGGATTCAACGACTCGGATGGAAACATTCGGGTATTCCACATTATTGATTCTCATTTTTCAGCTCCCGATTTTTCTTTGCTCATCAAACTTTCCAGTTTGTCTTGAAGAAATTGTTCTGTCAGTTCCAAGGCATTTTCAGCAACTCCTTTTATCCGCTGATTGTTCACAACAGCCGGAAGAACCTTCATTGCAGCCAAAGTCTGAGAACTTGGGATAAAGACCCAAGCTATGAGTGACAAAATTCCGACTAAAAGAGAAAAGGTAAAGAATTTCACCGAATCCCAATAAACAGCCAGTGCACTTAAATACAGGCATAACAGCCCCAATAAGGCAAGACTTATCGAAATTTTGTCCATCTGTCCGATCCAAAAAATATCGGAAGCCGTGATTTCAACCATAATTAACCCTTAATTACCAATGCACGCGTGTCCAGTTTTTTCCGTTGATGAAGACATCAATGGCTCGTCTGGATTGATACTTCTGCCATTTCACCTGTTCATAGACACGGACAGGTCGGTAACAAGTGGAAGAGCTGCTGCTTTCACCCGAGCTGTCATAGCAGGTGTAGCTCTCATAGGCCGTGCCCTGATAGCCCTTAACGCAAGCCTTTGTTCCGCCCCAATGACCGGGAGAGTCTTCGGTTGCTTTGAACCAATGCTCACCGCCCCAGTTGTAGCTTGCATTGCGTTTTCTCAAAATCTTATTTTTCCGACGGTCGGTTTTGAATTGATTGTTGTCGTTAATGTTTCCCTCGACGATCCAGCCTTCGGGGGCATCCTCCATCCCCTGAAGAATGCAGGGATCAAAACCGTCTGAAAGCTGCTTGGCATAGTTGCCTTCACCGGCCATCGGACAGGAAGGGAACTTGCACGGGTGACGCCACGAAAGGCAGTCAAACAGTTTGTCAATCGGAGGACGGCATTCGCTGACCGCTCTCGGTCCGTTCGGATTAGCTAAACAGAGCAGGACTTCGCATCCCCAGCGGTCGTTGCCGGTCATCAATTCGATCTTCGGCATACCCGGAATCTGAGAATAGTCCGTCGTACCGGCCAATACTTTGAAACCCGCGCAGGACAGCAGGGCGCTGACGGCTGTCAAAGCTAATAATGTTTTGGGATTTGAGACTTTTATTTTCATTTTCAGCTTGCCATCAATTCTTTGAATTTCATGGAAAAAGCGCTTGCATTCGCTAAACGTTCCGTCATCGCTTCTATGCTTATGCCTTGCTGCTCGGCGGCTTTTTTTATCGTCCAAGCGTCTATTTCACACTCATACCAAAAGACCCATCTTTTCGTCACTTGAATCGGTTTCGGAAATGTCGGATCGTTATCGACCAACTTGTACAGTTGAGCCCGGCAGCAACCGAGCCGTTCACAGACCTGCTCAGGTCTTAATTGATTGAGGCTTAAATTACTCATAGAGCCTCCGATCTAGAATAAAAACCAGCGCCGCCGTATAACCGGACAATGTTCTGAAAATGAAGGAGTTGTACATACAAATCAATTAACCCAAGGAGCCTAGTAACGGGCTCGATGCTCAGAAGCACTATTAGCGCTGGAAGACCCTCTAAAGAATCGGACAGACGGGGGGTGGGTGCCTGTTTCGATTCCTTCATCGAGAGTCCGAGGAAATTCATTATTTGAAAACTGTTCATATCAGCCCCCGTAACTGTCCAGTCCCACAAAACCGCAGCAGCCGATAAGGACAAAAGCTATGCCGACAAGCATCAGGCCGGGTGCGGTAAAGGACACAGAGTTTCTTTCGCCCTTTGGAAACAGGAAAAGAGGCGCAATTGCCAGACAGCAAGGGCCGGACAGAAGAAGGATGAAGAAAAATTTCTGTTCCGCCATCATCCCATCCTCACGAAATTGGTCTCCGGTGTACTGGGTAAAATTTGAGCTGTCAGACAAAAATCCAAACCCAATACCCGGAGGAAACTGTGAACACCAAAGAAATGGTCAAATTTCTTCAGCAGTGTCTTAAAAGTATGTTGATAATTAGCCTTATCATTGCAGCCGTTATTGGCTTTGCGGGAGCACTTTTGTTCCTTAGAAGCAAATTCCCGCAGGAGATAGATCATCTTTGCGACATCATTACTGCCCTTGGTACGGCTATCTCTGCCGGTTGTGCTTGGCTGGCTCTTTCCATTAGCAGACAATTGGTTCAGGGTAAAAAATCCAATATTGCTGAGGAGATTTCTTCGGAGAAGACGACGGCTAAGATTGCCGGGGTTGAACCAACTATTGAGGCAACCAAAAGCATCAGCAAATAAAGCTTGTCTTCCGAAGAGAGAGGCCGTCCGATACAAATTTTTGTTATTTGCGGCCACGCTTTTAGACAGCAATAAAAAAGAATGAAGGCTGTAGTTAAGGTGATTACAACCGTTCTGAAAAAGGCTGCATCTGACATTTTCTTTTGACTCAGAAGAGAAAACTCTGCCTTTTGTCAAATTAGAGAATCTGACAATGAAAAAGGCAATATTCCTAATTTCCAACAACAAAGCTGCGAAATAAGAAAAACAACGAGAAGCCATTTGAGGAGAGATAGGTCTTTGAAGAAACAAGCGTTCAGTACGCAGATAATCAGAAGTGCAAGCGTTAAAAAAAGAAACAGGAAGGTAAACACACCCAACGGTGACTGAAGATTGGCCTCCATCTTTTTCCCTCATATTCAAGCAGCCTATGATTTTCATTGCTTTTCCTTGTTCTTATTCTTTGAGTCAAGCGGTTAATGCTTCTGCGCCGGGGCAGCTCAAATACTGCTTAATCTCTTTTTTTAATCTGCCGGTTTCGGCATTACTTCTATCTAATTGAGCGAACTTCCACGGGATATCCGGACGTAACTCTTCACAAGTTAGGTGTCCCCGGGAAAGGTTGACCAATGTCAGGCAATTCTCGGGTGAGATTAAACGACGTCCGCAGATGTAAGAGTTAATCGTCGCTTTAGAAAGTCCCAGCTCGGTTGCTAAATACCGTCTAGGATCAGCAACCCCAGCTTCCTTTAGAAACGAACAATAGTCTTTCAAATTCATTGCTACACCTTATTTTGTTGTTTTTATTTTACCTGATTTTGTACAATCATGTACAAATAATATACAAAAAGTACAAATTTCATTAGTTCATCTAAGAATAAACAAAAAAGCAGTTCTGTTATATCTTTCTAAGAGGTGAAGAAATGACAGATGTGCATGAAATCCGTCGGAAAAATTTAATAGAGCTGATCTCTATGTATAAGTCCGTCGCTAATCTCAATTCTGCTTTGGGAAGAAAACGGTATGACGGAACCTTTAACCAAATAAAAAACAAATCTCAACCACCTAGCGCCAAAACTCCAAGAGTTATGGGAGCGGAGGTTGCGCGAGAAATTGAAATGAAACTACACCTTCCACCGGGTTGGATGGATGTAGTTCACGATAAACCTCAAACTGAACTAATTAAGGAATCTGAAAATTTTTTGAAATCTTCTTTCAATAGGATAAGAAGCTATCGTTTAAACAGCGTCACTCCATCGAATCTAACTTTTACACTTTTCGATGGAGAAATGAAATTGAGTGATTATTTTATCAAGTCAGTTTTAAAAGCCTCTTCTGAAGAAAATTTGCGATTTGTAGTCGTTGAAGATAACTCTTTGAAATCAAAATGTAAGATTGGCGATGCTTTGATCCTTGATTTTGGAGTTAATACTTTTACACGTGAGGGTATTTACCTGATAGAAGTTAACGGAGAACAGTTGCTTCGTCTGATCTCCATTGACTATGAAGGGGGCTATCAAATTCGGACCGATGATTTTTCTCAACGTTTGACGGATTTATCAAGAATAAAAATATTAGCTAAGGCGTTATACGTTTGCTCAGGAACAAGCCTGTAAGCCGTACTCCAACTCCTCAAACCACCCAGACTTTTATTTGTAGAGCTTGGCATCAACACATTTTTTGAGATGTTTCTCTACCAAGCGATCCACTGAGTACTTGGTTTTAAAGTCAATAACTTTTTGAAATTGCAACTCTGTCAGTCTGTTTCGAAATTCCCAAAGGTAATCTTTATTGCATTGCCGTTCGTTTAACTCCAACGAGGAAGCCTCTAACTTTAATTGTTGAAAGTTAGCAGACTTCAGGTCCGTTATGGAAGAATCGGCTGCTTGAACGCAACCGCAGGCAAGTGCAACCAAAATACAACAAAAAGTAGTTTTAGCCATAAAAATATCTCCGGGGAATCACTATACCAATATTTTACAACATAAAAAAATTAATTTGTACGTAGTGTACAAATTCTGTTTTTACTATTATGATTTACTCATATCGAGGTAGATAATTTTTATAGGCAACGGGTAGTGCAATATGAGTAAATCCAATCAATTTGAAAGTCCTTGTTACTTTCTATCAGCAGAAGAATATACACAGGACTATTTATCGCTTCCGGAACCTCAACTTGCTTGCCTCTTTAAGTTGCGTTCAGCTTACGCATTAAAAGGAAGTCCATTATCAGAAGATGATATCGATGGGCTCTACCCAGTCTATACCCCTGTTCATGAAAAGACGTTGGGCAAAGTGCTTAATAAATTTTTCACGAAGAAAGGCGGTGTTTTCATTGACATAAGGATAGAGAGTCAAATCGAGAAGAGAAAAGAACATCAATTAAACATAGAGCAATTAATCGAAAAAGAAGTTCAAAAACGCGTCGCCCGAGCTCTGGCCGGAATGAAAGGCGGTTTATCGAAGTCGCGGAATCGAAAAAACCAAAATACATTGGTTTCTGAAGGGGAAATCCTTATTAGCGAAGTGCAGGAAGAGCAGCAAGCTTTCTGCGAAGAACCGGAAGATTTGAAGCAAACCTCTAGCAAACCTCTAGCAAACGGCTACCAAACTCCTAGCAAAACCGTAGCAAACGGCTGGCAAAATCCTAGCAAAGTTGTAGCAAACACCAAGCAAACCTCTGGCAAAACCCTAGCAAACGAAAATTTTGCTACAACCGAAGAATCACAACCCGTTGATTTTGTTGAAGAAACAGAAAATTTGCAGCTTGCGCCGGAGATTGAGCCTGAAGACGATCCGTCCCTCGCGTGTGCGTGCGTATGCGCGTCCGATAATCCGATTAATCCGATATCTGATTATTTTTTAATTAATAAAAATAATAAAAATAAATCGGAATCGGTATCGGAATCGGTTAAAGAAAAAACTGAAAATTTTAAAAATCAAAATTCGCGCGAAATCGAAAAATTCTCAGCGGGAAAAAATTGGACGCTTCAGGAAGCCCAAACGCTTCTGGTTGACTCCGGTCTTGACAAAAAGTTTCTCGAAGCATGGGTTTCGCGCTCCGACCGAAATCAAACCCGCTTCAATGCTCTTCTTTCCGACGTTCTTCCTCGGTTCGACCGAGAGGCTTTTGACCTGCTGATCGCCAGATGCAAAGAACAAAAACGTTCGGAAGGCGCCATGTTTGCGGGATCAATCGCTTATGTGATTTCCGCACTTGAACGGGAACCCGTAACCGCGAAACGCCGACCGAAGAAAAGAAGTTCCGAGCGCGATTACACGGAAGGACTGATTCAAAACCCGGACGGATCTTGGAGCCCAGATCCAAACTACGTTTCAAAGACAAAGAAGTATTCGGACAGAGATTGGACGGAAGGTTTAATCAAGAATCCCGACGGTTCCTACAGCCTTAATCCGAATTACGAACACTAACCAACCCAAGGAACGCCATGACATCCAATGCCGATAACGTCCAAAAGACATTTAAAACCTGTCCGATTCACGGAACCTCCTACGTTTACTCCATCACGGATGCTTCGGGGACTCGATACACAAACGGCTGTCCGCTCTGCGAAGCGGAAAAACGCTGTCAGGCTGCATTCGGACAAGCGCTGATACCTGCCAGATTCACAGACCAAACCTTTGAAACCTATGAAGTGACGAACGACGGGCAAAAGGCCGCTGTAAGCCTTTGCCAGGACTTTGTGAAGCGTTTCGAGGATAACCGTAAAACAGGTCGCGGAATGCTTTTGACCGGTCGCCCGGGAACGGGAAAAACTCATTTGGCTTGTTCTTTGCTGAAGGAGCTGATTGCCGAACAGAAAGCCGGGCTCTACACCTCACTGGATCAAATCTTTACTGCCGTCAAAGCAACATGGAACTCGACGGATGATTCCCAGAAAAAGTACCTTAAGAAGCTGGCCGGGTTGGACTGTTTGGTCATCGATGAAATCGGTACGAATCGAGAGATTTCTCCGAGAGAAAAAGATCTGTTCTTCACGATCATCAATGACCGTTATGAACAACTTAGGCCGACGATCCTTATTTCCAACCTTTCCCTGCGCGGGGAAGATTCCTTGGAGGAGCTTATGGACGAACGCACGACAGATCGAATCTTTGAGACAAACACTTTTGTCGTTTTCAACTGGGAAAGTTACAGGGGGACAAAATGAAATCAGGCCGGCAGAAAAAGTCTTTGGACAGGTTCATTTATGAATCAATGGGAGAGAAGCAGTATTTGATTTCCTGTCTGGACGACGAACTCTTTAAAAAAGCTCTTAAAGGATTCAGAAAAGAACGTCCGGAAATTGATTCAAGAACGAACGGATTCCGTATGTGCCTCGAAGCGCTTCAGGCATCTGAATTATTCACAGAGATTTCTTTCATCGACCTGCACGGAACGAAATTCCCTTTATTCCGCAAAAAACAGTAACCGAGACAGTCATGACGAACAACCTCAGACAACAAACAGCCGGAAGCCCCGAACCGGAACTTCCTGCGTTAAATCTCAACGCAGCTGACGGTTATGAAAATCTTTCTGCCTGTGTTATTATTTTCCCCGTTAATATCCCTACGGAGATTAGCGAGTTCTTCGACTGCATCGCTAGTGCTCCCTTGATTGACTTCGGCTCAACTGTTCGCAGCAGTTGGGCCGTTGCCGATTTAAAGGTTCGAAATGAACAACGAGAAGGATTCCTAACAAAACAGCACGCCGCAAAAAAAATGCCGGAACAAAACAACCGTCCCGGCATCGAGCACTATTCCTTAATTAAGAATAATAGCGCTGCTGCTTCACTTACGGCCAAGGAAACAGAGCCTTCAAAGTTGACAACAAAGTCAGCTCTGACGGATAATTCCTTCAACACGATAAGGAGCAGAAATAGTCGTACTTGTTTACGTTTCACGACTAATCTCCTTGTTCAAGGGCTCGGCGCTTGTCCAAGGCGCATCGAGCCCTGTGTTTTTCTTCCCTTAAGAAACTTAGAAGATTTCATTTCAAAAAGGGCCTCTGCCTTCCTTTCGGAAAGCATTCTCCATCGAAAAACAAAAGCGCTTAATCCTACACTTTTTTCCCTTTCAAAGGAGGAGAAACTGTGCGTTGCGTAATCCGTCACCTTCATAAGTATTGGAAAAAAATTGACTGGGATCAAATTCAGTCCGGTCAGATCAATCCATTGCCGAAACAATTTGAGGTTGTTTTGCTTGCCTATCGCCCGGAAGGCAGCGATCAGCTTTTTAAAACTCGTGGCTACTGGAACGAAACATTTTTCAACGATGTGACATTCACTCTTGATTTTCAGAATGCTTTACTTCACCCGGTCACAAGAGAAGTTGTGGCTTGGCGTCCGTTAAAAAACACTCTCTAGGGGAAAAACATGGATTTCAAAACTGTTAAGCCCGAAGAGCTTTGTGATCCGACACTGATTGGGTACATCACGAAACTGCTGAAGAGCGAAGCGGAATTCCCGGAAATATTCGCGGCTGCGTATGAAAACCGAAATGCCAATAATTTGATATTCAGCATTCCTTCTGAATTAAGCATCACAGGCAGACAGATAGATGTGATTGCAGACAGAGCGCACCTTCTTAAAGAGCCTCAGTATCGACCTCACGAATGGAATGCATGGCCTGATGTCATACCGCCAAGACTGGACACGGAACCCGCGATCAACGGAGAAACCAGAGAGTGCGATTATTGGTTGGTCAAACTTAAAAACGGATCATATCGCACCGGAAAAATTACCAAAGATAAATACTGGGTTCGGTTTGAAAATCAAATTGCAGCATACAGAGAGTTTTCACCGCGCCCGGCGGAAGCGGTTTTGGAGAATCAAACCGAGCTCGATCCCGGCGGCTGGAATGCATACCCGAAATTTAAACCCGACTCGGAAGAGGTTTACGAAGTCATGCTAAAAGGCGGCTTGCAAAGAAGCGCGGGATGGAAAAAAGGAAATTGGACATTTTATTCTGAAGAAATCACGGCTTTTAAAAAGATCAATGATTAACAAAAGGGGGTACCATGAAAACATTAGCAATCATCAATGAAAAAGGCGGCGTAGGCAAATCATTTATTGCCACTCAATTTGCGCTTTACTGCCGTTTCAAACTCGGCAATCGAGTACTTGTTGTTGACTTAGATCAGCAAAGAAACACAAGCGATATTCTGATTAACTCAGGTTTATGCGTTCCGACTGAAATAACTGCCGGTTTAATCATGAAAAACGGCGGATTGGTGAAGGCTGAAGAGCCTTTCATGGTAATTCCCGGAGACGACAATCTGCTGGAATTGGAAAGCATGAGGGATGCAGCCGGAATCACACAAAATCTTTATTCAGCATTGGACGCCGTGAGCGACAAGTTCGATCTGTGCATTATTGACTGCTCTCCGAGCGCGGACGTCCGCCAGTTGATTGCACTCAGCCTCAGCACGCATTACTTGATTCCTTTCCAAGTTAAAGCGGAATCCATCAGCGGTGTCGAAAAAACCTTGGCCCGTGCAAAAGTTATTCAGGAAAACGTGAACAATTCCTTGGAATTTTTGGGACTGCTGATGAGCATGGTAAAGATGCAGGGCATCCAAAGGAAAAACTTTGAATGGGTCATTGAACAAACCCAAAATCTTCTTCTGAAAAAATATGAACCGAAAACAGGAAAGTTTGAAGGCGTGTGCTGCATCTATGACAGAAGCGAATACACCGCTGCGCAGCAATTTTGCCGTCCTGTTTTTTTCAGCGAAAACGGTAAGCCAAGACGCGAGGCGCTCGAACTGGCAAGAGTTTGGGTATCAATATTTAAGCAGCTGGGATTAACGCCCAAGAAACCTATTCAAATTAGAAAATCCGAAGACAGTGACAAATTAGCAGCAGTTGATGCTCAGCCTGTTGGTGAACCGGAATAAAGGAAAAGAAAATGGGATTAAATCTGAACTTAGGCAATATCAATAAAGCAGCCAAAGACTTTACGCACAGACGCACAGAAGTAGTTGAAGAAACAATGCGGGATGTCGAGGTCGAAGTCATTAAAGCCGATCCTCAGCAGCCTCGTAAAGAATTTGATGAAGATGCCTTAAAGGAGCTGGCGGAAAGCATTAAAACGCACGGCCTTATCCAGCCGATTGTCCTGCGCCCTTCGCCGGACAAAGAAGCCGAGTATTACATTATTGCCGGAGAAAGACGGTTCCGGGCTGTAAAGCTGAACGGAGCCAAAACAATCCGCGCAATAGTCAAAAAGACGTTCAAGCCGGAAGAAATAGGTTATGTCCAAATGGCCGAGAACATTAAAAGAGCCAATCTGAGTGTGGTCGAAATCGCAGAGTTTATTTGCCGACAGTTGGAGACCGGAGAAAAACAAGCCGATGTAGCCGAAAAATTGGGATTAAATAAGGCTATTGTTTCTCAATATGCCTCATGGACGGAATTGCCGGAATGCATTAAAGAAGCATTAACCTCAAAAAAAATCGGAAGTATTCAGTCTGCTTATGCTCTTTTCAAAACTTGGCAGGAATTTCCAAAAGAGACGGAAACTTTTATAACAGAGAACGAGAAAATTTCTTCTTCAGAAGCAAAGAAATTTGACCCTAAAACTTTGTACGTTCAAACTTTTCAAGATCAAGAAGATATATCTCAGTCTTCAGACCAAGAGCCGGATGAACCTGTTTTAGATACTTCAGTCTCACTTGCAACGGAAGATAAAGCTGCCTCTGAAGGGCCAGAGAATAAGCCTGAAGAGGCTGACAACGGGTCTGAAGAAGCCGAAGCAGGTAACTTAGAAGAGGGCCAGAAAGAAGAGATTGAAATGCCGAAAGAATGCGCTTCAATCGACAATTATGAAGAAAAGACCACAACTGACGAGGAAGAGCGTCTTGACGTATCTGAAGAACTTGAATCGACAGCGGATGATTTTTTGCAGGTGCAATCTGAAAAATCTACTTATAAGAAACCCGTGATCCTTTGTCTGTTAGAAGGCAGAGAATGCGAACTGCTTTATAAGAAAAAAACGTTGGACGGGTTCGTCGTTGTGAAATATGAGGACGGTACGGAAGAAGAAGTTCCGGCTGAAGACGTGACGTTAAATCGCATCATAGAAGCTTGATAAAAAGGGGCCTAGTGCCCCTTACTCTCGGTATGAATAAAGATAAAACATCAATGAGTGTATGGCTGACGCAGGAAGAAAAGAACATCTGGAAGCAGCTTGCTGAGCTAAACAATATGAATCTTTCTGCCTACACCCACTTTGTCATAAAAGAAGTCATAAAGGAGTCTCTTAACCTGCCGGAGCTGAAAGTATCGCTTGATGTTGAAAGAGATAACAGCGAAGAGGATAAGCTCCCAATCAAGCTCCGAATGACAAAAAGCGAGATGGAAGCCATTAGGAAATTAGCGGCAGTCAGAGGACAAACCCGTCAGGCACTAATCGTATCGGCCGTCAGAGAATTTCTTTTGAATAAATCCCAAATTGATCCGAAAGAGTATCGGTTGATATCGGACTCCACTCTTTCACTGAATCGGATCGGCGTGAACTTGAACCAGATAGCCAGAGTCTTGAATGAACAGAATAAAGAGGGAAAATTAAATCTTTCGGACGTTGCTGGGATACTGGCGGTCTTGAAACAGCTGAATCAAAAAATAGATCTGCATATCAAAGAGATTGATGAATTTCTTTCGCAGCACAAAGATAGATTAAAAATAAGATCAGCGGTAAAGAAAACGGAGAAGGAAAATGAATGAGTCAGTCAAGAAGTGGCTTGAAGAAAAGCGGGCCGAGCTTGCCGGGCGCCGAGATGTCGCTATTTTCATAGAAGCCAAGGACGTTTTGGACGCCATAGAGCAGCTGAGCAAACCTCGTTTATTTTCCGACTCTCGTTTGGTAGAGAGTCTGCGCTGGCAGTATTCAGAATGCGAAACCCGAAAGCAATTTTTGAGGAAAGTGCTCACTGAGCAATTCAAATTTGTCGGGCCGGATGCGAATTGCCCGGAGCCGCAAAATACGGACTCTCAAGTTGAAAGAAGAAGAGCCCGAGAAACAAGATAAAATTAGCCCCAAAACGCAAGCATGGATGGCTCTGCTTGACGGACTTGTAGGGCTAGATGTTTAGAGGAACCGCCGTGTACGGACCCGTATGCCCGGTGGTGTGGAAGGGTGGTTTATCGCCACCCCATCCGATAGGCTATAGATTACTTAGCTTTGAAATGACGCAATTGTTCATCACCGAACATAGCGGTCATCGGGACGCCCTTAGAGTCGATCATACCGCGGTGCATACCAGCGGAGTTCATCGGGAAGGCGAAGTTACCCTTAGCGTCGAGAATAATCATACCGCCCGTGCCCTTGATGTCACCGATTTCTTTGATCACTGCGTCACCAGCCTTTTGAACATTTTCACCTAAGTGCGTGTAACGGGAGTGAACATTGTAAGCGGCAGACGTACGGATGAACATTTCGCCAGAACCCGTTGCAGATACTGCTACAGACTTATTATTAGCATAGGTACCAGCACCAATCACAGGACTGTCACCGATGCGACCATAGCGCTTATTGGTCATACCACCCGTGGAGGTACCTGCTGCAAGGTTACCGTCTTTATCTAAGGCAACAGCACCAACCGTACCATACTTATAGTCATACATTAACGGATCAATGTAGAGCTCTGCGTTGGCAGTCTTTTTCTTTGTAGCGCCATCGTGGTCAAGAATAACTTGTTCTTTTTCTTGAGCTTTCTTGAGCTGGTCATAACGGTTTTGCGTGAAGAACCACTTCGGATCAACCGTTTCTGCACCGTTTTGAGCACAGAACTTTTCTGCGCCCTTCGTCGCCATCATAACGTGAGGAGACTTCGTGCGAACGATGTCTGCACAATTAATCGGGTGCTTAATATTGGTAACACCAGCAACGGCACCTGCCATAAGGGTCTTACCGTCCATGATAGAAGAGTCAAGTTCGTTCTTACCTTCATTTGTGAACACAGCACCACGACCAGCATTAAAGATCGGATTGAGTTCCATTTCGTTGATAGCAGCCTTCACTGCATCAATAGCCGTACCACCGCTAGCTAAAACTTTGTTACCAGCAAGAAGGGCCTTTTGGAGACCTGCATGGTATTCAGCTTGTTGTTCAGGGGTAAAACGGTCAGCAGTAATGTTGCCGGCGCCACCGTGAATAACAAGGCGATACTGTGCGTCAGCGGCGTTTGCAGCAACTGCAAACGTGAGACCAAGAGCCATAGCAAGAAGTTGTTTCTTCATGTTCAATCCTTTGCATTTAATTTGTCTTGCAAGATCAGCAAGATTCGACGATTGTAAAATTTGATTAAGAAAACTCCTATTAAGGTTTACTCTTACTTTTTACAAACCTCAATTTTTTAAGGAGAAACGAATTTAACAAAACTGAATTGGTTGCAGCCGTTGCCGAAGAAACCGGAAAATCCAAGGCCGACGTCAAAGAAATTTTAGAGGCCCTTATTGCCCAAGTGGTCAAAACGGTAAAGGCTGGTGATGAAATCGCGTTGATCGGTTTCGGTACTTTTAAATCTGCCGAACGTGCCGCCAGAACCGGACGCAATCCGGCCACCGGTAAAGAAATCAAAATTCCGGCATCCGTTCAACCGAAATTTATTGCCGGAAAATTGTTTAAGGAAGCTGTTAACAGCAAATAATTCACAGAAAGTACGATAGTCAAAGGGCCTCTTCGGAGGCCCTTTGGCTTCTAAGGCATTTCAAAAAGTTTGTACGTACAAACTTTTTGGCCCTTGCAGTTGCCCACAACAAACCCCGGTCGCTACAGCCAGTGCCGGAGCCAAGCGCTCCCTTGGGGTCAGTTATGGACAACTGCAAGCAAAGCGGAAGTTTCCCACAAGCCGCTGTAAGCGGCTATGGAAAACTTGGGATTTAATCAAAACCCGGCTCGACCAGAGACAAATTGATCGGTTCGATCTTCTCAAAAAGTTTATACGTATAAACTTTTTGCCTCTTGCACTTGCCCACAACAAACCCCGGTCGCTACAGCCAGTGTTGAGCCAAGCGCTCCCTTGGGGAAAGTTATGGACAACTGCAAGCAGAGAGGAAGTTTTCCACAAGCCGTGTAAACCGGCTGTGGAAAACTTAAGGTCAACATCAAAAATCAGAGCCCGTTTGCTGCCTTACTTAGAAAAAACGCGGCAGCCGGGCTAGGGGTTGAGGGGGGCGCTTAGCGTCCCCTCTAAAAACAAATTAAAAGCAAAAAAGAACTAAGGCAGGATCGCATTTTGGTGTCTAGTCTAAAGACCTAGACGCCAAAATGCATCAGCACCTCGCTATCGCTCGGTCGAAAATTGGAAATTTTCGGCTGTCCTGCCCACCGCTGTCGCGGTCGAAACTCGTCGAGTTTCGGGGAGTGAAGGCTTAATATTGAAAAAGAATGACTAGAAGGAACCGGAAAACTTGAGTTGTATTAGAGAGCTGATCTTCCTCGGGCTCTTAAATCAACTTTTGCTAATGCGAGTAAGGCCCTGACTCTTGCGATACTAAAATTGCACTCCATTGCTAACTCACGAATTGATGAACCATTTTGATACCGATTCGCCAATAACTTTGCTAGAGCTTTGCTCGTATCTTCTGATAGTCTTTGGTGAGATGTAAGTTGAGGAATAACTCCATTTTTCTCAATGTCTCCTCCTGTATAACCGGGAAAACATTTTCCTTTAGGAGTAACATCTTCTGCCGCTTCATTCCCCCATACGGTCCAATTAGGTCTCGGATATCGAGCGAACATCTCCAAATAAGGGCCCGGGGAGCAAGATTCAATTAATTCATATTGTTCATCTGGCTTCCGCGAATGTTCTCTCTTTCTTGTTTCTATCATATTTACTTGGGAGCGGCCGGCTTGTAAAGTTCTCATGTGGCCACGTACTCCAAATAACAAGATCTCAGTGACATTACGAAAATAGAAACCTACCCCTCTACCGTCTGGGCCACCGTCTTTTCTCCGCTTAGCCCAGACAATGTTAGAAACGTAACGAAATCCCCAAGATTCCATTACTGATAAACCTTCAGGGAGGAGGGCGTTGGGAACCCACAGGTATAAATGAGAGTTATCAGCCGCAGAGAGTGGAACTGGTAACTGTTTGATCTCATCTAAAGACATGGTTGAGTATCGTCCCAGTCGCTTGTGCTCGGGAGCGACTTTGCCTGTTCGGTTTGAAAAGCGCCAAGGGGGATCTGCTAGAATTGTTTTGAAGCCGCCCACGACGGTAGGTAAAGTTTCTTGCATATGGAACCTCGTTGAAAACTTTCTAATTATTATATAGTAATTAGATCTTTAATTGGATCTTTATGGAACTGACTTCTTCTTATAAGCAAACGGATCTTAAAGATATCTCTAATAAATACTCTTTTTGTGAAGTAAGAAGTGCTTCGACAGTCTTACAGGCCACTTGCACAAGAGAGTGGTATGAGTTTGTCCAAATACTGAAAGCCTTTTCCTTTTCTGCTAACACATTGCTTCAAAAAGGGGGAAATAAATCCCACTTAGTTGAAACTCTCGAACAACTTTTTTACAAGAAGGGTTGGCTGGAAACAAGAGTTGATACGGAAGAAGTTCTGTACATATTGCCTAAAAAAGGAAGTTTAGATAAAGGGAGGAAGGTTCTAAAACTCTCTGGAACAGAGAAAGATTTCTTATTAAAGAGTGACGGATCATCCCAAAGAACAATAGAGAGGATAGAACTTCTTACAAATAAGTTTCCTGAAGCGACGGTTAATTCTACCTATCAAGAAGGGTACCTTATAGATTGTCTAAAAGGACGGATGGCTGTTGATATCGAGTGGAATGCTAAGGACGGAAATCTTGATAGAGACATATCTGCTTATAGGGCTTGGTACCAACTAGGCCTTATAGACGGAGCCGTTCTAATTACTAAGGATTTGGAAAGTTGCAGGAAACTTATTAATGATATTTGGGAGGAGTATTGTGAATACGCTTCTTTGCCGGTAGATATCAAGCCTCCCGTAGATCTCGGTACCTCCACAACCACCTCCTCCGAAAAAGCCGCTGAAAGAATCAAACGAGGGGACGGAGGAGGATGTCCAATTCTTGTGGTCGGAATAGGACGTGGTTGTTGGGATGAGTCCCAATATAGGCCAGAATCAAGTTAAATGGACTTCTCCAGCATCGAAAGATTAGTGTAATCATCTTTCTTGTTGGGTGAATGGCAGTCACTGAATTAGTCACTACGGAGCAGATGTTTTTTAAGATTTCTCCTTACCCGCTATTTTTTAATTCTCAGTTGGCTGCTTCCTCTCAAGATTTTTTATTTCCCGAAGGCAGAAGGTGACTATGAAAAATCTGGATATGCAAAGCCTTGCAAAAGCTAAGGCACTCTTTGAGACAGGAGATATCAAGGCTGTTGAAGTGGGTTCATTCAAGGGCCTCCAGCAAATTCATAAATACCTCTTCGAGGGTTTGTACGAATTTGCCGGTAAAATTCGGCAACAGAATATCTCAAAGGGAAACTTCAGGTTTGCGAGCGCACTTTATCTTGTTGAAGCATTAAACGAGATTGAAAAGATGCCCGAAAATACCTTCGACGATATTATTTCAAAATATGTTGAAATGAACGTGGCTCATCCTTTTATGGAAGGGAACGGAAGATCGACTCGTATTTGGCTTGACCTGATTCTTAAGAAAAATTTAGGTGTAGTAGTGGACTGGCAAAAAGTGGACAAAACGGCTTATCTTCAAGCTATGGAAAGAAGTCCGGTGAATGATTTGGAACTAAAATTTCTTCTGCGACCAGTATTGACAAACGATGTTGATAATCAAGAAATAGTTTTTAAGGGTATTGAGCAATCTTATTTTTTCGAAGAATATTGAAACAAACATAGGCCGATTAATATCAATCTTTGCGCATGTACAGAAAATACCGGTCATTGAAATGGTCACTAAAATTCATTGTATCTATCTAACATATTGAATATTTATTACTATAAATTCCCTCCTTCTCCGCCATTTTTATTTTTCTCAGCAGGCGGAGCCTCCTGAGATTTTTTATTATTTTTTCCTAACAAGACTTGAAAACGATGGAAGCTGCGAGTCTTGAAAAAGCCAAAACATTTTTTGATTCAGATATTTCGAAACAATTCGAGTACGGCTCCTTTCAAGTGCTCAAAGAAATCCATGAATATTTGTTTTGGGACGTCTATGCGGATGCCGGAAAACTCCGGACTAGGAACGCGTCCTCCGGCTCATTCAGATTCCTAAGCGCAATCTATCTTCAGGAAGCCTTGCGGGTAATTGAGAACCTGCCGGAAAGTACATTTGATGAAATCATCTCGAAGTATGTCGAGATGAATCTGGCCCATCCCTTCAGCAAAGGGAATGGGATTGCGTTGCGGATTTGGCTTGACCTGATTCTCAAGAAACAGTTAGGTGTTGCAGTCGACTGGAAGAAAGTGGAAAAGGCCGCATATCTGCAGGCCATGGAAAGAAGTCCGGTCAATGACTTAGAGTTGAGATTGCTTCTCCAGCAAGCGCTGACCTCTGATTTTGATAATCGAGGATTGATTTTCAAAGGCGGCTAATATCCTGTTTCTGCGAAGAGTCTTAATCTTCTTCCTTCAGTTCTAGGTTCCTCTTCAATTAGTTCTCGAAAATCATCCACAAAAAAGCGCGGCTTCCGAAATAGAAAGTCGCGCCCTTGAATCAATTAACGATTACTTGCTGAGTGCGTCAGCAAGAGCGGTTCTGAAACCGTTGGAGGTAACAGAAGCACCTGAAACGTTATCGATCTTACCGTTGTTGGCAACAGCTTCGTTCGGGAGGGTAGCAATAGCCTTGCCGCCGATTCCCGGAGTTTCATGCTGGTTCAAGACACGGATAGAGACAATCTTTCCGCCGTCTGTCTTGACAGCAATCGCGATGACGCCGCCCATGCCTCTGCCGATACCGAGTTTTTCACCGGGCTGGAGCTGATAAAGCGGAGCAGTTTCGTCAGGTCTGAATCCCGGCTTACCGCCTAGGACGGATTCCTGTGAAACGTCGGACTTCACTACTGCAGCGTTGGCTCCGGCCAGACGACCGAATACCAAACTCTCAGAAATGTTGCCGCTGCCGCTGTACTTGTGGGACCAAATGGAACCAAGTTCGCCTGCGCCGTAAAGATGCGGAATCGTGCCGCCGTTGCGGCTCATGATTTCAGCGTTCTGGTTACGTTCCGGACCGCCCAAAGTATTGGTAAAGGTCGGCTGAACCTGAACCGCGTAATAAGGAGCCTTGCTCAGCGGCTTCAACATGGCCTTTGGTCTGTTGAACTGCGGATCAACACCGGCTTCGCAGAACTTGTTGTATTGAGCAACCTGGTCTGCAAGGCCTTTGGCATCGACGCCGATGATCTTTGCCAGTTCTTCAAGCGTATCGGCTTTCTTAACGAGTCCGGCTGCAATTTCTTTTTCCGAGCCTTCACTCCAAGAGCCATAGATCTTGGAAGCTAAACGAGCGTTTTCATCAAAGACCATGTAGGCCGGATCCGGCATCATGAGATGGACATAGTCGCCGTGGAAGGGAACACGGCCATGCCGTGTCTTCTGGGCTTCATTCCAGAAACGTTTGCCGTCCTGATCGACCATGATGACGTTGTGACGTGTAAAGGCAGGGCCTGCCCAAGCGGAATCTTTGCTTCTCGCAACCATGTACCCGAAAGAAATGCCGGTCTCAGGATTGATGACGTTGGGGTCAGGGCCGTTGTTGTTGCCCATATTCACGATGTTGGCTTGAACGTCGTCAGCCATGACGATGCCGTCGCCGGTGTTAAAGCGTGCACCCTTAGAGTAAGCGTGCTGCATTATCGCAAAGTTGCGGAACATGTCAGGATTGTTTTCATAACCGCCGGTTGCCAAGATCACGCCGTTCTTAGCTCTGACATACTTCGGAGCTCCGTTTACTTCGATAATGACGCCGTGAATGATTCCAGACTGAGGGTCTTGAATGAGCTTCTTGCCCGGAGCGTTGTACCAAACATCAATGTTGCCTTTGCGCTTGTTGACGTTTTCCTGAATCAAAGCGTACAAAGCGCCGTCACCGCCGGGAGAGTGAACCATGGCCGATCCGATGGAGTCGGCACCCGGGGCATCGGGATATTCGGCACGAATTTCAACCTTCGGATCTTTAGCGCCGAGGAACTTCATATAGTTAAGGAAGCTCTGTAAAATGCTTGATTCTTCCCAATGGCCTTTAGAGACTTAATTTTC
>OGMN01000406.1_pt1 | contig 48749 bp, 40 predicted proteins | sample 1573211 | NCBI WGS metagenome assembly OGMN01 (sample SAMEA2581876, study PRJEB24529) | metagenome | biome: Human gut stool | place: China | collected 2011
TCCGCCACTGGCGGCGGTCGTCGTTGTTGCCCCTAGTAGGGGAGCCTCTGGCGAAGGGGTGAAGCTTTCCGAAATGCCAAGGCCTCCCCTCGATAGGGGAGGTGGCACGGCGTCAGCCGTGACGGAGAGGTTAATTTCTCGTCACGCTCTTCCGATACACCGCAAAGGCGATGACAGCCGACAGCACTTCCGTGACCCAGAAGGCGTGCCAGACGCCGGTGGGGCCGAGCTGGCGGCAGAGCAGCCACGCCAGCGGCATGATGAAGATGACGTACCGGCAGAGGGAGATGACCAGCGAGGCCGCACCCTTGCCCAGACCTTCCAGCGCGCCGGAAGAGGTGGTGGACACCGCCGACACCACAAAGCCGAGGCAGATGATGCGCAGGGCGGTCTGGCCGATGGCAATGGTATCGGGGTTGGAAGAGAACAGGCCGATGAGGGGCGCAGAAACGGCCATACAGATGACGGTGCCTGCCGCCATGATGATGGCGCTCATGCCCAGGGTGAGCTGGTAGAGCTTTGCCACGCGGGCGTGCTCTTTTGCACCGTAGTTGTAGCCGATGAGGGGGCGCATTCCCTGCACGATGCCGTTGGCGGGCAGATAGAGGAAAGTCTGGAGCTTATAGTAGATACCCAGCACCACCACATAGCTCTCGGAGAAGGCCGCCAGCAGGCTGTTGAGGAAGGTGACCAGCAGGGAGGGCAGGGCCAGATTCAGGATGGCAGGCACACCGATGGCGTAGAGACGGCCTTCGAGAGAGAGGTCAGGCCGCAGGGCCTTCCGGCGCAGATGGACGGGCGACTCGGTGGTGCTGTAGACCACGAGGTAGATGACGAGAGAGGCGGCCTGTCCGATGCCGGTAGCCAGCGCCGCGCCTGCAATGCCCATGGCAGGCACCGGGCCGAGGCCGAAGATGAGGACGGGGTCCAGCAGGATGTTGCAGACACAGCCCGAGATGAGGGCGATCATAGTGAGCTTCATCCGGCCCACGGCCTGGAAGAGCTTCTCAAAGGCGAGGCTGGCCATGTTCACGGTAGCGAACAGGAAGACGATGGTGGAGTAGGTCACGCCCATAGAGACGATGGTGCCGTCGGCGGTGAACCGGGCCAGGAAGCCGGGCATGATGGCGGTAGCTGCCAGTGTGCAGAGGATGCCGTGGAGCACCGAGAGGGCCATGCCGTGGGTGGCGGCGGCGTCCGCTCTGTCGTAGTCGCCTGCGCCCCGGTAGAGGGCGACAAGGGCGTTGATGCCTATGCCGAAGCCGATGGCAACGGCGTTCACGAAGTTCTGGATGGGGAACACGAGGGAGAGGGCCGTCATGGCCTGCTCGTTGATCTGGGCCACAAAGAGGCTGTCCACGATGTTGTACAGCGAGTTCACCAGCATGGAGATGACGTTGGGCAGAGCCATCGACACCAGCAGCGGGAACACCGGCTTCGTCTTCATAAAAGTATCATTCATGGGGTCAAAAGCTTCCTTTCCTGAAATTTCCGCACAAGAAAAGCCACACAACGGCGGCTTGAAGCGGGCCATTGTGTGGCGAAAAGTAGCAAACATCTATGCTGTAAAAATCCACACGGGTTTTATTGAAGTGCCGAGAAATACGGTGCATCGCAAAAGCGGTGTTACGGGACGCCGCCGGACAGCACCGGGATGCGGGCCGGAAAGGGCAGTACGGGAAGAGCCTTTCTGACCGGCCTGCGATAGGATACCACGAAACGGGTGGATTGTCAAGGGAAAAGTATGACTTTTCACAAAAACCAGCATAGAGAGGAAGCTCAGCTGGATAGAGGACTCACGGGCCTGTCACATCCAGAAATTCAGGAACTTTTTGGGCCGGCGGGGAGTGAAAACATCCAGCTCCTCATCGTCGAAAAGTGCGTCGCCGTTCTGCAAAAGCTTTGAGGCAGTCTCTCTGCCCAGCTCCTTTTCCAGAACAGCAGCGGCTTCTGCCATCCGGGGCGGGCGTTTGTCCAGGGAGTGGGTGTCCGTCGAGATGACGTGGACAAGCTGCCACGAGATGAACTTGCAGAGCGTCCGGCGCAGTTTTGGAGAATCCAGCAGTGCGCCCGCGTTGATTTGGACATAGGCTCCGGCGGCCACCCAGTTGTAGAGCAGGGTGGGGTCTTCGAGGACGTAGGGGTATCGCTCGATGTGGGCGATGAGGGGCAGAACGCCCTGCTCCTGCAGGAGGGCGAAGGTCTGCCGGATGAAATGGGGCTTGTGGGTAGTGGGAAACTCCACCAGCATATAAGAGGTATCGCCGATGCAGAGCGCCTTGGCATCCAGCTCACAGAGCTTGGGGGAAAAGTAGACTTCACAGCCCAGCTTGAAGCGGAACTGCATGGCTTCCGGTCCGGTCGGAAGCGCGGCTGTCAGTGTCTCATAGGCGGCCGCACGCTTTTGCAGGAATGCATCGGGAGTCGTCCACTCACTGTTGAAGTGGCTCGTAAAAGCAATGTTCCGCACACCGTCTGCATACTCTTTTTCCAGCAGACGAAGGGAAATCGAAACATCTTTGGCACCATCGTCAATGTTAGGAAGGATGTGGCAATGAAGGTCTGTCATGTTTCATCCTCCGTATGTACGGAATGCTTTTCTTTGCCGTTATACCGATTTTTTGACGTCAGGCAGCTCTTTTCGGCTGCTGACTCTGAAATGCCATCCGGGGGAGTACCATAGGAATAATTACTGTTATAGTAGTAATATCCGTACCCATAATCCGAGCGCTTGAGCGATTTTTTGGCATCATAACGGGTAAGAACGGCGCCAAGGACTTTTACGCCGGCATCCTGGAGCTTCTCGAGGGCTGTCTTGACGGCGTCGGTGGACGCATACTTGGAGCGGACGACGAAGAGAGCACCGTCCACGATGCGGCCGATGACGGCGGCATCCGTGACCATCGAGATGGGAGGCGCATCGAGGATGACGAAGTCATAGCTCCCGCGCAGCGTGTCCACCATCTCCTGCATCTGGGGCTGGCTGAGCAGCTCAGAAGGGTTGGGAGGGGTGGTGCCGGCCGGCAGGAACGTCAGGTTGGGGATGTCCTTCAGCTCGACGAGGGCGTCGGAGAGCGCCACTTGACGGGACAGGACGTTGGAGACACCTTTCAGATTGTGTCCGGCCTTCAGATAGCGGTGAAGGACAGGCTTGCGGAGGTCGCAGTCCACGAGGACGACCTTTTTGCCGCTTTCCGTCAGAGCTAGCGCCAGATTGACCGACACATTGGACTTTGCCTCTTCCGGGACCGTGCTGGTGACGACGAAAGCGTGGACATCGCCGGAACCGGACAGAAAGTTCAGATTGGTGCGCAGAGCTTTGTAAGCTTCAACGTAGGCAAACGGCATACCCTTCTGGGTGATGAGCTGAAGCGAACGCTTGCTTGCCGAAGAGTTGGAGATGGTGTTTCGGTTGAACGGATTCCACATGGTATTACACCTCCGGGATAAGGCCGAGTACAGGAAGCTCCAGCTTTTTCTGGATGTCCTCGCTATCGACGATGTAGTCATGGAGCAGGTGGTCGAGGACCAGAATGCCGCAGGCCGCCACAATGCCGCCGAGAGCAGCGATCAGGACGTACTTCTTCGTCTGAGGGAAGACGGGGTTGCTCGTGATCTCCACGTCGCTCACGACCTTGCAGGAGCCGGCCTCCACCTTGTCCACGATGACATCGGGGGCAGTCTCGGCGATGGCCTGCACGATCTTTCCGGCCAGGGCGGGGTCCTCGTTGGTGACCGTGATGGACATGATCTGGGTCGAGCCCACGCCGTCCACAGAGATGCAGGCCAGCAGCTGACGGTAGGTCATGTCCAGACCCAGCTGCTCGATGACGTCGTTCAGGACGATGTTGCTCTTGATGATGACTGCATAAGTGTCGATGAGATTCCGGGCCGAGTTGATGTTGTCACTGGTAATGGAAGCATTGCCGTCCTGCCGGGAATTGACGATCAGATTGACGGAGGCCTGATAGCGGGGCGTCAATACGAAGGTACAGACCAGCAGGCAGATGACCGCTGCCGCAATGCCGGCCGCAGCGATCTGCAATGCGTGGCTCCAGAGAAGCCGCGCCAACTCGAGGAGGTCGATCTCATCCATGTCATGGTTTTGTTCCATAATGTTTTTTCCTTCCTAACAAAATGAGATTTTCGGACAGGAAAATTTTATCATTTTACACCTGCACTGACAAGGGGATAGGATAAAATAAAAAGAGATGAAAAGAGTTTCCGACCTCTGGGAACGTCTACCTCAACCCCGGCTCCCTGAACATCCCGAAGGAAAACAGTCCCCACAGCTATATGATTCTGGAAAACGGCGTCTTCTACTGGAAAGACGTAGATGCGATAGAAATATACCACACCCGTGTACTGTGAGAAACCGGCACTTGCAATTACCATACCGGTGTGGTATGATGAAGACGGAAACAGAGAAACAGGGTCTTTTGTCTCGGGCGCGGAGGGGTGCGCGGGGCCGACGGCCTTTTGTTTCCCATAAAAAGTTAGAGAAAACTAACAAAATGACGAAAACCACACGGGCGGCTTGTGCAGTCTGCCCAGTGGATGACGATCCTTAGGAGGTACTGACCAATGGTTCAGACGACGCTGAAAGTAGACGGCATGATGTGCGGCATGTGCGAGAGCCACGTCAACGAGGTGGTGCGCAAGACTGCGCAGGTGGAGAAGGTGACTTCCTCCCACACTAAGGGAGAGACGGTCATCGTCTCGGCCCAGCCGCTGGACATCGAGGCCCTGAAGGCTGCCATTGCCGACACGGGCTATACTGTGACCGGCGCAGAGGAAAAGCCGTATGAGAAGAAGGGATTCTTCTCGTTTTTGAAGCACTGATGACTTCCGGCCCCGGAGAGGGGCCTATATAAGGAGGCAGGCAGAGATGAGGATACTGGTCTATGGTGCAGGTGTGCAGGGCTGTGAGCTGGCCCACCGTCTGCTGCAGAACAAAAAGAATGTCGTCACCATGTTGGCGCGGGGCGAGTGGAAGGAGAGGCTCGACCAAAGGGGCCTCGTCATCCGCCACTGGGTGCAATGCCGCACCACGGTGGATCGGGTGGCCACCATCGACACGCTGGCCCCGGACGACTGCTACGACCTCGTTTTCGTGACGATGCAGGCCGGGCAGCTGCCCGACGTGCTGCCCATCCTCAAGCAGAACAGGAGCGAATACTTCGTCTTCGTGGGCAACGACCCCCACGCCGTGGAGGTCATGCAGGCCATGCAGCGCCCGGCGGATAAGATCGCCTTCGGCTTCCAGAGCAGCGGCGGCCACCGGGATGTCGATAAGGTCGTCAGCGCCCACGTCGGTGTGGATATGACCATCGGCGGGGCTACCGCGCCCCTTTCGGGCGTCTTCCGCTACCGGGTCAAGACGGCTTTCGAGGGCGCAAAGTACAAGCTGACCTTCGTCAGCGACATGGACGGATGGCTCAAGTGCCACCTCGCCCTCATCCTGCCGGCCTGCTATCTCTGCTACGCCTGCAGCGGCGACCTCTCCAAGGCGACGAAGGAGCAACGTGACCTGGTTCTCGACGCCGCGTGGGAGGCCTGCGAGATGCTGAAAGCCGCCCACATCCCCGTGGACGACAAGGAGAACACCGACTGCTACCGTGCCGGTACGCCCGGCCGCCGGAAGATGGACGCCATGGTCCTGGCGCTCTGTAAGACCCCGCTGGGCCGTCTCTGCGTCTCCGACCACGCGATGCATGCTGTGGCTGAGATGCAGTACCTCGATGAGGCTTTCGAAGGTCTGCGCGCCCGGACGAGCGTCCGGATGACGGCGTGGGATACCCTGCGCAGCCAGATGCCCTCGTGGGACATCATGCGGAAAAAGACGGCGAGAGCAAGGCGATAAGTGCATGGAAAAAGAGGCAGATGCGAGTCTGCCTCTTTTTTTATGTGGGAAAAACCTCTCAGTCTGCTTCGCAGACAGCTCCCCTCGGTAGGAGCAACGGCGACGACCGCCGCCAGCGGCGGAAACAGGGAGGAGCTGTTGGGGCCGCGGCCAGCAGGATGCGAGCGACAGCGAAGCAGACGCTGGGAGCCGCAACCCGGGCAGTGGCACGGCGTCAGCCGTGACGGAGAGGTTCAGCCTTTCCAGAAATCTTCCAGCTTTTTCTTCAGCTCCTTCGTATCCCTCAGATACTCCAGATGCCTCCAATGCTTCGGGAAGAGCCGGGCGTACTCGCTCTGGGCAAAGCGGTCGTCGAGGAGCAGCACCACGCCCTTATCTTCCTGCGTCCGGATGACCCGCCCGGCGGCCTGCAGGACTTTGTTCATCCCGGGCCAGCGGTAGGCGTAGTCGAAGCCCGCCCCGTTCTGGGCGTCGTAGTAGCGGCGCAGCATCTCCTGACGGGGACTCACCTGCGGCAGGCCCACGCCCACGATGGCGCAGCCGATGAGCCGGTCGCCCGCCAGGTCCACGCCCTCGCCGAAGATGCCGCCCATGACCCCGAAGCCGAGAAGCGTCTTCTCCGGGCAGGGCGAAAACCGCTCGAGGAACGCCGCCCGCCCGGCGTCGTCCAGACCGCTCTCCTGTACCAGTGTGCCGATGTCCGGGTAGCGGGCGGTGAAGTCCTCCCACACCTGCCGCAGATAGGCATAGCTGGGGAAGAAGGCCAGATAGTTGCCCACCCGGCTGGACGCCAGCGCCGCGAGAGCGTCCGAGATGGGCCGGATGCTGGCGTCCCGCTGGCGGTAGCGGGTGGAGATGGAGGGCAGACAGTAGAGCCCGAGGTTTTCTGCCGGGAAGGGGCTTTCCAGCGCCACGGCCCGGGCCTCGGGACAGCCGAGGACGGTGCGGTAGTAGCCCGGCGGCGTCAGCGTCGCGCTGAACAGCGCCGCCGCCCGCCCTGCCGAAAGGCTTGCGTCCACGAAGGGGGACGGGTCGAGGCAGAGCAGCTGCAATTCAAGGTCACTGCCCCGGGCGGTGAGCTGGGCGGCAAAATGCTCGTCGTACCGTTCCGCCGCCCGCAGGATGTCCTGCACCTCAAAGTAGAGATCCAGCAGGGCCGCGTGGGCTTCGGCGTCGGGATCGTCTTCCAGCCAGTCCTGCAAGGGAGCCGTCAGCGCCCGCAGCGGGGCCAGCAGGGCGGAGGGAAGCTCTTTGCAGAACACCGTGCCGTCCTGAGCGTAGTCGGCGGCGGGCAGCTCGATGGCGGGCGTCTCCCCAGATTTCAGCAGGGAGGTCTGGCCGCTGTCGTCCTCTTCGGCGGCAGTGCTGCCCCGGCGGGGCGCGAGGGCCGAGACCGCTTTCCGTCCCGCTAAAAAGGCTTTGTCGGCCTTGCTCAGAGCTGTCTTGAGGGGGCTTTTGCCCCGCCCGAGGGCGCGTTTTGCCTCGGTGAGGCTGCTCTTGCAGAAGCGTGCCGAGTACATGGCCCGCGCCCGCTCGGGCAGATTGTGGGCCTCATCCACGAGGAAGAGCCAGTCGCCCGCGCTGTCGAAGAACCGCCGCAGATGCACCACGGGGTCGAAGAGGTAGTTATAGTCGCCGATGATGACGTCGCACCACTCGCTCAGATCCAGCCCCAGCTCGAAGGGGCAGACCGTGAACTGCTTTGCGGCGTCGGCCAGCGCGGCCCGGTCGAAGCGGCCGGTGCCGTCGTCCAGAAGGGCGTTCAGGGCCGTGTTCACCCGGTCGTAGTAGCCGTTTGCGTAGGGGCAGAGCTCCGGCAGGCAGGCGGGATGGCCCTCGACATCCGGGTGGAGGCAGACCTTCTCCTTGGCTGTCAGGGTCACGCTGCGCAGAGCCAGCTTGGGATCAGACGCCCGCAGCCGCGCAATGGCATCCTCAGCGGCGGACTGAGTCGTGTTGCGGGCCGTCAGGTAGAACAGCTTCTCGCCGCAGCCGGTGCCGATGGCCCGCAGAGCAGGGAAGAGGACGCTCATGGTCTTGCCGATGCCGGTGGGGGCCTGACAGAAGAGCCGGACGCCGCTTTTAGACGGCGCGGCAGTGCAGGCGCGGTAGACTTCGCCGGCCAGCGCCCTCTGCCCGGGCCGGTAGGCCGGAAAGGGAAAATCCAGCGCCGAAAGGCTCACGCCCCGCTGCTCCTTCCACGCCAGCTGACGCTGCGCCCAGGGGGCGTACTGCTCGAGCAGATCCTGCAAAAACGCTTCCAGCTCTTCAAGGGTGAAATGCCGCACGAAGCGGAGGATGTCGTCGGTGTCGATTTGGTAGTAGGTGAGCCGGACGTCCAGCTTTTCCAGCCCCTGCTGACGGCCATACAGCGCTCCGTAGACCATTCCCTGCGCCCAGTGGCAAGGGTTCATGTCCTCGGCGATGTCGCCGGCGGGGACGGCTGTGGTCTTTATCTCGTCGATGACCGTCACGCCCGCCTCGTCGGTGAAGATGCCGTCGGCCCGACCTTCGATGGTGAAGGGGATGCCCGCCACCTCCCGTTCGCCGGAGAGGAAGACTTCGGCGGCGTAGCCTTCGCCTGCGGCCTTTTGGAGCTTGCGGTGGATGCGTGCGCCCTCGTTGGCGCGGTCGAAGCCGGTAAAGCGGCTGTCGATGCTGCCGGTGCGGAGCAAAAATTCCACCAGCTGGCGGACAGGCAGGCGAAAAGCAGGCATAGCGGGTCACTTCCTTTTTGACTTTTTATATTTATAATTGGCAGGCCCGTCTTTGTGCAACCTCTCCGTCACGGCTGACGCCGTGCCACCTCTCCTGGTAGGAGAGGCTTTGGCATTCCCCGCAAAGTGGACAGTTTCGCCAGAGGCTCCCCTACTAGGGGCAACAACGACGACCGCCGCCAGCGGCGGAAACAGGGAGGAGCTGTTGGGGCAGCGGCCAGCAAGACGCAAGCGAAGCGCTGCGGATGCTGGGTGCCGCAACCCGGCCTTGTCTGCGAATGCGAGACTGAGAGGTTGGACGAAGGATAGCCTGGCCGAGAGTCCCAATCCGGACACCAATCCTACGCCAGCCCCAGCATCCCGGCGCACTGGGCGGCAGCTTCGTCCACCTTGCCGAAGTCCACGGCGGCGCGGTAGTAAGTCTCCAGCTCGTCGTGGCATGCTTTGGCCTGTGCCATCAGGTCGGCGGCCTGTTCCAAAAGCTCTGCTGCCGCCCGCTCGTTGAAGCGGAGACGGGCGCGGTAGCCCGCCAGATTTTCCCGGTCCACGAAACGGGTACACCGGACGGCCTGCACGCCGGGCAGCTGCACCGGGTGCCACCGGTTGTCGGTGAGGAAAGCCAGCCGAAGGGCCGGGATGAAGAGATGGTCTATCTTGTCGTCGGGGTGCATGGCGCAGGGGCAGGTGATGATGTGGTAGCCCCGGGCCAGCGCCTCGGCCCGGATGAGCTCGAGAAGCAGGCGGGAGACGGCGCCGTAGTCGTCATGGAAGACCACATACCGGTCGGCCAGTGCCTGTACGGTGCCGCGGTAAAAGACCGGCCCTTTCGGAGTGATGGCCGACAGCAGCCGCAGCTCTTCGCTGGCCAAGGCCCCCTCGGGCAGGCGGGGGAGAGTCCGGGCGCAGAGCCGCTTGACGTAGCGGCGGACTTTCTCGAAGTTGGCACTGCACGCCTCAGCCCGGCGGCTGTCCAGCAGCAGGCTCCCGGCAGATGCGATATACCGCGCGGCCCGGCTGCGCAGGGCAGTGTTCTGGGCGAAGAGTCGCTTCACCTCGTCGGCGTGGGCGTGGAGGGCGTCGGCGTCCAGTGTGTGGTACAGGCTCACCACCTGCTCCTCTGCGCCCGGGGCGTCCGGCTCCATGACATGGGGTGCGGTGGCGTCCACGATGGCGGCGCGCTTGTCGAGAAAGATGACGCCGTCCAGACTGTCGGGGTCGCTGGCGCAGTGGATGCGCTGGATAGGCTCTCCCTTCTGCTCGGCCTTGATGGCCAGCCGCTTCATCAGCGTCGATTTGCCGCAGCCCGGCCCGCTTTTGATGAGATACATCTGCATCCCCGGTTCCCGCCGAAGCGGCTCAAAATAGCCTTTGAACCCGGCGGGGGTGGTGGTCCCCAGAAAGAAATCAACAGAATCGCTGCGTGCAGCATTCATACTCAAACACCTCACTTTTGCTATAGGGTATGCAAAAATGAGGTGGAGGGTGACAAATCAGTAGGTATGCTCGCACACCTCGTGTATTTTATCCCGCAGGGCCACGAAGTCGCCGAAAGCCTCCGGCTTGTTCTGGGGCTGACGGAGCAGGGCGGCGGGGTGGAACGTCCCCATGAAGAGGATGCCGTTCTTCTCAATAAAGGTGCCGTGCTCCTTCGTCACCGAAAAGTCGGCGCGTATCATCCGCTGGGCGGCGATACGGCCCAGGCAGACGACGATTTTAGGCCGCAGCAGACGGAACTGCTCTCGCAGCCAGGGCATACAGGCTTCGCTCTCGGCGGGCAGGGGGTCGCGGTTCTGGGGCGGGCGGCACTTGACGATGTTGGCGATATAGCAGTTGGAGGCACGGTCGAGGTCGATGGCGAAGAGGTATTTGTCCAGCAGCTGGCCGCTGCGTCCCACAAAGGGAAGGCCCTGCTCGTCCTCGCTCTGACCGGGGCCTTCGCCCACGAAGAGCACCTCGGCATTCTCCACGCCCTGCCCAAACACCACGTTGTGCCGGGTGGTGTGCAGCGGACAGCGCTGACAGGCGAGACAGTCGGTTTTCAGTGTTTCCCAATCCATAAGCTCGGTATCCTCTCACAAACTAAATGACATTTTCTTAACAAATCATCGCACGATTTCTTCCTTAAAATATACCACAAAATTCAAGATTTGTCTTGAAGTTTTCTGACTCTGTGCTAGAATAAAAAAGAAGGGCATATCTGTGATGCCCGGGAATAATTGCAAAGTAATTTCGGAGGTAATCAACAATGGCTGATATGTTTGCACCCCTGGTAGCCCAGCTGAAGGCAAACCCCAAGACGATCGTTTTTACCGAGGGCAATGACCCCCGCATCCTGGAGGCCGCAAGCAAGCTGCTGGCTGAGGGCGTGTTGAAAGTTGTTATGGTCGGCAACGAGGCAGAGTGCAAGGCTGCTGCCGCTGCTGGCAATTTTGATATTTCCGCTGCTGAGATCATCGACCCTGAGAACTACGCCGGCTTCGATGAGATGGTCAACACCATGGTCGAGCTGCGCAAGGGCAAGCAGACCGCAGAGGAGTGCACTGCTCTGCTGAAGAAGTCCAACTACTTCGGTACTATGCTGGTCAAGATGGGCAAGGCTGACTGCCTGCTGGGCGGCGCTACCTACTCCACCGCCGACACCATCCGTCCCGCTCTGCAGCTGGTCAAGACCAAGAAGGGCGCTCATCTGGTGAGCTCCTGCTTCATTCTGGACCGTGACTGCGGCGAAGAGGGCCTGAAGCGCATCGCTATGGGCGACTGCGCCGTCAACATCGACTACACCGATACCGTCGATAAGGCTACCGGCGAGGTCAAGGTCGCTGCTTCTGCCAAGCTGGCTGAGGTGGCTGTCGAGACCGCTAAGACCGCTAAGCTGTTCGGCATCGACCCGAAGGTCGCTGTCCTGAGCTTCTCCACCAAGGGTTCCGGCAAGGGCGGCACCGTCGCTCTGAGCCACGACGCTGTTATCAAGGCTCAGGAGATGGCCCCCGAGCTGGCTGTTGACGGCGAGCTGCAGTTCGACGCAGCCGTTGCTCCCGAGGTCGCACAGGTCAAGTGCAAGGGCAGCAAGGTCGCCGGTCAGGCCAACACCTTCATCTTCCCCTGCATCGAGGCCGGCAACATCGGCTATAAGATCGCACAGCGTCTGGGCGGCTACGCTGCCTACGGCCCCATCCTGCAGGGCCTGAACGCTCCCATCAACGACCTGTCCCGTGGCTGCAACGCCGACGAGGTCTACAAGATGAGCCTCATCACCGCCTGCCAGTCCTGAGCTGACATCCGGTTGAACTGAAAAGCTGAAAAGAGCCGCTGCCGCATTTTGCGGGCAGCGGCTCTTTTGGCTGTACATCGACTGCGGTTTATGGTATGATAAGCATAAGAAGCCCCGGCAGAGAAGGAGAACATTCGAACGTGAAAATAAAAGCTTTGGCCTTTGTCCTCATGGCGGTGCTGCTTTTGTGCGGCTGTGGGCAGAAGAGCGAAACGGCGGCTGCGACCCCGGCTCAGGCGGTCACAGCGTCTGCTGCCCAGAGCAGTACGGTTCGTCCGGTGAGTACCGGCGTTACGCCGGAACAGTTCGGGGCGAAGGGCGACGGTATCGCGGACGACCTGCGGGCTCTGCAGGCCGCGATGCAGCAGGCCAGCGCGTCCGGTCGGCCTCTCGAGCTGACGGCGGGGGCGGTCTACCGCTTCTCCTCCTGCCTCGGGCTGCCCAGCGGACTGACTATCCGGGGAAACGGCGCTGTCCTGCTCAGTGATATTCAGTACCCTGACCTGAAAGAGGACCGTGTGGCGGTGGAGCTTATGAAAGACTCTGATGATGACCGCGCCCACGACGTCCGGCTGGAAAATGTGACCTTCCGGGCAGCGGACAGCTGTCAGGCCAACTATATGCTCCGGGTGATGCTCGCCCGCAATGTGGAATTTGTGGGCTGCACCTTCGACTGTGAGCCCAACGAGTGGGGGCGCTGCGCCGCCGACCTGTATGGCGGCAACGAGAATATCCGTTTTGAGGGCTGTGTATTCCGCCAGATGACCTCCGGCGCGTCCGGCGGCATCTGGGTGCGCAACTGGACGGACAGGGTGGAGAGCCGGAATATCCGCTTCCAGAACTGTGAATTTTACAAGTCCGGTGCCGACGAGCTGCTGGCGGTCTGGGGATGGGGCGGCGCGGTGCGGGATGTCGTCCTCTCGGGCTGCAGCTTCTATGAGACACAGACACAGGAGGGGCTGGATGCCGATCATCGCCCGGTGTGGTTCATCACGCTGGGGCAGAGCGGCACCACAGACGTCCGGATGGAGGATTGCACCGTCCGTGCGGAGTATTGCGAGACCATTTTCCGTATGGTAGGCGATAAGACCCGCGCCGTCGTGGACAACTGCGACATCACCATGAGACAGCCGGACAGCATGGCAAAGCACGATATGAAAAAGGGCGCGAACCCCATGCTGGCCCGGGGCAATGACCGTGCCGACGGCAGCACGGTCATCCAGAACAGCCGCATCACCCTGAGCGGCGACAACGGGCGGCGCATCTGCTATCAGCTCAGCGCCTTGAAAGGGAATACGCTGGACGTCTCCCTCGGCTACGGCATCGCCAGCACGAAGGAAGTCAGCGGCAACACCATCCGGGGCCGGATACGGCATAAAGTCTTTCAGGACTGCTCCGGCGTGGAGAATAACAATGTAGAAGTGCGGAGATTCTCGATCCTGGGATAAACCGCTCATAAAAAGGAGGTTTTATCATGCGAAGAAAATTTATTGCGGCGGTCACATCGGGTGTTCTGGCCCTGACGGTCATGGCAGCTCTGCCCACCCATGCGGAGGCGGTGAGCATCTGGCTTGACCTTACCCCGGGGACGGAGAGCGTCGAGACGTTCCAGTACAAGGACTATGCAGACCGCTATTCGGACGCCTACGAGCTCTATGGTTACGATGCTGAGGCGCTGTTCAACCACTATGAGACGGTCGGCAAGGCCGAGAACCGGGTAGGACGCTTCAAGAAGACGCCGGAAGAAGATGACCGGCATCCCTATGTGTGGGACGCCGATGAGCCGCTGGACCCGCTGCCGCCTTTGGACTTTCACGCGCAGCCGGACTGGTTCGATGCCCGTACCCTCCCAGAGAATCTGTCCAACGTCCGTATCATAAAAGAATATGAGCAGCTGGAAGCCTTTATAGAGAAAGACGAGTGGATCGGAGACCCCGTTCTGGTGCGGAAGGAAGAGCTCCTGACGGAGATGAGCAGCCGCGTCCGGAACTATGATGGCCGGCGCGGCGGAGCTGACTATCTCCGCGCCATCAGTCAGGACATCGACGTGCTGCTTGATTTCATGGGATAAGGATGCCATAAGATGAAAAGGGAAGAGCCTCACTGCAAAGCGGTGAGGCTCTTCCCTTTGGTGGAGCACAGAGGGTTCGTCTGGCTCACGTTTGGTGGAGGCGATGGGAGTCGAACCCATGTCCGAAAAGAGTTCAGCGTAGGTGTCTCCGGGTGCAGGCGATCTACAACATTCCCTCCGCGTCACGCCGGTCGTCAGGCTAACGCTTCAGTAGCTTCATGAGTTCCTGCCGGTCCGCAAAGCTTAGGTCCGTTCAGGTGCTGTGTCTAAAGGACGCCCCGGCCCCACACGACACAAGAGTGGGCGGAACGCGCAGCACTCAGGCTGCGAGCAACTGATAATTATTGTTGTCAGTTAATTTTTTGGAGGAGTTTAGAGCAGTTCCTCCACTGCTACCCGCTGCCCAGGCCTCGCTCCCCCCGTCGAAACCTTTACGCCCCCATAAAGCGCATGTTGCCATGCGCAGAAAGCTTGGTGTTCTCAGGGCAGGAATGCTGCCTGAAAGAGATTTAGTAGAATTTGCCGTTGGACTTCACAGCCCGGTCGATGGAGCGCTTGGCGTCGCGCTTGGCGGCGTCGGCACGCTTGTCGTAGAGCTTTTTGCCCTTGCACAGGCCGACTTCCATCTTGACGCGGCCATGCTTGAAGTAGAGAGAAAGGGGAACGAGGGTGTAGCCCTGCAGCTTGCACTGCTGGTGCAGACGCCGGATCTCGGTCTTGTGGGCCAGCAGACGCCGCACCCGCAGAGGATCCTGATTGAAGATGTTGCCGTGGTCGTAGGGAGTGATGTGCATTCCCTTGACCAGCAGCTCGCCGTCCTCAATATCGACCCAGCTGTCTTTCAGGTTGACGCCGCCGGCACGCAGGCTCTTGACCTCGGTACCTTTCAGCTCGACGCCCGTTTCCAGCGCTTCGAGCACGAAATACTCGTGACGCGCCTCGCGGTTTGTGGCGATGGTCTTTGTCGCCGGACGTTCCTTGGCAGGTGCCATGAAGCGCGCCTCCTTTCCTTTACTGTCTTGTCATTATATCACATTTTGCTGGATTTTCAAGAGCGATTTTTGAAAGAATCGTTAAGGTTCTATAAAATCTGCTCTTTACAGCTCGTCGCGGCCGGAGAGCGCGCGATAAAGCGTCGTCTCATCGGTGTACTCGAGGCTGCCGCCCACAGGCAGACCGTAGGCCAGACGAGTGGTCTTGATGCCCAGAGGTTTGATGAGCTTTGCCAGATACATGGCCGTGGCCTCGCCCTCGACGGTGGGGTTCATGGCCATGATGACCTCTTTCACCTCGCCGCTGCCCAGCCGGGCCAACAGCTCCTTCACCGAGAGCTGTTCGGCACCGATGCCATCCATGGGGCTGATGAGGCCGTGGAGGACATGATACAGGCCGTGGTACTCCCGGGTGCGCTCAAAGGCCTGCACATCGCGGGGCGTCTCGACCACGCAGATGGTGGAGCGGTCCCGCTTGGCGCTGGAACAGATGGGGCAGAGCTCGGCCTCGGTGTAGTTCTGGCAGACGCGGCAGCGGTGGAGCCGGGTGTGGGCGTTCTGGATGGCCTCGGCCAGTGCCGCGGCGTTCGCGTCCGACATACTCAGCACCTGATAGGCCATCCGGGTCGCGCCCTTGCGGCCGATGCCCGGGAACTGGCTGAACTGCTCAATAAGCTTTTCCAGCGGCGCTGCGGTGTAACCCATGCGTATCCCTCCCGCTTAGAGGCCGGGGATGTTCAGACCGCCGGTCAGCTTGCCCATCTCGGCCTCGGCGGTCTCGTCCACCTGCTTGACGGTGGCGTTGACGGCAGCGGCCACCAGGTCTTCCAGCATCTCGATGTCGTCGGGGTCAACGGCCTCGGGCTTGATGGTGATGCCAAGGATCTCGTGCTTGCCGTTCATGCGCACGGTGACCATCTCGCCGGAGGCGCTGCCGGTGTACTCGGCGGCTTCCAGCTCGGCCTGCTTGGCCTTCATGTCATCCTGCATCTTCTGAGCCTGACGCATCAGGGCGTTCATATCGGGGCGGCCAAAGCCTGCGGGCATTCTTGCTTTCATAATTGGTTCTCCTTTTTGATGTTCGATTGAGCTTTTATAGAAAACCTCTCCGTCACGGCTGACGCCGTGCCACCTCCCCTATCGAGGGGAGGCTTTGGCATACCGGAAAACTTTCCCTCTTCGCCAGAGGCTCCCCTCGGTAGGGGAGCTGTCTGCGAAGCAGACTGAGAGGTTATTTTCGTCTCTTCGCGCTGTCCTCAATGCTCACGTCCAGACCCAGCTTTTCCAGCGCATGGAGCGACTGTTCGGCATTGGAGGTGTGCTTTGCGGCGGTGCGGGGCTCGTAGGGGCCGATAGGCACCGCGACGCCTGACACCTGCGCGATGAGCTTTTTGATGAGACGCTGGCTGTCCTTGTTGACACGGATGAAGTCCCGGAAGGTCTTGCCGCCGTCGATGAGCACCCGTGTGCCATCGAAGTACGCCTTCGATTTGCGCAGGTAGCTGTGAAGCATCGGGTCCTTCTCCTGTAAGAGCTTGACGACCTCGCTCCACTGCTCAAAGGGATTGATGCCCTCTGCGGCCACCTTGCGGGGTCGGCTGAGAGCCGGGTCGGCGGTGTACTCCGGGTCGGCGGACTCCACCGGTCTCTCTTCCGGTACGGGCGGTACAGGCGCAGTGACCGGCGCAGTCGGCTCATCCCAGGGCAGGGGGGCCGACTCTGTCACCGGCGGCTCGTCGGGCGGTGGTGGAAGCTCTTCGTCTGCGGGCGCGGGGGACTCTGGAATATCCGGGACAGCGGCCTTCGGCTCTGCAACGGGCGCGGAAGCGGGCTCCTTTTCCACTGCCGGTGTGGCCATAGGTTCCACGGGCGCAGCAGGTGTACTCATGAAAGGCTGCGACGCAGGCTGGACCGGTGCCGAAACAAAGGGCCGGACGGCCGGTGCAGCAGGAGTGGCAGTCTGCACAGTCGTTGCCGCCACGGGGACGGCTGCGGTCTGCGGCGGCTCCGAGAGGGTGAAGAGGGCCAGTTCCAGCTCGATGCGCTGGTCACTGCCCCGGGTCATATGCTCAAGGGCGTTGCCCAGCGTACGGATGGCCCGGATGGCCTCCCGCTGGCCCAGCTGAGGGCCTTTTTCGAGGTACTGCTGTTCCTCTTCGGGGGAAACACCGGACAGCAGGTTCTGCCCGCCGGGCAGAGCCGCCAGCATCAGGGCGCGGTAGTGGGCGATGAGCTCTTCCGTCAGACGCTTCACATCCACCGACTGCTGCCGCAGTGCGGCCAGCTGAGCCAGCGCCGCTGCGCCGTCCTGCGCTTCCAGAGCATCCGAAATATGGAACAGGTAGCTCCGGTCGGTGACGCCCGCCATCCGGCGGACAACATCGGCATCGATTTTTGCGGTCACGCCGGCGCAGGTGTCGAGGATCGAGAGGGCGTCGCGCATGGCACCGTCAGCCAGACGGGAGATGAGCTCTGCACCACCGGTCGTCAACTCTAAGCCCTCCTGACCGGCGATATACTCGACCCGCTGGGCGATGTCTTCCGGCCCGATGCGGGTGAAATCGTACCGCTGGCAGCGGGAGAGGATGGTGGCCGGGACTTTCTGGATCTCGGTAGTAGCGAGGATGAAGATGACGTGGGCGGGCGGCTCCTCCAGCGTTTTCAGCAGGGCGTTGAAGGCCGCTGTGGACAGCATGTGTACCTCGTCGATGATGTATACCTTATAATGACAGGCACTGGGGGTGTAGGCTGTCTCGTCCCGCAGGTCGCGGATGTCGTCCACACCGTTGTTGGACGCGGCGTCCATCTCCACCACGTCGAGGATGCTGCCGTTGTCGATGCCCTTGCAGATCTCGCACTCGCCGCAGGGGTCGCCGTTATGGGGGTGGAGGCAGTTGACCGCCTTGGCAAAAATCTTCGCGCAGGTGGTCTTGCCTGTGCCGCGCACGCCGGTGAACAGGTAGGCGTGGCCTACGCGGCCCGACGCTACCTGATTGCGCAGCGCCGTGACGATGCCGCGCTGTGCGACGACATCCTCAAACCGCTGGGGTCTCCATTTGCGGTATAATGCGCGATACATCGGTGCTTCCCTCCCGTCAGTAATAAAAAATCGGACAGCGCTGACGGGGTTTGACCCCCGCCTTGCGTAACTCGGCATACGGATGCAGGCTGACTGAAACGCACGGGGCGCGCCGCTTAAGGCTGCTTGGTTCCCCACCTGACCTGGTTCACTGCGGCTCCATCGTACAGGACCCGCATCCGTATGCCGAACCACGCAGCAGGCGCTGTCCGACAAGGCACACGATTCGTGTGCCTTAGTATTGTACCACAGTTCGGTGAGGAATGCAAGAGGAAGCTAAGGCTGCTCCCATCCGGCCCGCAAAAGCTCCAGTGCGTGTGTTTCAAGCCGGGAAACGTAACTCCGGCTTATTTGGAGCAGCTTTGCCGTTTCCAGCTGGGTCAGCGGCGGCTGGCCCGCCAGACCGTACCTTAATAATATGAGTTTCCGCTCCCGGGCGGGCAGTCCCTCGATGAGGCGGCGCAGGCGCTGGGCATCGTCCTGTTTTTCGCAGCTGTCCTCCATGCAGAAGCCGTCCTGCAGCACATCGGCGAGGGTGAGGGCAGAGTCTTCCTTTCCGGCATCAAGAGTCTCCTGGAGCGAGAGGGTGGGGGCGTTCTTTCGCTCCCGCCGGAAGTGCATCCGGAGCTCGTTTGCTATCCTCACCCGAGCGAACGCCGGATGGAGGATCGGAACCATCTCCACCGCCCTCGGGGTCGTTGTTGTCCTCTTCCGGGTCTACCGGGAAGGTGGTCCAGTCGATCTCATCCTCCGGTGAACCAAAGAGCACCACATGAGCCACCTTGCCGTCCCACACCACCTTGCGCACCACCGTGCGGATGGCAGTACGCTTCTGGGTCACGGTCATATCGTCGATGTTGTCGTGGAACACGGTCAGCAGTTGACGCATCAGGTCAAATTCCATCCCCGCCAGAACGCCCTCGTCTGTAAGGCTTTCCAGTTCCCGGATGCGGGAGCTCAGGGCGGCATCCTGACCGTTCAGCTCCTCGATGCGTTTTTTCAGGTGGACTGCGGCGGTGCTGTCTCCAAAATCGGCAAGGGAGTCGATGAGGGTGGTGATCTTCCGCTGGGTCTCGGCTTGCTCCTTGCGCAGGGCAGAAAGCTTGGTCTCACACTCGGAGCGGTTGCCCGCATGGGCAGAGCGTGCCTTTTCCAACTGCTTCATAAAGTCGCTGGAATGGTCGGCAAGGTGCTTGACCTGTTCACAGATAGCGGTATCCAACAGATTGCCGTTGGCGTTGGGGACGCTGCAAAGCTCCCGGTGGCTGCGCTCCTTCAGCTTGCACATATAGGGAAAAACTACCCGCCCTTCTGCCGTTTTGCGCCCGGTGACCTTGGGGTACATCCGGCTGCCGCAGGAGCACCACAGCAGACCGGTCAGCAGCGCCTCGTTGCCCCGGGATGCGTGGTAGGACTTGGATCTGTTCCGCTCCAACGATTCCTGCACCCGGATCCACCGGTTGGAGGAAATGATGCCGGGGTGTTCGCCCACCGAAACGATCCACTCGTTGATGGAATTGTAGACGGTGGCACGCCCCTTTTCCTGATCGCTGCGGTTGTAGGCAAGCACGCCCCGCACACCGTCGAAATCGGACTCCGGGGAGAACAGTTCTGCCTCGTTGTCCACAAAATACTGATAGGCGTCCTTGTCTGCAATGAGGTAGACGGGATTCTGCAAAATCGACTTGATGGAAAACCGGGTGAAAGAACGCCCGGTTTTTGTTTTGACGCCATGCCGCAGCAGCTCGGTCTCGGTCGTGGTCAGGGAATCGTACTGCTCATAGAGGTCGAAGATTTTGTAGATGATCTCTGCCTCATCCGGCAGCAGCTTCAGCTTGCAGGCTTTCTTGGTCTTGCCGTCCACCGTGATGATCTTGACGCTCTCGGAGGCGTATCCCGTGGGGGTGGTGCCGCCCAACCAGCGTCCGGTCTTTGCCAGCTCGTGCATATTATCCCGGATGCGCTCTGCAATAGTCTCCCGCTCCAGTTGGCTGAACACCGATGCGATGTACATCATGGCACGTCCCATGGGGCTGGAGGTATCAAAGCTTTCCCGGATGGACACAAAGTCGATGCCCAACCGCCCCAGTTCTTCTATCAAGCTGGAAAAATCGCTGATGTTGCGGCTGATGCGGTCCAGACGGTAGACCACGATGGCACGGATCTTCCGCTCTTTGGCGGCGGTCATCATCTTTTTGAAGTCTGGGCGGTTCAGGTTGCCGCCGGAAAAGCCTTCGTCCTCAAAGACGACCGCTTGCTGTGCTGCGGCATCGCCGTAGTGAGTGCGGATATATTCGCGGCAGAGGTCGATCTGATTTCCGATGCTCTCGCCCTTGCCGGTGTAGCGGGACTTGCGGGAATAAATTGCAATGGTGTCGGCAGTTTTGGCCATGAGATACTCCTCCTGTTGTCTGGTGACCGTAGATGCGGCTATTGCAGCATGACAAGCCATTTTTGTAAAGAAAAATAACGATAGTTATACATATTTCATCACAAACAGAACGGAGGTGTCAAGGATGTAAACGGTCAAAAAAGGTGGGCTACAAACTGGCCATGCGTTTTACCAAGGGCAAGCACGCATTTGTTGTTGCCACCCACACGGACAGGAAACACATCCACAACCATGTGATCTTTAACTCCACGGCACTGGATGGCACCAGAAAGTTCCGGGATTTTTTCTTTTCGGCGTTGGCAGTGCAGCGGTTGAGCGACCTGATTTGCTTACAGGGATCAACTTGCGTAAATTTTCACGCAGATTGGCCTTTCTTTTTTACACAACCAATGCCAATTAGCGCTTGAAAACGAAACGCTGCGCAAGTATACTATACTAGTTATGTTGTACAAGTTTGAACGTGCGTTAGTATATCAGTTGGCTGTAAAAGACCTACCAGAATTGAAATGCGCGGCAGGATCAAAACCTTACGAGGATGAAAATGAAATTCGATAGAAGACTTACAGATGAAATCTACACTTCCGATACAGTAAGGCTGGGAAAAAATGCATTTCAGGCCATGCAGGAGACAATCTACCATAATGGCGGTGTCGGAACCATTACCGGGTACTATGATGCCGAATTGTCGATCCTGTCGGTCAGTGATCTGTTGCTGCATAATCTGAACCACAGCTATGAGTCCCTGATGGAGCAGACAAAGGGTTCGCTGAAGAATCTTTTCTATAAGAGAGATGCCACATTCCTCGACAATGCGCGCTTTCGTCAGATCAAGGGCGAAGGAGAAGGCCGGATCCTTACAGCAGATGGCTCTCCCGTCTATGTGCGTCTCTATAAAGAAGATGCAGTCGATACGGATGGAACACCGATCTGGGTCCTGTCAGTACAGATGAACTGGGCGTATGAGAACCTTGCGTTAGTCAACGAATCCATCCATTCTGCGCTGTGGTATTTTGAGTGCAATGAAAATGATGAGATCGTCAATGTGAACTGGAGCCATGCGTTCCGGCAGATCCTTGGTTATCATGACATTCTGGATTTTCCGAACAAACTGGATTCTTGGTCGAACCTTCTGCACCCGGAGGACTATGACCGGGTAATGCAGCTGCTTTTGGAAACGATCGCGGACAAAACCAATGCTACAAAATATAATGTTGAGTACCGACTGAAAATGCAGGATGGCCAATACCAGTGGTTCCGGGCATCGGCGGAGGTGATACGCCGTCTGGATGGCTCGGCCAATCGAATTGCCGGAATCATCAGCAACATTGACGCGGAAAAAAGAAGCCGGATGCAGGCGCAGCGAGCAGCGGCATTTCACCGTGCATTTACCAGCGCAAACCTCTGCGAATACTATGTAAATCTGGAAAAGAACACCTTCGATACTTTCAAAGTGGAGCCCTCTTTGATGACGGCCTTTGAGCAGAACCACACATGGGATGGACTGGTCAGATTCTTTGTGGACAACTATGTGGTTGAAGAGGACAAAAAGCCTGTAACGAATTTCTATAATCGCGCTTACATCACGGAAAAATTAAAGGGGCTGGAGACAGAGCTGTGTCAGGAGTGCCGCATCGTTCTGAATGGGGAAGAGCGATGGGTTCGCAACGTGGTCATGCGCGGTGAGATCGAAGATTCGGAATATGCGATGATCTTCCTGCGGGACATCACAGAGTCCAAAGCAGAGACGGCACGGCGGATGCAGATGGCCTCAGACAACGCATCCATGGAGCTTTTGATCCAGAGCATGGTGCGTCTGCTGGACCGCTTTGTCGTCTGCGATCTGGAGAATGACCGGTATCGGTTCTACAATCTGCAAGGTGAAATGATATACGCGCCGACGGGGACATACCATGATTTTGTGGAGCAGGTGGTTGCAAAGTATAAGACACTGGAACCACTGGACGCACTGGCTGCTTTGATTTTGCCGGAAAATATCCGCAAGAATTTGCAGGATGAGAACGACATCTACAAATTTGAATACTGCTCCATAGATGAGAACACCTATAAGATCGCTTCCTTCATTCCGCTGGAGTGGAATGGCACAAAGCTGGTCAAAGCACTGTTGGCCTCTATGGATGTGTCACAGGAGAAAAAGGCCGAGATCGAATCCCATAAGGCACTGAAGGAAGCATACCGGGCGGCGGAAAACGCAAGCCGCGCCAAGACGGAATTCCTCTCCAATATGTCCCATGATATCCGTACACCGATGAATGCAATCGTTGGCTTGACCGCCATTGCGGGTGCGAATATCGAGAGTCAGGACAGGGTGGTCGAGTGCCTTGGCAAGATCACAAAATCGAGCCGTCATCTGTTGGGACTGATCAATGAAGTGCTGGATATGGCCAGAATCGAGAGCGGGCGAATGAGCCTTGCCGAGGAGGATTTCAGCCTGCCGGAGCTGGTCGATAACCTGCTCACCCTCACAAAACCGGCAATCGACGAGCACAAACATCAGCTCGAAGTCCACGTTGAGCACATTGAGCACGAAGCCGTCTGCGGCGACAGTCTGCGCATCCAGCAGGTCTTTGTGAACCTGATGAGCAACGCCGTCAAGTACACCCCGGATGGAGGAAACATCACCCTTACGATTGAGGAAAAACCGAATGGCTTCTCGGAGCTTGGCTGCTACGAGTTTTCCATCGAGGACAACGGCATCGGTATGACGCCGGAATTCCAGAAGATCATGTTCGAGCCCTTCAGCCGGGCAGACGATCACCGGACGACCAAGGTGCAGGGCACCGGTCTTGGCATGGCCATTGCAAGAAACATCGTCAACCTGATGAATGGTGACATTCAGGTCGAAAGCGCTCCCAACAAGGGAACGAAGATCACGGTCACGGTCTATCTGAAGCTTCAGGAGAACGAGAAGGAACAGGAAAAAGAACTGCTCGATCTGCCGGTACTGGTCGTGGACGATGACAAGACCTGCTGCGAAAGCACCGTTGCGACCCTTCAGGAGATCGGCATAGCGGGCGAATGGGTCCTGACCGGTAAGGAAGCTGTAGAGCGCTGCTATGCGCGTCATGAGACCAACAGTGACTATTTTGCGGTGATTCTGGACTGGAAGATGCCGGAAATGGACGGTATTGCAACCGCCAGAAAAATCCGGGAACGGGTAGGAGAAGAGGTCACAATCATCATCCTGACTTCCTTTGATTTCAGCGAAATTGAAGAAGAAGCCAGAGCGGCGGGCGTGAATGCGTTTATGGCAAAACCGCTGTTCCGTTCCCGTCTGACGGCAACTCTGCGGCAGTTTACATCCGGGAAGAAGGAGAAAAACGCCCGGAACTATCTGGAAGACTTTGCGAAGGAAAACTATGCGGGTAAGCGGATCCTTCTTGTGGAAGATAACGAGTTGAACCGTGAGATCGCAACCGAGATCATAGGCATGACGGGCGTGACCATCGACAGCGCTGAAAACGGAAAAATTGCAGTCGAAAAGGTGATGGAAGCGCCGGAAAAGTGGTACGATCTCATTTTTATGGACATCCAGATGCCCATCATGAATGGTTACGAAGCCACTGCTGCGATCCGTGCGCTTACCGGCAACCGTGGAAAGGTACCCATCATTGCCATGACGGCAAATGCCTTTGCCGAGGACGTGCAGCTGGCAAAGAACACCGGTATGAACGAGCATATCGCCAAACCGCTTGATTTGAATAAGCTGAACGATGTGCTGAAACAGTGGCTGTGATCTGTGCATTGCAGTAAGGTACATTATACTGAAGAACGCCGAGGAACTTCCCGTTGGAAAGGTGTCCTCGGCGACTTTTTTGTATATAGGGCAGCAATTCTTGACCGTTTTTTGTGAAGGTGATGAGTTACGAGATGGAGCACAGCTTTCTTTGCAATGATCTCGATTGAATGCAACTGCACATATAAAGCAAAAAAGGAATATCCCTACTTGTCAATCTGCTGTAGAAAATCACCTGAGTTTGGGCAAAATTGATAAAGTGAAAAAGAAGCCCGTTTCTATCTTGACACACAGCAAAGAATATGGTACTGTAATCATGCATAGAATAAATTGTGATTCAAGTGCTTAATTTGTCTGTGCCTTACAAAAAAGAAAATTGTACGTGAGCAGCGTCGTTGGATTGTTACCGTTTGGCGGGCTAGACCAACTCTGCATAGCACAAGCCGAAAGCGTGTTTCAGCCTTCGGTATGTTTGCTGTGTCAAGAGTGGTCTTTTTTTATTGCCTTTTCCAACTTGGGGAGGAGAAACAATGCAATATACCGTCAAAAAACCGATCAACAACAACATCCTGCGCGTGGTGGACCCCACGGGCTGTGAGCTGATCGTCACCGGGCGCGGGCTGGGCTTTGGCGCTAAGCCGGGCTATAAAATCGAGGCTGAAACCGTGGAGCGCAGCTACCGCATGACCAGCCCTGCCGTGCAGCAGAAGTTGGTGGAACTTCTGGAACAGATTCCGTATGAACATCTGCTGCTCACCGATGAGCTGGTGGCAATGATCCGCAGTCGGGTGAACTACCCGCTGAACGAGAGCCTGCTCATCACGCTGGCCGACCACATCAGCTTTGCCATCCAGCGCAGCGAGCAGGGAATTCGCTTTTCCAACCCGCTGATGGCTCCCATTCGGGAATTCTACCCGGAAGAGTATCGCCTTGGTATGGAGTGCCTTGCTGCTATCCGCCAGCGCTGCCATGCAGACCTTTCGGACGACGAGGGCGGCTTCATTGCGCTGCACATCGTCAACGCAGAGCTCAACACCACAATGAGCGTGGTGAACGATGTCACCCGCTTTGTGGATGGCTGCGTGCAGGTGGTGGAATACTTTTACAACTGCCATTTTGACCGGGATGCACTGGATTTCAGCCGCTTTACAGTGCATTTGCGTTTTTTTGCGCAACGCGTATTTCAAGGAAAACAGGAACAGGAAAACGATACCCACGACGAAGTGTTCCGCGCCCTGATCGCCCGCAATTGCAGCGAACACTACAAATGCGCCTGCTGCATTGCGGAGTATGTCCGCAACACCTGGCACAAGGAGCTTTCGGACGAGGAACTGGTGTTCCTTACGATCCATCTGAAACGGATTCGGATGAGAAAATAAGCTCTTTTGCTTCACTTTTGATTCTCCACAGGTCTTTCCTGTGTGGATATATATGCTGGATACGAACTTGAGAAAAGGAGAACTGAAGATGAAAGACAAGATCTTTGGCGTGCTGCAGCGCGTGGGACGCAGCTTTATGCTGCCCATTGCGCTGCTGCCTGTAGCGGGCCTGCTGCTGGGTATCGGCAGCTCGTTCACCAACGAAACCATGCTGGCGGCCTATGGCCTGAACAGCGTCATCCACCCCGGTACCCTGATCTACACCATTCTGGACGTGATGAGCCAGACCGGCAGCGCCGTGTTCAACAATCTGGCGCTGCTGTTCGCCATGGGCGTGGCCATCGGCATGGCTCGCAAGGAAAAAGAGGTGGCCGCCCTGTCCGGCGCAGTGGCCTATATCATTATGAATACGGCCATTCAGGCCATGATCAATGCGGCAGGCGGCGTAGAAGCGATGCCTGCCAACTCCACCACCACCATGCTGGGTATCACAACCCTGCAAATGGGTGTGTTCGGCGGCATCGTGGTCGGTCTGGGCGTGGCAGCGCTGCACAACAAGTTCTATAAGATCGAGCTGCCGCAGGTGCTGGCCTTCTTTGGCGGTACACGCTTTGTGCCCATCGTCAGCTCCATCGTGTATCTGGTGGTCGGCATTGCCATGTTCTATATCTGGCCGGTGGTGCAGAGCGGTATTGCCGCGCTGGGTGCACTGGTGCTGGCTTCCGGCTATGCAGGCACCTTTATTTACGGCCTGCTGGAGCGTGCGCTGATCCCCTTTGGACTGCATCATGTGTTCTATATGCCGTTCTGGCAGACCGCTGTGGGCGGCACCGCCATCATCGATGGCGTCACCGTGACCGGCGCACAGAACATCTTCTTTGCTGAGCTGGCTTCCAAGTCCACCACTGTGTTCTCGGTCAGCGCTACCCGTTTCATGGCCGGTAAGTTCCCCTTTATGATGTTCGGTCTGCCCGGCGCGGCGCTGGCGATGTACCAGTGCGCCAAGCCGGAAAAGAAAAAGGTGGCAGGCGGCCTGCTGCTGTCTGCCGCCTTGACGGCTTTCCTCACCGGCATCACCGAGCCGCTGGAATTTACCTTTATCTTTGTGGCTCTGCCCATGTACGCCGTGCACTGTGTGCTGGCCGGTCTGTCCTTCATGCTGATGCACATCCTGAATGTGGGCGTGGGCATGACCTTCTCCGGCGGTCTCATCGACCTGGTGCTGTTCGGTGTGATGCAGGGCAACGACAAGACCCACTGGATGTGGGTGGTCGTGGTCGGTGCGGTGTACTTTGTACTGTACTATATCATTTTCCGCTTTATGATCTCCAAGTTTGACTACAAGACCCCGGGCCGTGATGATGCCGAGGAAGTCAAGCTGTACACCCGTGCGGACGTGAACGCCCGCAGCGCCGCTTCCGGCAGCACCGCCCCCACAGGGGATGATCCGGTCAGCGCCCTGATCGTAGAAGGTCTGGGAGGTGCCGACAACCTGTCCGACGTGGACTGCTGCGCCACCCGCCTGCGCTGCACCGTCAAGGATGTTGCGCTGGTCAAACAGGATGTGCTCAAGGCCTCCGGTGCCTCCGGCGTGATCTGCAAGGGCGACGGCGTGCAGGTGGTATACGGCCCCAAGGTGGCCGTCATCAAGGCAAAGCTGGAAGATTATCTGGAAAATGCACCTAAGACCCCGGCGGCGACCGCAATACCCGCCCCGGCAACGGCTCCCGCAGCCCCGGCAGCAGCCGCAAAGGATACCGTGCTGTCTGCCTGCCTGAACGGCACCGTCGTCCCGCTGGCCGATGTGAAGGATGAAGCCTTTGCCAGCGGTGCACTGGGGGACGGTATTGCCATTGAGCCCACCGATGGTGAACTGGTGGCACCTGCTGACGGTGAAATCTCCTCCACCTTTGAGACCCACCATGCCGTGGGTATGACCACGGCTGACGGTGCCGAACTGCTGATGCACATCGGCATCGATACGGTCAAGCTGGGTGGCAAGCACTTTACCTACCTCGTCAACGAGGGTGACAAGGTGAAGAAAGGTCAGCCGTTGATCCGCTTTGAACTGGAAGCCATTAAGGCCGAAGGCTATCCCGTGACCACGCCGCTCATTGTCTGCAATACTGATGACTATGCTGCTGTCGTGGCTAAAGCCAGTGGCACCGTAAAGCAGGGCGATGCGCTGCTGGAACTGAAGCACTAAGCGTTTCTCCCAAACTGTAAGGCAGGGTTGTTATAAAAGGGGGGCTGTTGCAAAATAGCCCCAACAAAAAAATGAGATAGACAACCCCAAAAAGGGGTTGTCTATCTCATTTTTTGTTGTAAGCTGAAACTGCAATGAACCAACTACAACATGAACAGTATCGCAAAGTTGATCAATCGGAATATCCTTGTTCCGACCATCCGAAATTATCTTTGATGCGGACAGAAAACTGTGCAGAAGGACGCTCGCAGACAGCAGAACACCCGCTAAACGAATACCTCCGAGGACTCTTCCCATTTGGGAGTTTTCCTCGGAGGTTTTTTAGTTTATATAGCAGCGGTCCTGTTTTATAAGCCAATCTTCACACAGCCGCTGGGCTTCGTCCTTTGTGCAGCAGGTGCAGTTGAAAAGTCTCCCACGGAAAGAGCAGTAAGTATATGTGGTACAGGCGGACGGAAAGCTCTGCGGCTATTGCAATGAGGAGCTCTGAAATACCGAAAACGGACGGATGATCGTGGAGTTGTATCTGGGCAAACAGGAGCATCACGTCTCGAGAATTTTGTACTGAACAAAAAAGGGCTGCTGCACAGGGAACGGACCTTGTGCAGCAGCCACTTATTATTGTATAAGATCAGTCCTTCTTCTCGGCGGTGCGAGCAAAGAAGTTGGCGAGGACGGCACCGGAAATGTTATGCCACACCGAGAACACAGCGCCGGGGATGGTTGCCAGCGGATACTGTGCAAAGTGGGCGGCAGCCAGAGAGGTGGCCAGACCGGAGTTCTGCATACCGACCTCGATGGAGATTGCACGGCACTTGGTGGAATCCAGCTTCAGCAGCTTGCCCACACCAAAGCCGGTGAGGTAGCCCAGCAGGTTGTGCAGAACGACCACCGCAAGGATCAGCAGACCGCTGGTCATGATCTTGGCAGAGTTTGCGGAAACAACGGCGCAGATGATGAGTACGATGGCGGTGGTGGAGATCAGCGGCAGCACCCGGACGGCGTTCTGGGTGAAGGCGTGGAAGAAGTGGTTGACAACAAAGCCCAGTGCGATGGGAACCAGCACCACCTTGACGATGGACAGGAACATATTCACCGGGTTCACATCCACTCGCTGACCGGCATACAGCAGGGTCAGCAGCGGGGTGAGAAAGGGCGCCAGAACGGTGGAAACAGCGGTCATGCCAACGGACAGTGCAACATCACCCTTGGAAAGGTAGGTCATCACGTTGGAGGAGGTACCGCCGGGGCAGGTGCCCACCAGGATGACGCCGATAGCCAGTTCAGTGGGCAGGTGGAACACCTGGGTCAGTGCCCATGCCAGAAAAGGCATCAGGGTGAACTGTGCCACGCAGCCAACGACCACGTCTTTCGGGCGGCTGAACACCACCTTGAAATCCTCCGGCTTCAGGGTAAGCCCCATGCCGAACATGACGATGCCCAGCAGGGTGTTGACCCATGCGGTCTTTACCACGCTGAAGGGACCGGGGAACAGCAGCGCCAGTGCTGCCACCACAATGACGATGGCGGCCATGTATTTACCCACAAAGTCGCTTACTTTTTCCAATGCTTTCATGATAAACTCTCCTTTTTCCAGAACACTTATTTTTGCGGATGCAAAGGCAATGAAACATCCGGAAAATGGCTTTCCCGCAAACAAAAACGCCTTTGTCCCCTACGGTTCGTAAGAGACAAAGGCGTATAAAATCCTCTGCGGTACCACTCTTATTGCCGGTGCAAAGCCCGGCCCCTCAGTGCGCATCCAACAATGCGCGGTCCGTGATAACGGGGACCTGCCGTTCCTGCTTACTGGGGCGGAAACACCGCCCATTCAGCCGGAAAGCTCGGAGAGGATCTTCCCACGGACGCCCTGCGCTGCCTTGCACCATCCGGCAGCTCTCTGCGGCATTCTTTCCGGGTACTCTTTCTCGTCATAGCCGAATATTTCACTGCCACGGAGTATACTCCTCTGCCGGGTCAAAGTCAATAAAAACGACCCCTCTAGTTTTTCATCTGGTTCACACTGAAAGTGAAAACGGCTCACACAATGACTGCTCCGGTGTTCCCAGCAGGCGGCAGCCTTTACCGTGCCGGTGACACAGAGCCACTTGCCGTTGCTTATGCCGCAGAGCGCTGCCGGTAAAGGCGCTGGAAGAGGATGGAAAGATTTCTCGAAAGGGATATTTATAGGACATTGTTCCTGTTAGAATAAGCTCAGAAAGAAAAGCAAAACACACTTCAGACGGAGGAAAAATACCATGGCAAACGGTGATTATGGTTACTTCGGCAAAGGCGATACGGGCTATGCCCAGTACATGACGGCGTTCAACCGCAACTTCGGCGGCTCGTCCGGCGGCGGAAACCACAACAATGGCGGCGGTGGTGGCGGAGACGGCAGCGGATGCGGCTGCCTCATCGCCATTGCGGTAGTCGTGGTTTTGATTCTGATCGTCATGGGCGGCTGAAGGAATCCCCACAGGCTATATGCTTCCTGTGGGGATTTTTTGAATCTGCTTGTAGAAAACGGCGGTCCATGGTAGAATGAAACCAAAGAAAAACAGGAGGGCTTACACATGGTTTTAATGGTTGTGGATACACAGAAAGGTATCGTGGATGAACGCCTGTATGCGTTTGAAAAGTTTGTCAGCAACATCAGGGAATTGATCCGGACTGCCCGCGAACAGGGAATCGAGGTCGTCTATGTCCAGCATGACGATGGGCCCGGTACAGGCTTTTCCATCGGAGACGATGAATTTGAGGTCTATTCCGGGTTTGCGCCGCTGCTGACTGAAAAACGGTTCGTCAAAACCGTATGTAGCGCGTTCAAAAAAGAAAGCGGTCTGCTGGAATATCTGACGGAAAAGGGCGAAAAAGATGTGATGGTCTGCGGTATCATGACGGACTTCTGCATCAATGCAACGGTGGAGGCGGGCTTTGAGCATGGCCTGCACATGATCGTTCCTGCCTATGCAAATTCCACGAAGGACAACGAGTATATGACAGGGGAGCAGAGCTACCACTATTACAATGAATTCCTCTGGCCAGATTGTTATGCCGATTGCATGCCTATGGAGAAAGCGTTGGAACTGCTCAAAAAGTGAGGAGTTTACAATGATTTCTGAAAAAGTAAAAAATCAGATTCAAGTGGTGCAGGGTGATATTACCAAACTGGACTGTGACGGCATCGTGAATGCGGCCAATCGGAGTCTGCTGGGTGGCGGCGGTGTGGATGGTGCCATCCACCGGGCAGCAGGGCCGGAATTGTTGGCGGAGTGTCGTACGCTGCACGGCTGCCGCACCGGCGAAGCAAAAATCACCAAGGGCTACCGGTTGAGAGCAAAGTATATCATTCATACGGTAGGCCCGATTTATTCCGGCACAGCAGAGGATGCCGCGCGGCTGGCGGACTGCTACCGCAATTCGCTGAACCTTGCCAAAGAGCATGATGTCCATAGCATTGCGTTCCCGGCAATTTCGACCGGCGTGTATGGCTACCCGCTGGAAGATGCCACGGAGATTGCAGTCAAAACAGTGGCACAGTGGCTGGAAGATCACGCGGATTACGCCATGCAGGTGATTTTCTGCTGCTTCGATGCCCGGACGGAGCGGGTGTATCAGGCAAGAGCTCTGCAACAGTGAAAACGGCAGGATGGTCGTGGAACTGTATCTTGGCAGGCAGGATGGACACAGCTCCCGAATCCTGTACTGAAAATGGAGTGAAGATTGAAATACAGAGAAATCGCAGACGGCATTTTTGTTGACCGTCCCAACCGCTTTATTGCCCATGTGGAAGTGAATGGAGCAGTGGAAACCGTCCATGTCAAGAACACCGGGCGGTGCAAAGAGCTATTGCTGCCCGGCACGGCGGTGCGGCTGGAAGTGTCGGATAACCCGAAACGCAAAACAAAATACGACCTTGTGGCGGTACACAAGCAGGGCCTCGGCTGGGTCAATATGGACAGTCAGGCACCTAACAAGGTAGTAGGAGAGTGGCTTGCAAAACAGGGCTACGACTATATCAAGCCGGAATTCACCTATGGCAAGTCCCGCATCGACTTTTACATGGAAAAGGGCGAACAGAAGTACCTGCTGGAAGTCAAAGGCTGCACACTGGAAGTGGACGGTATCGGCTATTTCCCGGATGCACCCACCGAGCGCGGTGTGAAGCACCTGCACGAACTGGCGCAGGCACAGCGGACAGGATATCAGTGCGCTGTGGCCTTTGTGATTCAGATGGAAGGCATCACCGAGGTGCGGCCAAATGTCAGCACACAGCCGGAGTTTGGCACGGCACTGGCCGAAGCAAAGGCTGCAGGTGTGCAAGTGCTGTTTTTGCTCTGCCATGTAGGGCGGGATAGTCTGGAAATCGTGGAGCAGAGGGAAGGGTGAAGACGGCAGAAAAACGCTTTGCGTGATTCAGTCACAGAAATCATAAATAGGAAATGTTATCATATAGATACAAGAAACACACCGATAACATTCCAATGGAGGATTTCGATATGAAGGCAAAGTTTTACATCTGCAATCACTGCGGCAACCTCGTCACTACCATCCATAACGCAGGCGTTCCGCTGGTCTGCTGCGGGGAGAAGATGAAAGAGCTGGTCCCCAATACGGTGGAAGCCAGCGGCGAGAAGCATCTGCCGGTGGCAGAGCTTTCCGGCAGTCGTCTCACGGTCACAGTGGGCGCGGTGGAGCACCCCATGGCGGATGTTCACTATATTCAGTGGATCTTCGTGGAGACTGAGAACGGCGGGCAGATCCGCTATCTGAATCCGGGGCAGGCTCCCAACGCGGTGTTTGAACTGGGAAGTGAAAAGCCGGTGGCTGTTTACGCATACTGCAATCTGCATGGGCTCTGGATGACGAAACTCTAATACAATCAATGCAAACGGGGAGTGATTTGATGTCACTCCCTGTTTTTTGATGAGAACTTTATGCGGTTCTTTTGGTTCGGAACTGTGTATAAATGGGATGGATAAAATGAGTAGGCACACTATATACGTTTGTTAAACGCTGACAGTGTTCAATTTTTTGCGTGGAATCGTGAAAATGAGACCTGTGAAAAACGTAGAAAATTTGATATGGTTGCGCTGCAAACTAAGACATATTGATGTTTTTGAAACGAGTTTATTAAAGGCTGATAATACTCCGTGAGCTGCTCACAAGAGCAGCTCCATCGAGTCGCGGTCATTGTGCATTTTCAAGCTGAAAACAGGCCGGGACTCGGAAAAGGAGTCTCGGCCTGTTTGTGTTTCCGGCGCAAAGGAAAGGATTGAACAATGCGATTTGATGCAAAAGAATTCGGCGGACGTATCCGCGATTTGCGGAAAAAGCAAGGAATTACGCAGGAACAGCTGAGTATAATGCTGAACATTAGTGCGAACCATCTTGCAAAAGTTGAAACGGGAAGCCGCTGCTGCTCGATTGAGTTGCTGCAGGATCTTTCGTCCTGCCTGAATGTCAGAACGGACTATCTGCTGAACGGAGATGCACCGCATAACAACCATCTGAGGGAGAGGCTGACGTTTCTTGCACAGGAATTAGAAAAGATTACGGCGGACCTCCCGGTATGGGGATAGGAAAAAGCAGAATCATCTTTTTCAATGCCCAAAAGCGTGGTAGAATAGGTAAAAGATTCAGTATCTGAAAAGCGGAGCGCGCAACAATGAAGATTCTGGTCAGCGCCTGCCTGCTGGGCGAAAACTGCAAATACAGCGGCGGAAACAATTACAATCAGGCGGTTTGCGATTTTGCGCGGGGGCATCAGGTGGTTCCGGTCTGCCCGGAGGTTTTAGGCGGCCTGCCCACACCGCGGTGCCCGGCGGAAATCGTGCAGGGCGTTGTCACGAACAAAGAGGGCATCAATGTGGACCAGGAGTTCCGGGCAGGTGCAGCCAAGGCCCTTGCCATCGCAAAAGAAAATGGGGTGGAGCTTGCCATCCTGCAATCCCGCAGCCCCAGCTGCGGCGTGAAGGAAATTTACGATGGAACGTTTTCCGGGACAAAGATTCCCGGACAGGGCGTTTTTGCCAAGATGCTGATGGACGAAGGCGTCCGTGTTCTGGATGCCGGGAAATTGCCTAAAATTATCTTGAAAAATGAGGACGGAAAATGTCAATCAAACTGATTTGCAGCGACATTGACGGTACGCTGCTGCAATACGGCAAAAAGGAACTGGAAGACGAGATCTTTGAGCAGATACGGGAGCTGCATCGGCGCGGCATTCTGTTTTGCCCGGCATCCGGTTGGCAGTATACCAGCCTGCGCAAGCTCTTTGCACCGGTGGCGGACTGCTGTGTGTTTCTCTGCGAAAACGGCGGCGTGATCTATAAGGACGAACAGTGCATCGCCAAGAATCCGATGCCGCGTGCATTGGCCGAAGAAATCGCCAACGACCTGTGGACCCGCAGCGACGGGCAGGGCGAAGTGATGCTTTCCGGCCAGAATACTGCATACCTGATGGAGCGGGGTCTGGGAATGCTCAAGCGTATTCAGTTCATCGGGAACAATTATCAAATCATCCATGACCCTTCCGAGGTGCCGGAGGAGATCACAAAAGTATCGGTGTATCTGCACGAAGGCGTAGAATCTTACACGGAACGGTTTGTCCCACGATGGAAAGAGGCAAACTGCGCTGTGGCAGGGCCGTACTGGATCGACACCACCTTTGCCAACAAGGGCATCGGTGTGCGCAGCATCTGCAAGACTCTGGACATCGCCCTTGCCGATGTGATGGCTTTTGGCGACAATTATAACGATGTGTCGATGCTGGACATTGTGGGTGTGCCCTACATTATGGATGGTGCCGCCGCACCGCTGCGGGAAAAGTACCCGAACCATACACCCCGCCCAGAGGATGTGCTGCGGGAGTTCTTGAAGCAGAACTGAATTTTGCACGCATGTGTGCAAAATTCAAAATGATACGATATAAGGAAATATTTTGACATGACGAAAGTGCTTTTCATCTGCCACGGCAATATCTTTGAAAACACAAAATAATAACGATGATAAATTAAAATTTTGCGTTTTGCGTGGCTTGCTACACCACAATTACACCATTTTGTAAGAGCCTTGAATGACGAAAAATGGCACCCGCTTTTAGTAGCAGGTGCCATTTTTGCGTCTGGGAACATTGAAGAATCATGAACCCGCTGATGGTTTCTGAGAGACTCAGACTGTCAGCGGCTTTATTGTTGACGAAAAACAAAGGTAGGGATCCTGAAGGACGCCGGAAAAGTTGATATGTGCCGATTCGGCGGCATCGTTGAGCCGGCCGGGAATGGAAAGGGTTTTCTTTACGGGTCTGTACCGCTTTTCGTACTCTTCCATATGATGAAGCCGATTGAACAGTAAATTTCCAATTTGCAATTAGAAAAGCTGAAACATCTTGATTCTACGAGAAATTTCAGGCTTTTTCTTTTGATGGATTTCCAGCGAAAACTGCGCCATACGCCAATTTTACGCCAAACGATGCAGGTTTTTGTGCAGAGCAAAAAGAGCGTTGTTCGCGTTTGGCGCAAAGTTGGAGCGTATGGTGGATGGGTGTAGCCTTATAAAAGGCTGCATCAAAAAGCGGATGCATAGATCTGCAAACGGACAGCCGGAACTTTCCACCGCAAAAGAAACAACTGTGAAGAATATGGAGGTTTCCGCACTTCCATCACAAAAAGACAACTTCCTGTCACAAAACCACTTTGGGAAAAGCAACTGCCCATGATAGAATAATAGAAATACAATAATAAGGAGTTTTCTTTATGGCAGCTACTTCTCAAAAGCGCTCCGGTACCACCGACCTTACCGTGGGCAAGCCGCTGTTCCAGATTTTGCGGTTCGCCTTGCCGCTGGTGCTGGGCACCTTATTCCAGCAGCTGTACAGCTTTGCGGACACCGTCATCGTAGGGCGGTGTCTGGGCACCGATGCGCTGGGCGCGGTGGGCACCACCTACTCCCTCAACTTTCTCATTCTGGGCTTTGTGCAGGGTGCCTGCGTGGGCTTTGGCATCCCGGCGGCAGAGACCTTTGGCGCAAAGGATAAGGACGGACTGCAAAAATACCTGCTGAACGGCGCACTGCTCTGTCTGGTACTGAGCGTGGTGTTCACCGTGCTTACCACCCTGATGGCAGGGCCGCTGCTCCGGCTCATCCATACGCCGGAGGAGCTGTACGCCGATGCGGTGCTCTACATCCGGCTCATTTTTCTGGGCATCCCGGCTACGGTGCTGTATAACTACGCCTCCAGCGTGCTGCGGGCACTGGGCGATTCCCGGCACCCATTTTATTTCCTGCTGGTCGCCAGCGTGGTGAACATTCTGCTGGACTACCTCTTCATCGTGCCGCTGGGCATGGGGGTGGACGGTGCTGCCATCGCCACCGTGCTCAGCCAGCTGCTCAGCGGCGGACTGTGCGCCTACTGGTTCTTTACCCGCACGGCAAAGCTGGAGGGGCTTTCCTTCCGGCAGCCGCGCACCCTGCTTTCGGCAGGGCACTGCAAGCGGCTGGCCTACATCGGCCTTCCCATGGGGTTTGAGTATTCCGTCTCTGCCATCGGCGCGGTCATCATGCAGGACGCCATCAACCTGCTGGGCAGCACCGCTGTGGCAGCCCAGACCGCCGGCGAAAAGATCCGTCAGATGTTCACCCTGCCCATGGAGAGCGTGGGCATGGCTATGGCTACCTATGTGGGGCAAAACCACGGCGCCCGCCGCACCGACCGCATCCGGCAGGGTATCAAGGACGGCTGCATGGTACAGCTGCTCTACTGCGCCGTGGCGTGGGGCGTGATCTTTTTCATCAAGCCCTACGCGGTGGGGCTGGTGCTGGGCGAGGCCGACCCCGCCGTCACGGCGGGTGCCATCCAGTACCTCAGCGTCATGAGTATGCTGTTCTGCTTCCACGGCCTGCTGATGATCTTCCGCAACACTTTGCAGGGGCTTGGTTACAGCGTGCTGGCGGTTGTTTCCGGCGTGGGCGAGCTCATCGGCCGCAGCCTTGGCGGCGTGCTGGCGGTAAAGACCGGCCTTGGCTATCTGGGCATCTGCCTTTCCAACCCCTTTGCTTGGGGCTTGGCGATGTTCTACTGCCTGTTCATGGTCTGCCGCATCCTCCGGCGGGAGTCGCAGACCGAAGCCTGAAACTTATAAAAACACGAAGGCCCGTGGGGAGTTCCCCACGGGCCTTCGTGTTTCTGAAGAAGAATCAAAGAAGATTGGAAATAGCTTTTTAGTCCTCTGCCATACCGATCAGGTCAAACTTTTCGGTGGAGACAGTCACCGTAAAGTCCTTCTTGGCAGGCTTTGCGAACTTGACCCAGATGGTGCGGTCAGGCAGGTTGTAGTACCAGCCGGACTCTGCGGCCTCCCAGCCATCGCGGACGATGTACTGGGGAAGCTGCTGTCCGTCCACGCTGGCCCAGAGTGCGCCCTTTTTCTTGCTGACCAGCTTCAGGGTCATGCGCTCCACGGGGGATTCGTAGCTGCCCTCGGTGGCAAAGCGGATGTCGGTGCGGTCACCGGCCTTGACGGTGATGGTAGTCTTGGCATAAACGCCGTTTTTGTAGTCCTCGGTGTGGCCGTCGTCATCGTACAGCACAAAGCTGGTGTCGGTCTCGGCAGCGACCAGCAGGTCGATCTGGCGCATGGTGTCCTTGAGAATGTGCTTGACGTCCTCGGTGGTCACCACAACGGCAGAGCCACGCAGGAACATGGGGATGCTTGCCAGCGTGACCGGAACCTCGATGGTCTGGCCGCCCTCGTAGGCACGAAGATTATCGTTCATATCGTACCAAGTGCAGCCTGCGGGCAGGTAGATGGTGCGGGTAGTGGCACCCTTTTCCACCACATTCGCCACCAGAATGCTCTTGCCGAACATAAAGGTCAGGTTCTTGTCGGTGTAGCACTTGGGGTCCTCCGGGAACTCAAGGAACAGCGGACGCCATGCCGGCATACCGTTCTGGTTGGACTCGTACATCAGGGAGTACAAAGTGGGCATCAGACGGTAGCGCAGCTGGTAGGCTGCACGGATGTAGGGCAGGTTCTCCTCGTACATCCACGGCTGGGTAACGGTGTTGTCGTTGTTGGCAGAGTTCAGGCAGAAGCGCGGCTGGAAGATGCCGTTCTGCAGCCAGCGGAGCAGCAGCTCTGCTTCGGGTGCAGGGCCCGCAAAGCCGCCGATATCGCAGCCCATGTTGGAGCAGCCGGACAGACCCATGCCCAGAATGGTGGCAATGTTGAACTTGACGGTGCGCCAGTCGGTCAGGTTATCGCCGCCCCACACCTGTGCGTAGCGCTGGATACCGGCGTAGCCTGCGCGGTTGATAATGTAGGGGCGCTCGCCGGGGTACACATCTGCCAGCGCCTGCTTGGCGGTGTAGGCCATCAGGTTGGAGTGCAGGATCTTCAGCTCTGCCATGGTGCCCTTTTTGCCCTCAAAGTCGCACTGGGCGTCGCGGTCCTCCACGCCGTCCATCTCGCAGTTGTCGTTCCAGACGGTCTTGGTGCCCTTTTTGAGGATGTTCTCTTCCAGCAGCTGCTTCCAGGTGTTGCGGCCATTGGGGCCGGTGAAGTCGAAGAAGCGTCCCTCGCCGCCCCACCAGCGGCCGTAGTACGGAGCCTTGCCGTCCGGGGTCTTGATAAAGACATCGTTCTTTTCAAACAGGTCGATGTAGGGGTGGTGCTTCAGGATGCCGGGCTTCAGGTTGGGGATGACGTTGATGCCCCGGGCGTTCATGTTCTCAAAGAACTTTTCCGGCTCCGGGAAGCGCTTGTAGTTCCAGTTGAACACATAGCGCAGGTTGTCCTTTTCGCCGCTGGAATAGCCGGAAGCCAGCCAGAAGTTGTCGATGAGGATGCCCTCTTTTTCGTGCTTGTCGATGACCTTGTAGATCTCCTCGTCGCAGTTCTTTTCCAGCTCGGCGTAGTACATGGTGGAGGCGCAGTAGCCCAGAGACTGCTTGGTGGGCAGGGCGCTGCGGCCGGTCAGCAGGGTGTACTCGTTCAGGATCTCGGGCAGGGTCTCACCGGCCAGCAGGAACAGGTCGATGTCGCCGCCATCGGTCTGGTAGTAGCAGTAGCGCTCCCAGTAGCCGGACAGCTCCTCGCCAAGGTCGAACACGCAGTCGTAGGAGTTGTGGTAGAACAGACCCACCGGGCGCAGGTCGTGCTCATTTACCCGGATGTAGAAGGGGATGTGCTTGTACATCGGGTCGCCGGTCTCGGGGTCGTGGCCGATGGCATCCTTGGGGGACATCCGCAGGCGGCGTCCCTTTTTGTCCAGATGGCCGGTCTTTTCGCCAAAGCCGTAGAAGTGGTCGTATTCCCGATCCACCTTGGAGAAGTGGCTCAGACGGCCGATCTGATCCTTCTCAAAGGCGCGCTCCTGCAGATCCTGATAGATCAGCTTGCCGGACTTATCGAACAGCTCAAAATGGAAGGGCTTTTTGAACAGCTTCAAAGTCAGGTGTGCGGTCTCAAAGGTCAGGGTCTTATCGTCCTCAGCGCAGGGGACATCCAGCGCGGTGATGCGGGTGCGCTCGTCCTTGAGCAGGGTGTCCATCCGATCCTCCCACGCGGTGGTCACCAGCGTGTAGGACTCCTCCTCCATGGGAGTGCCCTTGTCGAAGTGCACCCGGATGCGGATGATATCGTCTGTCATGAAAACCAGCTTCACATCGGCGGCATCGCCGTGGATGAGGTAGCCGTTTTCGATCTTTTCAAAGGATTCAAAACTACGCAGCAGCATAAGAGGTTCCTCCGTGCAGTGTTACATACCGATCAGGTCGAACTGCTCAAACGAGACAGTCAACTCGTGATCCTTGGCGGGGTTTGCATACTTGACCTCGACAGCCTTTTTGCTCTGGCTGTAATACCAGCCCTCGGCAGCGGCGTCGAACTTGCGGCGGTTGAGGAAGTGCTCGATCTTGCGGCCATCCAGCGTGACCCAGAAGGGGCTCTTTTCCTTGGCGATCATCTCCACCTTGATGGTCTCCACGGTGTCCTTGTAGCTGCCCTCGGAGGCAAAGTTCATGGTCACCCGCTCGCCTGCGGTGGTGGTGATGGTGGTCTTGCGGTACACGCCGCTCTTGAAATCGTTGGTGATGCCGTCGTCATCGTACAGGGTCGTGGTGGTGGTGCCCTTGGGTGCCACGATGAGGTGCAGGGCGGTGGTGTGGTCGCCCTCCATGGTCATCAGCTGGTTGTCTGCCATGGCGATGACTGCGCCCTCGCGGACGAACATGGGGATGGTAGCCATGGTGACCGGCACTTCGATGGTCTGGCCGCCCTCGTAGCAGCGGAACTTATCGTTCCAGTCGTACCACTTGCAGCCTGCGGGCAGGTAGACGGTGCGGGTCTTGGCGCCCTCTTCCAGAACGTTGGCCACCAGAATATCCCGGCCGAACAGGAACTCGAAGCTCTCCTCCCATGCCTTGGGGTCGTTCTGGAAGTCGTAGACCAGAGCACGCATGATGGGCGCACCGGTCCGGCTGGCCTCGTACTCGGCGCTGTAAAGATAGGGGGTAAAGCGATAGCGCAGCAGGATGGCGTCCCGGATGGTATCCGCAGACTCCCGGAACATCCACGGCTCGGTGACGGTGTTATCGTTGGAGGCAGAGTGGATGGAGAAGCGGGCCTGGAAGATGCCGTTCTGCACCCAGCGCACGAACAGCTCCTCGGTGGGTGCGGGACCGGCAAAGCCGCCGATGTCCGCGCCCTCGTTGGGCTGACCGGACAGACCCATACCGGTGATGATGGGGATATTGTACTTCAGGCTCTTCCAGCTGGTGCAGTTGTCGCCGCACCAGGTCTGGGCGTAGCGCTGGATGCCGGCGCTGCCGCTGCGGCACACCATGTAGGGGCGTGCCTTGGCGTTGTGCTCCACCACGGCATCGGCACCCACCTTGCACATCAGGGTGCTCATGAGGGGCTTCAGCTGGCCGATGGTGCCGCCCTTGCCGTCAAAATCGCAGGTGCAGTCCTTGTCCATCAGGCTGTCGTACTCGCAGTTGTCGTTCCAGACGGAATCGGTGCCCACGGCGATGATGGACTCGGTGAGGTACTTTTTCCATGCTGCACGGCCTTCGGGCTTGGTGAAGTCCCAGAATGCGCCGTCGCCGCCCCACCATTTGCCGACACCGTAGGTCTCGGGGTTCTTGCTGTCCTTCACGAATACGTCATCTGCGTTGAACTCGTCGAAACGGGGGTTGCACAGCAGGACACCCGGCTTGACGTTGGGCACGTTCTGGGCGTGCTTTTCGTTCATGGCGTGGAAGTAGGCGCTGGGATCCTTGAAGCGTTCGGTGTTCCATGTAAAGACGCAGCGCTTGTTGTTCTGGCTGGTATAGCCGCTGGACAGGTGGAAGCCGTCGATGGGGAAGCCCTCTTCCTTGATGGTGTCGATGAAGCCCAGCACGGCGTCATCGCTGTCCTTTTCCAGCTCGGGGTAGTACATGCTGGAGCCCTGATAGCCCAGTGCACGCTTGGGCAGCAGTGCCGGACGGCCGGTCAGCAGGGTGTAGTTGTCCACGATGCGGGCAATGGTGTCGCCGCCGATCAGGAAGCAGTCCAGATCGCCGCCGTCTGCCTGAAAATAGGTGTAGCGGGGCCAGTAGTTGCTCTTTTCGCAGCCCATGTTGAACACGGACTCGTAGAAGTTGTGGTAGAACACGCCCACAGCCTTGTGGGTGTCGCGGTCCAGACGGATGTAGAAGGGGATGTGCTTATAGAGGGTATCCATCTTCTCAGCATCGTAGCCCATGGCATCGGTGGCGCGCTCCCGCTGGAAGGTCTTGTTCTTATCCAGCAGGCCGGTCTTTTCGCCAAAGCCGTAGAAGCAGTCGTCCTCCTTCATCCGGCTGTAAGCCACCACGCGGTTGTTGGAATCCTTGACGAAGGGGTTGCCGGGCAGGGTGCTGTACAGCTCGGAGCCGTCGGCAGCCAGCAGCTTGAAGTTGATGGGGTCTTTGTCCACCACCAGCGTCACCTTGCCGGTGGCAAAGGTGAGGGTGCTGTCATCCTCGGTGAGCTCGGCGGCAAAAGGCTCCACACGGGTGCGCTCACCCTTGAACAGTTCGTCCATCCGATCCTCCCATGCGGTGGTCATCAGGACATAGGACTCCTCTGCCAGCTCGTGGTCAAAGCTTGCGCGGACGCGGACGATCTCATCGGTCACAAAGCAGACCTTGATATCTGCGTTATCAGTATGCAGCAGGAAAGCGCCGTCTTTGCGCTCCATGCCGGTAAAACGGGAGCAGATCTCCATAGTTTTTACTCCTCTCAGTTGATTCTTGATAAAAAAATGCCCCCATTCCCCCTCAGATGCAGGATATCTTCAGAGAAATGGGGGCAACGTATTCGTTGCTTTACCCGGAACAGTCAGGGCTTAGAACGTCCAGCCAAGGCTGGGCACCAGACCGCACAGGTACGGGACGCACAGCGAAATGGCAGGGATGAAGGTGACAAGGAACAGTGCCACGACCATGGCGGCGAACAGCGGCACGATGTACTTGGTAACGCCTTCGATCTTGACCTTGCCGACACCGCAGCCCACGAACAGACAGGAACCGACCGGCGGGGTGACCGAGCCGATGCCCAGGTTCATGATGAGCATGATGCCGAACTGCACATCGCTCATGCCGATGCTGCGGGTGATGGGCAGGAAGATGGGGGTGAAGATCAGGACAGCCGGGGTCAGATCCAGGAACATACCCATGACCAGCAGGAACACGTTCATGATCAGCAGGATGACGTAGCGGTTGCTGGAAACGCTCATCAGTGCGTTGCTGATAGCGGCAGGGATGCCGGAGTAACTCATGACGTAGGACATGATGGAGGAAGCGGCGATCAGGAACAGGATGGTGGCGCTGCTCTCCATGGTGTCTGCCAGCAGATTGTAGAAGCTCTTGAAGGTCATCTCCTTGTACAGGATGGACAGCAGACCGCAGTACAGGCAAAGCACCACACCGGCCTCGGTAGCGGTGAAGAAGCCTGCCAGAATGCCGCCCATGACAATGATGACGGCCAGCAGAGAGGGCACTGCATCAATGATGATCTTGACGGCGGGGTCGGGGTCCTTGACGTCGGAGGACTTATAGCCCTTCTTGACGGCGATGAACACGGCCAGAACAGCCACGCACAGACCCATCAGGATGCCGGGCAGGTAGCCGCCCATGAACAGAGCAGCCACAGAGACGCCGCCGGCGGTGATGGAGTAAAGGATCAGCGGGCCGGACGGGGGGATCAGGATGCCGGTGGGGGCAGAGCAGATGTTGACGGCTGCGGAGTAGTTGGGATCGTAGCCCTCATCCAGCTCCAGCGGTGCCATGATGGAGCCCATGGCAGAAGTAGCTGCCACAGAGGAACCGGAAACGGCACCGAAGAACATATTAGCCAGAACGTTGGTGGCAGCCAGATAGCCGGGCATCTTGCCCACAGCCAGACGTGCCAGACGGACAAGGCGCTTTGCAATGCCGCCCTTGTTCATGATGTTGCCGCCCAGAGAGAAGAAGGGCAGCGCCAGCAGAGAGAAGGAGTCAATGCCCGAGAAGCAGCGCTGTGCGGCGGTCAGGGCAAAAATTGCGGGGTCCATGCTGAACAGTGCCGTGAAGATGGATGCAATGCCGATGCCTGCCGAGATGGGCACACCGGCCAGCAGCATGACAAAGAAGGAACCGAACAGCAGTAACGTAGCCTGTACAACCATTATGCGTTTTCTCCTTTCTTTTCCTTACGCTCCGTGAAGAGCTGTACATACTTCAGCACACGGGCCAGAATAATGAACACGCCGGAGATCGGCAGGATGGAATACAGGAACTTGAAGGGGATGCGCATGACCGAGGAAACGTTGGTGGCGTTTGCAGTCAGCTTCCAGCCGCCGTAAACAAAGACGTAGCCCACAAAGAACACGATGGCGGCCTCGATGAACACGCTGAGCACAACGTTGAACGCACCCTTTGCGCGGCCCTTAACCAGATCCAGTGCCAGATGCTTATCCTTGTAGAAGCAGTAGGCGGAACCGATCATGGAAGCCCAGATCAGGACATAGCGCAGAAACTCGTCCGTCACAGTGGAGGGGTTGTGCAGGATCCAGCGGGTAAAGATCTGCCAAGTGCCGCCTGCCAGCAGGGCGAACATTGCCACTGCCATGAGGAAGCGCATGACATTATCCAGAATTTTATCCAGTTTTTTCACAAGATCATCTCCTTGAACTCATTCCCTCCCGCGCAGCTGCGGGCAGCACCGTGCGCTGCCCGCAGCTTGGGAGATAAGGATGGAAAGCAATGCGTTGGCGTTTAGGCCATTGCGCGGATCTCTTCCACGACCGCGTAGGTGGTGGGGTTAGAGGTCTTGAGGTTCTCGTAGATGGGCTGCACAGCGGCCTGGAATGCGGCGATGTCCACATCCTTGACCAGCTCGACGCCGTTCTGGTTCACAGCCTTGTCCAGAACCTCGTCCTCGAACTTCTTCCAAGCGTCCTTGTACTCCTCGGTAGCGGTCTTGGCGCACTCGGCCACGATGGACTTCTGCTCATCGGAGAACTTGTTCCACACGCTGGAAGCGATGACCACCATATCGGGGATGCGGGTGTGCTCGTCGAAGCAGTAGTACTTGGTCACGTCGCCATGGTCGCGCAGTGCGGTGACGTTGTTCTCGGCACCGTCGATGACGCCCTGCTGCATACCGGTGTAGATATCGCTGTAACCCATAACGGTAGCGGAGCCGCCCAGGCAGTTCATCATGTCGATAGCCATCTGGCTGTCCATGGTGCGGATCTTCAGACCCTTCAGGTCAGCCGGGGTGCGGATGGCGGTAGCCTTGGTGTAGAAGGAACGTGCGCCGGAATCCAGCCAGGTCAGGCCGCGGAAGCCCTGATCGTCGGTGGACTCAAAGACAGCCTTTGCGGAGTCGCTGTCCATGTAGCTGTAGTAGTGTGCCTGATCGTTGAACACATAAGGCACGGAGAAGGCGTTGTACTTCTCGCTGAAGTTGCCCAGGGTGGAAGCGGAGACCTTTGCCATATCCAGTGCGCCTGCCTGGATCTGGGAAATCATGTCAGCCTCGCTGCCCAGGGTGCCGTTGGGGATGATCTGGATGTTGATGCTGCCGCTGGTCTTTTCCTTGACCTGCTCTGCAAAGCTGGTCAGCTGGATGTGCACAGCGTGATCCTCGGCCAGATTGTGGCCCAGCTTCAGGTTGAAGCTGCCGCCGGTGGCAGCAGCTGCGCCGGAACCGGCAGTGCTGCCCGAAGAACCGCCGCAAGCGGTGAGCAGGGCAGATGCACCAGCAACTGCCATGACCTGTACGAACTGTCTGCGAGTGATTTTCATAGTGATTTCCTTCCTTATCTTGTTTTATCGTGTCCCACGATCACAGCCAACCGGCTGTGAAACAACATAGTAGCGGTGCAGCGCTCAGGACGCGCTGCGTTGAAAGCGATCCTTTCCCATCTGGACCAGGTCTTTCAGGTTGAGCCCCCACAGGCTCTTGGAGCGCTGCCAGTCCTTGCCGGTCTCCTTGGCAAGCACCTTTGCGAACCGCTCCGGGTTTGCCGGCAGCAGGCTTCCCTTGGGGATCATCACGGCCATCTGACGGCTCTGGAAGATGTAGAAATACTGGTCATCCTCCACCAGCCGGTCGATCTTTGCAAAGGGAATGTGAGCACCGTTTTCCACGTCCACGCCGCCATCGTTGACCCGGCAGCTCACAGTGGTTTCCGCGCCGCCCCGCTGCATGATGACCCCCTCTGCTGCCACCCGGCTCAAAAAGTCCGGCATGGCGAACATAGCACAGCCCACCAGCAGGCAGAGCACCTTGACAACGGTAGGGATGGCGGTGAACAGCGCCGCCATTACCAGCACAAAGGCTGCTGCGAGCCACAGCAGGTGCCGCATCCCCTCGTAGGTGTAGAACTCTGTGCGGAACATCCGGCGGATGGTCTCATCGTTAAAGACCACTTTGGCTTCAAAATGATTCTTTGAGGTCTGCATGGACGGACTCCTTTCAGGCGGTCACGAAATGCGACCGGCGCATTTGTCGATAAGCACAAAAACGTTGCAACAATTTTGTGTATTTGGTCAATCTCGTCTCCTTGCACCCTTATCATACTAAAAAATACATGGATTTTCCGCAGATTTTGTGATTTAAATGTTGCAAAATGTGATATGTACTGATATACTAGGGCAAAAAACGACGTAAAGGCACGATTCTGATTTTTTAACGAGGGCAAAGCGGCTATGGGCATGGAACGGGTCACACATTATATCGATAATGTCCTTACGGAAGCACAGGCGCGGATGGGGCTGAGCAACACCCGGCTTCTGGTCACATGGTACACGAACTGGGAAAACAAGCAGTCCGTGGTGCACTCCCACCCGTATCACGAGCTGGTGCTTCCCATCGGCGGCAGCACAGTGCGCTACTCGGTGGACGGCAGCGTGTATCTGGTCCATGTGGGGGAGCTGGTCTACTTTCCCTCTCAGGTCTACCACTCCGGCAACTTCCGTATTGATGCCGACCAGTCGGATCGTCTGGTCGTCCAGATCGATGATGCCCTATGGCAGGCTACCCGTCGGCGCGCGAACCTGAAAAATACAGGCTGGCTGCAGCAGGTCACCGTGCTGGACAGCGAAGCCTGCCGCAAGTGGGATTTTGCGGGGCTTTTCATCCGTATGGCGCAAAGTCTGGAGCTGCCAGGCTCTATCCGGGACACCGTTTTTGAGGCGCAGACCAGCGAGATGATGCTGCTCATCACGCAGGCCACCGGCAGCGGACAGACCACTGCGCCCAGCAGTACCAGTGTGCTGGTCGCGCGCGCTGTGGCCTACCTGCAGGCGCATTATCAGGACCCGACCCTGACCACCGTGCAGCTGGCGCAGGAGCTTTACGCCAGCCGGGAGCACCTTTCCCGCGCCTTCAAGGAGTGCACCATGGAGAGCATCCACAACTACCTGACCTATCTGCGGATGCAGCACTGCCGCAAGGCGCTGGAGGAGGGGGTATCCGTTCTGAACGCCTGCACCGAGAGCGGCTTTCCGGATTACAGCAGCTTCCTCAAGACCTTCCGCCGCCTGTACGGCATCACCCCGGCGGAATACCGCGCACAGAACCGGACAGTGGTGCGTTAAAAATCGTTTCATGAGATCCAGGCCTTTCTCTTTTTGCCAAAGTATTCAGCGTGTTTTCTTGCAAGCTGCCGAAATCAGCGCATTCTCAAAAGTTCGCGTTTGCGAAGCGCAGCACAGCAATGAAAGCCCCAGTGGAGCTTTTAAGCGACAGAACGGTCTTGCGCAGCAAGATGGAGGGGCTTCGCCCCGACAAGTTTACGTTGACACGGCTCGATTATTGTGGCTGCTATCCCAGCAATTCAATATAACATATTTACTTAGAGTTCCAGCTCGGCTTCCGAAGGAGTCGGAGCGAGTTTTTGACTTTCTTATCGCTACATAGCAAACCCGAACCAAGGCCATCCCGGAAGAGATGGTCAGGCACAGGTTGTTGTGTGGCGATTTTTTCGTTTGTGACTTTTTTGTTAATTTTCGAAAAGATAGCTATATTTTAGCTATTCTCGTCGGCTACCTATTGAGGGGACTTTTTCGAGGTGGGGACTTATGACAACTTTCTTACAAAGAATTGTCAATGGGTGTCAAATGGCCTTTTTCGATGCCTACCAAGTGAGAGCATCTTTTTTCAAGAGTGCTTCGACTTTGGATACGCTCACTGTTGCAAATTGTCTACTTCAGTTGGCTGCTCGATAAACTGACGATATTTTAACTCAGCGGTTATTTCAACTATATTTTCCAAGAAATTTTCAACAAATTTCTTTTTCGGGTTATATTTTAGCCGTTTTCAATGCCTACCAATTAGAGAGATGATTTTTCGGAAGCCCTAAATTCCGAAGATTTTCTATAAAAATCGGCTCCTTGAAAACAGAATAGTTCAATCGTCCGGTACTTCGCAAAAGGTACTTCTGTAACTCGCAGCCCGGCCATAACGAAGGCGGGGTGGCTGAAATGCCAATGGTGTGGTGAGAATCCGCTGCCGGACGATTCCCCACTCCTAGGGAGCCGAGGGCGAATATGGGAGACCTTAACATATTAAGCAGACCAGTGTGCTGGTCTGTAATTGAGAGAACCAACAAATACGCTGGTTCTCGGTACATATTGAAGCCGGACGAGCTGTCCATTCCAGGACAGCTTGCCCGGAGCAAGAGTGCAGAGAGCGCAGCTCTTTGCCCCAGTGATATGATGCTGTGCGTCATATCCTACTGGGTATTATCTGGCGCAAAATGGCGGCAGATCCAGCAGCTCCGCTGCTGCGCACTCTCCCGGCAAGCTGTTGAAATGAAAGAAGCCTCCGCTAAACCTTATACCAAAATCAGGAAAAAGTAATCAAAACAGGTTCACTTAGGGAGCCAATAATAGGCCTACGAGGCCCACGACTTTAGTGATTTCAGGTGCTATAATAATTGCAGAGATGCAGCATCTTAGTGATTCCCCGCAAAGAAAGAATAGCGATGCAACAAGAAATGGGAACGATGCTTCCTACTTTCATTGAAAATTGGGAACTCTCAGTTCCTGTTCGATTCCAAGCTTCTCTGCTATACTTTTCTTGCAGAGCAGAAGCAAACTCTTCTAAGCAGAAAGCGACGAACGCCAAGATCTCCCACTGAGGGAAGGAGCGATAGGCCACTTTCTTTGCAGTATAACAAACACATAAATCCTTTTCCGAAAGGATTACCTTTCGATTCCGAGAGAAGATTTCAAGACACGGTCTTGAAATGCGAGACTCGTTGCTTAGAAGAATTGTATCACTTCTGTGATTTGATCGCACGAGTGGCCGTACACAAAAAATACAGGAAAAGAGGGATGTCTATCTGAAATTAACACGACACAACGGACGAGCCGGAAGCCACGGCACCTATAACCCAAAACACAATGACCGGAGTTTCAACCTTTCCAACAGTGAGCACATCGACCCTGAACGAGCCAAGGGCAACATCTACTGGGACTGCTTCCACGGTTTCCGCTCGGCTC
>OGMN01000407.1_pt1 | contig 48715 bp, 29 predicted proteins | sample 1573211 | NCBI WGS metagenome assembly OGMN01 (sample SAMEA2581876, study PRJEB24529) | metagenome | biome: Human gut stool | place: China | collected 2011
AACGTCGTGAGACAGTTCGGTCTCTATCTATCGTGGGCGCAGGAAATTTGCGTGGCTCTGACACTAGTACGAGAGGACCGTGTTGGACTGACCTCTGGTTTACCGGTTGTGCCGCCAGGTGCACCGCCGGGTATCTAAGTCGGGATCGGATAAGCGCTGAAAGCATCTAAGTGCGAAGCCGGCCACAAGATTAGATTTCCTTTGAGGGTCGTCAAAGACGATGACGTTGATAGGAGGCAGGTGTAAAGACAGCGATGTCAAAGCCGAGCCTTACTAATTGCCCGAAACTTGCGCACGCCCCCGCTGCTCGTGGGGTGCCTGCTCAGAGTTGGTACGAGAGTTGTAACCGACTTGCTTTTAAGCTCAAAAAAGAAACGAATCTAAACTAAGTTGTCTAATATGTCCGTTATTCCGGTGGTTATAGCCTTGGGGTTCCACCTCTTCCCATTCCGAACAGAGAAGTTAAGCCCAAGCGCGCCGATGGTACTGCACACCCGCGGGAGAGTAGGTCGCCGCCGACTTTTTTAGAAGCAAGCCTCTGACGAGTAATCGTCGGAGGCTTTGCTCGTTTATGGGGGTAAGGGATTGATGCTGCTTGGGGGAAAGTCGTTATACCTTCTTACGGCTCCTATGCTACTTCTGTTAGCCAGGCTTACTACGCATTTACAAGGTATATCAAAGTTCAGCGGTCTTTTAACCACGATAATCAGCATTACTTTTGAAGGTTCTGAGGGCGTAGCCTCCCTATGTAATTTTGACTGAGCCGATGCTATGTCAGATTCGAACTGGCTTTGTTTTTCCGTTTTGACCCTCGATTTTGAATATCCCTATTTCATTTTTTTTTTCGCCTAAAAACAGTTTTGAAACGTTTGAGTCTGAATGATTTTGTTATACGTTATTCAAGTGAGTTATAGGTGAGGTGCGATATTAGGTCGTCAAAAAATTTGGATTTCGCGTATTTGAAGTTGTATCTTTGCATCAGCAAACGAGTTCTGACGGCAACGGCTGCAGACGATGGGCGTGAGAACTTAGCCTCGCAGAGATGAAATGATGAAGAAACTAACCTTGAATGATTAACAGATTAAACCAGAAAAAAACGTATGAACAAATCAGAAAAGTGGCTCCTTGCCTTTAAGGTGATTTACGACGCCTTGAAATATGTGATAGATCACTTTAAGGAGTGGACCACCCGTAAATCCAAAAACTAAACATTTTGGGCTTGCCTTTTGCTTGATGAGCGGTGTGGCTGCCCAACCTAACCGACACACACACAGAATTTTTTACTAACGAAAAAACTTAATTACCATGTTGAAATTTAAAGTTACCAAAGCTACTTGTCGTCTTCAAGGTGAAGATAAAGTGATTTATTTTAAAACTGTAGCTCCTGTTGAGCCGGTGATGCTTGAGCAGGTGATTGATGAAATCAGTGAGGTATGTACGCTCACCCGCGCTGATATAAAGGGCGGCCTGGTGGCCATGCAGATGGCCGTGTTGAAGCACTTGCAGAATGGTTCTTCGGTACGCTTGGGCGATTTGGGTTGCTTCCGTCCTACGCTTTCGGGCAAGAGTGCCCCATCGATTGAGGAATTGCGCAAGAAGGCCGATTTTAGGGTCAAAGTGCGCTTCCAACCTTCGGGATGGCTGACTGAAAGCATGAAACCTAAAAATGTGCGTCTGGAGGCTTATGTTGCCCCTAAAGCTACGGAATAAGCAAGTGATGCGCCAGTTGTAAACATTTTCATCTAACCCAAAATAAAAGCTGGTTCTAAGCAGGTGTTCTCAATTATTTAAAGATGTGATACTATCGTAGTATTTTTACTTGGTATGGTGTTCTTGCACCGTATTTGCTGCGGCAAGGTCTGCACAAATAATAACGGCAGAAATAACGCCATTCAACTGTAAAGATAATTAGGAACATCTGCTTATTAGAATCACCTTACACATAACTAACCTTATAAATTTTATTTTACCATGATACAGTATATTTTCCGTAAGTTCGAAAACAAGAGTGCTAAAACCAATGCTTACCGTCGTCAGATTGTTCAAAACGGCTATGTTGACCGTAAGCGCATCATCGACGACATCGTAATGGCCACTACGCTGACTGAAGCGGATATTTCGGCTTTGCTTACCTCGCTCGAGGATGTGCTGAAGGGCCATTTGAGCCAGGGCCGCAGTGTGCGTTTGGGGTATTTGGGGTCGTTTCGCCCTACCCTGAAGGTAAAGTCGGCCGAATCGCTCGACGAGTGTATGAAGCAGCCGATTGAGCGTATTCATTGTGTGTACTTTCCTTCCACTTATTTGCGTCGCTATTTGAGCAAGGACTTTGTGAAATTCAGAGAGTATAAATATCCGGCAGAGAGTGAGGTGCTCATGACTCGTGATGACATGACCCGTGATGAAGAACCTATGGCGCAGGTGTGATGATGCTTCGGCAGCAGAGATAAGTGTCTAAAAAACAGCCCCACCTGTTTGCTTGGAAGGCAAACGGGCGGGGTTGTTGTATGAATTGTCGGGCTGTTGGCTTAGTGTTTGATGACCTTTGTGCCGTCAGACAGAATGTAGACACCCGGTTCGGCTTGTTGCCAGTTAAGAATGCGGCGACCGGTGAGCGAGTAGACAGCCTTTGCGGCAGTCGGGGTGGTGCCAGGCATTTCGGTTATGCTGCTGGGGCCGGGGGTGATGAAGTCGAACGATATGACACCCTGTTCATTCTGCGAAATATTGAGGATGGGTTTGCCGAGTTTTCCGGCGGTGCCATTGAACAAGGTTGTGGCAGGCAAAGTGTCGTCGGTGAGCGAGGTGACGTTTTGCAGGCCGGGGAAGAGATCGCCCTTATAGCCGTTGAAAAGTTGCGTGAGCGTCATGCCCTTTCCGGTGCGCGTACCGTCTTTTTTATTATCGGCCGGAATGTAGGCCATGCGTTGGTGCAGGGGGTCGTTGTTAACAGCATTCGATAGCCATGCGCCAGCTTCATAGTCGACGTGGGTGACGAGCATACCCGTGCCCATACGTTTGGGATACCAAGTGCCGATTTGGCGGTTTTCGAGCAGATAATACTCTGAGGGGCATTCTGGATTTCGGATAACGTAGGCCGTGGGGCCGAGTTCCTCTTGTCCGAAGGCATACAGTTTCACACCCGTTTGTGCTTCGCTGAGTTCGGTTACGCGAAGCCAGCCCATGAAGCTGCGTTCGTAGGCCGTGTAGCCCGGGGGAGCATAGCCGTTGAAATAGTATTGGCCGTAGTCCATGATGCTCCAGTAGTCCATGGTGAGCAGGCTGTCTTTTATAGCTGCGTTGCGACCGGTGTAATAAAAGTCGGGCAGACCCAAGGCGTGGCCGAATTCGTGGCTGAAAAGACCTACACCGTCCATGTGAGCGGCAGTAATGTCGTTGGGCGTGGCACCGTAACTTTGCAAGAGTTCATTGCCCACGAAGTAGGAGTTGATGCGCACGGCACCCTGATTGACCGTGAAACTGCGGGTGGAGAATTGAGCCCAAATGTAGTCCTCGCAGCCTTTTTCGAACGAAGATTGTTCGCCCGGTCCGGCAAACATGAAACTGACGAGGGGGACTTCGCCGTTGGTGGCATAGGCCGAGAAATCGACCGTTTTTTCGGCTTGCGCAAGGGCATCGGTGATGAAATCGGTGATGTGTTCGTCGATGCGGCCGCTGGTGGAATTAGCCCCATAGTAAGCGTAGCCTTTGGGCAGGGTGACGGTGGCTACTACAGAGAAGGTCGGGGTGAAGAGCCCTTGGCTTTGCGCTGTGAAGTAGTCCTTGACCGACCCTTTGCTTCCCTGTTCGTCGGCATAGCCCGGTTCGTTGAAAAAGCGCGTTACTTTGGTGGCATCAATGGTGTCGGTAAAGGTGCGGTCGGCAAAGTTGACCATGACCACGGGGATGACCGGCGAGCCTATGGAGCAGACAGTGCCCGGAGCAGACTTTTTGTAGGTGCCCAGTCCGTCGGCTGTAGAGGCTTCGGAACGGGTGGCACGCTGCAGGCGCGGAGTAGGGTAGCGGTTGGCCAGCATTTGAGAGGCAGCTTCGATGGGCAGGCTATGCTTGTTCAGAAGTGCAGTTTCGGCGGTGGTGCGTTCAGCTTGGTTGTGGGCAAGGTGCGTGGTGCATTGCCATTCGCCTGCAGCAGGCTGGGCATAGTAAAAATTACCGTCGGTGCCACGCAGCACGGCAAGTCCGTCGGTGGTGGCATAGGTAATGTAACGTCCGTTGGCAACGGAGGTGAGGCGTAGGCTGGTGCCGTCGGGTTGTTTGTGAGTGAACTGACGTCGTTGCGGCACTGTGGCTTGGGCAATGCCAAACAGGCCGAGGGCAAGTGTCAGTGAAAGTAAAATTTTATTCATTATGACAGGTTTGTTATAGGCTGTTTCTTTGCATTTTCATTGCTGAATGGCTTCGACAGTGATGTTGGCTTCGCTGACATGGATGACGCGCAGGGGGATGCCGGGGTTGAGAAAGGCACCCGATGATTTGACTTCGACTACCAGTCCGTTGATTTCGGCATTGCCCACTAATGCCAGGCGTGTGAGCGCTTTGCCAGTGTCGCCCACTTTGACTGAAAGTTGGGCGGTGGTGGCATTGGTGGAGTCGATGCGAGCATGGAGTGACATTCTGTCGATGGCCTTTGACCGTGTGAGCCAGCGCATGGTGATGAGGATGACGAGAATGCCAATGCCAACAGCAGCCATGGCCCACCACGGACCTAATTCAAGGTAAATGACCACTACGTCGGCCAGGGCTAAGGCCATAGAGGCTAATCCGGCTATGCCGAACCCGGGCACAATGAGAATTTCGATGAGTGCCAGCACTAAGGCGAGCAGGGTGAGGATGAAAATGACGGTCATAGGCTGTGAGAGGAATGAAAAAGAGGTGTGAACACAACTCATACCGATACAGCACTTGAGGTGCTAAGCGATATTTGACAGGTTGATACAAAAGAAAGTAGGGCAGGTAGGCCTGCTCGAAACCAAGGGATTAAGAGGCTGGGTGCGATAGCGCAACATTTGCTCCATGCCCCGGGTAACATAATGCAAAACGGCCTCAATCCCTTGTGCCCGGGTGGGGGTTGAGGGAGACAGAGGCCGTTGTGTAAAACATTTATTTTCAGTAAGCAGCGCGGTATTTTCCTTCTTCCTTGTCGTCGAGCATGGAAAGGTAGGAGGCATAGCGCGAGGGAGCGAGCTGGTGGTTTTCGAGGGCTTGCAGTACGGCACATCCCGGTTCGTGGGTGTGGGTGCAGTTCGAGAACTTGCAGCTTGCAGAAATCTTGAATATATCGGTGAAGTAATGCGCCACTTCTTCGGGTTCCATGTTGAACGTGCCGAATCCTTTGATTCCCGGAATGTCGATGATGGCACCTTTTCCGTGGAGTTCGTAGAGTTCGCTAAAAGTGGTGGTGTGCATACCTGTTCCGTGTGCTTCGGAGATATTGGCGGTTCGGGCATTGGCCTCGGGAATGAGGAGATTGAGGAGGGTGGATTTACCGACGCCCGAATGTCCGGCGAGCAGCGTAGTTTTGCCTTCGAGCAGCTGGTGCAGGGCGTCGATGCCCGTGTTTTTAAGAGCCGAAATCTGATAGCAAGGATATCCGATGTGCGTGTAGAGAGAATAGAGGTAGTCCATGTTTTCGCGTTCATCGGGTTCGAGATCATCGATTTTGTTGAACGCAATGGCTACGGGCACACGGTATGCTTCGGCCGAGGCAATGAAACGGTCGATAAACGTAGTGCTTGTTTCAGGTCGTGCCATGGTGACGACGAGCAGGGCGAGGTCGATGTTGGCGGCGAGAATATGGCTCTGCTTCGAGAGGTTCGAAGCTTTGCGGATGATGTAGTTTCGTCGTTCGTCGATTTCGGTGATGAAAGCCGCTTGCTGTCCGTCGACTTCGGTGATGGTAACGCCATCGCCTACAGCGACTGGGTTGGTTGAGCGGATGCCTCTTAAGCGGAAGTTTCCTTTCACTTTGCATTCAACGGCTCGTCCGTCGTCGGTTCTGACAAGATACCAGCTCCCTGTATTTTTAATTACAATGCCGTGCATAGGCCAAAAGGAGAGAGCGGGGGGTTAGACGGTCATGATTTCCTTGTTCTTGGCAGTCAGGATTTCCTCGATGCGCTTCACCTTTTTGTCGTGAATTTTCTGGAGGTCGGCTTCTGCGTCTTTTTCTACGTCTTCAGAAAGTCCGTCCTTGATGGCCTTTTTGAGTTTTTCGATACCGTCGCGGCGTGCGTTTCGGATAGCCACCTTGGCTTCTTCAGCCTCTTTGGCGCACTGCTTGGTGAGCTGCTTGCGTCGTTCCTCGGTGAGAGGAGGAATGCCCAGGCGGATTACTTCGCCGTTGTTTTCGGGCATGATGCCGATGGTAGAGTCGATGATGGCTTTTTCGATAACACGGAACATCTGCTTGTCCCAAGGTTTGATGGCGATGGTGCGTGCGTCGGGGGTGGAAACGGCAGCCACATTGTTGATGGGCACCATTGAACCGTATGAGTTGACGCGCAGGTCGTCCAGGATATGTATGTTAGCCTTTCCGGCGCGGATTTGAGCCAGCGTATCTTCAAGGTGCATTACGCTCATTTCCATTCTTTCCTCGCAGTCGGCGAGACATTGTTTTACGTCGAGCATGATTGATATGAAAAAAAAAAGAGATTAGGAATTGAAATCAGTAAGTTGGCGGGCGGTCTGTGAAAAAACAGCCGGAAACCAGATGAAAAATCCAGACATCGGGCGACTGTTTGAATTATCTGCCAGAATCATGGCGAGGCTTCGACAGGCCGAGGCCGCTTTCTTGTTTGGCAAAGATACGCTAAATCGTGCGCTGACGCAAATATTTATTTGCTTTTTTCAGCGTTTTTGAGCGCTGTAATGCGTAAAATCCAACACTTTGAGGATTTCGGTGCAATTTGCGTTTTCCCTTTGATACAGAAGTGGCCTGAAAAGCCCACATTCAAGGATTTTCACGGCAGTGCCTTTGAGCCAGGCCCACATTCACCCAGAATTTTGGCCGGAACGCCGTTGGGCAGTATCTGCTTAAAAAATTTAAACCACCATTTATGCTTAAGCAATCCGAAGATTTTCTGTAACTTTGGGGGCAAAATTCTACGCATTACGAAACATGGAACATCAATTATTTCTGTATAACACGCTGACGCGTCGCAAAGAACGCTTCGTGCCCGTTCATCCGGGACATGTTGGCATGTATGTTTGCGGACCGACGGTGTATGGCGACGGCCATTTGGGGCATGCACGCCCGGCCATTACGTTCGACCTCGTATTCCGCTACTTGAAACATTTGGGCTACAAGGTGCGCTACGTGCGCAACATTACCGATGTGGGCCACTTGGAACATGATGCAGACGAAGGCGAAGACAAAATTGCCAAAAAAGCGCGTCTGGAAGAGTTGGAACCGATGGAAGTGGCTCAATACTATACGAACCGCTTCAACGAGGCTATGCAGAAACTGAATGTGTTGCCTCCCAGCATCGAACCGCATGCTACGGGACATATCATCGAACAGGAAGAACTCGTGAAGCAAATCATGGATAACGGATTTGCATACGAATCGAACGGTTCGGTGTATTTCGATGTGGTGAAATACAACGAAACGCACCGCTACGGCATTCTGTCGGGCCGTAACCTGGAGGATGTACACGATGCCAGCCGTGAACTCGACGGTGTGGGCGAAAAGAAACACCAGGTAGACTTTGCGCTGTGGAAAAAGGCGCAGCCCGAACACATCATGCGCTGGCCCTCACCCTGGAGCGAAGGTTTCCCGGGATGGCACTGCGAATGTACGGCGATGGGACGCAAATACCTGGGCAACCACTTCGATATTCACGGTGGCGGCATGGACCTGGTGTTCCCGCACCACGAATGCGAAATTGCACAGGCTGTGGCGTCGCAAGGCGACCAGATGGTGAAGTACTGGATGCACAACAACATGATTACCATTGCCGGCAAGAAAATGGGTAAGAGCTACAATAACTTCATTACGCTCGACCAGTTCTTTACCGGTAATCACCCGCTGCTGGAGCAACCGTACAGCCCGATGACTATCCGCTTCTTTATTCTGCAGGCGCAGTACCGCTCGACGGTCGACTTCTCGAACGAGGCTTTGCAGGCTTCGAAAAAGGGCTTCGACCGACTGATGGACGCTGTGGCTCAGCTGGAACGCATCGAAGCAAACGAAAAGGGTGCGCTGACCGAGGCTTACGCTGAGGAAGTGATGAATAAATGCTACGAGGCGATGGACGATGACTTTAACTCGCCGATCGTGATTTCGCACTTGTTCGATGCAGCCCGCGTTATCAACCAGTTGGCCGACAAGTCGCAAACCATTACGCCTGCCGGATTTGATGCGCTGAAAAAGGCAGTTCATACCTTTGTATTTGACATTCTGGGACTGAAGAGCGAGGCTGAAGGCGGCAATGCCGACCGTGAAGCTGCCTATGGACAGGCCATCGACTTGTTGCTGCAACTCAGAGCCAAAGCTAAGGCAGCCAAGGATTGGGCAACCAGCGACCAAATTCGCGATGAACTGGCTTCGTATGGTTTCGAAGTGAAGGATACGAAAGAGGGTGCTACCTGGAAACTCAATAAATAAAAATAACTGGATGTTCTGCTGTAAGTCCATAAGTATTGGAACGCTCTGCAGTAAATCCATTTCATACTGATAATCAAGGCCGACACGAAGGGCGATAACATTGTCGTTTGCCGTGTCGGCCTTTTTTTGGTTTTCTGATTTTTTTGACAAATGCTTTATGCCCCCTAAAAAGAAAAAACCTACCAATCCGTTTGCCTTCAAAGCGCGTGCCGAAAGAGCCGGAAAAAAGAAGACGGGAAAACGCATTGGCAAATCAAAGCCCGAAAAGGCCAATAACCAACGAAACCGCATCATCCGATAAGCTGCGCGGACACCCATTCCGGCTGTTCGCAGATGCCATGCGGATATGAACTCTCTGAACAAAAAAACTATGAAAACTCTGTCTACATCGATACTTACTTCAGCTTTATGGGTTGCAGGCGTTCTCGCTGCTGCAGCCCAGGAACCTGCCGATTATGTAAATCCCTTTATTGGCGGTGCTGCCAACGGACACACCTTTCCGGGAGCGTGTACACCCTTTGGCCTGGTGCAAAGCAGTCCGGTTACCGGAGCTGTAGGGTGGCAGTATTGCGCCGAATATTTGCATTCCGATGCACGCGTATGGGGCTTTACGCAAACCCATTTGAATGGTACGGGCTGCATGGACTTGGGCGATGTGCTGGTGATGCCCTCGACGGCACGCGACCAACGAACCGACTATCGCAGCCTGATGGACAAGCAGTCGGAAAAGGCCTCGCCAGGCTATTACTCGGTGGAACTGACCGAAACCGGGGTGAAGGCCGAACTGACGGCAACCCCGCATGTGGCCTTTCACCGCTACACGTTTCACCGCGCCGATTCGGCAGCACTCTATGTCGATTTGCAGCATGGTCCGGTGTGGAATGAATCGATGTACCGTTCACACGTCAAAGCCTGCGAGGTGAAGTGGCTGAACGGACAGATGCTTTCGGGACACGTTCAAACGAGCGTGTGGGTGAATCAGGACCTTTACTTCGTGATGACCTTTTCGCACCCCGTGAAGCGGGTCGACAATCTGCCGTTGCAAGCTACCGAACGCGGAAACCGCATGTTGGTGTATTTCGACCTGAAACCCGGCGAGCAACTGGGAGTGAAAATTGCGATTTCTTCGGCATCGGTCGAGGGAGCTGCGCAGAACTTGCAGGCCGAGTGTAAGCACTGGGATTTTGATGCCGCCACCCGGCAGGCGCGGAATGCCTGGAACCACCTGTTGGGACGCATCGAGGCTAAGGGTAGCCAAGAAGAACTGACAAATTTTTACACGGCTTTTTACCACACGCTGATTCAGCCTAACAACATAGCTGATGTCGATGGCACTTACCGTAATGCCAAAGGACAACCGGCCAAAGCCGAAGGCGGCACGTTTTACTCTACGTTTTCGACGTGGGACACGTATCGCGCAGCTCACCCCTTTTACACCCTGGCAGTGCCCGAAATGGTCGACCCCTTTGTGCGCTCACTGGTCAGCCAGGCCGAGGTGCAGGGCCATTTGCCCATCTGGACGCTTTGGGGCAAGGAAAACTATTGCATGATAGGCAACCACTCGGTGAGCATCGTGGCTGAGGCTTATGAAAAGGGTTTCCGCGGCTTCGACGCAGAACGGGCTTTCGCGGCAGTGAAACGTACGCAGACAGTGAGCCACAAAATGAAGTCGGACTGGGAAAAATACATGCGCTATGGTTATTTCCCTTGCGACTCAGTGACCTCAGAAAGCGTGTCGTCGACCCTCGAGTCGGTTTACGACGATTATGCAGCCGCCTGCATGGCCCGGCGGATGGGCAAGAAAGAGGATGCAGCTTATTTTACGCGCCGGGCAGCATTTTACAAAAACCTTTTCGACCCCTCTACGCGCTTCATGCGTCCCAAACTGAGCAACGGAGCGTGGAAAACGCCTTTCAACCCTTCGGATTTGGCGCATGCTGAAAGTGTGGGCGGCGACTATACCGAGGGCAATGCCTGGCAGTACACCTGGCATGTGCAGCACGACGTTCCGGGGCTGATTGCGCTGATGGGCGGCAAAAAGGCATTTTGCCAGAAACTCGATTCGCTGTTTACAGTGAAAATGAAGGGGCAATCGTTAGCCGACGTAACGGGACTGATTGGCCAATATGCACACGGCAATGAGCCTTCGCACCATGTGGCCTACCTGTACGCCCTGGCAGGCAAACCAGAACGGACTCAGGAACTGGTGCGCGAGATTGTCAGCACGCAGTATCACCCTACGCCCGAGGGCTTGTGTGGAAACGACGACTGCGGACAGATGTCGGCCTGGTACATACTTTCGTGTATGGGCTTTTATCCCGTCGATCCGGTTTCGGCCAACTACGTATTTGGCGCACCCCAGTTGCCGCGCATTTCGCTGTCTTTGCCGGGTGGCAAGCGGTTTACGGTTGTGGCCGAAGGGTTGAGCGAGCCTAATAAATACGTTAAAGCTATTTACCTGAACGGCAAACGCTATCGGAAAAACTACATTTCGCACGCCGACATTGTGAAGGGCGGCGAATTGCGTTTTGTCATGACAGCCGAACGCCCCTCGAACTAATCCGCTTGCATTGCATAGTGCCAGGATACCGATGGCTCACCTTGTAAATATTCAACATCTACTTTAAAGCAGAACGATATGTTTTGACTGCCAGTCAGGACATATCGTTCTGCTTTTTTTTTGAAGTAAAAAAACGATGAGTTGGGTAATCAGAAAAACAGCGTGGATTTTGAAAAATCAAGATTTGCAAGATATTAAAGTCGTCTAAACTTTTCTGACGAAGATTTGATTTGGAGATCTATATCTTGAATTTCATAAAAGTTCAGACGACTTCATTGTAAAGTGCAGTTCACAAATCCATAAAATCATTTTTTTAAGGAGGAAAAACGGATATATTTTTACAATTCGGTGATTTATTAGGCATTAAATATCAGTTTTTTTTTAATACTTTTGCGCATAGAAAACTGAAACGAACTTTTTGAATACGCTAAACCACTTTTTAAGAACATTTTTCTTGGGCAAGGGTTTTGTGTTTCAAGATAAAATTTTAACAGACAAATAATTTACTTATAACATATCTATCTTATTTAAGTATGTCATTTATTCCCTTTAAGCAATGGTTTTATGTGGGAGCTGTATGTGCCGGTAGTGTATTGCTCACTACGGGCTGTGTTGACAGCGACTACGACTTGGACAACATTGACCTCACTATGGGCCTCGGCAGTGAAGGACTGAGCGTGAAGTTGGGTAACACTGAAAAGGTGTATCTTAACAACATCATCGACGTGGATGAAACCGTTAAGCTCGACAACTCAAACTTTTACTACCTTGTCGAAGATGGCGAAACCGATTTTAATGTGAGCGTTGAAAACGTAAACGCTAAATTCGAAAACACCAACATCCGCACCAACCAGCCCGTACTGACGTTCGATGGCGTGTTGAAACAGATGGACCAGTCGCAGATTCCCGCAGGCATTACCGAAGTGCCCGTCGGTGCTAACCAAGTGTTTGGCGGTAAGGCTGAAGGTAGTGCCAATGCCGACTTCAACGTAAAGGTGCAGTCCGACATCGTATCTGTTTCAGAGGTTATTACCGAAGAAACGCCCATTGTCTTCAAGATGAATATGGAAAACTCGCCCAACATGCGAGTTAAAATCGACCATCTTGCCAACTTCGTGATTCAGCTTCCCAAGTTCATCACCGTAAAGGAAGTTTCGAACGAATGGAACTACAACAGCACCAACAACACGCTGAGCCTCAAGAACGGCCGCCTCGATTACAGCAATGCCGAAATTTGCCGCCTCGTAGTCAACAAAGCCGTGTTTGGCGAAGCCGGTGTGGTTGAAAACGGCAAAATCAGCCTCCCCGACGTAATGACTGCCACTTCGGTCGACGGCGAGGTGTTCTTCCGCACTACCGAAAACTTCACCATGCACAAGGACCTTGGCAACGGTCAGGGCGACTATGCCAACGTCGTGTTCGACCTCCAGCTTGGTCTCGGCACCGACGTACGCGTGGAACAGGCAATTGGTGTGTTCAACCCCGAAATCAACCCCGAAATCAAACCCATCAACATTAAGGAATCTTTGCCCGACTTCCTCACCGACGAGGCTGTGCGCGTGAATGCTGCAAACCCCACCATCAAGTTTATGGCCGACCTCACCCAGATTCCCGTGGGCATTAACTTCGGTGCGCAACTCACCTCGGTAAAGGCTGGCGACCAAACCTTCCCCAAATCGGTGGTACTTCCTCAAATCTCGATTGATGAAAAGAAGCTCTCAACTGTTTACTATCACCAAAAGAACGAAGCCTACGACCCCGATGGCGTAGTGAAAGATGCCAAGCACCAGCAGGTAGACAACATCACCAAACTCTTCGAAACTCTTCCCGACGAAATTCAGGTCAACATGAAGGAAGGACGCATTGCCGTGCAGGACAAACCCTACACCGTGAACCTCGGCCAAACTTACAATGCCAAGGCCAAGTACAACGTGTTCGTACCCTTTGAATTCAACAACGGTTTCGTTATCGTCTACAACGACTCAACCGACAGCATGAAGGACGACCTCGAAGATTATGCTGCCGAAGGCGTGCGTGTGACGGCCGATGTCAACAACACCATTCCCCTCGACCTTGTTGCCACCATTACGGCTGTCGACGTCGACGGAAACCCCGTGCCTGGTGTTACCTTCGACAAGGCCAACATTCCCGCCAGCACCGACGGTAAGGCTGAGGCCAAAACCTCACTACAAATCGATGCAACCCTGTCTGACCCCTATTTGCTGCGTAAAATCGACCGCTTCATGTTCAACATCAATGCTGCAAGCGGCGAAAGCACCGAAACGCACAAACTCTATTCAACGCAGTACCTTGAATTCACCAACGTAAAGGTACGCCTGAAAGGTCAGATTATTGCCGATTTCAACTAATCATCACCCCTCCTTACCATCAGTACAACATAAACAATGAAACACAAAATATTCACCCTCGCAATGGGCGCAACAATGGCGCTGACCGCTGCTGCCCAGGATTTGCGAACCTCATACTTCATGGAAACGTCGGTTAACCGACACGAAATGAACCCGGCATTGCTCAGCGAAAGCTATGTCAACATTCCCCTCGTTTTGGGTAACTTCAACCTCGGAACTACCTCGAACTTCGGACTCAAAACCTTCGTCTACAAAATGCAACCTACCTGGCAGGGCTACGGCGTAGACAACCGCAACCTTACCACCTTCATGCACCCCGACGTAAGTGCCTCTGAGTTCCTCGGCGGACTCAACGATAAGTCGCGCCTGTCACTGAACCTCAAGTACCAGCTCGTAGGTGTAGGTTTCAAGGCATTCGGCGGTGTCAACAGCGTAGAGTTGAACCTCCGTTCGAACACCGGCATCTCGCTCCCGAAGAGCCTTTTCGAGTTCATGAAAACCGCTGGCGAAAAAACCGACTATCAAATCGACGAACTCGGCATCCGCTCCGAAAGTTTCCTGGAATTGGCATTAGGACACTCACATAAAATCAACGACCAGATTACCGTAGGTGCCAAGGCCAAATTCCTCTTTGGTGCAGCCTATGCCGACCTCGATGCCAAGAAGCTCAACCTTCACCTTTCAGACGATCACTGGAACATCGACGGTGACATCCAGATGCAAGCATCGCTCATGAACTCGACGCTCGAGTACGAAGACCCCTCGAAGAACGACGCCAACGGCCGTCGCCGCATCAGCGGAATTGACGAGTTCAAGCCCTCGCTCTCAGGTTTTGGTATGGCCTTCGACCTCGGTGCCACCTATCAGGTAATGCCCGACCTCATGGTCAGCGCAGCCATCACCGACCTCGGTTTCATCAGCTGGAGCAACACCTACATGGCATCATCAGCCGGTAACTGGACCTTCGACGGTTTCAAGAACCCCATCTACGCCGGTGGCGAAGACACGGGTAACAACAAGCTCGACGATCAGCTCGACGCCTTGACCGACGACCTTGAAGAAATCTTCTCGGTTTACGAAGACGGAAAGAAGTCGCAGTCGCACGCCCTGGCAGCCACCATCAACCTCGGTGCCGAATACACCCTGCCCGTTTATCGCAACCTCCGTTTCGGTTTCCTCTACACCAGCCGCATGGCCGGCAAGTTTGCCCACCATCAGGCCCAGCTTACAGCCGCTGTTCGTCCTGTGAAGTGGTTTGAAGCCGCCTGGAACATGGCCGGTGGTACAGCAGGTTTCACCAGTGGTCTTGTGCTCGACTTCCGTGCCAAGCACTTCAACTTCTTCATCGGAACCGACCGCTTCTTCGGCGAGGTCAGCAAGCAGTTCATCCCCTTGAACAAAGCAAACACCAGCGTATCGCTCGGTTTGTCAGTGCCCCTTGGCAAGTAAGCGCATGACATACGAATATAATTCAGCCTGTCAGGCCCACCGCTCGTACGGTACGCCTGACAGGCTTTTTTTGTATCTGTAGGTCATGTGTTTTATAGGTCATGATTCATTTTTGAGTGATTTAAGCATTTGGGATATGCTTTTTTTGTAATTTCTGAAAGTGCTGATTCTCAATAGTTCCGCGATTGTTGAAACAAGCTCGGAACTAAATTGAACAAGCTCGGAACTAAATTCGACAATCGCGGAACTAATTCTAACAAGCTCGGAACTAATATTCAGAATGTTGGTGCCATTTTTTTAGATACGTTCTTTTAGGCAGATTGAGTAAATTATTTGTATCCTTTAGCACTTTCTTTTCACAGAATTGTATTTGTCAGATTGATTTTTAGGTCACAGTTACGTTTTAGTAGTTTTCCCAATGTAAAAAAGTTAGTTTTGAAGTTATATGATTGCTTATTCGTAAAAAAGGTTATTATGAGAAAGGCTTTGAACTAAAAACAATCTTTGTAGACAACCGAGAAAGATGGAAATATTATGAAATTTTGCTGAAATGTTTTTGAAAAATGAAATAAAAATATAACTTTGCAACCAAACGATATTACAATGAAGCTGACGAAAATCAGTGTAATAGCGAAAATATGACAAAAAGTAAATAGAAATCAATTAAATAACATAAATCAGAGTATTTCACATTTCTTATTTCTAATCTTACCTATACATTTTAATAGTTTTAACAAACCAAAAAGCCTAACAATCCATTTACAGCCTATGATGCAATTAGTTAGCACTGAAAAAAGTCAGTCTTAGTTTTTCAGAATGTGGATAATATACCATTTATCATAAAGTATGTACCACTTTTTTGATAGTACAGACCGACAACTTGTTCGCTCTCAGGCGAATGGCAAGTAGCAAGATTCATACGGACAACGAACTTTACTCTAACTCATACTCAAATTTTTTTTTCACTAAAACAACTCATTTGCATCAAGAATTTCGCTGAATGATTGATTGGGTTGAAGTTGATAGATAAAAACAGTATTTTCCTGACTATTCTTCAAAATCAGCACATTACGAAATAATCAGTATTCAAGCATACGGTTATAAGCAGGAGTTTTTTATTTATTTTTACGAGGCCCAATAAAAACAATTTTCAACATAAACTTACAGAATCAATCAGCCATAGATTTATTTCATCATTAACAGCAATTATGATGAAGCACGCTGTTTGATATGTAGTTGTTATGATGTTCCTGATGTTAGTGAACTGTTTTTTTACATTATCTGGCAGAAAATGAAGTTGAAGATTGAATTTAGAAGAGATAAATCTCCAAATCAAATCTTCGTCAGAAAAGTTTAGACGACTTCAATATAATCACTCAAATCAGAAAAGTATAACTCACTCAATTCTTTACGCTTATGAAACATTGGCTACTTATGGCAGGAATGAGTTTTGCAACACTTTCCTCCTATTCACAAACAACTGTAGATACAGCTCTTGAACTGCAAACCGGCGAGAACAGTTATACCTTTGCAGAAGCAGGACAACAAACGGTTTATTATAAATATACCGCACCCGAAGGAAAAAGTCAGTTGCTTACCTTGCAAAAATCATCGCAATCGGTAAGCCTTCAAGTATCGACTGATGGCACTTACAACACGGCTGTTCAAGGCGTAATGCTCGACAATGGCTTGAAAAGTGTTTTTCCTATAGCCGAAGGTTCTACGGTTGTTGTTGCGGCAAGTGTTTACGACACGCAAAGCATGTCGTTCACGGCAGCTAGCGAGGATTGCCGTATCGATGCAGGCCGTGTGTGTACCGACCCCGTTGTGGCAACTGATGGTTGTGAATGCTTTGTACCGAGTTATTACGACCGCACCACTTACGAGCAAAATCCCACCTACATAGCCTATGAAGCAGGCGAAAGTGGTGTGCTTGAAATGAGTTTTGCCACTTACCTATCGTCGGCCAGTGTGAGCGAAGGGTGCGACGGTGCTTCTACTACTGTAAATTTCAGCAGCGTGCCTTCCAATTATTCTGCTTATATGGGCAAAGTAGCGGTCGAAGGCGGCAAAACTTACATTATAAAAACCCAACTGAGCAGCCCGACTATGGCAACCTTAACCTTAACCCATCCCATTGAGGGTGCCACTTGCGATTGCCCGTTTGCAGCTACGCTGACAGCCGATAATGTATTGCCGAAAGAGGCCGGCAAGTATTGGTATCAGGTGATGCCCGATGCCGAAGGTTACGTTTCGCTTACGTCGGAATCAGGCTTGCCGGGTGGAACGGTCAGCGTCTATGGTTCGTGTAGCGACTATCAGCCTCGCATCAGTGTCACGGGTCATCTGTTGCTTCGCTTTGCCGTACAGCCCGAACAGCCCATTCTGCTTTGTATCGACAAAACCGAGGCCACTGCTGCTGACGAACATTTTACGCTGAAGGAAGAAGCTGCACAGGCGGGCGACCGTTTCGACTTGCCAGCACCACTCATTGAAGGCGAAAATAGCGTACCCTTGTATAATGGCCAATATTACTATGTGGTCAGTGTGCCCGAAGGAGGTGGAAAGATGTTGCAGGTTGATGCCACGAAAGCAGGTATTTTAAATGCCGCAACCGGTATGACGCTTTACAATCAGTCTAATTCAAATACGCCGATAGCCAGTGGAACCACCACGCTGACTAGCGAATTGCAAGGCGGCAAAACTTACATTCTGTGTTGGAAATGCCAAGAAGGACGTAATGGCTTTGCCTTCAACGTGCAGCTCAACGACATTGCTCCGGGCGATGTGATTTCGAATCCGTTGCCTGCTGTGGCGGGTGAGAACTCAGTGGCTGAAAGTTCGGTAAAATATTTTAGCTATACTGCCACGCAAAATGGTTGGCTCGAAATCGAAACAGAGCCTTTCATCGAAGTGAAATTTCCGCGTGACGAAACGGGAAGCAGTTTCTATGAAACCGAGAAGCGAGGAATGGTTACGCGGGTGCAGGCACAACAAGGTGTGCGCTATATCATAGAAATGAGCAACATTACCGAAAATAGTTATTTTGTGCTGACCGAAACAGCTTTCGCAGAGGGAGAGTCGGCCGACAACCCGATTTTGGTGAAAGAAAACGTGATAAACCTGCCCGAACAAAGCATGAATCGCTGGTACTTACTTGAAGTGCCAAAGGCCGGTAAACTGACGGTTTCGTCTGACTTGATTTTTGAACGCAGTGCCGACTATTCAAAATCTACGATGGTGTCGGTGCGCATTAACGATGGTTATTTGCAACCTATTGCCACTTACGGAGGTACAGAGGGAGGCGAAACGATATTCCGCGGCACATTCAATGTGGCTGAAGGCGACAAAGTGTATGTCAACGTAGTATCGCTTTCGGCACAGCCCAACAAGAAAGTAACGCTTGAACTCGTCGATTTCAAGCCCGGTGAAAGCAGTTTGATGCCCATTCCTTTAAAGGCCGGTGAAGTAATAGTGCCAGAGTCATCGCGCCAAACGCCTACTTGGTATTTTGTTGAACTGAAAGCAGGAACCTTCAGCGTTTGCAATAAAAATTCGAGCGATTACTTTGATGCTCAGCTTTTTGCTGAAGGCAATTTGAATCAACCCGTGGCCATGAGTACCTATAATTTCAATAGCGAAACCAATACGGGGTGCTATGAACTGACTTTTGACTGTGCCGAAGCTGCCGAGGGCAAGTACTTGCTGTGCGTGCAGCAAACCTATGCAGGCGGTGTGACGCTGCTGGTAACGGGCGACAACATTGTAACCGGAGTGGCCGAAGCTATGGTTCCGTCGGGCAATGATGTTCGCGTGCTGAATGGAGTGCTCTATGCTCCGGTTGGTGTTATGGTCAAGGTATTCAATATGGATGGTCGCAAATGCTACGAAGGTGGTGCTGCACAGGGTGTCAGATTGCCTAAGGGAGTGTATGTGGTCAATGGTAAAAAAATAGCTGTGATGTAAAAAAACATACAGTTTGAAATTTCAAACTGATATTTTTATTTTTTTTCGCCCTATTTTGAATGTATTCTTTTGTTTTTCAGTGAATAACATTCAAAACAGTGGCGAGAAAATTCATACAGATAGCGATTAACTCAATATATTTCGTACAAGTAAAACGTTTATTTATGCACAAATCACTTGTTCGTTTGTTTCTGACAGCCAGCCTTATGCTGGCATCTGCCGGGAGTGCATGGGCCATTAAGGCCAATCCGCGCCCTGTAGCAGTCAGACTCCCAGATGGTAGCACCTTGACTGTGCGCATTCATGGGGATGAGAATTTTAATTATGTAACGACGCTCGACGGATTTTTGGTTCAGCGTGACCGCGAGGGCTATTTTCGCTATGTAAGAGTGGACGAAAAAAATGCCCGACGGGTGATGACCGCGCAGCGCGTTCACCCCAACGACCGTCGAACAGCTTCGGAAAAAGAGTTGCTCAAAACCCTTCAGCCCATCAATCGCATGGCCGATGCTTTCCGGCTGTTCGGACCGCGACCTGAACTTAAGTTGAAGGCACCCGAGCAGATACTCAATACGAAAAAAATGCGTCGAGTAAGGGCGTCGTCGGTTGCTGACGAGAGCAATTATCTGGTAATTATAGTGGAATATGCCGATGGTAAATTGAATTTCAATACGCTCGATTTTGAACGGTGGCTGAACGAACCCAATTATAGTGTGAATGGTGGAACGGGCTCGGTTAAGGATTATTACCGCGATAATTCCATGAGCCAGTTTATTCCGCATTTTACTGTGCTGGGTCCTTACAAACTCGATCACGAAGAAACCTATTATGCGGCCAATAATCCCGAAACCGGTTCTGACGACAATCCGGAAGCTATGGTTATTGAAGCTGTACAGAAAGCCAAAGCAGAGCATCCGGAAATCAATTTTGCCAAGTTCGATAACGATGGCGATGGATTCATGGACAATGTAAACGTTATTTACTCGGGATATAGCGAAGCATCATCGGGCAACCCTGTGAATATGTGGCCACACTCTTATAACTTGAATGCCACTAATCGGGCGTTCCAAGTGGATGGAATAACGGTCAATAATTATGCAGTTTCGGCCGAACTGGTTGGTGCTGATGGTGCCGAAATGGATGGTATTGGTACGTTCGTTCATGAATTTGGCCATGTGTTAGGATTTTGCGATACTTACGACACCGACAGCTATAATGGCGGTATTGGTGTGGACCCGGGCAATTTTAGCCTGTATGCTTCGGGAAGTTATAATAATAATTCGCGCACTCCGCCTTACCTGATGGCTTTTGAGCGTCAACAAATGGGCTGGCTCGACTTAACTCCCGTCAACAAGGCTGAAGATGTGACGTTGCTTCCTATCAATCAGAACGAGGCACGCTACATCGATGCACAGCCCGAACGCGACCTTTACACACAAGGCGGCGATTGGTTTGTACTCGAAAATCGCCAGAAAACGGGGTGGGATGCTTATATTCCGGCACATGGTTTGCTGGTTTATCATTATGATTTTACCACCGAAAGCATTCAAAAGTATTGGAATGTTAATGGACCCAATAACAATGCGAACCATCGGTGTCTTTACATTGTACCGGCCGACGGCGTCGATGATGCACTTACTCGTAAAGGCGATACTTATCCGGGCATTACGGGAACTACTGACTTTACCGATGAAACGCATCCTGAGGCACTGAGCTGGACGGGCAACAAGTTGCGCACTCCCATTACGCGCATTACCGAGGATGAGAATGGCTTGATACATTTTTGTGTGAAAGGAGGAGTGGAAAATACGCCGTTTATTCAAACTTTGCCTCCTGGCAGTGTAGGAGTTACGGCTGAAAGTATCGAGGTGGGAGCCCAGATTGTAAGTGGGGCAGATGCTGTGAAGGAAATGGGTTTTTGCTGGAGTACGACTAAGGAATTTCCTACTTGTGATGATGAACACATAGCCTTGGAAAAGGCGGCTTCGGTGAATTATAAACTGACGAACTTGCAACCGGCAACACGTTACTATGTGCGTGCGTATATGACGCTTGACGATGGTGCGGTGGTGTATGGAGCTTCCTTGCCCGTTAGAACAGAACACGAGCCTTTGCAGGCACCCGGTGTGCTTGACTTTATGACTTGGGTGGATGGTGAACCTGACCGCTGGAAGGTAATTGACCGGAATGGTGATGGTACAACCTGGATTTACGATGAAGCAACGCGAGGCATGCTTTACCAGTTTGATTACTGGAATAATGCCGATGATTGGTTGGTTTCGGAAAAAATGCACATTCCCCAACGGGGCACGCTTTACTTTGTGCGTGGAGTAACTGACCCTAATTATGTGGAACGCTTGGAAGTGTATGTTTCGACCACGACACGCCGCCCCGAGGATTTTCATCTTGTAAAGTCTGTATCGATAGCCGATCACTTCAACGAACAGTATGTTGAGGAGGTTGACCTTTCGGATTTTGCCGGTAAAGACGTGTATGTGGCTTTGGCTGTTAAGAGCGAAAAACTGCAAGGTATGCTGTGGATTTGGCAGGTAATGCTTACGAACCGCTTGGAAACTCCTGAAATAGTGCAGTTCACGGCTGTTGATGGCGGACTTTACAGTGAATGGACCGCAGTTGACAACGCCAGTAAGTATTTCCTCGACTTTTACGAAGTGACTAATACTCCGAAGGAAGTTGTCGAATTCTTACCCGAAAAACGCATGGAAAACCTCAGTGGCGAGGTGGAAACGGGTACGGGATTTCTGCGTTTTATTTCGTCGAGCGAAGTGGAAACAAGCACCTTTGCTGATGGTATAACAGACTTGAAATTCCTTCTTTGTTCCGCAGGACCGCGAGGTACAACAACTTTCAGTGTCGAAGGTTCTGTGGATGGCACCGTATGGGAGCGCGTTGGCGAACTTTACCGTATTTCGGTGTCGGATGCCGAGGGGTCGTTAATTGACTTGAAACGTAACCTTGCAGACAAACGTTACACCCGCTTGCGTTTTAAAACGGAATATGGCGGTCGCGTGCTGACGTTGCGTAACCTTACTATCGGCTATACCGACGGCACTGTTTGGAATCCGTTGGCACAGGGAGGTGTAGATGGAACCTCAATGTTTATTGGTGAACAAACTCCTGGCGAATTTTTAAGTGGTAAAAAGTATGCTATTCAAGTGTATGCCGGCGATGGTTATTTGTTCTATGATGCCTCGGCTCCTGCTTTCTATCAGCATGGAGTGCAGGGCATTGGTGAAATACAGCGTGACCAACAGCCTACGCAACGTATGGCTCGCACTTTGTGTAAAGATGGTTGGGTTCGGTTGATAGGACTGACGCCCAACAAACCGGTTTCGCTTTATGCCACCGACGGACGTTTGCTCAAACGCTTTGTGCCCACTTCAACTGAAACTGCAGTTTATCTTGAAGGTTATCGGGGCATTGTGATAGGCAGACAACCATAGCATTACTGTTTAGTATTTTCACTGGTTAACAGCCACAATATAATGGGTAAGAGGACAAAGAAACAGGGTGCGATAATTTGCGATTATTCCGAAAACGCTTATTTTCAGTGCTTCTGTTTTTTGCCTCTCCTGCATAGCATCTGCTTTAAACGTAAAATTAAGGTACAATGAAAAAGTTTCTATTTGCTTTGTGCTTTTTGTTCCCTTCGCTTCAGGTTGGAGCGCAAACTGGCGGACAAAAGACGCGTGCCAAACATATAACTCCTCCGCCTGCTGCTCAGGCTTTTGTCAAACAAAATGCTCAGCCCAAGGTTCTGAATGCTGATTTTAAACTTACGCTTTCGGGAGTGGATAATAAGAAGGTGTCGGTCAGTTGGAACAACCCGGAACCTGTGAATGGAGTGTTCGACGACTTCGAAGCGCACCCCGATTTTGTAATCAATTCGCCGGGAACGGCTAATTGGCAGTATATCGATGCTGATAATCAAGAAACATACACTTGGACATTGGCAGACTTCCCCAATCAGGGGCAGCGTATGGCTTTCATCGTGTTCAATCCTTCAAAAACATCGCCTTCGACTGCCGATTGGCCCGATATTAAGCCTTTTTCCGGACAAAAAATGCTTATCGACTTTACAGTCGACGGAGGAAATAACGATTATCTGATTTCTCCCGAACTGAATTTCGATGAAGATTTTCAAGTGAGTTTCCGTGCCCGTAGCTATACAGAGAGTTATGGTAAGGAACGTTTCCGTGTGGGATATTCAACTACAGGAACGCGTCCCTCTGATTTTCGCTTTGTACAGAAGGGCGACTATGAGGAGGCTCCGGCTGCCTGGACTCTTTATGCTTACACCATTCCCAAGGAGGCTCGATACGTTTGTATTAACTGCGTGTCGCATGAAGCATTTATGTTTATGCTCGACGATTTGTTTGTTGGTACGAACCAAATCCGTCCGAAGGCTCAACCCATGGCCGAGGGTAAGGTGAAACTGGCGGGCTTTAATTTGCTGCGCGATGGCGTGAAGGTGAATAAGGTTTTGCTAACCGAAACAAACTTTACCGACGAAGTGCCCGATTATGGCAGCTATGTTTATACCATTGAAGCGGTAATGACCGATGGAACAGTGGGTAAAACCACAGAACCGCTCAGTGTGGTGGTACCCGACATCCGCTTGCTGCCGTTCGAAGATAATTTTGATTCGGGTGTAATTGATCCTTCGCGATGGACCACACCTGTTGATGATAAAGGCAATGATAACCTGTGGCGCAATGACTATTATCCATACGGTTTGGTTGATTGGTCAGCCTGTTATCCGTATTCGCGGATTGGCAATGATTATGCACAGAATTTGGTTACTACGGAATTGCGCACGCAGCAACCAGATAATACCTATCTGCGCTGCGAAGTTCGTTTGGACAATGACCCGAAACATACGGGAAACTTTTTGGCTATTGAGATTTCGGCCGATGCCGGCAGAACCTGGCATACACTTGAGGATATTCCGAACGAGCAGGGCAGCTTCAATTGGCGTACTTACGAATTTGCTTTGTCGGATGCCTTGAAAGGTGCGAACTTTTTCTACGTGCGTTTCCGCGCACATGGCAACAATCCGTTCTATATCAACTATTGGTATGTTGATGATGTCAAGGTGTGGTGCCCCTCGACCGCTGTGGCTGACATTCTAACCACCTCGGGTGGAGAGGTTTTGCCGCATACTCGTGTCAGTCTGGTAGCCAATCATGGTGCGCGCTATGAGGGTGTGACAGATGCTGCGGGTAAATTGCACTTTGACCGTTTGGAATACGGCACTTACGAAGTGCAGGCTGAAGCAGCAGGTTGCAATATGTTGCAAACAACCTGGGATTTCACTGCCACAGCATCGAACACGTTGAATTTGACACTGTTGCGTCCCGTTGTTTCGTGGAGTGAAATGAACTTGACAGCAGAACTTGCAGCAGAACAAATTGACACACGCACGCTGAAACTGACGAATAATGGCGATGGCGAATTGCAATGGAATTTGGAGCCGACGCTGCAAGTAGGCAGTGGTGATGTATCGAAACGCTTCGAGGTGGGACAGACATTCGATGCTTCGGGCGATTTGCAATCGAGTGTGGCATTTGACGGCGAATTTTTCTATACTACATCGAACTACCAGTTAGGAAAATTCTACAAGTATAGCCGCGAAGGACGCTTTATTGAAGAGTTCTCTGTTCCGGGTATGTATTTCAAACTTTACGATTTAGCTTACGATGGTACTTACTTTTACGGTTCAGACCTTACGAATACGGTATTCGAGCTTGATTTGCGAAACAAGCGTTTGATTCGCGAATTTAAGGTTAAAAACAAACCTAAGCTTACGATTACGCACATGGCTTACGACCCACGCAACGATGAATTTTGGGTGGGCGACTGGACACATATCGGACGTATTGACCGCGAAGGTAATGTCAAAGTCGACTTTTTCAGTATAGACGATCAGTCGGCCAATATCGGCGTGATTGGTTCGGCGTTCGACAATGTAACACCGGGTGGTCCGTATTTGTGGCTCAGCAATTTAAATTCGTCGGGCTATAATAAGATTGATAAGGTGCAACTGTTGCAGTACGATCTGAACAATCGTCGACTGACAGCCGTTGAACACACTGCAACCGATGTTCCCGGCTATAAAACGGGTGTGCTTGAAATGCCCAATAATTTGGGTGGCATAGAACTGACCACACAGCTTGTGTCGGGCCAACTTACGATGGTTGGTATCCTGCAACAGTCGCCGGCGCGCATTTTCACTTACCGTATGGCCGATTTCGATAACTGGTACAGCATTCAGCCCATGGCCGGAACGCTCAAAGCGGGTGAGGAAACCGAAGTCAAGGTGCAGTTTGATATGCGTAAAGCAAAGAAAAATGACCGACTGACAACAACGCTGGCATTCCATTCGATTCCTGAACTCCGTCAGGAACAAACATTGAAGCTCCATGCCAATGTGGTCAGCGATGCAGAAGCTCCACGTCCGACTGCTCTGAAGGCAGTTGCTATGGAAGCCGAAAATGGGGTGAAACTTACTTGGCAAGCTGCTACCGGTAGCAACCCAACGGCTTACAAAGTGTTCCGCGACAGTGTAGAAACAGCTACTGTGGCAGAGCCTTCGTTTACCGACAAACAATTATTGCGCGGAACATATTGCTATGCAGTGCAAGCGGTTTATGGCGAAAAAGTTTCGGCACTAACCGACACGGTTTCGGCATCGGTAAAAGTGGGTGCACCTTATTTTGCTCCAACAGCTTTACAAGCAAAAGTAGAGGCAAACAATTTGGTGAAACTGCAGTGGAAACAGCCCGATTCGCAGTTGCATACCGATGCCCGATTGCGCTGGGATGATGGCGTGAATGCCGATGCCGTCGGTTTGTCGGATGGAGGTTATTTTTATGCAGGTGTGGCCTTTGATGCCAACGACCTCGAAGCTTACCGCGGTATGCGATTCGACCGTGTAGATGTGTTTGTCAAACAACGTTGTCAATCGCTCTCGCTTAAGATTTATAAAGACGGAAAGTCTGTGCTTTCGCAGCGTGTTGCCACTGAAGCCCTGAATTATGGCGAGTTCAATACCATTGAGCTTAAGGAACCGCTTTCAATAGAGCGTGGTTGCCATTATATTGTGGCATTCCTCGTAGCTCATGAACCCGGTGTGCTTCCATTGGGTATTAGTAAGGGAAAAACGGTTGAAGGCAAGAGCAATTTGATGTCTGAGGACGGAAAGAACTGGTATCCGGCTTCGTATGTAGGTTTTGCCGAATCGAATTTCAATGTAGCAGTTCATCTCACTCCCGACGAAAGTTATCAGGAGGAACGTCCTTCCGGTTTCAGTGTGGTGCGCAACGGACAAAACATAGGCACTACTACTGACTTGAACTTTACCGATCGCTTGACCGAGGCTGGTACATACACGTATCAGGTGATTTCGCATTATGCCGGTGCGCACGCATCGTTGCCTTCAACATCGGTTGAGGCTAAGATAATCAATTTGGGTACGCCTATAGCTCCGGCTCAGGTAACAGCGTATTTGCGTCGCAATAGTCAAGTGGAACTCCACTGGTCGTTGCCCTTGGCCGATACGCCCGAAATACCTGTTGACCTTACCACTGCTGCCGGAGTATCTCCTCAGGGTAAACCGGAATTTGTCAGCCAATTCCGTGGTGCGCGAACCGGTGAAATGGGCATAGCCTCAGATGGCAAGTACATTTACACTACCCGTCATACAGCCCCCGGCATTATTAACCGCTACACGTTGCAGGGAGTGTTTGACGAAAGTTTCAAAGTGACAGACCAGACAGACAATGGTTTCCTTAATTTAGCCTACGATGGTCAGCACTTTTACGCTACGGCTAAAAACAGCAATCTATACGAAATTAACATGGAGCAAAAGCGTGTGGTGCAAACCATGTCAGTGTCGGAAATAGCCAGACACCTGGCATACATTCCCGAACTCGATGGCGGACGCGGTGGCTTTGAAACCGGCGACTGGGAAACGTCTATTTACGTTTCGAAAAAGGGTGCTAAATTAGCCGATGGCCCCGTGCTGAAGGGTGCGGCCGGATCGGCCTGTCACAACGGAGTGCTTTATACTTTTGAACAAGGCTATGAACGGCCGTATGAACTGTGTGCACGCAATTTGGCTACGGGCGAAATGTTGTGGCATGCTCCTATCACCGATTGGACTGCAATTAAGCCTTTGGCCGGTGCAAGTGCCGGAGGTATGTCGGTATTGACCACAGACGAGGGCTTACAGTTACTCTGTGTGGCTTTGCAGGAATCCGGCGGAACGCGCTTTGTATTCCTTGACTTGGGTTCGGTAAAGGGATTGGCAGGTTACAATGTATTCCGCAACGGCCAAAAGGTGAATACCGAACTGCTTGCTACCCGACGATTTGCTGAAACATTGAACGAACCAGGTGATTATACCTACCAGATTCAGACGCAATATGTCGACGGAACAGTATCTCCGCTTTCGTCGTTGGCAAAGGTCACGGTCATTCCATCAGTTCAAGGTGAGGCTCCGACAAATGTCAAAGCACGTATGACCTCAGAAGGTTATAATGTGAACGTATCGGTGGTTGACCCGACAACGCTTGGAGCCGATGTTTACCAGAGCTTCGAAAATGCGATGCCTGATGAATTACAGATAAAAGGTTTTGCTGTAACCGCCACTGATGCTTATCATGGTGACAAGGCTTTGCAGGCAGCAGTCGAAACGCAGTGCGAACTGATTATTCCTGTGAACAAGGAGTATGAAGCAGCGTTTAACTTGAGTTTTGCCGCACGTAACCTTAATGATGCCGAGGGATACGGAACGATTCAGGTTCTGACATCATCCGCAACAGCTGTTGAGGCCGACTTCATAGCACTGGCTACCATTCGTACGAATGAAAACTGGCAACGCTTCAGCTTGGCAATTCCTGCAACTACGCACTACGTGGCCTTGCGTTGTCCCGTAGCTTATGCTGCCCAACTCATTGATGCTGTGAGCATTCACAGTTCAGAGTTAGGACAGATTTATGGTTATGACGTGATGCGCAACGACCGTCAGTTGAACAATGAACCGTTTGAGGGCATTTCGTTTACCGATCATAATTTGTTGCCAGGCACCTATACTTACAAAGTGAGGGCTTACTACGACAATGCGTCGGTTAGCGAATGGAGTGAACCTGTTGAAGTAGCAGTGAATTATTCCAACGGCAATCAAGCTCCCGGTCCGCTCACGGTGACTCCAGAAACCGAAGGCAACCGTTTGTGCTGGAGTGCACCGGCCTTGTCGGGAATGAAGGAACTCCGCTGGCACAATGGAGTCAGTGCGGGTGCTGCAGGTTTACCCAATGGAGGTGCCTATTTTGCCGGAGTGCAGTGGGACGCAGCCGACCTGCAAGCCTATGCTTCGCTTTCGATTTCCGAGGTGGGATTTTTCGTAAATCAAATACCAGATGTACTCTTCGTACAGCTTTACGAAGGAGGCGAATTGGTGTTCGAAAAGTATGTTTCGAATTTGAAACAGAATGCCATGAACGTGGTGAAACTCGATAAGCCTTTGCGCATCAATGCCGAAAAGTCACTTCGGGCTGTGGTTTACGTTGAACACAACAGCATCACAGTGCCTTTAGGCTATGACGACGGACCGGCTAAAACTGGACGTGGCGATTTGTATTCACCCGATGGGCAAACATGGTCAACACTGAGCGATAATGACATTGATGGCAACTGGAACATAACTTTGGGATTGAGAGCCTATGCTGCTGATTCGCAAAATGAACCGGAAATGGTTTCGACTTTTGCGCAAGCTGAACGTTACCGCTCGACACCGAAAGTGGCAAGTGTGAATAAGAACCAAGCGAAATATGTTCCGCGAGCAGTTCCTTTCGACACGCCCAATGCTGCTTCATCTTATTTTGCCGGATATAATGTATACTGTAATGGTCAGTTGCTCAATGCACAGCCGTTAGGCGTGGATTGTCTGGATTATATTGACAAGGAAACGCATACGGGTCGTTATTGGGAGTACCAAGTGAAGGCAATTTATCCGGGCAATGTGGAAGTGGGCGGAAACTTGGTTCGTGTGGTCAACACAGGCATTGCAGATTCTCTGGCCGATGAGGCTGATGAGAATTCTCCCGTCTACGACTTGCGCGGTGTTCGTGTCGACAAGAATTACCATGGACCGGTTGTCAAGAAGGGCAAAAAGTTTATCCGCTAGCTCTCGAACGATGGGGTCCGATATGGATGTGTCCTTATCGTAGCCCGATGAGTCAGGATTAACAAAATGATACTATACGAACGAAGCGTTGAAACTATGCTGTTTTTGCTAGTATTCAACGCTTCGTTTTATTGGCTATTATGAGTAATAGGCCTATATTTCAATGATATACCTTATAAAGAAGTTCGTGAAGTATAGCACCCATCATAACGTGCAGTATGGTTGCATTACGCGCTGAGGCAGCCGCGTGGTGCAGAGGGGTTAGTTGCCGAAATAATCTTTTTCTTTGTTTGATTACAAAGTTTAAACTTATTTCGGGCCATTATAAGCAAAAAAACAAATACTTTTGTATGTTACTAATGATTCGAAATTATTATGTTAATTTTGTATCTGCTATATAGCATAGCCTACATAGCAATGGTGTTATTCTAAAAAAAATGTAAGGCCAATTCATGAGGATCTCTGTTATCACTGTTACATGGAACAGCAGTGCCACCTTGCGCGACACAATGCAAAGTGTACTGAATCAATCATATTCCGATGTGGAGCATATTATTATTGATGGTGCTTCGACCGATGGAACAATGGACATTGTTCGCGAAATGGAACCGCTGTATAAAGGGCGGCTGCGATATGTGAGCGAACACGATAACGGACTGTATGACGCCATGAATAAAGGCATTGGTATGGCTACGGGACATATTGTCGGCATACTAAACAGCGATGACTTTTTTACTGATAATGCGGTGCTGGCCACTATTGCCAGGCAGTTTGAAGCCGATACGAATTTGGATGCTGTGTATGGCGACATTCACTTTGTGAAAGATCCCGATTTAAAAAAATGCGTGCGTTATTACTCGTCGCGGCTGTTTCACCGCCGCTGGATGCGCCTGGGCTTCATGCCGGCTCATCCCAGTTTTTACTGCCGACGCGAGGTGTACGAAAAGTTTGGCGGCTACGACACGCGCTACAAAATAGCATCGGATTTCGACTTGCTGCTGCGTCTGCTCTTTGTTAACCGCATTCGTACACGCTACATTCCGGTTGATTGCGTAACCATGCGCACGGGGGGAGTTTCGACCCAGGGATTGATGAGCCACAAGCAGATACTCTCTGACCATCAGTTGGCTTTCAAGCAGAATGGGGTGTATAGCAACGTGTTGCTCGAATCGTTGCGCTATCCCTGTAAAATCATAGAGGTAATTTACTCCCGTCTGTTTGTGAACCATCGGCATTGAGGCCGTGGGCTAAATTGGCGGTGCCTGACGTGAATTGGCCGCTTGTGCGGTATGTGGTGAGGTGATTTTTGATTTAATTTCACCTTTTAAGGCAGAAGGTTATTCACATTTCCCCGTATCGCGGTAGATTGACTTTTTACGAAAAAAAGAATCCGACTTGCTTCTGGTTGTAGGAGCAAGTCGGATTTTTTCGTGTGAGGCGTTTGTCAGTTATTTACCCTGGCGGTCGCTTTCAATCAGTGCAAGGAGTTTTTCGACGGCCTCTTCGGTAGGTATGTTCTTTTCAACACACACCTTGCCGCGATACAGGCTCACTTTGCCGCGGGCTGCGCCCACATAGCCGTAGTCGGCATCGGCCATTTCGCCGGGTCCATTTACAATGCAACCCATGATGCCGATTTTCAGTCCGGTGAGGTGAGCGGTTGCTGCCTTGATGCGCGCAATGGTGCCAGGCAGGTCGTAGAGCGTACGGCCACAGCCGGGGCAGCTGATGTATTCGGTTTTCGAGGTGCGCAGGCGGGCGGCTTGCAGAATGCCGAAGGCGGTGGCTTCCTCCACGGCTATGGGCAGGGGCTTTTGGCCTTTGGGCGACTGGTTGAACAGGAATATGCCGTCGGTCAGGCCGTCGAACATGAGTGCGCCCATGTCGGCAGCGGCATATAGCTGAAATTCTTCCTTCTCGGCTGCGCTGAGGCTGTTGTAGTGCTGGAAGAACACGACGGGCGTGCTGAGCTGCTCGTTCCACAATTCGTGAACCAGGGCGCGCTGTTCGCCCAGGCGGTTTTGGTGGTTGCTCTGGGCAATAATCACGACGTTGCTGTCGTGGCGCAACAGGGCAATGACTTCTTCATTGAGGTCGAGGTAGGAGAGGAAAAGGAATTTTACCTTGGCACGGCACGAGGGCACGAGCATGAGCACTTGCTTGGTGAACACGGGGTACACGTCGGGTTCGTCGCGCCAGGCGCTGGCATCGACAATGTAGCTCATGCCTTTCACGCGTTGAGCGGCTTCGGGCAGGTTCGTGCCCACGTAGTAATAGTCGGGTTTCAGTTGCTCGTTCTGCGGGGCTTCGGTGGGATTTTGCAAGTGGGCACTGATAACCACAGGCACGTTGTTGCCACCAATGTTTCCTACGGCACACGTTGGGCGACGTTGCGGGCGTTCGTAGCAGAAGGGCAGTGCGCGACGGGCCGGAATGCCGTAGTGTCCGGCACGGCGTACCACATATTCAGCCAGCTTATAGGCCACGGGCACTTCAACCTGTGGTTCCTCGCTCAGGCTCACGCGCAGCGTATCGCCAATGCCGTCGGCCAACAGTGCGCCGATGCCTACGGCACTCTTGATGCGTCCGTCTTCGCCTTCGCCGGCTTCGGTTACACCGAGATGCAGGGGGAAGGTCATGTGTTCCTTTTCCATGACGCTGCACAGCAGGCGTACGGAGCGTACCATGACTTGGGTGTTCGAGGCTTTGATTGAAATGACTACGTCTTTGAAGTTTTCCTTGACACACACACGCAGAAATTCCATGCAGCTTTCAACAATGCCTTCGGGGGTATCGCCGTAGCGACACATGATGCGGTCGGACAGTGAACCGTGGTTTACGCCAATGCGCAGGGCGGTGTGGTGTTCGCGGCAAATGGCCAGGAGTTGTTTAAAGCGATTCTCCAGGCGTTCCAGTTCGGCAGCATACTCCTCGTCTGTATATTCCAGGTGCTTAAACTGTCGGGCGGGGTCGACGTAGTTACCGGGGTTGATGCGTACTTTTTCAACGATGCCAGCGGCTACATCGGCCACATTGGGGTTGAAGTGTACGTCGGCCACAAGCGGACGGTCGTATCCCAGTTCGTGCAGCCGGGTGCGTATGGCTGCCAGGTTCTCAGCTTCGCGCGTTCCCTGGGTGGTCAGTCGCACATAGTCGGCTCCGGCATCGAAAATGGCTATGCACTGCTTTACGCAGGCTTCGGTGTCGGTGGTGACCGCTGTGGTCATGCTTTGAATGCGCAGGGGTTGTTCGCCGCCCAGTGGACGGTTGCCCACGCTAACCTCGTGCGAAAGCCGAGGAAGGTAATTAAATAAGTCCGTCATGTCAGCATTATAATAAACAGGTTTGGACTTTCAGCATTGTTCCGAAAATCCAAACCTTTTTCAATTAGTAAACTGTGTTCGCTTACGCTTAGTTCGTTTTGAAGCGGTATTTCACTTCGGCCAAATCGGCGTTGGCTTTCACGATTTTGCTTTTCAGCCCTTCTTTGTAGGCAGCCAAACGCTGGGCGAGGGCTTCGTCGCTGAGGGCGAGCATCTCGACGGCCAGAATGGCGGCATTTTGCGCACCGTTCACGCCTACCGTGGCTACGGGGATGCCGGGAGGCATTTGAATGATTGAAAGCATGGCATCGAGTCCGTCGAGCATTCCCTTGATGGGTACACCGATAACGGGCAGGGTGGTTCCGGCTGCAATTACACCGGGCAGTGCGGCTGCCATGCCGGCTCCGGCAATGATGACGCGCAGGCCGCGCTCACGGGCCGTACGGGCAAACTCTTCAACTTCCTGCGGAGTGCGGTGTGCCGAAAGGGCATTCATTTCAAAGGGAATTTCCATTTCCTCTAAAAACTTGGCGGCTTTTTCCATTACGGGAAGGTCGGACGTGCTGCCCATGATGATGCTTACGATAGGGGTCATAATTCTGATTGTATTGTGAATGATTTGGTTTTTATTTTCAATATTTTCAACACAGGTAATAGGGGTTGATACCATTTCTACATGCCCGGGTCAATTACTTTTCCTATGAATCTCACTTATACCAAAATAATGCTGAGAAAGCCGCACAAAAAACCGACAAGTACGCCCCAGCCCAAATCGGCCAACGAGTGCTGGCGAAGGATGAGGCGGGCCGAACATACGGTGCCGCATAGCAGTATGCTCAGGTAGAGCCAGCCGGTGGGGTCGAAATTGAATATCAGGCTGAAAGCCATGATGGCACCTACCACTCCGGCCGAGGCGGCGGCGTGGGTGCTGACTTTGACGCGGCTGTTGAGCATGGCACAAATTATCTGTATGGACAGGGCGCCCACAATGATGCCCAGCGTGAAACGGGGCATGTGTAACTGGTAAAACAGATAGAGCAGGGCTGCATGGCTGATGATGCCTAGCACGTAGGGCACATAACGGCGCTGACGGTGACTTATTTCGTGACGGGTCCAGCCGTTGAGCTTGCGGTACATGAAAATGCTCAGGTGGGGCAGGAGCACGGTGAAAAAGTAAACAATAAACGTCAGCAGCAGTTTGGTAATTACCGGCAGCAAATTGAGGTAGCTGAAGGTGAACAGAACCACAAATGCCATGACCGACAAATAAAACGGCGAGAATATCAACGACACCACTTGGGCCGAAAGCACCAGCCACGAAATGCGGTTTTGGCGGTGAAGGCTGATGGCCGTGTAAATTTGTTTGATCGGGTTGTGCATGAGTTTACGTTATTTGTGGAAATTCTTATCCGTTTTTATCCGTTCTTATCCGTGAATTTTGCGCAGGCGCGTCGAAGGAATGTCGAGCATATCGCGGTATTTGGCCACGGTGCGGCGGGCCACGTTGTAGCCTTGCTTTTTGAGTTCGGCGGCCAGGGCTTCATCGGCCAGCGGGTGGTGCTTGTCTTCTTCGTCGACCAGTTTTTTGAGTGCAGCCTTTACCTCGCGGGCCGAAAGTTCGTCGCCGTCGCTCGTGGTGAATTGCAGCGAGAAGAAGAATTTAAGCGGATAAAGTCCGTAGGCGGTTTGTACATATTTTGTGCTGGTAACGCGCGATACCGTGGAGATGTCCATGCCTACTTTTTCGGCAATGTCTTTCAGCGTCAGGGGTTTCAGCAGTGTGTCGTCGTCCTCGTTGATGAAAAAATCGCGTTGCACAGCGACAATGGCACGCATCACGGCCAGCAGCGTGTCGTGACGGCGCTGAATCAGGGTGATGAAACTTTTGGCCGCATCCACTTTCTGACGGGCGTAGGTGTAGGCATCTTTTTGTTCGCGTGTCAACTTTTTGTCGCCTTTGCCGTATTGCTTCAAACTGTCGGCAAAGGCGCGGCTCACCTGGAGTTCGGGCACATCGCCCTGGTTGAGCGACACGCGGGGGATGCCGTCGTCGGTGACGGTTACAAAAAAGTCGGGCATTACCACCGGGGCACTGGGTGTTGAGGCTTCGTTGAGGGCCGATCCCGGGCGCGGGTTCAGGTGCGTCAGCAGGTATCTGACGTGTTCCTCGGTGTCTTCGTCAAGTTCCAGACGCTGGCGGATAATTTCCCAGTGACGGCCTGTAAATTCCTTGAAATAATGGTCGATTATCTCTAAGGCAATTTTTGTGTAGGGCGTGCGGCGTTCGGGGTCGGTGAGCTGAATATGCAAACATTCCTGCAGGGAGCGCGCACCGATACCCCGGGGTTCAAATTCTTGCAAAATGCCTATCAGTCGTTCCAACTCCTCGGCGTCGGTTAGTATGTTGTGGTAAATAGCCAGTTCGTCGGTGAGCGACTCGAGGTCTTTTCTCAGGAAGCCATCTTCGTCGAGCGACCCGATGAGGTATTCCATCACCTCGCGTTCGTGTTCGTTGAGGTCGTGTTCGCTGATTTGGTTTTGCAGTTCCTCGTAGAACGATGTGCTGCCCGAATATTGCAGTTCATTGCGGTCGCGCTGTTCGTCGGCACGCTGTTGCAGATAGTCGGGCACGTCGTCGGCCGAAAAGTAATCGCCCATGGCGTCGGCTTCCGATCCGTAGAATTCCGACTCTTCGTAAGCATTGTCGTCGGTGGGCGTAGCATCGCCGTTATCGTCGTCAGCAGCGTCGTTATCGGTGTCGGTATCCGCGTTGTCGGTGTGGTCGTTGACAGGAAAATCGTCGTTGTCTTTTTCTTCGAGGGCTGCATTATCGAGCATCTCGTCCTGCACGCGGTTTTCCAGTTCAGCTACCGACAATTCCACCATTTTGGCCACTGCTACTTGCAGCGTAGCCAGTTGTTGGGTTTGTATCGCCGCCTGTGTTTGTTCTAATCTTTGTGTCATAACTCTCTCCCGGTTTGCTTACCGTCCGATGAAAGGCGCAAGCAGTTGTTAAAATCGAAGCACTCGCAAGAAACCATATTTCCGACGGTTTCCCTAAGTTCTATTCCCAGCCGCCGGACTGTCGAGCGACTCAGTTTCCGGCCAATTCGTCTGGCACTGTGCAGCATCGTATCCTCTTGTTTCGGCATAGCCCTCGGCCAGCAGTCTTCGCATCATGTCAGACACGGGCAAGCGGTTAAAGTTTGCCAATCCTTCGGCCATGTTTATCTGGTGAAAACGAATACGATTGAGGTCGATAATTTCGACGCAAGGTTTCCCCTCCTTCATGCCAACCAGTATGTTGCCGCGCGAAAAGTCGCGGTGAATCATGCCCAGGTTGTGCATGCGTCCGGCGGTTCGTCCCACCTCGCGTAGCAAAATTTCTTCGCCGGGCACACGTCCGGGCTGCATGAGGTCGATGTAGGTAAAGGGCAAATCGCTACTCACCGACACATAATAACTTTCGGCCAGCAACAAGCCGCAGCGCACAGTAACCCATCCTACCGGAGCCGGACTTCCTATGCCTTCATTCCGGAGCAAGTCGGCATATTCAAACGAGCGCTGTGCTTTCGATTTGCGCAACAGGCCGTAGGCCAGCCGGTTCACCAAATGCGGTTTGCAAAACGATTTCACCACCACGCGCACGCCTTCGACCTCGAACTCGCGTAATTCATTGCGTCCACGGTAAATCACCCGTCCCTGCTCAGGGTCGGCAAATAATTGGGGAAGCGAGGCCACAAAATGCTTCAACCGCGCAAACTGCGGATGAACAAAGGTGTGCTGTGAGCGCAGCAAGCCGCGCGATGAACAGGGATTGTTTGAGGATGCAGACATTGTGTTTTATTTTCTGTAATGGCAAAGTTACAGCAAAATATCTAAAAGCCAAAAGCGGACTGCTCCATTTTCAGAACAGTCCGCTTTTTTATTGTTGTGGATTCAAACCGTTGGTACGGTTCAAGTCATTTGTTTTACGTTATTTTTGTGCCAAAAGTCGAATTACTTCAGCACAACCTTGCCGCTCTGCAGCGTAGCGTTGCCTTCGGTGAGGTGGAATACGTACACACCCTTGGGCAGGCCGGCAAGGCTGAGTTGACCATCGGTAGCAGTGAGGGCTGCCGTTTTCACGAGTTTGCCATCGGTGCCATATACATTCAGCTGACGGGCAGCCTGACCGTTGAAGTGGTAAGCCAAAGCCTGACCGTTGAACTTCACGCTCTGGGCCTGAACCGTGGTCGAACCGATACCGGTGGTGATGTGGCTCATTTCCTTGTTGAGCGTTTCTTCGCTGTAAACGAAGCGTACGGTGAAGGTCATGATGGTTTCAGGTTTAATTTGTTGAGGAACTCTTCTTGTTATAGAAATAGGCACTGAGTAATCAAAATAATTTCCTTTTGTTAACTCAAAAGTATAAAGCTTCAGTGTTGCCACTTCCTTCATCTCACCAAATTGTCCCAAACCATTAATTTCCTTAATTTCTCGAGACGCATTGGTACTGGTAATAGGAGCGCAATTTCCGCCTGCACACCAAGAAAATGTACTATTAGTGACTGCTTCTGCAGGGAATACAGCATTCAGGGTGATTGAAACCTTTTTAGAGAGTTCAGAACTACGGAATACGATATCACCAGCTTCAATAGTATGTGGTCCACAGGTTATAGCACTAGTTCCGGTAAAATCGTCAATTTGTTCATGGGCATAGAAAACGATTTCGTCGCCGTCTTGCACTTCCTTGCCTTTGCAAGTAGCCGTCATTTGTGCTGATGCGATGTTCACGCCGATGAGGGCGAGGAGGAGAAGAGATAAAATTTTCTTCATAGGTATTTGTTGTGTTTTTAGATGAAATTACTTAGTTAGCTTCGGGCAAGATGTGACTTTCGGTAGTCTGCATCACGCCATCGGTATCGTTGTAGAAGAAAGCAACAACGGCCATGTTCTCGGGCACCCAATGTTCCTTGAGCGTATATTCGTAGGTCAGTGTTTGTGCTTCCTTATTAGCTACCTGTGCGTCGCCAAAGGGGTCATTGACCGATGCGCGGAACACATGTTGGTGAATATACTCCTTGTTGTTGTGTCCGTCAGGCATGGCTTGGATACGTTTGATGTTATTTTCGGTGAGCCAAACCTGCACCTTGCCGTTCACGGGAGTTTCCGTCATGCTTTTCAGTTCTAGTTCGATGCGGAGCTTTCGGTCAGCCGGATTGTAAGCCGTACTTTTCACGCTGATGTCGGCCTTGAGGTCGAGCTGAAGTTGCTTTACCACTTCGGCCTGCCAAAGACGATAGTCGAGCACACCTACACCGGGCGCGCGGTCAATCAGTCCCGAGGGCCATGAGGTCACACCCCAATGATTGTTGTAAGCCTTGCCCTGTTCGTTGGCCAGACCAATGGCGGGGTTTGTTTCTTCGCTCACGCTGTTCGAACCACCGTGAATAGACACGGCAATGATGCGCTTTGCCCCATAAGTTTCCTTATACTGTTCGATTTTCAGTGCAGCATTCGGGCAGTTCACGCAACGCTGTCCGGTAAAGTCCTCGATAAGCACATTTTTTGCGCTGCTAAGCGATATAGGGCCGTTGAAACGTTCGTTTTCGTCCACGTTATCGCACGAAGCCAAGCCCAGTGCGCCAGTGATGGCAAACAGAAGGGTCGGTATAAGTTTCATGATTTGCATCGTGTTAGTAAGTGGTGAGAGTTAGAAATTAAATGAATAGGAAGCCTGCAAACCTTTCGATGCCGGCACGAAGCGGCAAACGCCACCCGTACAGTTGTAGCCAGCGCGGGTTTTACCATAGCTCAGCTGCAAGCGGTGTGCCTTGTGCGTAAAGGTAACCGAACCCATGAGGTAGTGCACACGGTTCGTACCCTTGCTCGGATCTTCCGAACCATCGGCTGCATAAGTCGGCACGTTGGCATTGAACTGGTCGCTGATGGTAAACATAAAGTTCGGCAGAATCGAAAGTTCGAGCAAGCCAAACCACCAGTCGCCCTGGTCCTGCTTCGTGTGCAGATACTGCGCCTCGCCGCGAAGGGTAATTTTGGGCGAGAACTGATACTTACCCTCAGCCACGAAGATGTGACTCTTGATAGCATCCGATCCGTGACCCTCGACAATCTTTTGGTTGTAACGCTGGTGCGCATACATGAAGTTCAGTTTCAGTTGGCGCGACACCTTTTTGTCAATCTGCACGTTGATGTCCTGATAGTAAGTTTCGGGACCCATTTTGAAGAACTTCGACTTAGCACCGTTACCGCCCGGTTCCGTGGTATGCGTAGCATCCGTTTCCTGGTCGATGCCGCGTACGTGCGAGAAGTTCACCTTCACGTTTGTGCCGTAACGTCCGCCAAGAGCCGTTTTGCGCTTAAAGTTGTAGCCCACTTCAGCCTGGAAAGCCCATTCGCCCGGCGTCATCTGCGTGGCGTAAGGATACAGAGCCGCCAGCGTGTAAGTGTGCTGCATGGTAAAGGCCGGAAGGTGGTTGATGTAACCCGCCTTCGAGTCGGCACTGATGGTATGGCGTGAACGATAAGCCATGTCCTCGCTGCGCTTAGCCTGAAGGAGCACACTCATGCCACGCTTCGAGTACGAACCCGAGAGTAAGAGGGTTTTACCCTTGTCGTAAATAAAGTTGTTCGAAATTGAGGGGTCCTGTCCCTTCCAGGCATATTCAGCCAGGAAGTTGTAGTTGCCAGCCTGCAAGTTGGCACGCACGTCGAACGCAGCCACGTTCTTCGGCATGTTCAGTTTGTAGCCACCGGTCAAGGGTTTACCCGTGATGGGGTCCGTTTCGCCCGTGGGGCGCGTCACCACCACATCCTTTTCTTTTCCGGCATGGTTGCTCACCGCCGAGAAACCGAGGGTCAGTCGCGTACCCTTTTCGTCCATAGGTTTAATCCATTGGTCGACGTTCAGTTCCAAGTCGCCACCATAGGTCCAGGGTGAGCAACTGTCGAGGTTACGGTGGTGCCAGTTAAAGCGCTGCTGTCCGCCAAGGAGCTTCAGGTTGATACCTTTGTAAGGTTTAAGCACCAAGCGTCCGCCGCGCAACGAGTTGTCGACACCGAGCGAGCGTTCTTCGTAGCTACGCAGAATAAGTCCGGAACCAAATTGGTCATAGTAATCGCCAAGCGTCAGTTCGGCCCACTTGTAATTACCCTTTACATAGAAATAGGGCAAGCCCCAGCCTTTGAAGTCGGGTTCGAAACCGGGCAGGGGGTGGTCGAGGTACTCAAAGCGTACACCGGCTTGAAAATACTTGTTTAGGAGGTGTAGGTCGGCATAGGTATTGGTCATGAACTTATCGTCGTAAGTACCGGTACCTATTTTATTGTCCTCTGACACAAAGGTGAGAACATCGCTCTGCACACTGCCGTGAAGCGTGAACTTTTTACCGTTGTCTTCGGTTTGGGCGTTCAAGCTCACCATAGGGGCGAGTGCCAACGCCGCAAGGGCGGCATAATGTTTCATTGTGAAAAGTTTGGATTACGAGGTGAGTATGTTTTCGGGTGCGATATGGAAAAAACAGCGGGCAGAATTTTTCCGGCCAGCTTCGACACGCAAAGCATTCAGAAACGGTTACAAGCAGAGTTTCTGAACGAAAAAAATGGCGGACGGCTTCATGACGCAACTGCCGCGTATCCACACACAGCCATATACGAAACAAACAAATCCCAGAACGTTCGGCCGGCGTTACATGCAACGCACCGGGCCGAACATTTTGGGCTTTTTTATTGAGGGATATACACATGCGCCCAATGCCTATATGGCAGTTGCGCACGGATGGGAGAATGTCAGGGTCAGCAGTTTATTTGCCTTCGCCAAGCAGTTCCTTCACCTTTTCGATGAGGTGCTGTTCGCCACCTTCGGTATATCCGCTACGGCTTTCGGCCACCTTGCCGTTACCGTCGATTACGAATACGTGGGGAATCATGTTCACACCCATGGCACGACGGAAGTCGCTGTTAGGGTCGAGCAATACCTGGTATTCCCATCCCTTTGAATCGACCATGGGTTTTACTTTCTGGGCATTCTGAGCTTCATCAATCGAAATAGCGATTACACGAACACCCGTTTCGTCCTGCCAGTCGGCATAAGCCTCGTGAATGGCAGCGAGTTCGCGGTTGCAAGGTTTGCACCAAGTAGCAAAGAAGCTGATAATGAAAGGTTTGCCATCGTTCGAGAGTTTCGCCGTGTCGATAACCTTTCCGTTGATGTCCTTAAGTTTCACTGAAGGAAGCTGGGCAAAAGCCGTTCCGAGGCAGCCTACGAAGAGCGCAAGCACTACCAAGAGTTTCTGAATTTTCATAAGCTCAAATGTCATTTTTGGTTGATGTATACAAAAGGCGGAGTGAAAAGGGCTGATTTTCACTCTTATCACTCCGCAAATTTATGGATTTTAAATGACCCCACCAATTTTATACATCAAAAATGCAATTTTTATGTAATAATCGAGACAAATTGTTAGCGACGACCCTTTTCGTGGCCTCATGATGACATAATCTGCTAATTTTTTGATAGTTCATCAGCATCCTATTGGCCGAACTTCGGATTATCGCGCAGCATATCGACAATGCCTGCCGGTGGCCGCTTGTTGAGCAATTCGTGCTTCATCCAGTCCATGTAGGGGGCCACATGGGCAAAAAAGCGGTGATAGCCCGCGCAAAGGTAGTTCAACCCCGGTTCGCCATCGGCTGTGCGTGCAAAGCGGTTTTTCGGGCATTCGCCATTGCAGGCAAACAAATAGTCGCACGCGCGGCACTGTCCCGGCAGTTTGTCGCGCTTGTTCTGCCCGAAGGTAAGCTGTCGTTGGCTCCGCATCAAGTTCGAAATGCTTTGGCGCGTAATGTTGCCCAGTTTGTACTGAGGAAACACAAAGTGGTCGCACGAGTACACGTCGCCGTTCCATTCCACCACACCCGCATGACCACAAGTAGGGGCCATGGAACAAAGTCCGGGGGGCTGACCCACCCAGTTGGCCAGCGTTGAGTCGAACAGCTGAATAAAGTAGTCGCCCACATCGTTGCGCACCCATTCATCGAAAATCGTGACAAGGAAATTGCCCCACTGTTCGGGCGTGACGCTGAACTCCGTCAGTCCGCCCGTGCCCTCCTCGTCGACTGCAGCCAGTGTGCGCCCGTCGGTGTGCGGTTGCAAGCGTTCGACGATGGGCGTAAACTGAATGTAATGACAGCCTATTTCTTTGAAGAAGTGGTAAAAGTCGAGCGGATAGTCGGCATTAAAGTCATTCACCACCGCCAGCGCGTTCCATTCCACCCCATGCCGGTTGAGCAGGTTAATGCCGTGCATCACCTGGCGGAACGAAGGTCGGCCGGCCCGGTTACGGCGGTATTCGTCGTGAAATTCCTGCGGACCGTCGATCGACAGTCCTACGAGCCAGTTATTTTCTTTAAAAAAGCGGCACCACTCGTCGGTGAGCAGCGTGCCGTTCGTTTGTATGCAGTTGTCAATGGTGCGTCCGTTGGCATATTTTCGCTCCAGTTCAATCACTTTTTTGTAAAAGCTCAAGGGGCGCATCAGTGTTTCGCCGCCGTGCCAGGTAAACAGCACCTGCGGCATGGTTTGCGCCGCAATATAGTCGCGAATGAACACTTCGAGCAGTTCGTCGCTCATCACCTCTTGCGGATTATCGGCATACAGGTTCGATTTTTCCAGGTAGTAGCAGTATTTACATGCCAGGTTGCAGCGCGACCCGGCAGGCTTAGCCATGAGATAAAGCGGTGTGGTAAATGGGGATATGGTTTTCAAAGCGGAAGAAGGTGTTTTTTTGATAAAGAAAAATCCATTCGAACGGCACATTCAGCCTTTTCACGACGAACCTCGGTATTTTTCTTTGGCGCGTCGGCATTGGGCCCTTCCGTTCGGTCTACAGAAGTCGTCTAAACTTTTCTGACGAAGATTTGATTTGGAGATTTATCTCTTCTAAATTCAATCTTCACCTTTCTTTTTGGCCGTTTTTTGACCTTTCATCAGTCGTGTAGCTCGCTACACTCCTTCTTCAAGGCCCAAAAACGCCTCAAAAATTAAGGCAAATCTTGAATTTTATAAAAGTTCAGACGACTTCACAATCTGCAAATTTATGATTTTTTTTGCAAGTATCTGGGCTTTGTCCCAAATTAGTGGCGATGTCCCGCCTGCCGACGTGGTTTTCTTTCACCATCCCAATCACATTTGCAGCAAAGGAATAGGGTGGGTGTGGCGGTTTTTCCGCACGCGTCGTTACAGCGTTTCAAGTAACCTTTCGGCATCAGTCCTTTTCCTGTCAACCGACAAGAAAAGGCGCACACAGTCAAACTGTATGCGCCTTATGATTAAGCTATAGGTTTTGCAACCTAAGCAGCTGAGTCAAATGCTTGATTAGAGCTTCGGACCAGCAGCAACGAGAGCCTTACCAGCTTCGTTACCGGTGAACTTAGCGAAGTTCTTGATGAAGCGGCCAGCGAGGTCCTTAGCCTTTTCTTCCCACTGAGCAGCGTCAGCGTAAGTGTCGCGAGGATCGAGGATCTTCGAATCAACACCGGGGAGTTCGGTAGGAACAACGAAGTCGAAGAAGGGAACCGTCTTCGTAGGAGCCTTGTCGATAGAACCGTCGAGGATAGCGTCGATGATACCACGAGTGTCGCGGATAGAGATACGCTTGCCGGTACCATTCCAACCCGTGTTAACGAGGTAAGCCTTAGCACCAACCTTTTCCATCTTCTTCACGAGTTCTTCAGCATACTTCGTGGGGTGCAAGCTCAAGAAGGCAGCACCGAAGCAAGCAGAGAAAGTAGGAGTGGGTTCAGTGATACCACGTTCCGTACCGGCCAACTTAGCGGTGAAACCAGAGAGGAAGTAGTACTGAGCCTGTTCGGGGTTCAGGATAGAAACGGGAGGAAGCACACCGAATGCGTCAGCTGAGAGGAAGATAACCTGGTGAGCGTGAGGACCCTTAGAAACGGGCTTCACGATGTTTTCGATGTGGTAGATAGGATAAGATACACGAGTGTTCTCGGTAACAGTCTTATCAGCGAAGTCAATCTTGCCGTTAGCGTCAACGGTTACGTTCTCGAGGAGAGCGTCGCGACGGATAGCGTTGTAGATGTCGGGTTCGCTTTCCTTGTCGAGGTTGATAACCTTAGCGTAGCAACCACCTTCGTAGTTGAACACACCTTCGTCGTCCCATCCGTGTTCGTCGTCACCGATGAGCTTACGCTTCGGGTCGGTAGAGAGGGTAGTCTTACCCGTACCAGAGAGACCGAAGAAGATAGCAGAGTCAGTGCCTTCCATGTTGGTGTTGGCAGAGCAGTGCATTGAAGCGATGCCGCGGAGGGGGTTCAGGTAGTTCATGATAGAGAAGATACCCTTCTTCATTTCACCACCGTACCAAGTGTTGAGGATAACCTGTTCGTTGGTCTTGAGGTTGAACACAGTAGCAGTTTCAGAGTTCAAGCCGAGTTCTTTGTAGTTCTCAACCTTTGCTTTAGCAGCGTTGAACGAAACGAAATCGGGTTCACCGTAAGCTTCGAGCTCTTCAGCCGTCGGACGGATGAACATGTTCGTTACGAAGTGAGCCTGCCAAGCAACTTCCATGATGAAGCGAACCTTCAAGCGAGTTGCGGGGTTAGCACCACAGAAAGTATCGACAACGAAAAGACGCTTGCCGCTCAATTCCTTCACAGCCTTAGCCTTGAGGTCAGCCCAAGCCTCTTCAGAGCAAGGCTTGTTGTCGTTCTTGTATTCATCAGAAGTCCACCATACAGTATCCTTGCTGGCTTCGTTGTATACGAAGAACTTATCCTTGGGTGAACGGCCGGTGTAGATACCGGTCATCACGTTAACGGCACCGAGTTCAGTTTCCTGACCTACCTCAAAACCTTCGAGGCTGGCTTTGGTTTCCTCTGCGAACAATACGTCGTACGAGGGGTTGTGCAGAATTTCAGTGACACCCGTGATACCGTACTTGGTTAAATCTAATGTTGCCATAATGATTTTGTATTTTATAGAAAATAAATGGTTTGCATTTTAAGCTTTGACGAACTGCCGGAAGCAACCCTTCAAAACCGCAGCAAATGTACAAAAAAAGTAGGGCAGATGAAACCTTTTAACGCAATTTTATGCACTAATCAATCAAAACTTTCTTTTTTCTCCGATAGAACACATGTGATGATTACATTTTCACTCCTTAACTCGGTGATGAAAGCTTTTTCCCTTACTTTTTTTGCCACTTGCTTCCGGTTGGGTTTGCCGGGATTCCGGGGAAATTTTCGGGCAGTAGTCAGCGTTTGGGAGCTGTTTTATGCTTCGTGGTTCTCGGACGTTTGTGCCTGTTTGCGCAGGGTGCGGAACAGGGCAAACACAAAGAACACCAGAATCACGCCCAATGCACCAAAGGCAATGCTGTTGGTCGTGGTCACCGTGGCGGGACGGAACTCCATCACCACCTCGTGGCTGCCGGCAGGCACTTTCAGTGCGCGCAGCACATAGTTCACACGGCCCGGTTCAGCAGGCTGTCCGTCGATGGTGGCTGTCCAGCCCGGATAATAAATTTCGGAGAACACCACCAAACCGCCCTTGTTGCTTTCAACGCGGTATTTCAGCAGGTTAGGCTCGTAGCTCAGCAGCGTAACGCGGCCGGAGTCGAGTGCCGAACCGTCGAGTTGGGCTTTGAAGCGTTTGTCGGCCACGGCAGCGTGCTTCGTGTCGAGCGATGCAAGACCGGCCATTTCGGCATCGGCATTGTCTACAAAGCGCAGGTTACGAACAAACCATCCGTTGCCGTTGGCATACGGGTTCATGATGGCTTGAGCCTGTGCACCCTGACCGAAAATCAGGTATTTCGTGTTCAGCATGTTCACCGTGGGCGCAATGCTGTCGCCGTTCACCTGTGCCATGTTGCCCGCAGCCTTGCTGATGGCCTCGACCAGGTGGTTCAGTTCGCCGCTCAACCGACGCTCGATGAGGTCCTGATAGCGATGCAGTTTGGCAGCGTGGTAACCGCCGATAGAGTGGTGGTAGTACGACGTGGCGTTCGACGTTTCGTTAAACGTCTGTCCGCCGCCCAGGTTGGCCACACGGTAGTAAGTCGTATCTTTCAGAATCTGCTCGTCGGCAGGCGTTTTGGTAAAGCCCTCCAGCTGCACCGTGGGGTCGGTAAAGCTGTCGTTGTTCAAGTATCGCTTGTCAATTTGCCATAGGTCAACCAACGAAATGAGCGCCAGGAGCGAGCACATCATCCATCCCTTGATTTTCTCCTCGGCATAGGCCCAAAGGAACAGGATGCTCAGCACAATGATGAAGAACGAGCGGAAGGCATCGGTCGAAAGAATGGCGTGGTGCATGCTCGTCAGTGCCGCACGGTAGGTGTTCACCAATTCGGGCGGGAAACCGCCCTGCAGCAGTGCGCCAAACGTGTCGGTGTCGGCTTGCGACAAGCAGTCGCCGGCCATCGAGGGAGCCATCCACAGCAGCAGGCAAAGGCCGAATGTGCTGACTAAGGCTACGGGCAAACCGATTTTGGCGCGCAGGGGCATCTCTTTGAAATGCGTCAGGCGAAACAGCACCTTGTTCTGCATCACCTCGTAAAGGCAGAGCACGGCCAGCAGCGGCATGGTGAATTCGGCAATAACCAGGGCCGAACTAACGGTGCGGAACTTGGCATACATCGGCAAATTGTCAATGAGCCAGTTTGTGATGGCCGGTGAATTTTTACCCCAGGCAAAGAGCAGACTTACGATGGTCGAGAGCAGCAAGGCCCACTTCATTGGGCCGCGCACATAGAACAAGCCCAGTACGAAAAGGAAGCATACAAAGGCACCTACGTACACGGGGCCAACGGTGAAGGGCTGATCGCCCCAGTACTGCTGAATGCCCGGCGGATAGGCCTGAATGCCCGATTGCTGCAGCGCCTGCTGCGTTTGTCCGGCACAATCGTAGAACTCGTTGTAGCCCTCAAGGTCCTCCACGTCTTCGCGGTCAAGGATTGACGACGAGCCGCCGCCCTTGAAGTCGGGAATCAGCAGCGTCAGCGTTTCGTCGATGCCGTAGCTCCATGCCGTAATGTAGTCGCGGTCCAGACCATCGGTAGCCTTTTGTGCCTTATCGTCTTTCGCGAGTGCCGTCAGTTCGGCTTTGCCGCGCATGGATTCCTTTGAGTATTCGTAAGTATGATACAGGTTGGGCAGGTTGGCCATAACGCCCAACACACCGCCCAGCACCACCATACCGGTGGCCTTGAACCAGTGTCCCCACTGCTTTTTCAGCAATGCGTCGATGCCGTAGGCCAGCACCACGAAGAGCATGACGAACAGGAAGTAGTAGGTCATTTGCAAGTGGTTGCTCACCACCTGAAAGGCTGTAAACAAAGCCGTAACGGCTCCGCCCAGCAGGTATTTACGGCGGTAGCACAGCACCAAACCGCCGATGGTGGGCGGAATGAAAGCCAGCGTCATCACCTTCCAAATGTGTCCGGCAGCAATAATTATCAGGAAATACGACGAAAAGGCCCAGATAACCGAGCCCAGCGCAGCCAAATAGGGCTTAAAGTTGAAGGCGCGCAACAGCACGTAGAACCCTAACAAATAGAGAAATAGGTAGCTGATGGCAGGAAAGAACTTGTCTGTCCAAAGGCCGAAAGCCGAAGCCAACCCTGAAACCGTTTTAGTGGCACTGTACGAAGGGGCCATCTGGTAAGTGGGCATACCGCTGAATATGGCATTCGACCAGCGCGTCACTTCGCCGTCGTGCGAGGCCATATACTCCTTTTGCTCCTGACCAAGCCCCACGGCAGCCACACTGTCGTGTCCGCCCAATACCAATCCTTCGCTCAGCGGCGTCAGGAAATAAAAGGTACTGAGCAACAAGAAAATGACCACCACGAGTATGTCGCTGCCACTTTTCTTGATGATGTCCGAGAATTGCATAAATGTTTTGTTTTATGTGATTTTGAAAAATAATCGGTGTAAGATGGGTGAATTATTTTTTTTGAGCACCTATTTAATGAAGTCGTCTGAACTTTTATGAATTTCAAGATTTGCCTTAATTTTTGAGGTGTTTTTGGGCCTTGAAGAAGGAGTGTAGCGAGCTACACGACTGATGAAAGGTCAAAAAACGGCCAAAAAGAAAGGTGAAGATTGAATTTAGAAGAGATAAATCTCCAAATCAAATCTTCGTCAGAAAAGTTTAGACGACTTCCATATGTGCAAAGGTAATCATTTGTACTGATTGAACGCTTGTCAGCGCTCCTTTTAAAAAAGGAGAAACAAGAAACGGCCCATACCCCTATGTAATAAGCAAGGCTGTATGCGCCTCACGGCGGATACAGCCTCTTTCGTCATTTACCTAAAAAACACTATTACCTTTTGTATATTTTCGCTGCTGTAAGGGTAGTATGTAAATACTGACCATACAGTGTTGCGTTTCGTTCCACAAATATACGCTTTCTATTTTAAATATGCAAAATATTTTCGTAAAACTGAACATTTTTAAGGATATTGTTACGTATTTTGCGGTTTTCAACCCACTAAAAAGCCATTTTTTACGAAAATGAACAAACCTTTCGGTGTGCGTGTCTGTCCGCTCAACGAAATCCTTGTGCTTTGCAGTTCCGCCCCATGCCTTGTCAGCTTGCCTCCCGGCACAGCATTACATTTCTTTGCCCCACCATTGCCATTAGCACCTTGCAGATAACGCCTTTGATACTAATAAATAGTTACAAAAGGCAAGTATTTATCGAAAAAACTTGCTCGCCCCCTTTTTAAGAGCTACCTTTGCATTGGATTTAAAAGAATAGTAATAACCGGTCTCCGAAAGGCGGAGGCCACAAGACGTAAAAAAAAGATGGACAACAACAAAATGATTAGCATGCTGAAGTATCAGCTCAAGCGTTATCAGGCTATGGGTAATGGTGCAAAATGTCAGAGCCTCCGCAGCCAGATTAACAAGTTACAAACAATCGGACAATTCAATATGGCCAACTAATACAATAAGTGCCGTATTTAAATAACCTAATCACAGCAGGAACGAAGTTGCCAGCAAAGGCGCTTCGTTCCTGCTTTTTTTGTATCTATTTTCTTGTGCTCAGTCATAAAAGCGTGTGATAAAACTCAACAAAGCATCCCGGGTTTCAGACAGGTCTACCTGACTTACTTTCTGTTATAACACCATGTCAAAGAACGCTGAATGAATAAATAAGGAATATTGTTTTTTCATCCGTTTAG
>OGMN01000410.1_pt1 | contig 48606 bp, 45 predicted proteins | sample 1573211 | NCBI WGS metagenome assembly OGMN01 (sample SAMEA2581876, study PRJEB24529) | metagenome | biome: Human gut stool | place: China | collected 2011
CTGTGTTTTTGCGCCCTTTTTCCTTCTGCTTCGGCTATCGCTTTGTTTCAAACTTGATTCCTCCGGTTTCGGGTTTTCAGGGCCGCCGGGCGCTGCTTCACCCGCGGCAGGGGCTGGCGGAATACCGCGTGCCCCTCCACCTGCTCCCCGGCATTCGAGGCAAAGGGGGTCAGGTAGGACACGCCGAAGCTTTCAATGCCCGCCAGATGGATCACCAGCGCCGACAGGCCGGCCACCACGCCGAACAGGCCCGCCGCGCTGGCCAGCAGGGCCAGCAGGAACCGCCAGATGCGCAGGGCGCCCGCCACCTCCTGGGAGGGCATGGTGTACCCGGCGATACCCGCGATGGCCACCACGATGAGCACCGCGGGGGAGATGATCTTGGCCTCCACCGCCGCGCTGCCCACCACCAGGCCGCCGATGATAGACACGGTCTGCCCGATGGACTGGGGCAGGCGGAGCCCCGCCTCCTGGAGAATCTCAAAGGCCAGCAGCAGGACGATGACCTCAAAGACGGAGCGGAAGGGCACGTCCTGCTTGGCGGCAATGATGGACAGGGCCAGGCGGGTGGGAATCATCTCCTGGTGGAAGGTGACCATGGCCACATAGAGGGCGGGCAGAAGCAGGGTGCCCAGCATGCACAGGTAGCGCAGCAGGGTGAGGGCGGAGGCCAGCAGCCAGCTCTCGCTCTTGTCCTGGGGCGCCTGGAGGAAATCCCCCAGCACGCCGGGGGCCAGGTAGCCCAGTGGCAGGCCGTCGATGAGGATGCCCACCCGCCCCTCGGCCAGCCCGGCGCAGAAGCGGTCGGACCGCTCGGTATATTGCACCAGCGGGAAGGCGGTGCGGGCGGCGGGGACGATATACTCCTCAATATTGCCCGTGGCCAGCACCGCGTCGATGTCAATGTCCGCCAGTTGGGCGGCCACCTGCTCCACCAGGTGGGGATTGGTGAGCCCCTCTATATAGAGGATGTCCACCGACGTGACCGACTGGCGGCCCACCACCTGCTCACGGATACGCAGCTCGGGGGCCTTCAGGTGGCGGCGGACGATGCTGGTATTGGTGCGCAGGCTCTCCACAAAGGCGTCCCGGGAGCCTTTGAGCACCGTCTCGTTGCTGGGAGAGCTGATGGATCGCTTTTCCTCGGTGCCCACGTTGAGGGAGAGCACCGAGGATTCCCAGGGAAAGAGGAGCAGACAGCAGCCGTTCACCAAATCAAACACCGCCGCGTCCAGCCGGGTACGCTCCTCCGCGCTCAGGTTGTAGAGGGCCCCGTCCTTCATGCGGTCCATGGCCTGCCGGGGAGTCCCGCAGCGGGCCAGCGCCTCGTCCTGGGCCAGCGGCCGGAGCACGTAGTCGCTGACCCGCTCCATCTTCACCATGCCGCTGAGGTAGCACAGGGTGAGCGTGCACGCGCCGCCCTCCCCCAGGGACACCGGACGCTTGGTGAAGTCCACGCAGTCCTGGAAGATCTGCTCCAGCCGTTCCAAGGTCAGCGGCCCGTCAAAGCGGGGCTCCTTCCGGGGATGGGGTACGCTGGGGGCACGCTTCCGACCAAAAAAGCCCATGGCGCACACCTCCTGTTGTCTATTTTGCTGAATCGAACTTTTTTAGGATGGCCCGTTTTCGCCCGGTTATACAAATTTAAACGAACCAGTTGCAATTTTCCAGGGATGTTGATATACTTTATAAAAACTACAAAGTTCAATAGATGAACTATCCACTTTCCTTCTGGTAATTATCCCATGTCCTCCGCAGGACAGAGTTCATTTTATGTGGTAAGGAGGAGCCCCTTATGAAGCCCTTTACCCAGACTGCCGACACCCTGGACCAGGAGCTGGCGGACAAAATCGACGGCATTCTCGCCGCCCATGGCGAAGATCCCACCCAGCTGGTGGGCATCCTGCTGGACGTGGAGGCCGCGGTGGAGCGGCACTACATCCCGGAGGCCGCCGCCTACTATGTGGCGGAGCGCCTGGGGGTGAAGCCCACCCAGGTCTACGATGTCATCTCCTTCTATACCGCCCTTCACGACAAGCCCAGGGCCAAGTTTACCCTGGAGGTGTGCTCCTCCGCCCCCTGCCGGGTGAAGGACAGCGACACCCTGCTGGAGCGGCTCAAGCGCCTTTTAAATCTGGAGGTGGGCCAGGTGACCTATGACGGCCGCTTTTCCATCGAGCAGGTCCCCTGCTTCGGGGCCTGCGACGTGTCCCCCGCCGTGCGGGTCAACGGCGTGGTATACGGCCATCTGGACAGCGAGGAGCGCATTCTGGATATGCTCCAGCAGCTCAACTAAGGGGGAACGGACATGAGCAAGACGGTTTGTTTCATCACCCGGAATTTCGGGAAGTACGACCCGGACAGCCTGAAGGGCTATGAATCCATCGGCGGCTTCCGGGCGCTGCGCAAGGCCCTGACCATGGAGGGCTACGCCATCGCCGACGTGCTGGCCGCCAACGGCGTCCAGGGCCGGGGCGGCGCGGCCTACGACATGGGCAAAAAGTGGCGGCAGGCCCGGGACGTCCCCGGCGCCCACAAGTGCGTGGTGTGCAACGCCGACGAGGGCGAGCCGGGCACCTTCAAGGATCGGGAGCTGCTCACCCACGACCCCTTCCAGCTGCTGGAGGGCATGATCATCGCCGGCTGGGCCGTGGGGGCGGACAACGGATACATCTACCTGCGTGAGGAGTACTCCCACCTGCGGCCCCGGCTGCTCTCCGCCATCGCCCAGTGCGAGGCGGCGGGCTATCTGGGCGAGAACATCTTGGGCTCCGGGCTGAACTACCGCATCCACCTCTACTCCGGCGCGGGGGCCTATGTCTGCGGCGAGGGCTCCGCCCTGGCCGAGTCCATCGGCGGCCACGCCGGCCGGCCCCGGATGAAGCCCCCCTTTATCAAGCAGTGCGGCGTGTTCCACCTGCCCACCTGCGTCAACAACGTGGAGTCCCTCTCCCTGGTGGCCCCCCTGCTGCTGGACGACGAGGGCTACTATAAGAGCCAGGGCACGCCGGACTGCCCGGGCACCAAGATGATCTCGGTGTGCGGTAACGTCAAGCGCCCCGGCGTGTTCGAGGTGCCCTTCGGTATCACCATCCGGGAGATCGTCTATGATCTGGCCGGCGGCATGGAGAGCGAGGATTACCCCCTGCGCCTAGTGCAGCTTGGCGGCGCGTCGGGCCGCATCTGCTCCCCCGCCCAACTGGACACCCCCTACACCTACAAGGGCATGCGTCAGGCGGATCTCACCGCCATCGGCTCCGGCGCGGTGCTGGTGGTGGATGAACGCACCAGCGTCATCGGCTTTCTGCGCATGACCCAGGAGTTCTTCTCCCACGAGAGCTGCGGCCAGTGTACCCCCTGCCGGGAGGGCAACCGCCACATCTCCCTGCTGCTGGACAAGGTGGCCGAGGGCACCCACACCGCCCAGGACATCGCCACCCTCAAGAAATTTGCCGACATTATGTCCAGCGCGTCCCTGTGCGGCTTGGGTGAGACGGCCCAGTCCGCCCTGCTGAGCTGTATGAAGCGCTTCCCGGAAGTCTTTGCCGTAAAAGAGGAGGTCGCCGTCCGATGAGCGAAATGGTACATATCACAATCAACAAGCAGCCGCTGGAGGTGCCTGCGGGCACCCGCATCATTGAGGCGGCCAAGATGCTCAACATCGATATCCCCCACCTGTGCTACCACCCGGACCAGACCATCAAGGCCCACTGCCGGATGTGCATGGTGGAGGTGGTGGGCTCCCGCAAGCTGACGGCGGCCTGCTCCACCGTGGTGTGGGAGGGCATGGAGGTCATCACCGACTCCAAGAAGGTGTACGATGCCCAGACCGGCGTGCTGGACCTCATCCTCTCCGATCACAAGACCAACTGCCTTTCCTGCGCCCGCAACGGCTCCTGCGAGCTCCAGGCGCTCTGCCGCCGCTTTAACCGGCTCCACCCGGAGCTGCCCGACATCTCCTCCGACGAGCCGCTGCGCATCGACAACCCCTCCATCGTCCGCGACCCCGCCAAGTGCGTCAAGTGCGGCCGCTGCGTGAAGGTGTGCGCCGAGGTCCAGGGCTGCGCCGCCCTGACCTACTCCGGCCGCTCCGCCGGCTTCAAGGTCACCACCGCCTTTGACCTGCCCATGGACCAGACCGACTGCGTGCTGTGCGGCCAGTGCTCCCTGGTGTGCCCCGTGGGGGCCATCGTGGAGACTGACTACACCAACGAGGTCACCGCCGCCATCCAGGACCCCTCCAAGCACGTCGTTGTCCAGGTGGCCCCCTCCGTCCGGGTGGGCCTGGGGGACGAGTTCGGCATGGAGGCCGGCGCCGTCGTCACCGGCAAGATGGTCACTGCCCTGCGGATGCTTGGCTTTGACAAGGTGTTCGACACCAACTTTTCCGCTGATCTCACCATCATGGAGGAGGGCAGCGAGCTGCTCAAGCGCATCCGGGAGGGCGGGAAGCTGCCCATGATCACCTCCTGCTCCCCCGGCTGGGTCACCTACCTGGAGAAGCACCACCCCGAGCTCATCGACCACCTCTCCACCGCTAAGAGCCCCCAGGCCATGTTCGGCGCGGTGGCCAAGACCTACTATGCCCAGAAGATGGGCTGGGACCCCCACGACGTGGTAAGCGTGTCCGTCATGCCCTGCACCGCCAAGAAGTACGAGGCCAGCCGCCCCGAGCTGGGCCGGGACGGCTATCAGGACGTGGACTACGTCCTGACCACCCGGGAGCTGGCCAAGCTCATCCGCTATGTGGGCCTGGACCTGTCCGTGCTGCCCGAGAGTGAGTTTGACTCCCCCCTGGGCACCGGCTCCGGTGCCGGCGCCATCTTCGGCGCTACCGGCGGCGTTATGGAGGCCGCCCTGCGCACCGCCTACGAGCTCTACACCGGCAAGACACTGCCCCGGCTGGAGTTTGACGCCGTACGGGGCGACATCAACGCCATCAAGGAGGCCACCATTGACCTCGACGGCACCCCCCTGAAGGTGGCCGTGGCCAACGGCCTGAAGAACGCCGAGGAACTTATCCGCCGGGTGGAGCGCGGCGAGGCCGACTATATCTTCATCGAGATCATGGCCTGCCCCGGCGGCTGTATCGGCGGCGGCGGACAGCCCATCGGCACCAACAACGCCGTCCGGGACGCCCGTATCCAGGCCTTGTATGAGATCGACCGGAGCCTGCCCCTGCGCAAAAGCCATGAGAACCCGGAGATCAAGACCATCTACGAGGAGTTCTTCGGCGCGCCCCTGTCCCAGCGCTCCCACGAGCTGCTCCACACCCACTACCATGCCCGCCCCAAGCGGCATGATTTCTCCCATCTGAGCTGACAAAAGGGCCCGGGAGCGCCATTCAGCGCTCCCGGGCTTCAGCGTGTGGAGAAGCCTCGACACGCTTCTCAAAAATGCAAGCATTTTTGAGAGCTGAACGTTTTGAACCTTTAAAAAAGTTCAAAACGTTGTTTGATCCAACGCGAACAGCTCAGGCCGGCCTCTCTTGGCTCGCGGCCAGTTTACCTCCAGGGAATCCCGACGGCCCCAAGCCAAAATATTTTAAATAGTACTTGACAAAATCGCCTTTTGCGCCTATACTGTAGCAAATTAAATTGAGAAACCGATGATAAAGAGGAGTAGTCCGGTATCAATGCCTCTCAGAGAGCCGCGGGTGGTGGAATCGCGGCAGGCAGCGCTCGGATGAATGGACTTTTGAGGGCACAGCGAACAGCCTTTGGGCTCAGTAGCGCGACGGGGACTCCACCCGTTATCCGGGGAGCATGGGCTGATCGGCCCGTGAAAGTGAGTGGGCGTATGCGCTGGTATACGTCAATCCGGGTGGCACCGCAGAGGCTGAAGCTACAGTCCTTTGTCCCAGAGAAACAATCTTGGGGACGAAGGGCTTTTTTGTACCCTTTTCCCCTGCAGCACAGAAAAGGAGTGTATCAACATGAGCAAGATCCCCCACCGCCTGTATCTGACCGAGGACCAGATGCCCCAGAAGTGGTTCAACCTGCGCTCCGCCATGGCCGAGCAGCCCGATCCTCTGCTCCACCCCGGTACCCTCCGGCCCTTGGGTGTGGACGACCTCTCCCCCATCTTCTGCGAGGAGCTTGCCCGCCAGGAGCTGGATGGCGCCACCGCCTATGTGGATATTCCGGAACCCATTCAAAACGTCTATAAGATGTACCGCCCTTCCCCGCTGATTCGGGCTTACGAGCTGGAGAAGGCCCTGGATACCCCGGCCAGGATCTACTACAAGTTTGAGGGGAACAACACCTCCGGTTCCCATAAGCTCAACTCCGCCGTGGCCCAGGCCTATTATGCCAAGATGCAGGGCCTAACCGGCGTCACCACTGAGACCGGCGCCGGCCAGTGGGGCACCGCCCTCAGTGAGGCGTGCAGTTACTTCGGCCTGACCTGCGACGTGTTTATGGTCAAGTGCTCCTACGAGCAGAAGCCCTTCCGAAAGGCGGTGATGAATGTATTCGACGCCTCTATCACCCCCTCTCCCTCCCCCACGACTGAGGTGGGCCGCCAGATCCTGCGCGACCACCCGGAGACTACAGGAAGCCTGGGCTGCGCCATCTCCGAGGCGGTGGAGTCCGCCGTCCAGAGCGGCGGCGCCAAGCGCTATGTGCTGGGCAGCGTGCTCAACCAGGTGCTCCTCCACCAGTCCATCATCGGCCTGGAGAGCAAGCTGGCCATGGAGCAGCTGGGGGAATATCCCGACGTGGTGGTGGGCTGCGCCGGCGGCGGCTCCAACCTGGGCGGGCTGATCGCCCCCTTTATGGCCGACAAGCTGCGGGGGATACGGAATCCCCGCATCGTGGCGGTGGAACCAGCCTCCTGCCCCTCCCTCACCCGGGGCAAGTACGCCTACGATTTCTGCGACACCGGCCGGGTCACTCCCCTAGCCCGGATGTATACCCTTGGCTGCGGCTTCATCCCCTCCGCCAACCACGCCGGCGGCCTGCGCTACCACGGCATGAGCCCCATCCTCTCCAAGCTCTACCACGACGGCTATATGGAGGCGGTGGCCTATGAGCAGACCCGCGTTTTTGAGGCGGCGGTGCTCTTTGCCAAGCGGGAAACCATTCTCCCCGCCCCTGAATCCGCCCACGCTATCCGGGGGGCCATCGACGAGGCTCTGCGGTGCAGGGAGAGCCGCGAGGCCAAGACCATCCTTTTCGGCCTCACCGGTACCGGGTACTTTGATATGACCGCCTATGAGAACTACCTCAACGGAAAGATGAGCGATTCCATCCCCACCGATGCCGACCTGCAGAAGGGTTTCGACAGCCTGCCAAAAATCCCCCAGAACGAGGGTATTTGAGGCTTCACAGCAAAACTTTAGGTTGCACATTGTCCCCCGGCTGGCTATAATAGGAGGGACAATAAACACAAAAGAAGGTTTTGCCATGGAATTCCGCGCAAACGAGGGAAAGAGCGTCACCATAGAGGTGGGCGGAAAGACCTACGCCCGCCACGCCATCCAGACCCATTTCGTCCAGGTGGGCGAGAGCTATATCGACCTGGTGGAGCAGTACGTCAAGCCCGTGTGGCAGCCCGGCGACCTGCTCTCCTCCAGCGAGAAGATCATCGGCCTGTGCCAGAAGCGGGTGGTCTACAAGAAGGACATGAAGGTGGGCCGCCTGGCCCGGTTCCTGTCCCGCTTCGCCTCCCACTCCTCCGCCGGCATCGGCGTGGACAGCCCCTACAAGATGCAGTTCGCCATCAACGAGCGGGGCGCCCTGTTCGTGCTCTGGGCCGCGTTCTGCGCCGGCGTGGCCAAGCTGTTTGGCAAACGGGGCGTGTTCTACGAGATGGTGGGCCAGGAGGTGTCCGGCCTGGACGGCTTCTACGACCACGAGTTCCAGGAGTACGGCGAGTTCGGCATCCGCATCCCGGAGAACCCCGGCAAGGTGTGCGACGAGATCGAGGCCGCCACCGGCGTGCAGGCCATGATTGTGGACGCCAACGATCTGAACGTGGAGATTCTGGGCAAGGCGTCCTCCGTCACCCTGGACGACGAGACCCTCAAGGGCCTGATCCGGGACAACCCGGCGGGCCAGTCCCGGGAGCTGACCCCCTTCATCCTCATCCGCGAGGTAAAGGAGGAGCGCGCGCCCGAGGAGGCACAGGCATAAATCCGTTTACAGACAGCACAAGAGGCGGAATTCCCCCCGGCCTGCGGCCGGGGGGAATTCCGCCTCTTAATTCGTCCCGGCTCAGCGCCGGGCACAGGCCGGCTCCACCTTCTCCGCCCGCGCCGGACAGCGGGTCCGGCCGCGGCTCACGGCCTTGGCCAGCTCGCACACCACCACGGGGGTAATGGCCAGGGCCAGCACCACGGCCCACTCCAGAGGGCTCATGGGAACGGTGCTGAACACCACCTGAAGGGGCGGTACGCACAGGACGGCCAACTGCATGGTAAGGCCGATGAGAAACGCCTTGTTCATGGCCGGATTGGAGAACACCCCGATGTGAAAGAGGGACGAGCGCTCGCTGCGCACGTCAAAGGCGTGGAAGAGCTGGCACAGGGTGAGGGTGGCGAAGGCCATGGTGTTGGCGGCGGCGTGGGCCTCGCCGGGGTCGGAGAGCACATACTCCCCCAGGAAATAGGCCGCCAGGGTCAGCAGCCCCACCATCACCCCCTGCCAGGCCAGCCGGAAGGCAAAGCCGTGGGCAAAGAGGGAGGCGTGGGCGTCCCGGGGCGGCTGGGACATGACCCCCTCCTCCACCGGCTCCACCCCAAGGGCCAGGGCGGGCAGGGAGTCGGTGACCAGGTTGAGCCACAGAAGCTGCACCGGCACCAGAGGCATCTGGTGGAAGTGGAACACCGTGGCGCAGAAGATGGTGAGGATTTCTCCGATGTTGCAGGAGAGCAGGTAGTGGATGGCCTTCTTGATGTTGGCGTAGATGCCCCGGCCCTGCTCCACGGCGGAGACGATGGTGGCAAAGTTGTCGTCGGTGAGGATCATATCGGCGGCTCCCTTGGCCACGTCGGTTCCAGTAACCCCCATGGCGCAGCCGATGTCCGCCACCTTGAGGGCGGGGGCGTCGTTGACGCCGTCGCCGGTCATGGCCACCACCTTTCCCCGGGCCTGCCACGCCTTGACGATACGCATCTTGTGCTCGGGGGACACCCGGGCATAGACGGAGAACTTCTCCACCTCCTGTTCCAGCACCTCCTGGGGCAGAAAGTCCAGATCCTCCCCCGTCAGGGCCAGGTCCCCGGGGCGGTAGATGTTTAGCTCCCGGGCGATGGCCACGGCGGTGAGCTTGTGGTCGCCGGTGATCATGACCGGCTTGATGCCCGCGGCGTAGCACTGCTCCACCGCTGTGCGCACCTCCGGCCTGGGCGGGTCGATCATGCCGATGAGTCCCACGAAGGTGAGTCCCTGCTCCAGAGCGGCGCTGTTCAGCTCCCGGGGCAGCATGGCCAGATCCTTGTAGGCCACCCCCAGCACCCGCAGGGCCTTCCCCGCCATGGCCTCGTTCCGGCTCTCCAGCCGCCGGGCGGCGGCGGAATCCAGCCTGCACCGGCGGGCGAGCACGTCGGGGGCCCCCTTGACGCACACCCGCCAGCCGCCGCCGGGCCTCTGGTGGACGGTGGTCATGAGCTTGCGCTCCGAGTCAAAGGGCAGCTCCCCCCGCCGGGGCCACTCCCCCTCCAGTCCATTTTTATCCAGGCCCTCCCGGGCCGCCGCGTCCACCAGTGCGGTCTCGGTGGGATCGCCGGTGGACACCGGCTCCCGCCCCTTCCAGGCCAGGGCGGCATCGGAGCACAGGGCTCCGATGGTGAGGGCCAGGGCCCGCTCGCCGCTCCGGGGCGTCCACACGTCCACCACGGTCATGCGGTTCTGGGTGAGCGTGCCTGTCTTGTCCGAGCAGATCACCCCGGCGCATCCCAGGGTCTCCACGGCGGGCAGGCGCTTGACGATGGCCCGCCGCCGGGCCATGCGGGCCACCCCCAGGGCCAGCACAATGGTGACGATGGCGGGCAGCCCCTCGGGGATGGCGGCCACCGCTAGGGAGACGGCGGTGAGAAACATGTCCAGCATGGGCCGCCCCTGGAGCAGCCCCACCCCGAACATCACCGCGCACACGCACAGGCAGACGAAGGACAGGGTCTTGGAGATCTCCGCCATCTTCTTCTGGAGGGGGGTCTGTCCCTCTCCCTCCCCCAGCAGCAGCCCGGCAATGCGGCCCACCTCGGTGTCCATGCCGGTGCCGGTGACCACGCACACCGCCCGCCCCCGGGTGATGACGGTGGACGCGAGCACCATATTGTGCCGCTCCGCCAGGGGGGTGTCCTCCGGCAGGGCGGACAGCAGCCCCTTGGACACGGGGACGGACTCGCCGGTCATGGCGCTCTCATCGGCCTGGAGGGAGGCGGCCTCCAGAATCCGGGCGTCGGCGGGCACCAGGTCCCCCGCCTCCAGATGGATGATGTCGCCGGGCACCAGCCGGTCGGTCTCCAGCCGCTGAAGCGCCCCGTCCCGCACCACCTTGGCCAGGGGGGCCGACATCTTCCGCAGGGCCTCCAGGGCCTTCTCGGCGCTGTCCTCCTGGGAGATGGAGATGCAGGCGTTCACCACCACGATGACCAGGATGATGGCCGCATCCAGCCAGTCCTCGCCGCCGCTGGCCCACAGGGACAGGGCCGCCGCGGCCAGCAGCACCAGGATCATGGGGTCCTTCATCTGCCCCAGGAAGCGCAGCAGCAGCCCCTGCCGCCTCCCCTCCTCCAGCCGGTTGGGCCCCCAGCGGGCCAGCCGCCGCTCCGCCTCCGCCCCGCTCAGCCCCCGGGACTTGTCCGTTTCCAGCTCAGACAGGGTCTGTCTGGTGCTGTATGTATGCCATACGCCCATGTCGCTCGCTCCTCGCTCACTGTAGTTTCCAATTTCTGGCTACAGTATAGCAGAGTGCCTGTCCGATTTCAGGGGAAACGTGGCGCTACCACTCCAAAATCCGCCGGGCCAGCCGGCGGAGAAAGAGCTCGTTGCTGGGCCGTTCGGCCGGAAGGCCGCCCATGAGGGCCTGATACTCCCCGCAGGCCCCGGCCTGGAGCTTGCCCACCATGGAGCGGATGTTTTTCTCCACGCAGGCGTAGCTGGTGTTTTGGGCCGCCATGGCGGCGGCATACCCCTCCTTGAGCGGAATGGCCCCCTCCGCGCCCGTGGAGAGCACGGCCGCCGTCCGCGCGGCGGCCTCCACCCCCAGCCCGGACGCGCCCATCCCCCGCAGATAGTCCGCCGCCGCCCGCTCCCGGGGCTCCAGGCAGAGCGAGTGAAACAGATCGGGCAGGGAGTCGAAGTTGAGGGGCTTTATGAGATAGTAGCTGGCCCCAAGCTGAAAGGCCAGCCGGATGACCGTGGGCTCCGAGGCCTGGGAGGCCACCACCACAGCCGGGCGCTCATTGCGGCGGCGCAGGGTGCGGAGGAAATCAAGCCCGTCCATCCCGGGCAGAATCAGATCCAGCAGCACGATATCGGGCCTGGTCTGCTCCACCAGCTCCAGCCCCTCCAGGCCGTCCTTTGCCAGCGCGCACAGACAGACCCCCTTCCGTCCGGACAGAAGGGCCTCCGTCAGCATCCGGGTCTCCGGATCATCCTCCACCACCAGGACCCGGATCTCCAGCGCCACGCCTACCCCTCCGGGCCCAGCTCCTGGGCGGCCCGGAACGCCAGATGCAGCATGTGAACGGCCATATCCCGCTGCACCGGAGAGAGCTGGCGCAGGTGGCAGAGCAGGTGCTCCAGCACGGGCTCCTCCTTCTGCGCGCCGTGGGCGAGCTCATCCAGCCCTGTGTGGAACACCTCGCCCAGCTCCACAAAAATCGCCATGGACATACACTTTTTCCCCTGTTCAATATCATTTACATATTGGGAGGAGATGCCCAGGCGCTCGGCCAGCTCCTCCTTGCTCATCCGCGCCAGCTTCCGGCTGTGGTACACCCGCTCGCCCACCGCCTTTTGTAGCGCCAGCTTTTTCTCCTTGTCCTCCATTGTGTCTCACCCTTTGTCCCAAACTTTAGATATAGATTGACACAACTTTGGATTTTTACTATAAACAATAGAATCTTTCTTTTAAACTATAGTTTTTTAATCAAAAACCCCGCCGGATCGGCGGGGGTTTTGCCTGTGCTCATTGCGCTCCGCTCCCGGTGGCACCCGGTGCGGGCTCTGTGCTCTGTGCCGGGGTCCCGGTCTCAGGCGCGGGACTGGCGGTCGCCTGAGCGGCCTCCTCGGCGGCCTTCTCCTCCTGCCACTGCTCGGCAAAGGCCACCATATTCTTGTAGAAGGAATTGGGATCCAGCTTCTCATAGGCGGGCTTGACCTCTACCTTCGCCTCCTCCACCCACTGCTCGTTCAGCTTGCTCATGGCGTAATCGGGGTAGATGGCCGCCATGCTGTCCCGGAGCTGCTGGCGCTCCTCGTCGGTAAAGTCCTGGCGCAGAATGATGTGGTAGCCGTAGGCGGTTTCCACGGGCTCGCTGATCTCACCCACGGCCAGGGCCTTGGCGGCACTCTCAAACTGAGGCACCATCTGGCCGGCATAGGCCAGGTAACCGTCGGGCGCATAGAGCTGGTTGTTCTCGTCCCGGCCGTCCTCACTGCGCTCGTTCATCACCTTGTCAAACTCCACCAAGGGGTCTGCGGCGGTCCGAATCTGGGCCAGGAGTTGGTCGGCCTCCGCCTTGACGGCGGCCTTCTGCTCGTCGGTGACGGCGCTGCCGTCCTCGTTCTCCGGGAAGGCCAGCAGGATGTGCTTGGCCTTATAGTAGCCCGCCTCCTCCACCATGGCATCCAGATCGGCGTCCTGGGCGGTCAGCTCCCCCGCCTCCTCCATCTGGGTCTGGAGGCTCCGGGCCAGATAGGGCACCTGGTTCAGCTTGCGGAAAGCCGCCTCGCTGATGCACTGCTGGTCCAGGTACTCCTGAAGGGTCATCCCGTAATAGCTGTCCACCCGCTGGGTCAGCGTCTCCAGCTCAGCGTCCGCCTCGGCCTGCTCCTCCTCAGTTACGGTCAGTCCCGCCGCCGCCGCGTGGTTGGACACCGTGGTGTAGAGCACGCTGGTGTTCCGCGCGTCCTCCTTCAGATACTCCGCCGTGGGGACGCCGTTGAGCTCCTCCTCCCAAGCGTCGTCGTCCGCCAGGTAACCGCTCTGCTTGGCCGAGGCCACGCTCTGGAGCAGCCAGAACAGGTACTCGTCGGCGGTAACCTCTGTGCCATCCACCGTAAAGAGCACCGTGTCCCTGGTCACACCGGCGGTCTGATAGGCCACGTCGGACGGGTCCACCTCCGGCGCGCCGGGCGCGCAGGCTGTCAGTCCGGCCACGAGCAGCGCCCCGGTCATGCCGGCGCACAGAAACTGTTTCACGTTCATGCGTGTTTGTCCTCCTTATTTGGGTTCCAAAAGCCTGTTCCAGTGTACACCATTTCCCCAGCGGATACAACCGGAAGTTTTGCGCGCCGCCCTACGGTTCCGCTTTGGGGGCGTTTTCGGCGTAGTCCTCCACCAGCCTGCGGCCAAATTTCAGGGCGTCCTCAGCCCCAGCCCGCCAGTAGCGGGCCAGGGGCCCCGTTTCATTTCATTTCGCTGGGCGGAAGTGAATCCCGCCCAGCTCCGCCGCACACGCGGCGCCGGCTGCCGCCGGCAGGGGGAGTCCGCCCCCCGCTCTATCCCTCTGTCTGATCCGGGGCGGTCTTCGCATAGTCCTCCACCAGCCTGCGGCCAAATTTCAGGGCGTCCTCCCCCTTTTTGAGCCGCAGGGCCAGGTAGGGCCTCTCCCCGGCGGAGAAGAGCAGGCGGGAGCGGTACTTCTCCAGGCCGCACAGGGCGGACACCCGCTGGAGATCGAACTGGTCCAGATAGAAATTCAGGTTGGCGCCCTTCTGGTCGATCTGGGAAATCCCGTTCCGGGCGGCGTCGGCGCGGAGGAGCGCCACGGAGATGAGGTTGTTGACCGTGCGGGGTGGGTCGCCGTAGCGGTCGATGAGCTCATCCATCACGTCGTCGGCGTCCGCCTCGGAGCGGATGGCGGCGATGCGGCGGTAGAGGTCCATCCGCTGCTCCGGCGAGGGCACATAGCGGTCTGGGATGGAGGCGGCCACACTGAGATCGGCGGCGCACTCGGTGGGGCGCTCCGGCTTCTCGCCCCGCTCCTCCAGTACCGCCTCCTCCAGCAGCTTGAGGTACATGTCGTAGCCCACGCTGAGCAGGAATCCGCTCTGCTCCGGCCCCAGCACATTGCCCGCCCCCCGGATCTCCAGGTCGCGCATGGCGATTTTGAAGCCGGAGCCGAACTCGGCAAACTCCCGGATGGCCCCCAGGCGCTTGGAGGCCACCTCGGTGAGCACTTTGCCCCGGCGGTAGGTCAGGTAGGCGTAAGCCCTGCGCGTGGAGCGGCCTACCCGGCCGCGGATCTGGTGGAGCTGGGCCAGGCCCATGTGGTCGGCGTCCTCGATGATCAGGGTGTTGGCGTTGGCGATGTCAATGCCCGTCTCGATGATGGTGGTGCACACCAGCACGTCCACCTCGCCGTCGCTCATGCGGGTCATCACGTCGTTGAGCTCCTCCTGGCTCATCTTGCCGTGGGCCACCGCCACAGCCACGTCCTCCCCCAGCATCTCCTTGATGCGGGCGGCGGTGCGGGTGATGGTCTCCACCCGGTTGTGGAGGTAGTACACCTGGCCGCCCCGCTCCAGCTCCCGGCGCATGGCGTCGGAGAGCACCCCCCAGTCGTGCTCCAGCACATAGGTCTGCACCGGCTGGCGGTCCATGGGCGGCTCCTCCAGGGTGGACATGTCCCGGATGCCGGAGAGGGCCATATTCAGCGTCCGGGGGATGGGGGTGGCGGAGAGGGTGAGCACGTCCACCTGCTTGGACAGCTCCTTGAGCTTCTCCTTGTGCTGGACGCCGAAGCGCTGCTCCTCGTCGATGACCAGCAGGCCCAGATCCTTAAATTTCACGTCCTTCTGGAAGAGGCGGTGGGTGCCGATGAGCAGATCAATGCCCCCCTGCTCCAGCCGCCGCAGGGTGTCCTTCATCTGGGTCTGGGTGCGGAAGCGGCTGACCACGTCGATCTCCACCGGGTACTTGGCAAAGCGCTGCTTGGCCGTCAGGTAGTGCTGCCGGGCCAGCACGGTGGTGGGCACCAGGATGGCGGCCTGTTTGCCGTCCAGCACACACTTCATGATGGCCCGGAAGGCCACCTCCGTCTTGCCGTAGCCCACGTCGCCGCACAGCAGCCGGTCCATGGGCCGGGCCTGTTCCATATCCTGCTTGATCTCGGCGATGCAGCGGAGCTGATCGTCGGTTTCGGCGTACTCGAACTCGTCCTCAAACTCCTTCATCCAGGGGGAATCGGGGGAGAAGGCGAAGCCGGGTTGGCGCTGCCGCTCGGCATAGAGCTGAATGAGCCCCTTGGCCAGATCCTTGACGGCCTTCTTGGCCCGGGTCTTGGCCTTCTCCCAGTCGGTGCCCCCCAGCCTGGAGAGCTTGCGGGTCTCCTGGGCGTCCTCCCCGGAGCCGATGTACTTGCTCACCAGGTCGAGCTGGGTGGCGGGGACGTAGAGCACGTCGGCCCCGGCGTAGGCGATCTTGACGTAGTCCTTCTGCACCCCGTCCACCGTCATCTTGGTCATCTCCAGGAAGCGGCCCACGCCGTGGTGCTCGTGTACCACCAGGTCGCCGGGAGACAGGTCGGCGTAGGAGCCCAGCTTCTGCCGGTTGGTCACCGGCTTGCTCCTGCGCTTTTTGCCCAGCAGGGACTGCCCCTCGGTGAGCACGGCGAAGCGCCCCACCGGGTACTCCATGCCGGCAGTGAGCCCCCCCACGGCAATCACCGCCTTGCCGTAGCCGGGCAGCTCGTGGAGCTGGAAATCCACGGCGGTGGTCATCTTCTGCTCCCGCAGGAGGGCCTGGAGGTTGAGGGCACGCTGCTCACTGCTCACCAGCACCACGGTGCGGAATCCGTCGGAGACATAGTGGGCCAGGTCGGAGACGGCGGTCTCCAGGCTGGCGCCGTAAGAGGGGAGCTGCTTGGTCAGCAGGTTGAGCAGGGTGCGGGGCCGCTGGGGGTACCGGGAGGAGGTGAAGGCGTCCAGGTAGCAGACCGGCCAGTCGGCCAACACCTCGGTCAGCTCCTCAAAGGTGCGGGCGAAGTCAGCCAGCTCCCCGGCCAGCTCTCCCCGCTCCATCAGGGCCTTGGCGTCCTCTCCCAACTGCCACAGGTAGCTCTTTCCCCGCTCGGCCACCCGGGGGCTCTCGCTGAGCACCACCACCGCGTCCTCGGGAAAGTAATCCGCCGCCGTGGCCATGACGGGGTAGATCAGAGCGATGTAGCGGTCCATGGCCGGGAAGGCCGTGCTGGCCGACAGCCGCTCCCGGTCCTCCTCCAGCGTCTGCACCAGTGTCTCGCTCCCCTTGCGGCGCTTTGCCTGGGAAATGAGACGGTCCAGCCCATCCAGCAGCCCGCCGTACCCGCCAGGGGTAAACTGGGGCAGCACCTCCGCCGCCGGCAGGATCTCCGCCGCGCCGAGGTTCTCGATGCGCCGCTGGGTGTCGGGATCGAAGAGGCCCATGGCGTCGATCTCGTCCCCGAAGAACTCCACCCGGACGGGCTTGGGGTGGGCCGGGGAGAAAAAGTCCAGGATGCCCCCCCGCAGGGCGAACTGGCCCACGCCCTCCACCTGCTCGCAGCGGGTGTAGCCCGCGGCGGCCAGGGTGCCGGCCAGCTCCCCCAGGTCGTACCGCTCTCCCATCCGCACCACCTGGGCCGCCTGGGTCAGCAGGGTTTTGGGAATGGTGCGCTGGAGAATAGACTCCACCGTACAGACCAGCAGGGGGCACTCCCCCGCCGCCAGCGCCCGCAGGGTGGACAGCCGCCGGTGCTCGTACTGCCGGGACACCACCGCGGCGTTGTGGAAGGTGAACTCCCGGGCAGAGAGTGTGCGCACCTCCTCCCCCGACAGGGCGGCCAGATCCCTGGCCATGCGCTCGGCCTCCCCCTCGTCGGCGCACACCACCACCACGGGGCGGCCCAGCTCCTGGCGGATGCCCGCGGCAAAATGGGCGCGGTGCACCGCCGACAGCCCGGAAAAGGCCGCCGGACAGGCCCCGTTGTCGATGGCCGCCAGTAGAGAGCGGTATTCAGGTATGTCGTTGAGGGCGGAGAGCAGTGGCTTCATAGGACACCTCGGCACAGAAAAGATCGGAAGTTGTGGGCGCGGGCCGTTCGGAGGCCCGGCGTGGGATGGGCGGCGGGGAGTCTCAGAGGCAAATCTTCACCCGCCGCTCCCGGTAGACCGCCCCGTCAAAGGTATACTGGATCTCCCGGACGGCGCGGAAGCCCAGCTTTTGATACATCTCATAGGCCGCCGTATTCTCCAGCTCCACATGGAGGTAGAGCTCCCGCACCCCCATGTGTTCCCTCATAAAGTCCAGAAAGCGGAGCACGGCCTCTTTGCCCAGGCCCCGCCCCTGGTACTGCGCGCCGATCATGAACCGGCTCATGCACCACCCGGGAAGCTCTGGGTCATAATCAAACAGGACAAATCCGACCATGACGCCGTCGGAATAGACGGCCCGGGTATACAGGCCCTCTTCAAACCGGGCCTCGGCCAGGGAGCGGGCGTTATCCGCCACAAAGCCGCGCTGCTCGTCCTTCACCTTTAGGCAGATGCATTCCATATAGTTGCTTTTATCAATTTCTCGAAAGGTGATCATGGCGCACTCCTCAGCCGTTAAAGCGGTTCATGGCCTTGTCCGGCCCCTCCTGAATGAGGCACTCCACCGCGTCGGCGGCCTTACGGATGGCCTCTGTAATGGTCTTGAGATCCTCCCCGGCGAATTTGGAGAGCACCCAGTCGGCCATGTCGTAGTCGGGGTGGGGCTTCTGGCCCACCCCGACCTTGATCCGGGGGAACTGGTCGGTACCCAGGTGCTGGATGATGCTCTTGAGGCCGTTATGACCCCCGGCGGAGCCGCCCTTGCGGATGCGCAGCTTGCCCACGGGGAGGGACACGTCGTCAGTGATGACCAGCACCCGCTCCGGTGGGAGTTTATAGAAGCGGGCGGCCTCCCCCACCGCCTCGCCGGACAGGTTCATATAGGTCACCGGCTTCATGAGCAGCACCTTGACGCTCCCCACCTCCAAGGTGTTGGTAAGGGCGCGGTGCTTCAGCTTCTGCACGGGCACCCGGGCCCGCTCGGCCAACTCGTCCACGGTGAGAAAGCCGACATTGTGGCGGGTATTCTCATATTTTTCGCCGGGGTTGCCCAGGCCCACCACCAGCCATTCAGCCCCGGCGCCCCGATTTTTGTCAAAAAACAACGTTTTTCCTCCATGCGGCAATGGGGGCGGAGCAACGCTCCGCCCCCCGCCATATTTGTACTATCCTGTCCGTCTTATACAAAGAGTTTCGAGACAGACACTTCCTCGTAGATGCGCTCGATGGCCTCGGCAAACATGTGGGCCACGGAGAGATACTTGATCTTGTCGCAGGCGACGCCAGCCTTGGGGGGCACGGTATCCAGGAAGTAGACCTCCTTGAGGACACTCTTCTCAATGCGCTCCACGGCTGGGCCGGAGAGCACGCCGTGGCTGGCGCAGGCGATGACATCCACCGCGCCGCCCAGCTCCACCAGGGCCTGGGCCGCGCCGCAGAGGGAGCCGGCGGTGTCCACCATGTCGTCGAAGAGGATGACCTTCTTGCCCCGGACGTCGCCGATGATGTTCATGACCTCGGAGGAGTTGGCCTTCTGGCGGCGCTTGTCCACAATGGCCAGGCCCATGCCCAGCTTCTGGGCGAAGGCGCGGGCGCGGGCCACGCTGCCCACGTCGGGGGAGACGACGATCACCTCGTCCTCCCTGCCGTTAAAGCGGTCGTGGAGATAGTTGGTGAAAATGGGGTTGCCCAGCAGATTGTCCACGGGGATGTCAAAGAAGCCCTGAATCTGGTTGGCGTGGAGATCCATGGTGAGGACCCGGTCGGCGCCGGCGCGGGTGATCAGGTTGGCCACCAGCTTGGCGGAGATGGGGTCGCGGGGCTTGGTCTTGCGGTCCTGGCGGGCGTAGCCGAAGTAGGGCATCACGGCGGTGATGCGGCCGGCGGAGGCCCGCTTGAGGGCATCGATCATGATGAGCAGCTCCATGAGGTTGTCGTTGACCGGGGAGCTGGTGGACTGGACCACGAACACGTCGGAGCCGCGGACGGTCTCATAGATGGAGACAAAGTTCTCCCCATCAGAGAAGGCGCCCACCTCGGCGTTGCCCAGCTCCGTGCCCACCTCCTTGCAGATGGCCTCGGCCAGGGGGCGGTTGGAAGTGCCGGAAAAGATCTTGATGTCCTTACCGTGTGCGATCATTCTTGTAACATCCTCTCACATTTTTTCTCTATCCTGTATCCCGCGGCGGCGGGAAAGAGCTACTTTCTGCGGTTGCGCCGCTTGGCGGCCCACTGCTTCTTGACGGTCTGGCGGGTGCGGGCGATGGCCAGGGAATCGGCGGGCACCTCGTCGGTGATGGTGCTGCCCGCAGCGGTGTACGCCCCCTCCCCCACCCGCACAGGGGCCACCAGGTTGGTATTGCAGCCGATGAACGCATGGTCGCCGATGACCGTGCGGAACTTGCTGGTGCCGTCATAGTTCACCGTGACAGTGCCGCATCCGAAGTTGACATGGCCGCCCACGTCGGAGTCGCCCACGTACGTCAGGTGGGAGATCTTGGTACCCTCGCCGATAGTGGAGTTTTTCAGCTCCACAAAGTCGCCCACCTTGACGCCGGGCCCCACGTGGCAGTTGGGGCGGATGTACGCGAAGGGGCCGATCTTCACCCCGTCGCCGATGGTGCTCTCATTGAGCTGGGAGGCGTTAATGGTGACGCCGTCCCCCACGGTGCAGTCCCGCACCATGGCGTTGGGACCCACCTCGCAGTCCCGGCCGATGATGGTCTCCCCCCGCAGGATCGTGCCGGGCAGCAGGACAGTGCCCTCCCCCACCTTCACCCGGGGACCCACATAGCAATGGCTGGGGTCCATAATGCGGACTCCGGCCTCCAGCAGGCGGCGCACACCGTGCTGCCGGGCCACCATCTCAGCCTCCATGCGGCCGTTCCAGCCGGAGCGGATGGGATAGGCGCCCTGGAACCAGACGCCGCGGCTGTTGAAGCGGTCGCCCTTCTCCTTCAGGGCCTCCTCCAGGCCAACGCCCTCAGCCAGAGTCTGGGACAGCAGGCCGCCGTCAATGCGGTACACGCCGGTGTCCTTGCTGTCGAGTACGCCGCCGTTCTCCAGGCCGGCCAGCGTCCGGGCATCCCCCCAGTCCAGCAGCACCGGCTTGGTGATCACGATCACCTTGCCCTCCAGGGCGTTGAGAAAAGCCGACAGCTGCTCCACCGCGTCGCCGCTGCCGCCGGTGACAAACTCGGTGCCGGCGGGGAAGCAGGCCGCCGCCCGGGCCTGGTCGTCGGTGTGGCAGACCACGAAAAACCGCTCCACTCCGGCAGCCCTGAGCGACTCCGCCAGCCACAGGGCCGCGGGATCGAAGAGGAGCTCCTCCAGCATCAGGGACGGGCCGTTGCCCTCCCGTGGCAGGAATACGACCGCTCCAGTCGCGTTCATGTTGAAATCACCTCAAAAACATGGATTTCTTGCAATCAGATTATAGCAAAGCAGGACTGAAAATGCATCGGAAATTTCAAAAAAAGCGGGTAATTTTTCGCTCTTGGGAGGCTTGCACAATTTCCCGCCCCTTTTTCCGTTCCTTTCTTTGCAAAACGGCCCCTCGCCGTCCCCATTTAAAAAACAAAAGCAAGCCTGTCAGAGACAGGCTTGCTCACGCGCCGCTCAAAACCGCCCGGCGCAGGCCCAGGTTCCGCCAGATCTGCATGATTTCAGCCGTGGCGCACAGCTTGTCGGCCAGGCAGACCGCGGCCGCCTCGCGGCTGCGGGGCGCCCGGCGGGACAGGGGCCACATGTGGGCCAAAATGCAGTTTTTCTCCCGGGCGGTCAGGCCGCCGCACAGCGCGGCCGCATTCTCCGCGGCGGCCACCGGATGGGCAAAGCACTGCCGGTAGGAGGGCAGGGTGCGGGGGTCGTAGAGATACAGGTCGTGGAGCAGCCCCGCCCGCGCAGCGGTGCGCGCGTCGGCCCCCCACCGGTCCGCCAGATACCAGGCCACATAGGACACAAAGACACTGTGCTCATAGCAGGACACGCCGGGGTGGTGCCGGATGGACTTCATATGCTGCACCTGAGACGAAAACAGCAGCTCCTCCACACAGGCACGGTACTCCATCCAGGCCCTCTGGTTCATGGGTGTCACCCGCTTTCTCTTGATAAGGTGGTTCTATTATACGCCTATCCCGCCCTGTTGTCACTGGAAATTTGGCGGATTCTGCCCCGGGACTGCGGGCTGTTTTAAAAAAACGTCAGAAATAATTAAAAACTTTCCCTCCGGCGGCGTGTATACTAAGTGTATTATTTCATGTAATACAGTTTCCGGAAGGGAGACGACGGTATGATCCAACTCAATTACCGGGATGCGCGGCCCATCTACGAGCAGGTCAGGGACGGCCTGCGCCATCTGGTGGTGACCGGGGCGCTCCAGGCGGGAGACAAACTGCCCTCCGTGCGGGCGCTGGCCTCCTCGCTGGCCATCAACCCCAACACCATCCAGCGGGCCTATGAGTCCCTGGAGCAGGAGGGCTATCTCTACACGGTGGCGGGCAAGGGCTCCTTCGCCGCCCCCCAGGCCGACGTGAATGCAGCCAGAAGGGACCGCCTGCTCCGGGAATTTGACGCCTCGGCGGCGGAGCTTCTGTTCCTGGGCATGACCGCGGGGGAGCTGGCCGGGCGGCTGGAGGCGGCGGCCCGGCAGACTGTGAGAGAGGAGCGCAGCTATGATTGAAGCAAAAAATGTGGTCAAGAGCTTTGACGGGTTCCGGGCCCTGGACGGACTGACCATGACGGTGCCCCACGGGTCCATCTACGGGCTTGTGGGCCCCAACGGCGCAGGCAAGTCCACCCTGCTGCGCCACGTCACCGGCGTCTACCGGCAGGACAGCGGCTCAGTGCTCATCGAGGGCAACCCGGTGTACGAAAACCCGGCGGCCAAGTCCCGCATCGCCTCCATCCCCGACGAGCTTTACTATTTCCTCTCCGCCTCCACCCGGGACATGATGCGCTTTTACCGGGGCTTCTATCCCCGGTTCGACGTCAAGCGCTACGAGGCGCTGAAGGACGTGTTTACCACCATTCCGGAAAAGCAGCCCATCCGGCGGCTCTCCAAGGGCATGCAGAAGCAGTCCGCCTTCTGGCTGGCCCTGTGCTGCCGGCCGGACATCCTGGTGCTGGACGAGCCGGTGGACGGCCTGGACCCGGTGATGCGGCGGCAGGTGTGGTCCCTGCTGATGGGAGACGTGGCCGACCACGGCACCACAGTGCTGGTATCCTCCCACAACCTGCGGGAGCTGGAGGACGTGTGCGACCATGTGGGCATTCTCTCCAGGGGGAAGGTGCTCATTGAGCGGAGCCTGAGCGCCCTGCAGGAGAACGTGGTCAAGATGCAGGTGGTGTTTCAGGAGAAGGAGCTGCCCCAGCTTCCCGGGGACCTCCAGGTGCTCCACGTCTCCCAGGTGGGGCGCATCCACACCCTCATCATCCGGGGCAACGCCACCGAGATCACCAACCGTCTGGCCGCCTTCGCCCCCATTCTGATGGAGGCGCTGCCCCTGACCCTGGAGGAGATCTTTATCTATGAGCTGGGAGGTGAGGACTATGCGGTCCGCGACATCGTACTTTAATTTTACCCTGCTGCGCAAGAATTTCGCCCGCTTCTGGCCCATCTGGTCGCTGTACGGCCTGTTCTGGCTGGCGGTGCTGCCCCTCAATATTCTGTCCAACCGGATACATTGGGACGGGGGAATGGCCCGCAGCCTGCCCCTGAACTACCTGGACGGCGGCCCGAGCGCCGCCGTTACGCTGACCGCTCTGTTCGGCCTGCTGTGCGCCATGGCGGTGTTCTCCTACCTCTATGCCAGCCGCTCGGTGGGCATGCTTCACGCCCTGCCCCTGCGGCGGGAGGGCCTGTTCCTCACCAACTACCTGTCGGGGCTTCTGTTCCTGCTGCTGCCCAATCTGGCGGTGTTCCTGCTGGCCCTGGCGGCGGAGGTCTTTGCCGGCACAGTGGTGTTCAGCAGCCTGTTCACCTGGCTGGTGGTGGTGAGCCTGTTCGGGCTCTTCTTCTACTCCTTTGCCGTGTTCTGCGCCATGTTCACCGGCCACGTGCTGGCCCTGCCCGCCTTCTATGTGGTTCTCAATGGCCTGGCCGCCGGGCTGTGCTGGGTCTTCAGCCGTATGGCCGAGGAATTTCTCTTCGGCTTCACCAGCGCTGCCTGGCTGGAGAAGCTGGGCGTCTGGCTCACCCCGGTGCTGCTGCTCTCCGAGGCCTGTCACGTCCAGTATGATACCATAACGGACGCCGCCGGAAACAGCATGCTGGGCGATCCCTACTTTGCCGGTCTGGGCTATGCCTCCCTGTACGCCCTCATCGGGCTGGTGCTGGCAGGGCTGGCCCTGGCGGCCTACCGCCGCCGGCATTTGGAGAGCGCCGGCGACGTGGTCAGCGTCCGCTGGGTGCGCCCGGTGTTCAAATACGGTGTGGCCTTCTGCACCGCTGTGACACTGAGCACTGTCTTTTACTACGTTTTGGACCCTCTGCTGCCCCGCGGGCCGTGGACGCTCCTGGTTCTCATGGTGGTGTGGGGCGCGGCGGGCTGCTTTGTGGCCGAGATGCTGCTGTGCAAGAGCTTCTGGGTATTCCGGGGCGCGTGGAAGGGCTGCGTGGTCTTTCTATGCTGCCTGACGGCCGCCATGTGCGCGATGGAGTTCGATATAACCGGCTTTGAGGGCCGGGTGCCCGACGTCGCTGAGGTACAGAGCGCCCACCTGTCCGGCGTGGAGTCCGCCCCCTATGACGACCTGGGCTACGCCACCCTCACCCTGGACACCCCAGAGGAGCTGGAAGCCCTTACCGGCCTGCACCAGTCCATTGTAGCGCACAAGGAGGAGCTGGAGGAGGCGGGCTGGGAGAGCACCTGGTCGGAGGACGGCAGCGGCCTGAGCATCCAGTCCGACGGCTGGACCTATGTGGACATTTCCTATACCCTCATGGACGGCTCCTATCTGACCCGGAAATACCGGGTTCCCCTCAGCCAGTCCGAGCTGGACACGCCGGGCACCCCCGCCGCCCGGCTGGACGCCCTGCTCAACGCCCCCGGCCTAGCTGGTGAATCTTACTTCCACGCGCAGCGGGAGGGAGACCGGCTGGTGGACGCCTGGCTCACCAACCCCGATACGGACAGCGCGATTGTCCCCGCCTCCGCCCTGACCGGACTGGAGGAGGCCGTCCGCGCCGATCTGGCCGAGGGTACCCTGGGCCGCCGCTATCTGCTGGAGAACCGGGACCGGCTGGAAAACTGCTACTACAACGATCTATACCTGGAGTTCCGGCCCGCCGGACGCACCGGCGGCGAGGAGGAGGACGGCTACACGGTCTGCATCACCCTCCAGTCCGGGGCCCGGCACACCCTGGCCGTACTCCAGGCCTGCGGTCTGGACGGCACGCTGGTCACCCAGGCCCAGATTCAGAAGGAGGACGCCGTCTACGCCCAATCCACAACGGGGCGCGGCTGAGACAGGCCGGGCGGTTCGGCAAAACCCGAACCGCCCGGTTTTGTTTTTTTAAAAAACCTGCCCTTACCAATTTACCAGTGGTTGATTTTTTAAAAACGGAGGGGTATAATCAAACCCGAAGGGTATTTTTCGGTATGGGGAGAAAATGAAATTACGATCTGGAGGTTTACTGCAATGAAAGAAGTGTATGTGGTCAACTGCTGCCGGACGGCAGTGGGCTCCTTCGGGGGCAGCCTGAAGGACACCCCCGCAACGGAGCTGGGTGCCGTGGTGGTGAAGGAGGCGCTGAACCGCGCCGGAGTGAAGCCGGAGCAGGTGGACGAGCTGATGTTCGGCTGTGTGCTCACCGCCGCCCTGGGCCAGAACCCGGCCCGCCAGGTGGGTGTGAAGGCGGGCCTGCCCTACTCCGTGCCCGCCTACACCGTGGGCATGGTTTGCGGCTCCGGCATGAAGAGCGTCATCGAGGGCGCCCGCGCCATCCTGTGCGGCGATGCCGACATCATCGTGGCCGGCGGCACCGAGAACATGTCCGCCGCCCCTTACGCCCTCCCCGCCGAGCGCTGGGGCGCCCGTATGGGCGACAAGAAGGTCGTGGACACCATGATCAAGGACGGCCTGTGGGACGCCTACAACAACTACCACATGGGCACCACTGCGGAGAACATCTGCGACGTGTGGGGCATCACCCGCGAGGAGCTGGATGCCTTCGGCGCCGCCTCCCAGCAGAAGACCGAGGCGGCCCAGAAGGCCGGACGGTTTGACGACGAGATCGTGCCCGTCATGGTCAAGAAGAAGAAGGAAATGGTGGAGTTCAAGGTGGACGAGTTCCCCCGCGCCGGCACCACTGTGGAGAGCCTGGGCAAGCTGAAGGGCGCCTTCCCCGTGGGTCCGGAGGGCGTGGAGGACGAGATTGTCCACACCTTTGAGCCCACCCAGGTTCACGCGGATGACGCCCACAAGCATGTGCAGCGGGTGACTGCGGGCCAGGCCAGCGGCATCAACGACGGCGCGGCCGCCATTGTTCTGGCCTCCAAGGAGGCCGTGGAGAAGTACGGCCTCAAGCCCATGGCCAAGCTGGTGAGCTGGGGCCACGGCGGCGTGGATCCCAAGATCATGGGTGTCGGCCCCGTGCCCGCCAGCCGTCAGGCCATGAGCAAGGCGGGCCTTAAGATCGAGGACATTGATCTGGTGGAGGCCAACGAGGCCTTTGCCGCCCAGTCCATCGCCGTGGCCCGCGAGCTGGGCTTCGACATGGAGAAGGTCAACGTCAACGGCGGCGCCATCGCCATCGGCCACCCTGTCGGCTGCTCCGGCGCCCGCATCATCGTCACCCTGCTCCATGAGATGGCCAAACGGCCCGAGGCCAAGAAGGGCCTGGCCACCCTGTGCATCGGCGGCGGCATGGGTGTTGCCACCATCTTCGAAAAGTGCTAAACTAAGCGGGAGGAAGGGTGGCGGACCGTCCTTCCTCCCAACTATAACGCGAACACCCCACTCTAATTTGAACTAGGAGGGTAACACTGTGCGCAATAAGATTATTTCTGTTGCGGAGGCTGTGGACATGATCCCCGACGGGGCGACCATCATGTACGGCGGCTTCCTGGGCTGCGGCAGCGCCCATCACATCATCGAAGCTCTGGCTCAGAAGGGCACCAAGGACCTGACCATCATCGGCAACGACTGCGGCATGGCCACCGGCCCCAACGGCGAGGAATTCTACGGCGTGGCCAAGCTGGTGCACAACCATCAGGTCAAGCACGTCATTGCCACCCACGTGGGCATGACCCCCGACGTGGGCACTCAGGGCATGGTGGACAAGACCCTGACCGTGGACCTGATTCCCCAGGGCACTCTGGCGGAGATGATCCGCGCCGGCGGCGCCGGCCTGGGCGGCGTGCTCACCCCCACCGGTGTGGGCACCATCGTGGAGGACTCCCCCTTCTGCCTGGGCAAGCAGACCATTGACGGCAGAGACTATCTGCTCATGAAGCCCATCCGTGCCGATTTTGCCCTCATCAACGGCCACCTTGTGGACAAGTTTGGCAATATCTGGTACAAGGGCACGACCCGCAACTTCAACATCGTCATGGCCACCGCCGCCGACGTGGTGATCGCCGAGGCGGACAATGTGGTGGAGATCGGCGACATCCAGCCTGAGAACGTCGTGACCTCCGGCGCCTTTGTCAACTACATCGTGGATGGAGGGAATGCGTAATGGAAAAGTCTGAGATCAAGGGCTTTATTGCCAAGCGCGTCGCCCAGGAGCTGAAGGACGGCGACGTGGTCAACCTGGGCATCGGCCTGCCCACCCTGGTACCCGCCTACCTGCCTGAGGGGGTGCATGTGATTCTCCAGTCCGAGAACGGCATCATCGGCACCGGAGCCAAGCCCACGCCCGAGGAGGCCGACCCCCGCTATAAGACCGACGCCGGCGGACAGCCCGCCCAGGCCGCTCCTTTCGGCTGCTACATCGACTCCGCCACCTCCTTCGGCTTTATCCGCGGCGGCCATGTAAACGCCACCATTCTGGGCGGCCTGGAGGTAGACGAGGAGGGCTCCCTGTCCAACTGGATTATCCCCGGCAAGAAGATGCCCGGTATGGGCGGCGCCATGGATCTGCTGGTGGGCGCCAAGGAAGTCATTGTCGCCATGGAGCACACCGCCAAGGGCAACCCCAAGATCCTGAAGAAGTGCAGGCTGCCCTACACCGCCGTCCACTGCATCACCAAGATCATCACCGAGATGTGCGTCATCAACGTGACCGACAAGGGCCTGGAGCTGGTGGAGATCAACCCCGAGTTCACTGTGGAGCAGGTACAGGCCGCCACCGAGGCCACCCTGATCGTCTCCCCCGACCTGAAGCCCATGTGCTGATTGTCAAAAAGACCTGCGGCAAATGCCGCAGGTCTTTTTTTCGTCCGGGCGGGGCGATGCGGGTACCGCCCCCTACCGCCTGTGATCCAGCCCCAGCAGATAATCCACACTTACCCCATAATACCGGGCCAGAGCAATCAGCGTCTGGCTGGGAATATCCAAACGCCCGGTCTCATACCGGGAATAGGTGGCCTGACTGACCCTCAATATCTTTGCCATTTCCGCCTGGGACAGATCATGATCCTCCCGCAGTTCCGCCAATCGCGGGTACATAAGCATCACCGGTAATCAGCATATATCATGCAAAAACTGCATATTGCATTTTATGCACTTTTTGCATAAAATAGTCTTAGGTGATAAGGATGTATAAATATGAAATTGTAGACGGACAGGTATGCGGGACTTGCGTCCACTACCGGCAGCACTATATTTACCGGGATGGCAGCTATTTCCCCCTTTGGTACGGGCACTGTCATTGTCCACGGCGCAAGAACCGAACCCCGGACCAGGTATGCACGTATTGGGAGCCAATTCCGCACGGCCCGTAGGGGCCGATGCCCTCATCGGCCCACAAAACGGGAGACGCCCGACAGGCGTCTCCCGTTTGTCTTTATTCCCCTTTTCCCACGAACCTGTGGGCCTCGTCCACCGCCCGCTCCACGGCGTTCAGAATATTCTGGTAGCCGGTGCAGCGGCACAGGTGGCCGGAGATGAGCTTGCGCAGCTCCTCCCGGGTGTACTGCTTGCCGGAGCCCACGATCTCCACGGCGGACATGATGATGCCGGGGGTGCAGAAGCCGCACTGGACGGCGGCCTCCTCCACAAAGGCCCGCTGGATGGGGGACAGGCCCCCGTCCGGCTCCTGGAGGCCCTCCACGGTGAGGATGCTCTTACCCTGGGCCCACACGCCCAGGTAGATGCAGGAGTCGATGGCCGTGCCGTCCACCAGGACGGTGCAGGCCCCGCACTCCCCCACCTCACAGCCCTTCTTCACGCTGGTGAGGCCCAGCCGCTCCCGCAGCACGTCGGCCAGGGACTCCCGGGGGTCGATACCCACCTCCACGGGCTTGTTGTTCACGGTACAGCGCAGCACTTCGATCATACGTCGGCCCCTCCCTTCCGGGCCGCCTCCCGCAGGGAGCGGGCGGACAGCTCCTTGACCAGCTGGATGCGGAACTCCTTGGACGCCCGCCAGCTCGTGCGGGGGTTCACGTCGGCCAGGGCGGCCTCGCCGATGGCGGCGACGGCCACCCCGATGGGCAGGCCCCGCACCGCCGCCTCGGCGGCCGGAGAGCGCATGGGCACCGGCCCGGCCACGCCAAAGGCCAGGGCCGCGTCGTCCACCATTTTTTTGTCGCTGGTGAGCTTCACCAGGCAGCTCACCCCCAGGGTGGCGATGTCCATGGCGTTGCGCTGGGCATATTTGATGTAGTGGCCGGTATAGCCGACATAGTTGTCGTATGGGATGACGATTTTCACCAGCAGCTCATAGGGGGCCAGGGCCACCTTGCCCACCCCCTGGTACCACTGGGAGATGGGCACCTCCCGCTCGCCCTTGGGGCCGCGCACCCGCAGCACCGCGTCCAGGGCCACCAGGGTGGAGGCCGTGTCGGCGGAGGTAATGCCGTTGCACACGTTGCCGCCGATGGTGCCCGCGGCCCGGAGCTGGGGCCCGCCGGCCATGTCGGCCGCCTCCCCCAACACGGGGATTGTGCGGCGGATCACGTCGGAAAAGGTGACGCCGCGGAAGGTGGTCAGGGGGCCGATCTCCACGTCGCCGTTGTCGGCCAGCGTCACGCCGGAGAGCTCCTCCCCCAGCTCGTGGATGGACACCAGGGGGCAGCCCGCCAGCTTCCCCTCCCGGATCTTGATGAGCACGTCGGTGCCGCCGGCGATCACCACGGCGGCGGGATCGGCCTGGAGGGCGCGGATGGCGTCGTCCACCGACCTGGCCGAATAAATGGATGCAATGTCATACATGTCAGATCAGCCCTCCTCTCGTAAATTCCTCCACCAGCTTCTGGGGCGACAGGGGCAGGGTGTTCACCGCCACGCCGGTGGCCTGGAGCACCGCGTTGCGGATGGCCGGGGCCACGGGGATGGTGGGCGGCTCGCCCAGAGCCTTGTTGCCGAAGGGACCGGAGGGGTCGTCGGTCTCCACGAACAGGGCGGTGAGGTCGGGGTGATCCATGGACGTGGGCATCTTGTAGTCCAGCAGGTTGCCGTTGAGCAGACGGCCGGTCTTGGGGTCGAACTTCATCTCCTCGGTGAGAGCGTAGCCGATGCCCATGCTCATGCCGCCGTGAACCTGGGCCTCCGCCAGGGCGGGGTTGATGAGCTTCCCCGAGTCGTGGACGTTGACGATACGCAGCACCCTCACCTTGCCCACGGGTATGTCCACCTCCACCTCGGCGAAGCAGCAGCCGAAGGCGAAGGTGTTCTCCTTGCAGTGGTTGGTGTCCTCGGCGGTAATATGGACGCTGTGCTCCAGGGAGTAGAAGGCGGTCATGGCCAGGTCGGCCAGGGAGATGAGGGCCTCCCCCGCCCCGTCCACAATCTGCCGCTCCCGGATGTCCAGGCCCGATGCGTCGGGGAACAGCTCGGCGGCGTAGGCGAGGAGCTTCTCCCGGAACTCCTCCCCCACCTTTTTGATGGCCTTGCCGGTGACGTAGGTCTGCCGGGAGGCGTAGGCCCCAGTATCAAAGGGGGCGGTGTCGGTGTCCTGGAAGGAGACAATATGTACGTCCCCGGTGGGAATGCCGATGGCCTGGGCGGCCATCTGGGAGAACACGGTGTCGCCCCCCTGGCCGATCTCGGTGGCCCCCAGGTGGAGCTGCACCGTGCCGTCCTGGTTGAGCACCATACGGGCGGAGGCCGTCTCCAGGGAGATGGGGTACACGCCGGTCTTGTAGGAGAAGCAGGCCATGCCCACGCCCCGGCGCACCGGGCCGCTCTGATTCTGGTACTTCTCCCGCAGCTCCGCCCAGCCGATGAAGTCCGCGCCCTTCTCGATGCACTCGGCCAGGCCGGTGGAGTGGCAGGTGATGCCGTTGAAGGGGTCTACATAGCCCAGGGGCATGAGGTTTGCCAGCCGGAAGGCCTTGGGATCCCAGCCCTTTTCCCGGGCAATGTCGTCCATCATGCACTCTACGGCGAAGTTACACTGGGGAATGCCGTAGCCCCGCATGGCGCCGGGGGCGGGCCGGTTGGTGTAGACGGTGTAGGCCGTGGAGTGGTGGCCGATCCGGTCCAGATAGAGCTGCCGGAAGCCCGTGACGGCATTGGCCACGATGGAGTGGCCGTGGGAGGCGTAGCCCCCCTGGTTGGAGACGGCGGTGCAGGAGCGGGCCATCAGGCGCATGTCGCCGTCCACCGCCGCCGCCGCGTCAAAGGAGATGGGGTGGCGGGAGCGGGTGTTCTGGAAGGTCTCCTCCCGGGAGACGTCCAGCCGGACACAGCGGCCCCCCACCTGGGTGGTAAGCCAGGCGTTGAGGGGCTCGTAGAGCACCTCCTGCTTGTTGCCGAAGCCGCCGCCGATGTAGGGCTTGATCACCCGGATGGAGCCCCAGCCGATGCCCATGGCCTGGCCGATCACCCGGCGGACGATATGGGGGATCTGGGTAGAGGTGACCACCACGATGCGCCCCCCCTCCATCCAGGCGTAGGAGATGGGGTTCTCGATGTGGCAGTGCTGCACCTGCTGGGTGTCGTAGTGTCCCCGGAACTGGTAATAGGCGGGGCAGGCCAGCACGTCCTCCACGCTGTGGAAGTCCGGCTCCGGCATGGGCGTGCGGAGATCCATCCGGGCCAGGATGTTGTCCGGGTGCTCCTCGTGGAGCACCGGCGCGCCCTCCGCCATGGCCTGCTCCGGCTCCAGCACCACGGGGTACTCCTCATACTCCACCCGGATGAGCTCCAGGGCCCGCCGGGCGGTGATCTCGTCCTCCGCCACCACGGCGGCAATGTCGTCGCCGTAGATGCGCACACGGCGGTTGAGCAGCTTGCGGTCGGACACGTCCTGGTGGGCCTTCTCCACGCTCCAGGGGTGGCCGGGGGTGGGGTACTGGATGTCCGGCACGTCAAAGCAGGTCAGCACCTTCACCACCCCGGGCAGGGCCTGGGCGGCGGAGATATCCATGGACTTGACCCAGCCGTTGGCAATGGTGCTGTGGAGAATCTTCGCCTCCAGCACCGGACGGGGGCAGAGATCGTCGGTGTATTTGGCGCGGCCGGTCACCTTGTCGGCGGCGTCCACGCGGGGGATGCTCCTCCCGACTTCCATAAAACGCACCTCCTTCTGTTTATGCCTCCAGTATACCGCACCGGGCAGGAAAAGGAAAGCCCGATCTTTCCCCGCGCCGCATTCCACTAAATCAGGCCCCATACCCTTATTTTTTGCGGCACCCAGCCGAATTAAGAGTAGGGTTATTTTCCTGTTTCTCAATAGTTATGTGTTGCTGCCTGGCACAGGAGTCCAAGGCGTTTCCCCGATCAACAAGGAAAAGAGTGATATGGCTTGTATAGGATTGCAGTTTGTGACGACAACCCGGAAATTCTTACCCAGGTCTGTACCACGCTGAGCGGTTCCCCCCTGGGAAAGGAACTGGAGCTGACCCCCTTCCATTCCGGTGCGGCGCTGGCTGCCGCCCTGCGGAGTGGAGCCCGGTTTGCGCTGCTTATCCTGGACATCGAACTGGATACCGTGGACGGCGTTGCCATTGGGCGCCTGCTGCGGGAAGAGCTGCGGGATTCTGTGACACAGCTTTTGTATATCTCCGGCCAGCAGCAGTACGCTATGGCTCTGTTTGATACCCGGCCGCTCAATTTTTTGCTCAAGCCCCTAGACGAGGCAAAGCTGCTGGATTGTGTGGTTCAGGCCATCCGCCTGTCCCGTCCCGAAGAGGCCGTGCTTACCGTTTTAGTGGAGCGGACGCCCCGCGCCCTGCCGACCCAGGCCATACGCTATATTGAAAGCTACCATAAGCGGATCACCGTTCATTCCGTCCAGCATGAACTGGTGTGCCGTGACAAGCTGGACACTGTGGCCCGCCAGCTCCCGGAGCAGTTTTTTCTGCGTATTCACCAGTCCTTCCTGGTCAACACCCTGTATGTCCGCCGCATCCAATATGATCGGCTCACTCTGGACGACGGAACAGAGCTGCCCATCAGCCAGTCCTACCGGCGGGTGGTGCGGGGGCGCCTGCTGAGATGGACTCCCGGGGGGATGGTGCTATGACCGACCTGCAAACCGCCTCCTACCTGCTCATTAACGGGTTTCACTGGTACCTCTACCGCCGCCTGCTGACCCTCTTTCTGGGCCAGCGCAGGGTGGGATGCCCGGCAGAGGCGGCAGGCTACCTGTGTGCCTATGTACTCAACAGCCTGTGCTTTCTGTTGGTCGGCGTCCCCCTGCTGAACCTGGCCTCCTCCCTGCTCCCCCTGCTGCTGCTCTCCCTGCTCTACCGTGCTCCGCATTGGCAAAGGCTGTGGTCTGCGCTGGTCATCTACGCCGCCAGCTTTCTGCTGGATACATTGGTCTTTCTGCTAATGCCTGCCCATACCTCCCAGCTTGGAAACCTGGTATCCGCCCTGCTCCTGTTTTTTATGGCCCTGGTGTTGGAAAAGCGTTGTCCCTCTTCCGAAAAAGAGCTTCAGCCGGACGGCCCCTTCTACTGGTTCGCCGTACTTCTGATTCCCTCTACCTCCATTGCCATGGTCATACTTTTGTTTTACTTTGCCCACTGCCCTGCCTGGCTGTCCCTGCTTGTGGATGGGATGCTCATTCTTCTCAACCTCCTGGTATTCCATCTCTACCGGCAGGTGGGACGCAGCTATTACGCGCAGTACCGCGCCCGTATACTGGAGCAGCAGAATCAGGCCTATGCCAACGAGGTAGCCCTTTACCAATGCGGGGAACGGGAGCTCCGCACCCTGCGGCACGATATGCGCAACCACTTGGCCGCCCTACATCTGTTGGCCGGCCAGCAGGACACCGGAGCACTGCAGGGTTACCTGGAACAGTTTTCGAAATGTTTAGAGCCCTCGGCCCTCTGGGCCAGCAGCGGCAATCCCGAACTGGACAGCCTGATTAACTTCAAGTTAGCCGAGGCCCGGCGGGCAGGGGCGCAGGTGCGGGCAGAGTTCCGCCTCCCCGCAGGACTTTCCCTTCCCCTCTTTACCGTCAACACTATCTTGGGTAATCTCCTGGATAACGCGGTGGAGGGACTGGCCCGTTGCCCCCAAAAGGAGCTGTCCCTCGCCCTGTGGGCGGACAGGGGCCTGTGCCGCCTCCGTGTGGAGAACACCTTTGACGGCACGCTTTTGCAGGATCACGAGGGCAACTTTAAAACGAGAAAGGCAGAAACCTCCCTGCATGGTATGGGGCTGGACAGTGTACGCCGGGCCCTGTCCTCTCTGGACGGCTTTTTACAGGTACGGATTGAGGGCCGCCGCTTCATTGCCGAGGCCATCTGGTATCTGCCCGAGCACCCCCAAACGACGGATATTACCTCTTAAACGACGGAATCGGCAAACTGGGTAGACGGTACCCTATGTCTACGCTATAATAGCACCACTGTTTGCAGAAAGGTGTTATTACCATGAAAACCTACCATATCACTTTACAAGGCCAGGACTACACCATCTGTTTACGATCCTACTCCGTGGAAATCAACGGAACGCGCTACAAAATCCGCTCTCTTCCGGCGCGGAAGCTGCTGTTTCTGACCATGGAGGTGGATCTCCCAATTTCCGGCGCCCATGTGATGCTGGTGTCCGGCCTGTGGTCCATGGAGCTGGTGGTGGACGGCGTGATGCTGCGCACCGGCAAGCCCTACACCCCCATCGGCAAAATCCCGGTGTGGGCTTATGTGGTGTCTGCCCTTAACCTGGCGCAGATTATGAACGGCGCTGTTGGCGGAGTGCTGGCCGTGCTCGGCATTTTCCTGACCCTTCGGCTGTCCACCTCCGAGAATCTGGCCCCCGCGCTCCGGGTCCTGTTGAGTATTGCCTATCTGGTGGTCTCCTGGGCCGCAGTCTTTGCCCTTGCCTTTCTTCTGGTGAGCAGTGGAACAATTTACTATTAATTAATACAAAGCAGAAACAGAAAGGAGTTTGTTTTGATGCACGAGCATCCTAATTCTCTTTTAAAAGTAGGCTGCCTTCTGTTTATTGTGGGCGGCCTTGCCTCCGCCCTTGTCACGCTGGCCGGACTCCTTCTCTCAGTGGGGAGCATGATGGATTCCGAACTGTATCCCTATGTCGATCAAATGGCCCGGGCACAGAGCGACGGCCTGATCGGCGGCGACGAGATAATGGCTGTTTTCTCCGGATTTGTTTTTGTAATGGGCGCGATTGCTGTAATCATGCTGATCATTGATCTGACGGTTGGTATTCTGGGGCTCTCCCGGAGCCGGCGGCCAGAAAAATACCGCTTTTTCCTGGGCTGGGGAATCCCACTGCTGGTCATCGGCGGTATTGGCACCCTGCTGACCGGGGTGGTTACCCCCAACGGTGTTGCTTCCCTGGTCTGCGGCGTTGCAGCCCCCATTCTGTTTATCGTTGGGGGCATTCAGCAGAACAAAGCCTATAACGAAGCACACACACCCACGCCCTGACGGGATCTATGTATACCATACATATCCATAAAATCCGTACCAAATAACTGAGAGGAGCTTATAACATGAACACCGCAAAGAAACGCATTCTTTCCCTGACCCTGACCATCTGCCTGGCCCTGTCCATGATGCTCACCCTGTCCGCCTGCGGCAAAAAGAACCTGGAGGAGTATTTCAACACCGACACCATGCAGAAGCTTGTCACCTCTTCCGTTGAGCAGTACGAATCCCAGGGGATGGAGCTCAAAATGTACGCCGAGGGCGACGAGCTGCACTACGACCTCACCCTGACCACCATCGAGACCACCGATGACGACCGCTCCGTGTATGCCGAGGCCCTGGAGGCAGGACTGGCCGAAACCGCCCAGACCTTCGTGGACGCCGCCAAGGATGTGCAGAAGTCCGTTTCCAATGAGACCGTCCTGGTGGTCGTCACCTATTTTGACGCCGCCGGCGTGGAGCTGGCCTCCCAGTCCTTCTCCTCTGCGGACTGATCCCGGTACGCACCGAGGGAGCTGCACCTGTGCAGCTCCCTTTTTCGCTCCAAAAAGGGGGGCTGACAGCCGTCAGCTCCCCTTTTGCTCCTCTTTTTCCCCGGATACGCCGCCGCCCGACAGACGGTTGTAATCGGCAAACAGGTCTGCTGTTCTCTGAAGGATACCTCTCTGCTCCTGGGTCAGCCTGCTTACATCGAGGGTGACGCTGCCCATCCCCCGCCGCCCCAGCAGCGAATCGGTACTCACTCCAAGAATATTCGCAATCCGAATCAGAATATCATAGGAGGGCAGCCGCGTCCCGTTCTCGTAGGCCGACACAGAGGCTCCGGTCACCCCCAGACGGCAGGCAAAATCGGCCTGGGTCATCTTCATTGAGGTCCGATATTCCTTGATCCGCTCCCCTAGGTCTTTCATCCATCCAACCTCCGCCCTTAGCCTGCTACCCTATTTTATCGAATGGCAAAAAACATTTGGTTTTATTCTTATCTACAAGGTGTTGAATATATGTCTCTGCTGTGTTATACTGTCAGTAGAATTATTTCCTTGTATGCCGTTCTGTCCCCGGATCCCCCTCCGCCGCGTCTTACCCGGTTCAACTCCCCCAAAATACGCGGCCCCACCGCGGCGTCCGCCTTTGGATGCCTGCCTTCGGGCACTGTGCAGGAGATCTGCATTGCCATATCATCCGACTGAGAGGAGAAAACCAAATGAAAAAACGCATTCTGTCCCTTGCCATGGCCGCCTGCCTGGCCCTGTCCATGATGCTCACCCTGTCCGCCTGCGGCAAAAAGAACCTGGAGGAGTATTTCAACACCGACACCATGCAGAAGCTTGTCACCTCTTCCGTTGAGCAGTACGAATCCCAGGGGATGGAGCTCAAAATGTACGCCGAGGGCGACGAGCTGCACTACGACCTCACCCTGACCACCATCGAGACCACCGATGACGACCGCTCCGTGTATGCCGAGGCCCTGGAGGCAGGACTGGCCGAAACCGCCCAGACCTTCGTGGACGCCGCCAAGGATGTGCAGAAGTCCGTTTCCAATGAGACCGTCCTGGTGGTCGTCACCTATTTTGACGCCGCCGGCGTGGAGTTGGCCTCCCAGTCCTTCTCCTCCGCGGACTGATCCCTGGTATAGCTCGGGGGGCGCTGCACAGATGCAGCGCCCCTCTTCTCTTATGCCCGGCGCGAATTGCGCTTGATTTCTGCCCGCCTTGTGCTATCATGGGAGTATGGCAATTCGGAGTAAGGAGGCTTTTGCATGATCGACCTGACCATCCACCGCCAAGCACTGGACCGCAACATCCAAAAGGCCCGTGAGAGCGGCGTCGTCATCCCCACCTTCGAGAACATGAAGCACCCGGAGACGGTACCGGAGCCCATCCGGGCCCGCCTGAGGGGCGTGGGCCTGTGGGATGTGGACCCCCTGAATCTCTTCCGCATCACCTGGAAGAACGAGCCCATGGAATCCGGTGGACTGTACCGCGCCGTACCCAACTACATCGAGCTGCCCCCCGCCCTCACCGGCGTGTCCGCCCGCATCATCGCCCTGGTGGGCAAGTGGTTCCCCACCGGCTGCCACAAGGTGGGGGCCTCCTTCGGCTGTCTGGCTCCCCGGCTGGTCACCGGACAGTTCGACGCCGGGTATCACCGGGCGGTGTGGCCCTCTACCGGCAACTACTGCCGGGGCGGCGCGTTCAACTCCAAGCTGCTGGGGGTCCGATCGGTGGCCATCCTCCCGGCGGGCATGAGCCGGGAGCGGTTCGAGTGGCTCTCCCAGATCGCCGGGGAGGTGATCGCCACCCCCGGCTGCGAGTCGAACGTCAAGGAGATCTTCGACAAGACCCACGAGCTGCGGCAGGAGCCCGACTGCATGATCTTCAACCAGTTTGAGGAGATGGGCAACCACCTGTGGCACTATCAGGTCACCGGCTCCGCCATCGCCGAGGTCTTTGAGGCGGTCAAGCGCCCCGGCGACCGGCTCTCCGGGGCCTGCTTCACCTCAGGCAGCGCGGGCACCATCGGCTGCGGCGACTACCTCAAGGAGGTCTACCCCGGCCTGAAGCTGGCGGTGGGCGAGGCCCTTCAGTGCCCCACCATTCTGGAAAACGGCTTCGGCGACCACCGCATCGAGGGCATCGGCGACAAGCACATCCCCTGGATCCACAATGTGAAGAACACCGACATGGTCATCGACATCGACGACGAGGACTCCCAGCGGCTGCTGCGGCTGTTTAACGACCCGGCCGGCCATGACTACCTGCGGGAGGCCGGGGTGCCGGAGGAGACTCTGTCGCAGCTCTCCCTGCTGGGTATCTCCGGCATCGCCAACGTGCTGTGCTGCGTGAAGCTGGCCAAGTACTACGAGCTGACGGAGCACGACGTGGTGGCCACCGTCCTTACCGACTCGGCGGACATGTACCGCTCCCGTATCCAGGAGCTGGCCGACCAGTATGGCCCCTATGACGGGCGGGCCGCCGCGGTGGACCACGCCCTCCATCTGCTGGGCCTGCGCACCGACGCCATGGCGGAGCTGAACTACTACGACCGCAAGCGGGTGCACAATCTGAAATACTACACCTGGGTGGAGCAGCAGGGCCGCGACATGCACGAGCTCAACGACCTTTGGTACGGCAGTACCTGGGACGACGTGCACCGGCAGGCCGCCGCCCTGGATGAGCTGATCACCGCCTTCAACGAGGAGACCGGGGTGCTCAAGCGCCTGTAAACCGGGGCAAGCAGGGCGATGAGGGCATCGCCCCCTACAGCCGTTACCCTCATAATGTGTAGGGGCTGATGCCCTCATCGGCCCGCCGTCCCACATCCGAAAGGGGGGTTTTATGAAATATGTCCTGGGCGCCAAGTGCGTCAAATGCGGGCGGGAGTACCCCGCCGCGCCCGGTCTGACTACCTGTGCCTGTGGGGGCATCCTGGACATCGTATACGACTACGCCGCCATCCGGCGGGACTTCTCCCCCAAATCTCTGGCGGACTGCCGCGACTACAGCATGTGGCGGTACCGGCCCCTTCTGCCGGTGGAGGAGGAGTCCGCCCCCCCGCCCCTGCGGGTGGGCTGGTCCCCTCTCTATAAGGCCGACCGGCTGGCCCAGGCCCTGGGGCTGGATACCCTCTACCTCAAGGACGACGGCCAGAATCCTACGTCCTCCCTCAAGGACCGGGCCTCCGCCCTGGCGGTGGTCAAGGCCCGGGAGGCGGGGGCGGACACCATTGCCTGCTCCTCCACCGGCAACGCCGCCTCATCCGTGGCGGGCAACGCGGCGGCGGCCGGGCTGTCCACCTACATCTTTGTGCCCAGCCGCGCCCCCAGGGGCAAGGTGGCCCAGCTGCGGATCTTCGGCGCCACGGTCATCAGCGTGGAGGGCTCCTATGAGGACACCTTTGAGCTGTCCAGGGCCGCCATCGACCGCTGGGGCTGGTACAACCGCAACGCCGCCATCAACCCCTACCTCTCCGAGGGCAAAAAGACCGTCACCCTGGAGATTCTGGAGCAGCTCGGCTGGCGCGTACCCGATTACATCGCCCTGTCGGTGGGGGACGGCTGCACCATCGCCGGGGCGTGGAAGGGCCTCAAGGATCTGTACGCGGCCGGGTTTATCGACCGGCTGCCCCGGCTCATCTCCGTGCAGGCGGAGGGCTGCTGCCCCCTGAACCGGGCCATCGAGACGGGAAAGCCTTGGGAACCCATGGCGGAGAACACCCTGGCCGACTCCATCGCCGTGGGGGTGCCCCGCAACCCGGACAAGGCCCTCTGCGCCATGCGGGAGTCGGACGGCGTGGCCGTGAACGTGTCCGACGGGGAGATCCTGGAGGCCATGCGCCTGCTGGGCCGCACCCAGGGGGTGTTTGGCGAGCCCGCGGGGGCGGCCGGCACCGCCGGGGTAAAGAAGGCCGTGGAGCTGGGCCTCATTCCCGCCGGGAGCACGGTGGTGAGCATCGTCACCGGCAACGGCCTGAAGGACGTGCAGAGCGGTATTCAGGCCGCCGGGGAGCCCATGCGGGTCTCTCCTGACATGGATGCCCTGCTTGCCGCCTTCGCCGCCCAGGACATCCGGCCCTGAAAACCAACAGAGAAAGGAAACCACACTCATGAACGACCGCTCCGCCAAAATAGGCGTCTGGGCCTATCTGCTCTTTACGCTTGCCAGCTTTGCGCTGGCTCTCTATCTTTTGCTGGCTGAGGGGGGATACCGCTACAACGTCTCCCTGGTCGCCCTGCCCGTCTGGATGGGCTATACCGCCTTTAACACCATTAAGAGCGTGTCCGATCTCATCGGCGCTCAGAACCGAACCGCCAACTTCACCCGTATGCTGGCCCGCTGGGAGGATACCTTTGAGAGCCGCGGCAAAGCCCTGGCCCTGTTCACCTTTATGACCCTGGTGGTGGGCCTGATCAAGCTGGCTGTCCCCATCCTCCTGCTTCAGTTGGGTCAGGCCTTTGCCTGAGCGGCTGGGCGCTGTCCTCATGGCCTCCGGCTTTGGACGGCGCTTTGGCTCCAACAAACTGCTGGCAGAGGTGGACGGCGTCCCGCTCTACCACCGGGCCATGGCGGCTCTGGCCCCTGCCGAATTTGACCGGGCAGTGGTGTGCTCCCCCTATCCGCAAATTCTGGCTGCTGGTGAACGATTCGGATTTCTTCCGCTCTATAACGGCGGTGCGGCGGAGGGGATCTCCGCCTCCATTCGCTTGGGCCTAGCCCGGATGTCGGACCTGGACGGGGTGCTCTTTGCCGTCTGCGACCAGCCATCGTTGACCACAAAGAGTATCATCCGCCTCAAAAAATCCTTTTTGGAATCACCAGACGCCATTTACGCTCTCTCCTGGCAAGGACGGAGAGGCAATCCGGTGGTGTTTCCCGCCGACCTGTTTGGAGAGCTGGCCGCGCTTACCGGGGACACCGGCGGCGGCGCGGTCATCCGCCGCCACCCGGAGCGGCTCCGGCTGGTGGAGGCGTTTTCCCCAAACGAGCTTTTGGATGTGGATAACCCGGAGGCACTCCCCTAAAAACAAACGGATATCCCACCGGCAAATGAGCCGGTGGGATATCCGTTTTGATATATTTCCGCTGCTACTACACCGGAATGTGCTCCCCCAGAAGGAGCAAATGGTCGATCTCCTCCACCTCCACCGGGCGCTCCAGCTCCCAGGTGTTGTAGGCGTCCCACACCTCCACGCCGGCGCCCTCTCCCAAATTGGCGTAGCGGCCCGGGCCGCAGGCTGCGGGCACCTCGGTTCCATCCTTTAGAACCACCGTGAGCTCCGCCGTGCTGAAGCCGCCGGTGTCGTCGCTGTCCATAGTAACGGTAAGGGGGGAGACGGTGACGTGATCCACCCGCCGCCCCGCCAGGGTGCCCGTCCACTCCAGCACCGTCGAGGGGTAGTGCTCCAGCGGGAAGTCGATGCTCCACGGCCCGGCGATGTCCACACCGGGGCGCTCATAGCCGCCGTAGAAGTACACCTCCCCCAGCTCGGCCCCCTCCCCCGCTTTGATCAGGGGGAAGAGCACGTCCAGGCCCCCCTCCACCTGGGTGATCACCGTGGCGCGCCAGTATTTCTCCTCCGCCGTCCGGCGCTCGTCCCTGGGGTAGACGCGGGCGAGGAAATAGCCCATGTCCAAATCCCCGTGGCCGATGCCGGGGGCATAGGCCACCCGGACGTGGAACCGCCCGTCGCTGGCAAAGCCCATGGAGGAGATGGTCACGTTGCCGGTGCCCTCCAGGGGCATGGGTGTCTGGCCGGGTGCCAGCACCACCCGCTCGTCCGGCAGGATGGAGGCGGGATAGCCGCTCTCCTCCACCCCCATCACCACCCGGTCCCCCTCCCCCAGGGGCAGGCTGTCCAGAAGGGCCGCCGTCACCCCGGCGCAGGAGGCGCCGGCGTCCAGCTCGCCCTGCCGGGTGGTCAGGCGCTCCACCGCCAGATGGAGCGTGTCCGGGACGGCGCCGCCGGTCGTGCCGAGGCCCACCGCGCCCTCCGTCTGGGGCCGGTAATAGGACATTCCGGCCGCAAACAGGGCGGTGCGGCTCTCCGGATCGTACTCCACCAGCCGGCCCGCCAGATCGCTGTCCGCCCCGCAGTGCAGGGTGAGCTGGCTGTCCAGCCGGTCCCCCTCTACGTCGCGGACCGTGAAGTAGACCTCTCCCCGCACGTCGTCGGCCAGGGCGCTGAGCACCTGTATCTCAATCCCTCCGCTGGTGCACACCGCCCCCTCCACGGTCTGGGCCAGCCCGGCAAAGGGGCCCTGGCGGGCCTGCATATACTGCCACAGGGACGGCCCCGCCGCCACGGCGGTGACGCACAGGGCCGTGCAGACCAGCGCAACCGCTGCACCACGGCGGAGCGCAGAACCGCCCCGTTTCGCCGTAAAGGCCTTTTCCCTGACAGCATTTTTTCGGTTCTCGTCGAATACCAGACCGGCCACCGGCCGCTCCAGCGCCTTGCGCAGCTCAGTCATAATACCACTCCTCCAGCATGGGCCGCAGCTTCCGCTTGGCCCGGGTCAGCCGGGCGGACACGGTGCCCGGCGCAATCCCAAGGGTGTCTGCAATCTCCTCCAGGGTAAACTCCTCATAGTAGCGCAGCAGCACGACCTCCCGGTACTTCCGGGGCAGGGAGAGCACGGCCCGCAGGGGGGTATCGTCCCACGGCGCGTCCTCCGCCGACGGCTCGGCCAGGGCGGACAGCTCCATCCGGCGGGTGTGCCACGGGGAGCGGAGCAGATCCCGGCACACGTTGAGGGCAATCGCTGTAATCCAGGTGCGCTCTGCCGCCTCCCCCCGGAAGGTGCCCTACCTCCGCCACGCCCTGAGCAGGGTCTCCTGGGCCGCGTCCTCCGCCAGGGCGGCGTCCCCCAGCTGGAGGGCGCACAGCCGCAGAAGCCCTGTGCCGTACTCCTCCATCAACCGCTCCAGATCGGCGGCGCTGCCCGCCTGATGTGCCATCTCGCTCCCCTCCTCTGTCCCATTCTATTCCATTGGACGCGCCAGCGGGGGATTTTCATGCAAAAGGGACGGATTTCTTTCAAAGAAATCCGTCCCTGAGTGATTTGTTCCCGGCCGTGTCCTCCTCTTTATTCCAGGGGGAAGGTCTCTCCCAGAAGGGTGACCGAGGCCAGCTCGTCCAGCGCCGCGGGCGTCTCGAAGCTCCACAGCCCGAGGTTCAACCCGTCCTCCGCGCCCGCGCTCATCATGCCCATGGGCACTCCGGTCCGGACGCCGTTCTTATCGGTGGCCCACACCACGAACCAACTCTTGTCCCCGCCCCGGTAGTAGACGGCAATATTCATGCCCGACACCTCGATGCGCTCCACATAGAAGCCGTCCTCCAGGGTGCGGCCCACCAGGATCACCCTCTGCTCCGCCGGCTCCAGCTCCACAGGGAGGCTCCACTCCCCCTCGATGGCCGCCTCGGGGCCGCGGTAGGCCCCGTAGACCCGGATGGAGGCCATGTCCGCCACGTCGTCCGGCGCAACGCCGCCGATGACGTAGTCCATGCCGCCGTCCACCGCGGTTTGCTCCAGCGTGGAGCCCATCTGCTCCGCCGCCGCGTCATAGGGCACTGCCAGCAGCCAGCCCGCGTCAAAGCCCTCGGCCATGGCCAGGCGGATGTGGAAGCGCCCCTGGCCGTCAAAGCCCATGGAGCTGATGGTGAAATCCGCGGTGTCGGGGCTGGTCTGGGGGGTCTGACCGGGGGAGAGCACCACGGCCCCCTCCCCCGTGGTGTCGGTGTCCAGCGCGCGGGCCTCGGCCGGAGGCTGGAAGCGGGCGTCCTGGATATAGCGCTCGCCGGGGTCGACGCCGGTGAGCTCCAGCGTCACGGCCTGGCTGGTGTCCAGGCCCTCCGCGCTGGCCTCCAGCAGTAGGGTGCGGCTCTCGGAGTCGTAAGAGACCACCTGGTTGCCGGTGCTTCGCCCCATAGCCGCTCTGGCGCCCTTCAACCCGCCGGAGACCTGGGTGTGACCGTTGAGCCGGTCGCCCGTCTCGTCGGTGAGGGTATAGTACACCCGGGCGGTATAGCCGTCGCTGACCGCCTTCACCAGCTCCAGCCGGAGGCCCTGGCCGGACGTTTCCCCCTCCACCTCTGCGGCAAAGGGGGCGTAGGGCCCCAGCCGGGCCTCCAGCGCGTCCCACAGGGTGGGGCCCGCCGCCACGGCGGTGACGCACAGGGCGGCGCACAGGGCCAGGGCCGCGGCCGCCCGGCGGCCCAGCCGCCGGGGCCGCCGGGCCGGCGCTCCCTCCTCCAGCAGGCGGTTGAGCCGCTCCACAGCCGCCGGGCTGGGCCTCAGCCCGTCCATCTCCCGCCTATAGTCGTTCTGAAACATCGCCGTCCTCCTTCAAATACCGCCGCAGCAGCGCCCGGGCCCGGAACAGCCTGGACTTGACCGCCCCCTCGCTTTTGCCCAGGACGGCGGCGATCTCCGCCACACTCAGCTCCTCATAGTAGTACAGATGCACCGCCATCCGGTACTGGGCGGGCAGGGCCAGCACCGGCTCCGGCGCGGGCAGCCCATCGTCCAGCGGCCCCTCCCGCCGCCGCCACGGGGCGCGGAGCACATCGGCGGCGCAGCGTGCGCCCACCCGCAGCAGCCAGGCCTTGGCGTGCTCCTCGTCCCGGAACTCCGGCCTGGCCCGGAGCAGGCGGACAAAGACCTCCTGCATCACGTCCTCCGCGTCCGCCCGGGAGCCGGTGCGGGCGTAGGCCAGCCGGTAGAGCATCCCGGCGTACTGCTCCGCCAGGGCCGCCGGTTCCCGCCAGCGTTCCTCCATGGGCCTCCCTCCTTTCTGCCTATAACACGGCGCGGACGGCCGTTTGGTTTCGCACCCGCACAAAAAAAGACGGATTTCCCCCATGGGAAATCCGTCTGCCCATACACAGGCCTCTTCTTACCGTTTTTCCTCCGCCGGGGCGGGCGGCCACAAGGGCCGCCCCTACATCGCTGCTGCCCGCCCCACCGGCGCGGCGCACATACTGCCAGTACGGAAAAAGCGTGGGCCTGTCCCCGTCCGTCACACCCCCGCGGGCTCCCCGGCGGCGGCGCGGAACACCGCCTCCACGTCGGCCCGCTCGGCGTGGCCCTCGTGAACCTTCACGCCGTCCACATAGTAGCAGGGGACATAGTAGTAGTCAAAGGTATCGGCATAGGCGGGCTCCGCCGCCTCGTCTACCATTCGGAGGGGGATGTCCCGCCACGCGGGATGCTCCTCCAGCAGCTCCTCCTGAAGCCGGAGGGCCAGCTTGCAGTGGGGACAGTTGTTCAGAAGAAACAGGGTGATCTCTTTCATTTGCGCACCTCAAATTCCACGTCAATGTCGCCCCCGCACACCATGCCCAGCTCGGCCGCGCCGGGGGTCAGATCATAGTGTCTCCGCACCGGGCCGCCCCCATGCGCCCACAGGGCCTTTGCCTCCTGGACGGCCAGGTGCTCCACCGCGCCGCCGCCGATGGTGCCCAGCACCGAGCCGTCCGGCCGCACCAGCATCCAGGTACCCACGCCCCGGGGGGCGGAGCCCCGCTTGGCGGTGATGGTACACAGCACGCCCGGCTCTCCCGCCGCCGGGGGCGCGGCCGCCGATCCCCGTCGGGCCCGCTCCCACACCAGCTCGGCGGCGATGGACACGGCGATCTCCGCCGGGGTCTGGGCCCCGATGGGCAGGCCAATGGGGCTGTGCACCCCGTCCAGGATTTCCCGGGCAATGCCCGCCGCCTCCAGGGCGGCCTTCACCGCCGCCACCTTGGTCCTGCTGCCGATCATGCCCGCATAGGCGTACTTCCCCCGGAGCACGTGCTCCAGGCAGTCCCGGTCGTGGGCGTGGCCCCGGGTGAGAATCACGTAGTAGTCGCTCTCCCGGCTGCCCAGGGCGTCCAGCGCCTCCAGAAAGGGGGCGCACACCACCTGGCCGGCCATGGGGAACCGGTCCCGGCTGGCAAACTCCGGCCGGTCGTCGATGATCACCAGCTCAAACTCCAGCCGCCGGGCGATGTGGGCCACCTCCAGGGACACGTGGCCGCCGCCGCAGAGAATCAGACGCTCCATAGCCCCGCCCTCCTTTCGAAGTACAAAAGCCCCTCCAGCACGCCGCCGCCGATGGCACGGGCCTTGTCGGAGACGGTGAAGCAGTGCTCCGCCCGGCACCGGGGGTCGATGTCCCCCGCCTTCATGCCCGCCGTGACGGCCAGCCCGGCGGGGAGCATCCCCCGCACCACGCCGGTGAGCTGGGCGCGGGCCGTCCGGCCCGCCACCCGGGCCACCGGCTGGCCCTCCTCCACCCGCTGGCCGATGGCGGCCAGCGGCTCGAACACCCCGTCCGCCGGGGCGCGGATGATGCGCTGGGTGGTATAGCCCCCCACGTCGCCGGGGACGCCGGTGTTGGGCACGGCGCTCCCCCGGGTGAGCAGGCGGCCCAGATCGTGCCCCCGCATGGTCTCCACCACGCCGTGGCAGTCCACCCCGGCGGTAAAGCCGGGGCCCAGGGCCAGCACCACCGGCGCGTCGGTGATGGCCGTGCCCAGGTTGCGCTTGGCCAGAATGGCGTCCACCACCCCGTCAAAGGGCAGCTCCCTCAAAATGGCCGCCTCCGGATCGCAGAGCACGGGAACCTCCCCCCGCTCCAGCGCCCGGCGGGCCGCCCCGGCGTCCTCCGCCCGGCGGGCGGAGATCCCCTCCACCTGGGCCGCGCCGTCGTACATGCACTGGGAGAAGGCCACCGTCCGACGCACCGCCGTGGGCTGGGCCACCTCCGTCATGACCACCTTTATGCCCGCCCGGTACAGCCGCACCGCCGTGCCGGTGGCCAGATCTCCCGCTCCCTTGATCAGAACCAGCATAATCCGCCCCGCTCCTCCTCCCGATAGTAGGTAATGGCGCTGTGAATGCCCCGCTCCGCCAGCCGTCCGGCCACCGCGCTGGCGTGGGCCGCCCGCTCGGGGGTGTCCGCCTTGTTGAGTACACAGCGGAAGGCCATGGCCTTCCCCACGCCCTTCCGCCCCCCCTGGGGGTTGGCCAGCAGAAGGGCCACGTCCTCGGGGGTGAGCACGTGCTCCGCCCCCGCGCCCAGCAGGGCGCACACCCGCTCCGGCCGGTGGCAGACCGCCCCCACGGCCTGTCCCACCGCGTCCATGCCCGCCACGGCGGCCACGGCGTCGGCGCAGGGGGGGATCACGGGCTCGTACTCCGCCGGGGCCTTGAGGGGCAGGCGCTTGGCCCCGTCGGCCTCCACCAGTACCACATCGGCCGCCCGGCGCAGCTCCTCCGGAGTTCCCGCGCCGGAGAGCTTGTCCCCCCGGAAGACCGTCCCCACGGTGACCACCCCGTGCCCTTCCAGGGCGGCCCGCAGGCGCTCCGGCGTCGGCTCCTCCACCAGGGGCAGGCCGGGGTGGCGCAGAATATGGGTGGTGGTGGTGACCACCACCGTCCGCCCGCTGTCCGCCGCCTGCCGGGCCAGGGCATACAGGGTGGAGGTCTTGCCCCCCGCCCCCACCAGGGCCACCATCCGGTGGCGGGCCATATCCAGGCCCAACTGCTCCCAGATGCCCATGCTCAGCTCCCCGACAGGTGCTCGATAAGGATCTTCACACCGATGGCAATGAGCACCAGTCCCCCCGTCAGCTCGGCCCGCCGCTGGAACAGGCAGCCCAGGCGGCGGCCCACCAGGCCGCCGGTCACCGACAGGGCAAAGGCCACCACGCCGATGACCGCCGCAGAGGCCAGAATATGGACGCTCATAAAGGCCATAGACACCCCAACGGCCAGGGCGTCAATGCTGGTGGCAATGGCCAGCACGCACAGCCGCTGGGCGGACAGGTCGGGGGGCGCCTCGCCCTCCTCCCCGCAGCCCCGGCGCAGGGACTCCCACGCCATCTTGCCGCCGATGACGGCCAGCAGGCCGAAGGCTACCCAGTGGTCCACCGCCTCGATGTACTGGCTGACGCTGCTGCCCAGCAGCCAGCCCAGAAGGGGCATAAGAAACTGAAACGTGCCGAACCACAGACCCATCTTAACGGCCTGCCGGGGACCGAAGCCGGGGATGGAGATGCCGCTGGACACGGATACCGCGAAGGCGTCCAGCGCCAGGCTCACGGCAATCAGGAAAATCTCAACCAAACCAATCACCTGTCTGCAAAATATTGTTAGGAGAGTGAAATTTATTATAGCATACCTTCCATGGATATGCTATAACAATTAGAGATATGAAGGCACAACATGGGAGGGCTTTATGGAACACGAGGAGTACATGCGCCAGGCGCTGGAGCTGGCCAGGCTGGCCATGGCGGAGGGAGAGGTGCCGGTGGGCTGCGTCATTGTGAGGGACGGCGCGGTGGTAGGGCGGGGCCGCAACCGGCGGGAGACTGCCCAGACCGCACTGGGCCACGCGGAGCTCGAGGCCATTGCCCAGGCCTGCCGCACCCTGGGGGGGTGGCGGCTGGCCGGATGCGCCCTCTACGTCACCCTGGAGCCCTGCCCCATGTGCGCCGGGGCCATCGTCAACGCCCGCATCCCTGCCGTATACTACGGGGCGAAGGATGACAAGGCGGGCTGCTGCGGGTCGGTGCTCAACCTCTTTGAGGAGCGCTTCAACCACCACCCCCGCATCTACGGCCGGGTGCTGGAGGCGGAGTGCGCCGCTCTGCTCCAGGAATTCTTTCAATCTTTGCGCTGATTTAACGCTTTTTTAACAAGGCGTGCTCGATTTTGTAACAACCCCCTGGTAGTATAACACTTGCAAGAGACAGAGCTTCTTTTCATTCTATCCTCCAATCATGTGACGGGCAGCGGGTGAGCACCGCTGCCCGCCTCATTTTACCGGCGCTTTACATAAGAAGCAAATTATTTAAAGGTTCTGTAACACATTCCGATTTATTCGTTAACATCTTTCGGGTATTATAATACCCGAAAGATGTTAACGAATAA
>OGMN01000412.1_pt1 | contig 48580 bp, 50 predicted proteins | sample 1573211 | NCBI WGS metagenome assembly OGMN01 (sample SAMEA2581876, study PRJEB24529) | metagenome | biome: Human gut stool | place: China | collected 2011
TTCGCTCCACGATCTTATCTAAGATTTCCTGTTTGCTGGCATAGTGCTTATATAAAGCAGCTTTCGTAATTCCCAACTGCCCTGCAATATCATTCATAGATGTCCCCAGATAGCCGTTCTGCGCAAACAGTTCCAGTGCTGTTCTCAAAATCCGTTCCTTTGTACCCTCTGCCATAATTATCTCCTTTATCAAAATAACCATTCGGTAACTACATTATAGTTACCGAATGGTTACTTGTCAAGAACGAATGAAAAAATTATGCCCTTTCGTTAAAATGTGCAAACTCCGGCGCAAATTCGCCAAGCGCATTTCTTCCTGCTGTCTGTACCATTTTTTCCATATTCTGTATACTTCCATAACACTGCTGTTTATAAAGAATTTACCCACTCACTGACTTTCTGTTTTGTTCCGCGGTTTAACAGACTGCCTTCTGTGATAACAGCCTCTGGTGCGGATGGCTGCAATTCTTTTACAGTATTACCGAATCCACTTCCACCGGATGTTGCAAAAAGAACGATCTTTTTACCGCTGAAATCATAGGCTTCCAAAAATGTATTGATAATTGTTGGAGCTACATACCACCAGATAGGGAATCCCAGAAGGATTTCATCATAAGAGCTCATATCTATCTCTTTCTTCATAATCTCCGGTCTGTATTTCTTATCACTCATTTCCACACTGCTCCGAGATTTTTTATCCATCCAGTCAAGATCAGCCTTTGTATATGGAACTTTTGGCTCAATCTCAAATAAATCCGCTTTTGCTTCCTCTGCAATCATCTCTGCTACTTTTTTTGTTGTTCCGCTTGCACTGAAAAATGCCACTAATTTTTTACTCATAATAAAAAGCCCCTTTCTTTGCAAATTTCTTGTATAAAAATAGATGTATAAGATTTGAATTTCTCTTATACATCTATTTTATACCCATTATTTTATTATGTCTAATGCTTATATTGAATTCTATCTACAAGTCCTTTTTTCATCATCTCATAAACCGTATCTGCTGTTGCGGTATGAAGTTCAATCTGAATCAGTGGGTATTTTTCTTTATACGTTTTACATATCCTTGCCAAGGTCTCTACTGCCGCAAATTCACCGCATAGCTCAAATTTTATGCTGTAATGCCATTACGATTTCTTACAATACAAATTCCGTCATTTCGGTCATATTCATCCAGCAGTTCCGGATAATGCGTAGTGAAAATAAGCGTTTTAGAACATAGTAAATAGCCTTTCCACTCCTGCGCCAGCGAACCAAACCTTTCATGCGTAAAATACGGATATGGTGAGAAACAGCGGACTCTGACCTATTCAGTTTGTCTGCAACTTCACTGACACATGCTTCTGAGGGACCAATTTAAAATAAAGCCTTCATGCGGGAAGGGTCCCCCCTTTTGTTTTTGTTTATTTCTGAACTTTAAAGATTTTTCACAAACAGTGCCCGGATAGCGTTGAGGACGGCTATAATCATCACGCCCACATCCGCAAACACGGCCAGCCACATATTGGCGAAGCCCAGAGCGACCAGCACGAGGCAGACCAGTTTTACGCCGATGGCCACCACGATGTTCTGATAGACGATGCCAAGGCACTTGCGTGAGATTTTGATTGCTTTGGAAATTTGCATTGGATCGTCATCCATCAGTACTACATCCGCAGCTTCAATGGCAGCGTCAGAACCCATAGCGCCCATAGCAATGCCGATGTCTGCCCGGCGAAGCACCGGGGCATCGTTGATGCCATCTCCCACAAAAGCCAGTTTTTCTTTCTCCGGCTTGTTCTGAATCAACTGCTCCACTTTCTCCACCTTGTCGGCAGGAAGCAGTTCACTGTAAACCTCATCCAGCCCCAGTGCGGAGGCTACACTATCAGCCACCTTCTTGGCGTCACCAGTAAGCATCACAGTCTTGCGAACCCCAGCCGACTTTAATGTCTGAATGGCTTCCTTGGAGTGAGGCTTCACGATATCGGAAATAACAATGTGCCCGGCATATTTCCCGTCAATCGCCATGTGAATAATGGTGCCTACGCTGTGGCACGGAATAGCCTGGACCCCCAGACGATTCATGAGCTTGTCGTTTCCAGCCGCGACCTGATGATCATCCACTGTGGCGATGACACCGTTGCCGCTGAGCTCCTGAATATTGGTTACACGGCTGCGGTCAATTTCCATGCCATAGGCTTTCTGTAAGCTCTTGCTGATGGGATGACTGGAAGCGCTCTCTGCCAGGGCCGCGTACTCCACCAGCTTGCGTTCGTCCATCTCGTTGTGGTGGATGGCGTTGACCTCGAACACGCCCTGGGTCAGAGTACCGGTCTTGTCAAAGACCACGATCTTAGCCTGTGACAGGGTCTCCAGATAGTTGGACCCCTTCACCAGAACGCCCGCCTTACTGGCTCCGCCAATTCCTGCAAAGAAGGACAAAGGAATGGAAATGACCAAAGCGCAGGGGCAACTGGCAACGAGGAAGGTCAGCGCACGATAGATCCAGGTCTCCCAGCCTGCATCCAGCCCCATGGCAAACATCCGTACCAGCGGCGGCAATACAGCCAGCGCCAGCGCGGCATAGCACACCGCAGGAGTGTAGATCTTGGCAAAGCGGGAAATGAAGTCCTCCGACTTGGACTTCCGGGAGGAGGCGTTCTCCACCAGATCCAGAATCTTGGAGACAGTGGACTCGCCAAATTCCTTGGTTGTCTGAATATGGAGCAAACCTGTCATGTTGATACAACCGGAGATGATCTCATCGCCAGTCTTGACCTCACGGGGCAAACTTTCACCAGTGAGAGCGGCAGTGTTCAAAGTGGATTCTCCCTTCACTACGGTACCGTCAATAGGAACTTTCTCACCGGGCTGTACCACAATAATGGTGCCGATACCCACTTCGTCCGGGTCTACCTGTTCCAGTTTTCCCTCCCGTTCGATATTGGCATAATCAGGACGGATGTCCATCAGATCACTGATGTTCCGGCGGCTCTTGCCCACAGCGTAGGACTGGAACCATTCGCCCACCTGGTAGAACAGCATCACCGCAATGGCCTCCAGATAGTCGCCGTTTTCATATACAGCCAGTGCCAGAGCCCCCAGCGTAGCCACCGCCATCAGAAAGTGCTCATCGAACACCTGACCGTTACGGATACCTTTTCCGGCTTTTTTCAGAATGTCGTAGCCAATGACCAGATAATCCACCAGGAACACAGCCAGACGTACCCAGCGGCCTGCCGAGCCAAACACTTCAAATGCGCCTGCGCCCAGGACCTGCAAAATTAACAGTAGAACCGTAGCAGTCAGAATCCGCCACAACATCACTTTTTGTTTTTTGGTCATACCGGCGGAGGGCCGCATGCCGATGATCTGAAGGATCACGGCCAGCAGAGCCACCACGATCAGCAGACCGTTGATGATATACTCCTGCATTTCGTTTTACCCCTTTCACAATTGCTTATTCGTTTATTTATCTAAGAGAAAAAATGCCCTGCAAGCTGCCGCTCGACAGGGCATTTCGTTTCGCTGGCTTACAGAAATATCTCGCAGTCGGGTTCCACCTTCTTGCAGGCTTTGCGAACCTCCTGCATAACAGCCTTGGGATCCTGATCTTCCTCGAACTCCACGTTCATCTTGAGGGTCATAAAGTTCACCGTAGCACTCTGTACGCCGCTGGTCTTGCGGGCGGCATCTTCCATCAGGTTGGCGCAGTTAGCGCAATCCACATCGATTTTGTAAGTCTTTTTCATTTTGAAAATCTCCTCTCTTAATTTGTTCCTGTTGTCAGAACAATTAAGTCATCGTTTAATTGTATCTTCATCATACGCAGGAAAACCGTCCTCGTCAACGCTTTGAACCCATATCCTGCTATTCGGGAAAAGGGTTCTTCTGTTTGGGCAAAATGCAGCTTTTATCGGCACATTCCAGTACCCGGTAAAAAGCCGGGAGGCATTGACAATTTGAGTCAACTTCCCGGCGTTTTATTTTCTGCATTTTCTACTGCTGCAAAGGATTCAGAAAGCAAATTGATTCATGAGAGTTGATAGCTCCCACCGCCTGCAAATAGGCATAGATGATTATGGTCCCCACAAACTTCATGCCTCGCACGCCTCCCGGAGAGCAGGCAGCAGCTCATCCAGCCGCCCGTCCAGTCCGAAGGACTTCTCTTTGATATTGTCCGCAATGTAGATCTCCCCCAGATTGATGGTCACATAAGTGGCGTTTGGCTCGCTGGCCACCAGGCGCATCATCGGGGCCTTGATCAGCTGATTGCGCCAGCCAATGCCCAGCTCCAGAACCACCAGTTTCTTCCCGTGGTAGGTTTTCAGAAAGTTTTGGAACCGTGCCTGGGCAGCGGTATCCGGAATCATTCTCTGACCCGCGCCCATGTGGATGTCCATGGGACCTCCGCACTTGGGACAACGCGGCACCAACTCTGTAGGCACATGGCCGCCCTGTTCCGCAACCGATAATTTTTCGGCCACCTCTAAACTTGAATAGAGGGTGTCGTGGCAGGGGCGGGCACACTGCATCGTAAACCAGTTGCCCTCAATCTCATAGATTTTCGTCGGATCGAAACCACACCGTTCAAAGTGACCTTCTCCGTTTGATGTGACGACAAAGTAATCTTTCTCTCCCACAATGGCCTTCAAATCGTTCATCACCGGCGTAGGCTGGTATTGCCCGCAGTAATGATGGATGAGCCGGGCCCAGAAGGCCCATTTTTTCTCCTCGCTGGGCCATCCGGCCATCATTCCCTGCAAAATACAATGTAAGCCGTATTTTTGTTTGAAATCTCCAAACAATTCATCAAAGGCTGCATTATCTGCAAACAAATGCAGTCCTTCGGTGATGGACAGGCCGTTACTGGCCCCGATCAGGATAGCGTCCGCTTCTCTGAATTTTTCGGCAATGGGTTTCCAATCAATCATATTCGTTCGCTCCTTTCTATTTTATGGTTGCTGCGATGGATCGCACCTGCCGGAGGGCAGCTAGAGTTTTCGTGCATCCCGTAGCACTTGAGCAATGTCGGCCACAATGGTCATGCCCTTGTCCTCCAACTGCTTGGGCAGGAAGTCATACTTGTTGTTGACAGCAATATATCGAGCATGGGGAAAGCTGAGGGTCATGTTCCAGAAAGGTTCTTGGATAAACATGGGAGTCATTCGGCCAACGCCCAGCTCCAGAAATAGAATCTTGCTGTCTTTGTGTTCCAGAACATAGCGAGAAATTTTTTCGTACTGTTCTTCATATTTCTTTCCTTGCAGGAAATTCCCATATCCTCGCACCCATGGGAATGCCTCACCGCCGCAGTGGGGGCACCGGGGAATGAGATCCGTAGGAATCTTCGTGCCCTCCCCCATAGCAGCTACCATATCAGCCACCGGCTTTACCGCATCCCAGGTGTCATCGGTACAGCAGGCGGCACACTGAAAGAAGCGGTGATCCCCCTGGATCTCCGCCACCTTCTCCTCCGGGTAGAGTTTGACAAACTGGGTATCCTGGTTAGTGGTGAGGATGAAGAAGTCCTTGCCTTTCAGCAAAGCGTCCAGATCCAGATAGGGATGACGCACAGGTGCGGTCTGGGTGGTGTGAAGGAAGGTGGCGAGATATCCCCAATACTCTTCCCTTGTCTTCCATGGGTGCATCATCCCTGCAAAAGCACCTTTGAAGTGGTATTTCTCGGCAAAAGGTCGGAAGTATTTGCGATAGGAGTCGTTGTCCTCGTAGTAAAAATCTCCGCCACCGGCAGCGGACAGGCCGGAGGCCCCGCCCACTACCACACAATCAGCTTCCTTTACCTCCTGTACCAAACGATGGATCTGTTCGCTATACGGCAGCGGCTTTTTGTCAGTCAGCTGATAAGGCGTACTGCCGGAAGCATAGATAGGATAGTGCCTGGAGTAATTCATCTGGGTCTGCATGACCAGATCATCATAGAAGTTCATTTTCACCATTCCTTTCGAGTGGGTGTTATTTTTATTCTTACTTCAAATCATCTTAGCATCCTCTTGCATCGCTGTCAATATGCTGTTATAATAAAAATAACATCAAAGTAAAAAAGGAGATCCGTCCATGAAATATCCAACCCGCCTTAGCGATGCTGTTCACATTCTGACTTTTATCGCTCTGTACCCAGACTGCGACCTAACCAGTAACAAGCTGGCAGAGAGCATTCAGACGAATCCTGCCTATGTGCGCCAGCTCATGTCCTCCTTGCGGAAGGGAGGACTGCTGGTCAGCGTGAAGGGACATCCCCGACCCGCTCTGGCTCGTGAGCCGGAGAAAATCACTCTGCTGGATGCCTATCGGGCCGTAGAGGGCAACAAGCCCCTGCTCCATCAGGACATCCACACCAACCCCGCTTGTGGCGTGGGTGTAAATATCCAACTGGTGCTGCGGGATTTTTACTTGGACATTCAAAAAACAGCGGAACAAAGAATGCAAGAAATTACACTGAAAGATGTACTGGAACAATATCACATGAAGTTAGAAGGGACGCTCTTGCAGCGTTTATGATGGATTGATTTTCAGAAACTCTTCCATTTGGGACAAAAATTCTTCTGAACGGGAAATACAGAACCTCCTTGCGGAGCTATACTGAGAACCGGAGAGGCCTATAACCCGTATTTTGTGAATGATTAAAGAGGATCGCTACTACGAGGACGTTTCCATCCAGCTGTTGGAAAATCTGGTTACATAATAATAGACAATGGACCGGCCAAATCTGAATGGCAGGCCCTAAATTAAGGAGGAAACTAATATGAAACTTGGCATTATTCGTTGTATGCAGACAGAGGATTACTGCCCCGGAAGCCGGGATTTTCGGACAATCCGAGAGAGAAAAGGCGCTTTTATGGGAGAGGATGATATTCAGTTAGTGGGCTTCATCAACTGCGGCGGCTGCCCCGGAAAAAAAGCGGTGCTGCGGGCCCGTTCTCTGGTAGAACAGGGCGCTGACACCATTGCTTTTGCTTCTTGCATCAGCAAAGGGACTCCCATTGGTTACCCCTGTCCTTTTGCTAAGCGTATGCGAGAGCTGGTGCAGAAAGAGGTAGGCGATGGTGTCCGTATCTTGGATTACACCCATGACGCTGGCCCTGAACCAGAAACATCTCAAAAGTAAAGTTTCTTTTCTCTCCGGTCTATGATAAGATAGACTTCAAGGAGGAGTGCTAAATGATTCAGAACCACTTACCCCACGACCACGGACAAACTATCGAGCATGAACTGGAATATATGCCCAGCGTAGAAAACTTTCAAACCGTAGCTGATATTTTCAAGCAGCTGGGGGATGGCAGCCGTATTCGCATTTTTTGGTTGCTTTGCCACTGTGAGGAATGTGTTATCAATCTTTCAGCCATGGTAAATATGAGCAGTCCTGCAGTTTCTCACCATCTCAAGCAGTTGAAATCAGCAGGTCTGATCGTTAGCCGCCGGGACGGAAAAGAGGTCTATTATAAAGCAGCTGATACCGAGCAGGCCCGAAATTTCCACCACATGATTGAGTGGCTTGTAAAAATCGCCTGTCCGTCGCAAGTAGAAAAACAAAAAGGAACGCCATGAAAAAAGAAGAATCCAAAGTTATCGCTCAAAAACTTCAAAAGATCCCAAACGGCACCCTCGCCTTGAAGCATTGCCGGGCTGGTGGAACGGGTACTACACTCTTTGGAGAACAGTTTCGAGCGGTTACCGCTGGAAAAGGGTGTATGGAGGCATATGAAACTTTTCCTGGAATAGAGGTATCCTTCAATGTTTTTCTTGCTTCAGAGGTCAAGTTTCGGCATGATGCTTCGGATTCTGTTTTAGAAATTTACTATTGTCGCAGTGGTCGCGTGGGTTGGAATATGCACGGCGGTACTGCCGTCTATTTAGGTACAGGTGATGTGACAGCACACAGTATGGCCTGCTGCGCGGATTCCGCCATGATGTTTCCCCTAGGATATTCAGAGGGAATTTCCATTTCCGTGGATCTGAAACAGCTCTCTTCCATTTGCCCGGAAGTTTTAAAGAATGCCGATGTGGAAGCAGACCAGTTACAGAATCGATTTTGCTCCGGAAAGCCATCCGCAATCCCGTCTTGTTCCGATTTAGAGCATATTTTTGCCCCACTCTTTTCTGCTCCTGTGTCCGTTCGAATTTCCCTCTTGAAATTGAAGGTGCTGGAAATTTTGATTTATTTGAGCAACATGAAATCGGAGCATAAAGAATTGACTCAATACTTTTCCCAGCAAACCGAATTGATAAAAGAAATTCATCAACAGTTGACAGAGCACTTGGAGCAACGATTTACGATTGCAGAACTTTCCAAACAGTATTTGATAAATACCTCCACTCTAAAGGAGATATTCAAGGCAGTCTACGGTCAGCCTATCGCCACCTATATGAAGGAATTTCGAGTGCGTCAGGCTATGAAATTATTACGAGAAACAAATGACACTATCGCGGATATTGCTTCCCAGGTAGGCTACCAAACCCAGGGAAAGTTTTCAAGCGCTTTTCAGTCTATCGTCAAAATGTCACCCAGAGAATACAGAAAAATCCAGGGTATAGCTCCATTGGATTCCTTTAGCAAAACACTGTAATGAAAAATCCCGAATTGTCATTCCCAGTATACCATGCCTTCTCCCCGCAGAAAAGCATGGCGAAAAACAAAAATGTCCCCGGAGAGCTTGTGCGTATGTTTTTTCAGCGTTTCTGATCTGAATTTCTCAGAACAGAATATCCTCCGGCTTGAACTTATCTTTTTCGGTAATGGGGCGGATCACCTTGCAGGGCACCCCCGCAGCGATGACGCCGGCGGGAATGTCATGAGTGACGACGCTTCCCGCCCCGATAACCGAGCCTGCCCCGATGGTAACGCCGCCGCAGACGGTGGAATTTGCACCAATCCAGACATTTTCCTCCAGCGTAATGGGTGCCGAGGTGCCAATGCCGTGGCTGCGCTGCTCCGGGTCGATGGCATGACCGGAGCAGGCAAGGCATACGCCGGGGGCAATAAAGGCACCTGCTCCGATGTTTACCGGAGAGGTATCCAGAATGACGCAGTTATAATTGATGACCGCCAAGCCGTGGGTATGGATATTGAAGCCATAGTCACAGTGGAAATCTGGCTCAATGCCGGTCATGGGAGAGCAGGTGCCCAGCAGGGTCTGCAGGATACTGCGCCGCTTTTCCTGTTCTTTAGGAGCGGTGCGGTTGTACTCCCAGCACAGTTGCTTTGCACGGTTCTGTTCCTCCGTGGGGGTGTTTTCATAGCCGCTGACGTAGGCGGCAGGGCGTTTCATAATATCCAGAGCGTTCATCGTGTTTGTCCTTTCCATACAGTGTTTTTTCAAGGATTATACCACATTCTCTGTCGGTGTGTAATAGGCTGCTTTTCCTCATTTGTTTGTCCGCTTGATCTTCTCCATCGCTTTGCCCTTAGCCAGCTCATCCACCAGCTTGTCCAAATAGCGGATCTCCTTCATCAGCGGTTCTTCGATGCTCTCCAGCTTTACGTTGCAGATACTGCCCTTTATGAGCACCCGGTCCGGATTGAGCTGCGGAGCATCTCGAAAGAAATCTCCATACAGCGTTCCATTCTGCACCGCAGCCTCAATTTGCGGGACGCTGTAACCAGTCAGCCACCCAATAATTTCATCTACTTCTGCCTGCGTCCGCCCCTTGCGGGCTGCCTTTTCCACCAGCATAGGATATATTTTTGCAAATGGCATGGCATATACTTTTTCAGTTTCCATTTCTGTCCCTCCCTCAGGTGCGTCTATGTGCAATGTATACCACGCTTCCGGACAAAAAAGAATGTGTGCCGGCGCATCCCAGATGATAACATTATACCTGTTCTCAAAATACGGAATCTGCTTATCAAACGATCGATGATCCGCAGTCAATCCCGGCAGAAAAACAAGAGTAATTGTATCCGGGTTTGATACGCTTGCTCAATAGTGAATCGTTCCTCAACAAGTTTGACAACTCTTTTCTTTCATCGGGCTTTCCTCCACAAATTACGATTTATAAAACACATTCATTTTACATAGGCACAGTATACCACAGTTCCTGTGCCTATGCGATAACATTTACTGTTTCATCCGATAAGAACTCATCCTCTCTGCCAGACAACGGAATGCACACCCTGCAAATCATGCCCTTTCCATTCCATAAAAAAGCCCCCACATGCTCCTTATCGAACACGCAGGGACTTTCCTGTCATATTTTAAGTTCTGTTATCTTTGCACACAAGGTGCCTGATAATCTATTCTTCTTTTTTCTCTTCCGGTGTAACTTCTGCTGTTGTTTTTGCATGTTTTTTGCGATAGCGAACGATCACAAGTGCCATGCAGAGTACTACTAATAATACTGTTACAACATCAATTGTCACGAAGAGTTTTGTCATATTTGACATTCCGCTATCATCAGTAGTATTTGTATAATAACCGCTGTTTGCGATTGTATACATAATATTCTTGCATGATGTGCGAAGTGCGTTATTAAGAGTTGCACTTTCTGTATTTGTCAGCTGGTTAGATGCCTGAGAACTAAATCCGAGCATCAGGTCATTTCCTGTACGAACACAGTGATCTGTGATCATGTATCCGTAAGAACCATCATAATCTGTGATGACCATTCCCTGGAATCCCCACTCATTACGAAGGATTGTTGTTAATGTGTCTTCATTTGCACATGCCGGAACAGTTCCGATCCAGTTGAAGGAAGACATTACAGCAATCTGTGTTCCGTCAAAATTCTTGATACATAATTCGAATGGTTTTAAGTAAATCTCACGGATTGCCTGCTCATTAGAATATGTAAGTAAGAATGCACATCTGTTTGTCTCCTGGTCGTTTAATGCAAAATGCTTGATGTAATTGTATGTGCCTTTTGTTGCCATCGCATTTACCTGGGCGGCTGCAAGTTTACCTGCAAGTACACCATCTTCCGAATAGTACTCGAAGTTTCTTCCTGCAAATGCAGAACGATGTGTGTTCATTGCCGGACCGTATACACCATAGTTATTTACATCTGCATACTCCTGTCCCATTGCAAGTCCAAGGTCATATAATAAATCTGTATTCCATGTCTGTGCCATTAATACTTCTGTCGGATATGGTGTTCCATAAGTTCCTGTAATGAAGTTGTTAACTCCGGCAGGTCCGTCACAGTCACTTGTTGCAACTTTTCCTACAGAATCGATCTGAGCTGTCTGCCATCCACCAAGGTTTACAAGTAATGACATATCTTCAAAGCTCATCTGGTCTAATAACTGATCCCACATCGGATCATCATAAGCCTTGCCTGTTAAATCTGCTAATGTAAGACCATTGTCAGATCCTAATGTCGGCATTGTATCTTCTGCATTGTCATATGCTGTAGAGTCATAGTATGCTGTAGAGTTTGCTTCTACTTCTTTTCTTGTTGCATCATCCATTACATAAGCTTCTTCAGCCGGTGCTGCGGTAGCTTCTGCATAGTTTGCAAATCCGTCTGCTCTGGAAAGATAGGTAACATTTCCTGCTGTGTAATCATTTAACTGATTTGTTGCAGCTACATTATCTGTTGTACGTGCATTCTCGCTGTAGTTGATATCTGAATCTACAGTAAAGTTTGCCTGATCTAATACTGTATGGGAATCAGATCTGACAGATACTGTGTATTCGCCGGCTTCAAGAATATATCCGCCGCCTGCTACTTTGATCTCGTTTGCATCATAAGATGCCATATCTTCTTTGTTGATTGTAAACTCAACTGTTTCAGATTCACCCGGTGCGATCTCACCTGTTTTTGCATAATCAATTAAGTTTACGGAAGCTTTCTCGATTCCTCCGTTTGTATAAGGTGGTGTGAAGTATACTTCTACAACATCCTTACCTGCAACATCGCCTGTATTTGTAACTGTTACATTGAATGTTACATTGTCTCCATTATCAGAGAAATCATTCATTTTCTGTTCAAATGTTGTATAAGATAATCCGTAACCAAATGGATATTTTACAACATCCTCATAATTGATCACACCATCATCAGATGCTGTCTCATAATATTTGTATCCTACATAGATACCTTCTACATAATCAACAAAGGAAACTGTTCCTTCGTATGCTGTATCAGAAGCTGCGATTGCTTCTTTTAAATCATCTACATTGTTGTATGCAAATGCTCCAATGTTATTATAGTATGGAGTCTGTGTTAAATCTTTTACATAAGTATCAACTGTTTTTCCGGATGGATTCACAGATCCGTTGATGATCTCACCGAGTGCAGCCATACCTGTCTGACCTGTACCAGGTGCAAGGATTACTGCTCCGATAGAATCATAATTGTCTACCCAGTCAAGTTCCATTGGGTTGTTTGCGTTGATCACAACGATAACTTTGCTGAATTCAGAGCAAACCTTATCAAGCATTGCTTCCTCTGTATTAGAGAGTTCAAGATAAGATTCTCCTGCATCAAAATCATCATAATCACCGTTGTTAGTGTAGGAAATATTTGTATATGCATAGTTTGCAGGATTTACAGAAACTTCATCTGCCACATTGTAAGTGCCATGGATAACAGAGTTCATGTCTGTAGGAAGATCATATCCTTCACCACCGCCACGGCTGATCACTACCATTGCTACATCAGAAAAGCTTTCTGCTTCGCCCATGACATCATCTGTATAATAATCTGCTGTAGGTTCCGGCAATGTGATATCAAAGGATCCGTCTCCGCCTAAAATTGTTGCAGCCGGTCTGTCTGCACGGTAATCTGTGTACATTTTTGTCAGGGACTCATTTGTCTTATATCCTGCATCTGATAAAGACTGTAAAATACTTACTACAGAAGATGTATCTGCAGAACCTGAACCTGTACCACCATAGATAGGGTTTGTAGATGCCCATCCAAATACGTTCATGGAATCCACATCACTGCTAAGAGGTAATAATCCATTATTCTTTACAAGAACCATACCTTCTTCGCCGACTTTTTTGATTACTTCATTACTTGCTGCTTTTGCTTCATCGGATACTGTTCCGCCACCGTTTAATACAACGGAAAGGTTTGTGTAAAGCGGTCCGTAGCAAACCATGTTTACCATGGTCACAAGTGCGAGTACCCATGCTAAGGAAGCTCCCCAGCGAACTAAATGTCTTTTTCCTTTTGGTGCAATAAAGTGTGCAGCTACTAATAATACAATCAATACTAAAATAGAAATAAGGATTGCATAAATGTATCCGCTGCAGTTTGTTACATATGTTGTAACGTCTGCTTCACTGACACCGAGGCCTCCTAAAATAGGAACCAGAATTGAAATAATAAACTCGATCATCTCTAAATCCTCCCAAGATTTATTTTGTCCGTTCCGGACTTTGTAGTTATAATCTATCATAAAGTACTTTTCTTATGGAAAAATTGCATAATCTGCATTATTTTTGCATAAACGGTATTACACGTTGTGAGTTTCAGACAAAAATAACGCTATGTTTTCATGCACAATGCACAAACCATAGCGTTATAAATCAAAAAATGCGAATGTTTAACCGTCCGTATTCTATTTGACACAGTTATCCGTTCTGCACTTCGTCAGATGCAGTTTTTTTCATCGGGATCAAAATCTTCAGATCAAACCAGTTTTCTTTTGTGTCAATACTGACTGCGCCGTCGTATTTATTTACCGTATAGCGGATACTCTTGATTCCGTAACCGTGAAACTCTTTTTCCTTCTTGGTTGTCAGGAAACGTCCTTCTTTCACTTTCAAACTACCTTCGTAGTAATTTTCAAAACGCAAGATCAAAAAATTCTTCTGCTGGGACACAGTCACATGGATCAGCCGCTTTTCCTTGTCTGCAATCTTGAGTTCACACTCGATCGCGTTGTCGAGCGCATTTCCGAAAATACTGCAGATATCCATGATATCCATAAAATCAAGCAGCGTTCCATCTGCCACGCAGGTAAACGTGATCCCATGCTTTGCGCAGTATAAACTCTTGCTTGTCAGCACTGTATCAAGCACTTTATTTCCGGTCTTGTTCTGTGCTTCGTACTGCCTGATCTCATCTTCCATGTGATTTAAAAACTCATTTCTTTTTTCCGGGTCAGTCTCGCTCCGGAGCACAGCGATCTGATGTTTTAAGTCGTGATATTTATAATTGATGAGATCGATACTCTCACGTGACTGCTTGTACTGCACATACTGATTCTGTAAAACATTCTGCACTGCTTCTAACTCCCTGCGCACACGGAGTTCGCCACACTGGATCAGATGCGCATACAAAACTGCAATTCCACCGAGATCAACGATCGTGCGGATCTGACCGATTTCAAGCGCATATCCATTTGCAAACGTGTCCGCATTGGAAACAAAACTCAGATTGCTGACCGCAAACACTGCGATGACGATCACTGCTGCGGAAAAATATTCTTTAAAGCTGATGTTCAGCTTTCCATCTTTTGGAAGATGCTGCTGCAATAATTTCCACAATAAAAAGAATACTGCACCATAAACCGCCGCAAGCATGATACTCTTTGTCGCCTTGCCCGGCAGCTCATTTGTCCAGACAGTACATACAATCTGCCATTCCAAAGATGCCATAAATTCCGCTACAACAAATGCGATCATGCCAAAATATCCGGCATCCTGAAAATTCACGTCACAGCAGAAATAAATGAACCCGACCATCAGAGATACTGCGGCGATCATACACGGAATCCAGAAATAGATCGGCACATTTCCGGTTGCCACCAGAAAAACAGACTGCAGCACAAGCATTCCTGCCATGATAAGCCCACTCTTCCACCATTCAAATCTTTTTTTCAGCGATACAATAAAAAGCATACACGCCATCCACTCCGCAGCTGCCGTATAAATCCGCGGAATATCCGGCATTAAATGTCCCATCATTTTACAACCTCTCCCCAGTAATTCGTCAGTGCTTCCATAAATTCTTTCTTGCGCGAGCGGCTCAATAACAGTGGCTCTCCTTTCACAACCGCACACCCGTCCTGAATACCGTCCACATGCTGCAGATTGATCAGATACCCTTTATTTCCACGGCAGAAATTAAGCCCCTGCAATTTTTCCTCGACTTCCTTCATCGTTCCCGCCGATTCATAATCCCCCAGGATCGTGTGTAAAACCAGATTATGCCCCTGACTTTCAATATAATAAATATTAGCAATATTAATCCGAACAGCGCCGCCCTTGATATTCACAGTGATGACTTTCTGTTCACGTTTCTTCATACGGCTGATCGCGCGGTTTAACCTCTGCGAAAATGCGAAGTATGACACTGGTTTCAGCACATAGTCAAGCGCATCCACTGCATAGCCGCGGATCGCATACTGCGCCATATTTGTAATGAAAATGATGACAACCTCCGTGTCTGCTTTCCGGATTTCCTCCGCGGCAGACATACCATCCATGAACTTCATTTCCACATCCATCAGAATAATATCAAATTGTGACTTGTACTTATGTACGATCTGGTCACCGTCTGAATAAACGGTAATATTGAATACTTCTCCATTCTCTTTCTGATACTGCTGCAAAAACTCCTGCAGCTGCTTTGCGTACATAGCTTCATCTTCAACGATTGCAATATTGATCATCTGTGCTATCCCTTCTATATCAAACACATTTCATGCCCACTCATACATGCAATAATTTTATCACACAAAAAAAGAAAATACATCTGCTTTTTCGTTGACGCAAAATATTTTTAGTAGTAAAATTGTATCATTATACTTTTTTGGAAAGAGAGAGATAAAATGAGTATTTTCAAGAAAAAACTGACAGTGAACGAAGCGATCAACAAGGCTCACACTTCTGAGAACGCCATGTTGATCGACTGTCGTACCAAAGATGAATTTAACCACGGACATGTTGCCGGTGCGGTCAATATCCCATTGAATAAAATCACGGAAGACCGAATCTTAAGAAGATTCCCGGATAAGGAAACTTCTCTCTATATCATCGGCAGTTATAATTTCAGACCGGAAAAAGCGGTCAAAGCCTTTAAGAAACTGGGCTATAAAAATGCCATCTTCGGGGGAAACATGGAAGAGCATTATGGAATGTTGAAAAAATAAGTTCCTTCCTATCGCAAATGCATTTACATGGAAATCCATCCAAATGCATTTGCGACAGAGCTTAATAAAATGATTCCAGCAAAAATCGGACACAGATACTGTATCATAAACAGAAAGACTTTTCTTCTTTTGAATGTGCCGCCACCGTATGTCACTTCTTCTTCGATTCTCTTTACCCCGACAACCCTTGAAACAAAAAGACAGGTAGCAATTGCCGCAATCGGCATCATGACAGAGTTCGTCAGGAAATCAAAAAAATCCAAAAACTGCATGCCAATGATCTTCACATTTGCCAGAGGTCCGTATCCGAGCGAAGACAGACTTCCCAGTGCGATCATGATCACGCCACAGAGCACCGTAGATTTTTTCCGGCTCCACCCAAGTTCATCTTCAAACGTGGATACCGCACTTTCCGTCAGTGCGATTGAACTGGTAAGTGCCGCAAAAAGTACAAGCAAGAAGAACATTACTCCCGCAAAAGTTCCAAATCCCATACTTGCAAAAACTTTTGGGATTGTAATAAACATCAATGCCGGTCCAGCCTGTAAGGTGTCCGGATCTCCGCCAGAGAACGCAAACACCGCCGGAATAATCATTAGTCCAGCCATAATTGCAATTGCTGTATCAAAAATTTCAACATTCTTTGTAGACTCTTCAATGGAAGTTTCTTTTTTCATATAAGAACCAAATGTAATGAGAATACCCATCGCAATCGACAGCGAATAAAACATCTGCCCCATGGCTGTCACAACGGTCATCCATGAAAAGTTGCTGATATTTGGCACAAGAAAATATTTCACACCAGCCAAAGCCCCTGGTCTTGTCACAGAATAAATTGCAATGATGACAGACAACACAACAAGTATCGGCATCATGAATTTGGAGACACGCTCGATTCCATTGCGCACACCCGCATAAATAATCGCCAATGTAATCACAGAAAAGATCACAAAGCATATTTCCGTGGAAAATCCATCTGAGATAAATGCAGAAAAATAACCATCTTCTGCAACTGGCTGCGCATGTCCTCTGACATACTCAACCAGATATTTTAAAACCCATCCACCGATCACCGAATAATATGGCACGATCAAAACCGGAATGATTGCATTGATCCAGCCTCCCAGACAAGACAAATGAGATTTTCCAAAGGAAGCAAATGCTCCTACCGGACTTTTTTTCGTCATGCGTCCTAACGATGTCTCAGCCATGATCATCGTATAGCCAAAGGTCAATGCCAGAATGATATAGATAAGCAGGAAAATACCTCCGCCGTATTTGGCTGCCAGATATGGAAACCGCCAGATATTCCCCAATCCCACGGATGCTCCGGCTGCTGACAGCACAAAACCGATTTTTCCTGAAAAAGAACTTCTTTTTGTCGTTTGATTTTTCATAATTTTCTCCCCTGATTTCTATTTTGAAACATACTCAGAATATCATAGGGAGTAGGGAATTACAATATTGTGATAATCTTTTTTATCCAAGCAGAGACGTATAAATTTCGCGATCCAAATCCTTGAACACATAAAAAGGTGCACCGCCAGAGTAAATCTACTTGAAATCTGCATAAATTGTCCTCTTTTTCCATCTTACTTCAAATAATCTGCCAGTTCTTCACAACGCTCCATGGTAAGCTCTGCCATCTTAAGACTGCTGTCCATCTGTGCCGAAGATCCATCGTTTTGATCCAGGATTTCGTTGCCTGCTGCTTCTTTGTCTGCAATCCATTTTCTCTGCTCAGTGAGAATCTCATTGAACTTTTCCTCACTTGTATTGTATTTTACAAGATTCCAGATTTCATTTAAGCAGGAATCGCTGATATCATACATCTGCATAGCGTAGTCGTCCATTCGGGACTGTAGAGTTGCTTTTTTAAGCTCCTCCTCCGCTGCATCATAGGATGCTTGATAAGTATTTAATGTACTCTGCGCTTCCTCATATGGTGTCTGTCTTTCGTAGGAATAAATTCCATACCCCATTTCTTCATTTACAATAATTGGAATCGTCAACGTATCCTGTGTTCCTTCCTCGCTATCGTCATTTGCCCACCGTACCCAGAAATATACATCTTCTGACAGATCTCTCACCGGTGCCCCCGGAAGATACACTTTAAAGGTGTCCGTTCCTTCCAGACCATAAACATCTGTATAAATATACTTCACTCCATCTGCAATTTCTTCTTTTCCCGGAGTCTCATCATAGGTAAGATTCTCCATTTTCATCTGGTAAGTATAATCATTGATTTTGGTCAGGTCAGTAAATTTTCCTGAAAAGCCGCAGAGATACATCGTTCCATTCTCATAGTCATCCCCGGTGTCTCCCATATCAGAATCATGGTAAGATCCCTTGAAAGAGCCATCTTTTTCAATTTCAAAATCGGTAGACCATCCACCTGCACCACTGCAAAATTCGAATGAATATTTTGCAAGATCCGCGAATGTCAGATCACCACTTTGGTTTTCGCTTGCATTTTCTGCACTGTCGCTGCTGCCTTCCGTATCATCGCTTCCTGATCTGCCGTATTTTTTGACGCATCCGGTGTCTTGGAACCTCCACACGCAGCTAATGATGCAAGCAACAGTCCTGTTATTGTAAGTATTATAAATTTCTTTTTCATAATTCCGTCCCTTTTTCTATCGTTTTCCGATAACCTGATTATTTACAATATTTTTTCTGCTTTGTTCTTAATTAATTCTAAGGTATCTTAATATTGACCTTATAGGGAATCATTTTATCATTTCATTGTTGGAATAGTTCATACCGCTCAAATGTCCGCTTTCTTCTTTTCTCACAATAAAATCGCTACACGATCTCTGATCAATGTTTTCAGTTCATCCCTTTGCGCTTGAGGCAAATAGGATTCATCCACAAGTGACAACATTTTATTTTCTAATACACATAATTTTTCTATCATTTTTTCTGCTGCGTTTGCAGGAATATCACATACTTCTGCTAATATTTTAAATTCTTTTTTATGAATATTTCTCTTCTTTCCATTAATAGTAAGTGCCATCTGTTCTTTATCTTCCGGCATAATTACATTTACAGGAAGCATATCATATGCGTTTGATAATTGAAACCTTCTGTTTCCCGGTTCAGTTTCTCTTAACGAAAAATTTTTCAAATGCATATCCGAATTTCCAATGATAAAAGATCCCACAACCCGTAAGTATAATTCTGATAAATCTAACCCTGGTGTAATAGAATACTTCTTTATGATTCTTCCGCAGTTTTCATAAGACCCTTTGTATTTATCCTGCGTTAAGCGATTCGATAGCTGGCAAAAATCTTCCATTGCATATAATTTTATCTCATTTTTTTCAATATCGCGATCTACTCTCTTTGTAATATAAGCGTACTCATCATTTATTTTTATCAGTGCATGCGGCACTGTCTGGATTCCCATCAACTCTGCCAGACGCATTGCCAGGTCTTCAAATTCAGGCATATAATCAAATTCTTCTGTCTGTGGCTTTAAAATATACCCTGTTGGATAATCTACAGTTGTAAGTCTTGCATTCGTGTCACTGGACAAATGCAAGGATAGTTTTTTTTGAACTCCTGGTACTGTAAGTCCCTCATTGACAGTCTCATTTGCGAGCCTTTCCAATTGTTCCTTCGTAATATCTAAAAAGGGCATTTCTTCTGTCATAAAAAACGATTTCACACATTTTTTATGCCAGCTCCACTCCTTTTCCGCATTAGAAGCATTCTCCCTTATTGTTTTTCCACAACATAGACATTTCATTTCTCTTCCCCATTTCTTATATTGACATCTCCAATACAATCCCTGCATACCGACAACAGCAATCCAAATCTGTCATTCTGATTGATTTTCCAGTTACGGCTTACAACACTAAGGAGCCATCCTTCTGGAATTAACCCATCAAAAAAAGGAAATAAAACTGTCGCTTTATAAGCCTCTTTTTGTAATGGCAGCGTCAAACTTACAGATACTGCATCTTCTCTTTTCAAATAATCCTCATTATAAGAAAACTCATATCCTTCTTCTGTTTCAGCTATTGTTCCGGCAAAAATTTTTTGAATATAAACATATCCTTTTCTATATTCTGACTCCACTTGTTATTCCTCCTTTTCTCCCGGTACAGCTTCTTTCCCGAACATTGCCAATGCCTGATTTACTTTGTCCATACGCACAGTTTCCTTTCCCTGTTCTAATTCTCTTACAAAACGTAAGCCTAATCCTGATCTCATGGCAAATTCTTCCTGTGTTAATCCAGCTTTTTTTCTTTCTTCTTTTATATAATTTCCAATTTTATTCATATCAATCATAATACTCCCGTTCGGGTATAATTTCAACGTTTTCAGGCAAAAAAAATCCCGAACGGGTACAATTTAATATTTTTCAATAAATTATACACCCGTTCGGGTATCATTCTTTTCTAATCCAACAGATTATTTAACGCATCCAGACCATCTGCACTGATGGCAGCCTCATTTTCCTGCTGAATCTGTAAGTATACTTCTTTTCGGTAAATTGGTACATCCTTTGGAGCAGAAATACCGATTTTGATCTGATCCCCGCGGATCTCTAATACTGTAATCTCAATATTATTATTGATCACTAAGGCTTCGCCTTTTTTTCTTGTCAATGCCAGCATTTCTATTCACCTGCCTTTTCTTTTCTACTTTTCAGCAGGTCATAAATTTTATAACGTACCGGAAGATCATCTTCCACGATAATCTGCGCCCCTCTATTGTTGGACATATTGATAATAATGGGAGCTTTCAGGTTGATTGACATATCCTGAATATCCTTTGGGACTCTGACGGTTGTAAGTACAAAGGTGTCTTCCTGTTTCATATCGCCCAATGGCTTCAACAATTCCTCACTGACAGATGGATTATAGTCCTCCTTGATCGTCACCGGATTGATGACCGGAAACGCAGTCTGTGGATCGTCCATAGACTGAAGCCACATAATATGTGATTTACTGCCTTTCTCCTCATCAAAAATCAAGGTAAACTTCTGCATATCCGGAAAGCCGATCATTCCACTCTCTAAAGTGATGATCTTATCCTCCTGAATATCAATTTCGCCAAACATTCTTGTTTTTGCTTTCATCTTTCTGACCTCCTGGTTTTCTAACGTTTTCTTAACGTCTGGTCTCCGACCATTCTATCCGTAACGTCCTATGGGAAAAACTGTCCCACAAGCACGTTCCTGCCACACTTTCCGCAGCGTGTTTTAAATGTAATTTAACAATGTTGTCTGATTCAGCATTCCTGCCGCCTGTAAAGATGCCTGATAAGCAGTGTAAGCTGCTGTATAATCAATGATGATATCAGAAAGTTCACGATCCTCATTATTTGATTTTAATGTTTTTACGGTCAGCTGCTGGTTTGACATACGCGTCTCTGTCAGTTCCAGACGATCGCCCTTGCTTCCTACAGTTGTAATAGCAAGGTTTACATCCGAAAGATATTCATCAAAATTACCGATATAGCTGTCATACAATTTCTGCAGATTATCATTTGCATAATCTGCTTCCTTCTGTGCTGCCTCTAACCATGTCTGCAGATTCTCCTGTGCCGAAACACCCGAATACGCTGCCTGATTCATCATATCTTTAATCTTATCCACTTTGTCATTGGCATCAATAGCAGCTTTTACCGCATTGATCATCTCGTCCACATCACGTCCAATATCTGCATTGAATACGTCAGATGCGTTTGTGTTGACTGTCAATGTCTGGTTTACAGCGATAATATAATCGATATCCTGATAAATCTCATTACCTTTAGCATCATATTTTTCATATGTAATTTTATTTTTAGCATCTGTAATATCTGTGCAGTTAAAATAATACTCAGGTCTTACTTCACCAGAATTAAAGCCTTTTTTATCATAATTTAACTCAATGGATGCCTTATTCTGTTTCAAAGTCTCGCTTGCCTTATTACCTAAAACAAGCTCTCCTGTTGACTTAATGAAAGCTGCTCCATCTTCCGGCATATTTCCGGCTTTCACTGCTTTCTTCCAGTCATCTTCTGTCTCATAGACCGTTACATTTAAATCACCGGTCTTTGCTGTGCCTGCGTTATCTGTGTAATGATAAGAGAGTTTTCCTGCGGCGCCTGCAGCTATTTCATTACCGTCTTTATCTTTGAGAGATCCGATGTCTCCATACGCCAGCCGGATCCTGTCATAAGTGTACTGCTTCGTATCAGAGGTGGTGACTTTCTGACTCATTTCTTCTGCTGTCTTAAGCTCTACCTGTCCATCATAATAACGATGTTCCCCGATATCTTCATAGCTGAACTTCTGCTGGATATTATACTCCGTATTACTCTCGTCTTCCATAAATGTCAATTTACAGTTCGTGCGATACCCGGTAAAAACGGTTCTTCCTGCATGATCAGAATTACCTTCTGAATAAATCTGCTTACGCAATGACTCTAACTGTGTCAGGATCGTTTTTCTATCCTCTGCTTTCAACTGGTCACTGGCTCCATACGTACACTGGGTACGGATATCTGACAAAATGGTTTTCATATTCTCCAACGCAGTTTCTGTCACATCAAGCCACGCATCTGCATCCGGGATATTCTTCTCATAATACTGATTGATCTCACTTAAATTGCTTCTCAGACGAAGTGCGCGGATGGCAACAACCGGATCCTCGGAAGGTCTTGAGATTTTTTTCTGTGAAGACATCTGATTGTTCAGACTGTTCACACTGTATTTATTGTTATTGATGTTCGAAGTTGTATTACGAAGCATCATGTTATTCGTTACTCTCATAGGATGACTCCTCTCTTCTTATCACGAAATTTTTATACACCTGTCTCATTGATCAGCTTATCATAAATCTCTGCCAGAACAGATACCATTTTTGAGGAAAGGTTATACGCGTTCTGGAATTTTACAAGATCAATTGCTTCTTCATCCTTGTCGACACCGGAAACGGACATTCTCTGCTTGTCGATCGCATTTGAAATATTACTGTAATTTTTTTGGAAAATGGTCGCCTTCTGTGTATCCACAGAAATATCTGAGATCATACACTGTAAGAAATCATCTGCACCACCACCACGATACATCTCTGTATCACTCTTTAACAATAACATTTTCTCTACCAGATCATATGCATCTGCACCATTGGTAATCTTCTCGGTTGTTGCAATGGTTGTCGGATCTTTGACCGCAATATTGGAAACACATACATTTCCACAGGTAAGCTGATAGTAACTGTTACTTGCTTTCGCATTATAATCACCAGCCGCTTTGCTGAAATGATACTCTTCTCCTGTCTTGGTATGTGTACCTGTAAAGAAAGAAAAATAATTTGTCTGCTTACCATTCAGATCCTGCGCATTATCGCCATTCATGATCTCATTAAATGAAATCGCAAAATTACGAAGGAACTCATTCATCTGTGCAAGATAATAAGGAATACCCATCGCATCGATGGATTCGCCGATAGATGCCTGTTTTCCATCTATCTTTGCCTGCTGATCGGAACTCAACTGATTCTCCAATGTAAATGTATATTCCTTGACATTTCCATCTGCATCCGTCGTAAAAGTAAAGTCTGTATAGTTATAGTTCTTTCCATCAATCGTGAGAACACCCTCTGCCGGCATAGTCATGGCATTGACGTTTGTAATGGATGGATTGCTGATTGTAATTGTGCCTGCTGTAACCCCTTTGATGGAGCCTCGGAAGTTCTCACTGTTGTTACCATCCCGGATATCGAACAACGCTTTCAACGAACCGGAGCTGGAGTCGGAACCTGCTTTAAAACTGTTTCCGGTATCCGCCCAGACAATCTCATACATTCCTTCCCGGTCAGACTGATTGATCGTGTTTTTTCTTGCCACACAGGTAAGTTCACTATACTCGTAAGTATCAACAAACTTCTGTCCATTGATTTTTACCGTATAATAATTTGCACCTGTCTGCATGTCCGGATGTTTGGAATTCGTTACCGGAACTTCAGAAACCTCTGTTGGAACAATAGAGGATAACTCATCGATCAGAAGTGCCCGCTGATCACGCAGTTCATTTGCATAACCGCCCTGTACTTCAATAACGTTGATCTGTTTATTCAAAAGACTGATCTTTTTGCCGATCGCATTGATATTTTCAACGGTTGATTTGATCTCCTCATTCACACTGTCCTGAATCTCGCCAAGACCGGTTGCCACACTGTTAAAGTAAGTGGTAAAACTCTGTGCATCTGAGATAAACTGCTGTCTGACATTCACATCACCGGCATTATTTTTTAATGTGTCCAATGAATTGAACATTTTATTTAAAATGGTCGAAAAACCTTTTTCTGTATCATCATCAATAAAATAGTTCTCAATCTGCTCCAGATAACTTAATTTCGTCTCATACAGACCAAGGCTTGCCTGATTCTGCCAGTATTTTGTATCATAGTACTCACTTCGGATCTGTTTAATGGAATTCACCGTAACGCCGGAACCCATGCTTCCGTATTTTGCATTGACACGAAGTGCATCCGATGCGGAAAGATTTGCTGCCTGTCTGCTGTATCCCTTTGTCTGTTCGTTTGATATATTATTGGCGGTGGTATTAAGTGCTGCCTGATACGCACTTAAGCCTGACGATGCAATTGTTAATCCAAAAAATTGTGAAGGCATCCTCTCACCTCTCTCTTTCTGCTATGTAATCTGTGAAAGTAACTGTTTTTGTTCCGCTAAAAAATCCGGTCTTTATGAGCCAAGCTGTGTGATCATGGATTCGATCATTTCATTCACCACATTGATAAATCGGCTGGATGCATTATATGCATTCTGGAACTTGATCATCTTGGTCAATTCTTCATCAGAAGAAACTCCCATAACCTGTGATCTCTGATTATCTACAGCTGTCACTGTTCCGGAAAGACTTTTCGCGGTGGATTCATAAACGGAACCGATCGTTCCAAATGCTCCCACCATATTATTATAGTAATCAATAAATGTAACTTTATTCGTATCATCCGGATCCAGGGTAAGATACTCACCCTTCCAGAGAGCTGCTACTTTCTGGGCGAGATCATAATTCACTTTCCCATTTTGTGAAAGATGTGGAAGCAGCGACTCCTGTTCTACCAGCTTATCATTTACACTGACACTCGCTAATGTATACTGTTTGGAAGTATCTGTCTCACTCTCTTCATTGTATACATAATAATCGTTGGTAACGGTATTGCCATTGGCATCTGTCTCCTGCACAGAAACTTTGGTATAACGCTCTGTACCAAGTCTTGTGAACAGCTCCTGTGGCGGGATCTGTTTGTCACTTCCGGTAGAGCAGTTTTTCGTATCCAGCACTTTCATTCCGGATGTGATCGTAACGGTATTACCATTCTCATCTGTTCCGGTAAGGGATGCTGTATTTCCGGTAAGTTCTCCAAGTGTTGTATTCGGACAAAGTGTATCATTAATCGCTGTGATCATCCCATGTACTAACTGATCTAACTGCGCCTGTGCCTGTAACATGACAGACATTCCTGTTGCAATGGAATCTGCTGTCGATCTGTTATATTCATCTGATGTCAGTCCCACAATATCTTTATAAGTTGCTTTTCTGTCTCCTCGTGCCAGGATCAGTGCTTTTAATTCTCCAAGATCATTATTAAGATCCGAGGAGATCGGTGTTGTAAAGCTGAATACATTGTCGTAATCGCCGTTCTCGATATCGGAAAGATGTGTCCAGTAAGGTGTGACAAATCCCGTGATCTCATCACGGTTCTTCCCCATCTCGTAACATCTTGCCTCGTCTACAAATTCAACACCTTCGACACTTACCTTTACAATCCCATCAGAATTCTCTTTGTAACTGATATCTACATAAGAAGCGAGTTCATCCAGCGCATTATCTCTCTCATCACGCAATGTCATTGCAGTCTCAACATTACCCGATTCTACTTTCTGGATTTCCAGATTCAATTTAAAAATGGTATTTCCCAGCTCATTGATTCGATCAATATCATCTGAAATCTGTGTATTGATCGTGCTCTGGTAGTCGGAAAGTCCCGTATAGACTGCATTGGATCTGCTGACAAACAGATTGGCCTTCTGAATGACCAGATTCTGCTGTACACTGTCATCCGGAGCTTTTGCCCATTCCTGAAAAGCTGTCCAGAAATCTTCCAGAGTTGTCTGGAAAGCCTGTCCCTGTAACTCCTGATAAAAAGTGTAAACTTCATCCACTGCCTCATACGTGGCTGCATAAAATGCCTGACGTCCTGATGCGTTTCGATATGATTTATCCAGAAAAATATCCCTCGCATGCACTACATCACCGATCTTCATGCCAAGACCGGACTGCTGCTGACTGATCGATGCAGTTGTATTGAAGGTTGTGTAGTTTCTGTCTACCTGTAAAACCTGCTGACGTACATAACCCTTGGTATTTACGTTCGCAAGGTTGTTTGATGTTGTATTTAAAGCATTCTGGGAATTCTGTAATCCCGATGCTCCGATATATAAGCTTCCAAAGCCGTTAGCCATGGTGCTCCCTCCTTACATGTTACTGTTTTGCGTCAAAGCCACTGCTGCCAAGCAGATCACCTGTATTGCAGGCGTTCTTATTATAGTTGGCGGTCTCAGGTGCCTGTCGCATACTCTTAAGCAATGTAAGGTCAAACTCCACCATCTCTAATGCCTGATTTAAAAGGATCTCATTCTGTTCATTAATGGCTGCCATCTCTTTTCCTGTCTGTAACAACCGCTCCTTTACTTCCATGAGCTGTTTCTGCTCGACCGGCTGTTCCTCCAGATAAGAAATCATCTTTGTGATCGTAACCTCCCCCGGATTCCTGCCAAGAACCGTCGCCATATCATTCAGCACTCTGGCTCTCTTCTTCGCCAGATTCTGCAGATTGCTGGCAGCCTCCTGCTCTGTCGCGGTGATCTCATCCAGCGTCTTAATATCCGCCCGGATCACCACTTCCCTCTTTTTCTTTCCGAGTTCGATCAATCCCTGATACTGTTCTTCTTCCTGGTTCAGAACATTGATCAGGTCTTCCATTAAACTAGCCAAAATTCATCCTCACTTTTACATTAATGATGTGTTGTACTTTTCCAATAATTTTTCCGCAAAATCTGCAGTATCCACGGAATAATTACCAGAGTTAACCTTTGCTTTTAGTTCTGCGACTTTATCTTCCCTGATATCTGCTGCTTCAGTGACTGCCTGTTTTGCGATCTGATAATCTCTGCCAAAAGACGAGATCTGTACTTCATCACGTCCATGCCTTGCATTCTCTGTCTTCTGTAACTTTGCTGCGCTTGTCGTCTTGTATACCTGCGCGATCTGATTATAAGCATCTATACGCATATGAGGCATCTCCTTTCTTCCTTGAAATTCGCTTTCACGTTATTTATCGGACATTTTTTGATTTTCCTTAGAGTAAAATCAGTAATTATTACGTTCTGACCGTTCTCCGTCTGTAAATCAGATTTCCGTTTTGCTCACAACCAGCATATCGCCACTTTCCAGCCGGATATTTCCGTGCGGGATAATGACCTGCTCTCCTCTCTGGATCATGATCACTAACGTATTCTCTTTCTTTGGAATCTCTGATAACAATTTTCCTTTATACTTACTGTTTTCATCCACATAAATCTCAACAAGTGATACACCCTCGACATGATCCGGCGAAGTTGCGCTTAAGACCAGAACATCGTTTTCGAGAAGCCTGGTATCCCCATTTGGGATGATATTCTCTCCATTTCTTTTTAATAATACGACCAGTGTCTCCGGCGGAAGTGTCAGCTCTTTTAATGTTTTTCCACACCAGTGATGGCTCTTTGGAATACTGAGCTGGATAAACTGCACCGGAACTTCATCGGAATAATCATTAAACGTTTTCATGACATCGCCTTTTTCATCGATCATATCCAGCTTCTTTGCCACAAGCGGCAATAACGAGCCCTGAAGCAGGATAGAAAACAGCACGATCATAAAAACAATATGGAACACATCATTTTCTGTTTCCACTGCCATCTCTGCCATAATTGCAAACACGATAGACGCTGCACCCCTCAAACCTGCCCACGACACCAGAAGCTGTTGTGAAATTTTTCCTTTAAACGGTGTGAGTACAAGTGCAACTGCCACCGGTCTTGCCACAAATGTCAGAAATACTGCGATCAAAAGTGCCGGAAGCACCACCTGCGGCAGTCTCGATGGAAATGCCAGAAGTCCAAGCAGAAAGAAAATGAGCATCTGCATCAATCCGGTCAGTCCGTCAAAAAAGTTTACCAGATTCCGCTTGTTGCGGATCTCGGTATTTCCGAGCACAATTCCCACAATATAGACACTTAAAAATCCATTTCCACCAAAAACTGCCGGAAGTGCGTACCCGATCACTGCAATTCCGACCACAAAAACCATGTCAAATCCTGCGGTCGAAAACTTAATTTTTTTCAACAGCAGCACTGCAGCTGCTGCGATCAACCCACCAAAAAAAATGCCAAAAAGCATCTGTTTTACAATGAGAAGTCCAATCTGTCCACCACTGGCGCTGCCCTGCGCGATCGCAATAAATGTCACCGTGAGCATATATGCGCACGGATCATTACTACCACTTTCCACTTCCAGAAGGGAAGCCGTATTATAACGCAGACTCAGCCGTTTTGATCGCAGCACTGAGAATACGGACGCCGCATCTGTGGAACCGATCAGTGCACCGATCAGCATACTTTCCACCCATGCGATATGTAAGGCGTAATGACAGAAAACTCCGGTAAGTGCAGCTGTTATCACAACTCCGGCCGTCGATAACAGCCCTGCCTTTACCGCAACGGACTTCGCCTGCTGCCAGTTCGTTCCAAAACCACCATAAAACATAATGAAGATCAATGCGACCGTACATATCTGCTCTGCAAACGCATAATTATCAAACGGAATCTTTAAAATCCCATCCGAACCAAACAGCATTCCAAGCAAAATGAACGCAAGCAGCATTGGAATTCCAAGTCTGCTTGACACCTTGCTCAGGAATACACAGGCAAAAATAACTACCGCTGTAATAAGAAGATATGTTGTCATAAAGTGACCTCCTTTATAAATGCATGGTTTCTTTTGCTACTTTTGTCCGCAGGAAATCACCTCTCCCAGATCTGTGCTATTTTTACCTGATCAGCAGATATGCTGTGTATACAATATACAAAAGTACACAGACCGCGCCTTCCCATCTTGACATTGTCTTTTTGGTCTTTGCCAATACAAACAAAATAACTGCGCTGATCAATAGAATGATACAGTCCGTCAGGGATTCTCCTAACACATTGAGTGGTGAAATTGTTGCTGACATACCAAGGATAAAAAGAATATTGAAAATATTTGATCCGATCGCATTGCCCAGTGCAAGACCACTGTCTCCCTTTCTGGTTGCAACGATGGACGTCACAAGCTCCGGAAGTGATGTTCCGATCGCTATGATCGTAAGTCCGATAAAGTTCTGGCTGACACCAAAATTTGCTGCGATCACACAGGCATTATCCACCACAAGATCCCCACCAAAAATAACCGCCACAAGACCGCCTGCCATAAACACAATACTTTTTGGCAGCGACAGTACCTTACAATCCTCACCAGTTTCACGATTTTTCAAAGCAGAATAAATCATGCTTACAATATATGCTGCCATTCCTGCCAATAGAATCAGACCTTCGATACGGCTCAGTTTTCCATCCATAAACATGAAACAGAGAATCATTGTGATCACAATGTTGAGAGGCATATCTCTTTTTAAAATATCGAGATTTGTCTTAAAACTTGCTAAGAACGCACAGATACCGACCACCACAAGACCGTTAAAAATATTCGAACCGACAACATTGCTGATTGCAATGTCATTATTGCCTGTGAGCGCCGCATTAATGCTGACAGATGCCTCCGGGGCACTGGTTCCCATCGCAACAATGGTAAGACCAATGATGACGCTCGGTACTTTCATGATTTTTGCGAGAGAAGAACTTCCCTCCACGAAAAAATCTGCACCTTTTACTAAAAGTACAAAACCAACGAGTAACAGTAAATATTCCATAACGCCTTCCTTTCCTGCGATAAAGGATTGATTATGAAAAGAGACCTTTATCGCATCAAAAACAATTTTTGAGTGATAAAAGTCTCGTTACTTACAATAATAACCGGCCTTTCAGCGTGATGACGACTACTATTCCATCCGAAGATGCTAACTACTCCCTCTTATATTTGTTAGTTTAATATAAGAATGCCTGTCCTGTCAATTTCGTTATAAAAATTTTTCCAAATCTTAACTATTTTTTTATTAATTCTGCCGCAGTATCTGCTCTTTTTCCAGCATCGGATAATGGATCAGTCCACTTCCATCCAGATCTTCCCTGTGCATATCCACCGCTGTGATCTGGCGGTTCGTATAAGTTGTGTAATAATAAATACCTTTTGTGGCGTTACAACAGGAAGTATAAATCGTAATCTCATATTTTCCTTCTGCCACTTCACAGCATCCTCTCTGCTGCTCCACGGATCCTAAAATATGGAAAAACTGACCAACGCTCTCCTCCTCCGAATCACCGGAAACAGAGTTCATTTTCGTAAAAGCCACCCGGGCAAAACGGGATGCACTGGAAAGATCTCCCGGCAGGCCCAATGCTCCCATGCCACGGCTATAGCATTCCAACGGAAGTTTCTCAGAAAAATGGTTTTCCGGCTGTCTTGGTGAAAGTCCCCTGTAATTGTTCAACAGAAACATCTGCTGGTCAAATGGTGGGTTATTTGTCATAACGCCCGCCGGATTGTCGTAAATTTTCAGCCCATCCTTCATGGATTCGACTGTGACAACCTCATCAGCGTCCGCAATGATCCAGTGCAGGGAAGCCGCCGGCATATTTTCCGCAAAAGGTGTTCCGGTAATGTTGATCTTAGCCAGCAGTTCCCGTACTTCCTTCATATTGGCACACTGTCCCAACACCCACGGAATAAATTCAAAGGAGGCAACATTTTCTTTTCCCTCTGTCACTTCCGGGAAATACGCATTTCCGACAAAATTCAGTCCTGCCATCCCAACGCCTTTTTCGTTGACCGCATCATAATACAGCGGATAGTCTGCTGCAACATGCGCCATTCCTATGATCGCATAATGGTTTGCCACATCCCCCATATGCCGGAAATGAAACGGATAATTGCGCGGTGTCACTGCAATCTGCTCTCCATAAGAAAATTCATAATCTAACGTTCTTCCAAAATAAAAATCTTTTGTTTTATAAGTTGCTGCTGTACACATAATTTTCTCGCAACGATTCCTTACGAATCCCTGCTTCCCTCCTGATCTTATATTTATTTTAAGTCCTGAAACCTTGACTTTTTGCTCTTTTCTCTTATATTTTCCTTAATCGGGGAGGAATTATACCACGGTCAAAAATGTTTGTCAAAAAGTCTTGCAGTGCGAATTCTTTATTGAATATCCAAATCCAAATGTGCTATAGTATCGCTGACAGACTTATTCGTATTAGAGTCCATTCCTTATGGGGGATTAGTATGTACTTACAAAAGGAAGAAACTATTTTAATTGTTGATGACTCAAAATTTCAACGTGCAATTATAAAAGAGATGCTCGGAGAACATTTTCATCTCGAAGAAGCCACTTCAGGCGAAGAATGTTTAATGATCCTTGAGAAAAGCAGCCATCTGATCGACCTCGTTTTACTTGATCTGGTAATGCCGGGGATTGACGGATTCGAAGTTCTGCGACGCAGACAGACGATGGATGCATTTAAAGATATCAATTTTTGCAGATGTATCTGATACAACAGATTCCGGCAAATTTATATGGGATACGATAAAAGATGCAAACCCGAATCACGTATGCCCGGTCATTGCAATCTGTAGGGAGGGCTCTTTAGACTAGATACAGACAGCAGTTTCCTCGGAAATCATTGACGATCTTCTTTTTTCACCATTGGAAGTCTCTGTTTTAAAACGCCGGATCAAGGCAAATATTCATCCTGATAAAAATAATGAAGGGCGTGTGAAAAAACGAGAGTTTTTTCATTCGTCCTTTTGCTTATAGTTATAATAATAGCTATATTACATAAAAAAGGGTATAGTTCCCCTTACCCCATAAGAATGATATTATGAAATCTTATGCGGCAGCTGCAACTTTTTTCTGTTTGTTGTGATATTTATAAAGATTGTGTCCGATAGAAACGAGAAATACTTCAAGCAATACAGATTTTATTCCTCTTCGGACAATTCTTTTGTACCACCGGTCGTTTTTCATGATACCAAAGGTACCTTCTGCCTGAATGGATCTGTTCATCCTTAGAAGCGCTCCCTGGATGCTTTCGAGATTTTCTATCACTTCCTGATGCATCGCTGTAAGTTCGCGGTTGATCCGTACAGTACGGTTTTTATCTGTCTTTTTACATTGTTCTGCATATGGACAGCCGGAGCAATCTTCACACTGATACACTTCTTCCTGACGCCCATACTTGTTCCCTTTTACGTTTTTTCGATACTGAAGATAAAAGCTTTTCCCATTTGGACAACGCATGATTCCGCCTTCCCCGATTGGAAAATTTACTGCACGAAATGGATCTTCATGATACTTCTTGTCTGTAGTCTCTTTCTTGAACATGGTAAATTTCATATATTTTTCCATTCCATGCTGCCCACAGAAGATGTAATTGTTGTAAGAACCATATCCAGCATCTGCTACTGGGTACTTCGGATAAAAGCCATATGTAGTATAAAACTTGTTCATTAATGGAATAAAACAATCCATATCTGAGCGATACTGATTTACATCAACAACAGCAATATATTCATCTGCAATACCGACCTGTACATTATAAGCTGGAAGCAACTGGTCATTGCCCATGTAGTCTGTCTTGATTCGCATAAAAGTGGCTGAATGGTCTGTTTTCGAGTAACTGTTGCGATCTTCTCCACAGATTTTGATTTTTTCCACGTATTCTTCCAACTTAGCAGCATACTCTTTGAGTTTCTCATAATGACGTTGTTGTGTAGTTTTGCGATGTCCACTGCCATGAACAAACATTGCTTCATTAATCTGCCAGACTTCTGCATACTGTTCAGCAGCTTCCTTCAGATACTCTGGTGCGTACTCACTATTGATACAAAGTTTCATACCTGTACATGAAAGTTCCTCATTGATTTCCTCAAAGAGTGTAGTTATCTTACCAAAGAGACGGTATCTGGATTTTTCGGTTGCTTTTTTCCATACCCAGGAGTATTTATTCGCATTTGCTTCAAACTTGGATCCATCAATGTATAGATGTTGAAGATCTACATGCTCTGTCTCGAAGATTTTTTTGTTTATATCTTGAAATATTTCTTCAATGGAATCAGCAAGTACTTCGTTGATGAAGTAGCCGAAAGTACGGTAAGAAGGTGCTTGATGATCCATATGATACATGAAGCGGAGATTGACTTTACACTGATCCTCCAGTTCACGCAATGATATATAGCCATTCGCCATAAATCCAAACAAAACTGTTTTCAGCATGCTGACCGGGTCATATCTGAGTCTTCCTGTATAATGTTGAGGAATATTTTTCAGATATTTCTCCAGTTCGATTTCTCCCATAAATCTATCAAAAGTCAGCACTGGATCACAGATGTCCAAATAATCTTGAATTAGCATTGGCAAAACTGCCTGTTTTGGGTTAGAATAGATTATGTTATTAATTTTTTTCACAAATTAATTATAACAGAAAGAAAGACCTTGAGTTCATTATAAACTCTTGGTCTTTCTTTTTTTTCGGGACTATTCTTTTTTCACAGCCCCTGTTTTTATATACTATGTATTTTCAGTATGCCTGCAATCCGGGTACCCTATGCAGCCCCAGAATTCCCCGAAACGTCCATTTCTTTTTTTCATCGGAAGCCCACATTCCGGGCAGATTTTTTCTTTCGACTGCTTTTTTGCTGCCGGCATTTTCTCCAATTCTTTTGCCAGATACTCAAATACCTGCTGATTCATCTTACAGTCTGTCAGCGCCCTGTGTGCACCTCTCGTTGAAATTCCATAATGCTCTGCAAGATCGCTGAGTCTCCTGTGCCGCCACTCCGGGAAACAGAGCTTTGCAACCCGCAGCGTATCAACATAATCATTCGTTAATTTCTGCTGGAAAAGCCGCTCACAATCCCGATATAAAAATTTCATATCAAATGTCTGGATATTATGACCTACCAGAATATCATCTCCGGCAAATGTTAAAAACTCAGGCAGCACCTGCCCAAAATCCGGCTCATTTGCCACCATCTCATCCGAAATATGATTAACCATACTCGCGGCATACGGAATCGGTCTTTTCGGATTCACAAGCTGGCTAAACTCCTCAACAACTTTTCCACTCCGTACTTTTACCGCTGATATTTCAATGACTTCATCATAAATACAAGATGTCCCGGTCGTCTCCAAATCAAAGAGTACATAATCCGGTACATATCCGCATATCATCTTTCCTTTTTTATTTCCTAACATATCTTCTGCTTTCTAATTATTTGAACTGCCAAATATTTTTCTGTGTTTAATTATTATTCACTTAATCTTGTACCGCATTTCGGGCAATATTCAAAATCTTCCGTTGTGGAAAATCCACAATTTCTGCAGCGTTTCATGCTATATCCGTACCCTTGCTGATTCATCCTTCTTAAATGCTGTGGCAGAATTTCCACATCTTCGCCTGCTGCAATTCTTTTTCCTACTTGCGCATCCAATTCGTACACCGTATTACAGCAGCTCGTCTGCACATAATAATGCTTATTCCATTTAAAACACGGAATAAAGAATAAAGATAATACTGTATACGTCATAAAAACCTGAAATCTTCCATACTTTCCACAAATATCACAAATGATCTGTTGGTGAAAGTCAAAATCCTTTCTTCCATCCGTGATTCCCATCATAAAAAACATGTTGTTACCTGCCCTAATTTTTATTATCTATATGACAAACGTGAATGATGAATACTTCTTACTATTTACTCATTTTCTACAATAGCAGCTAATGTCCGTTCCATATCCTTAATCAAATCAACAACCAATGCATTTCCCATCATAAATCGACGCTTGTTTACTGGCATTTCTATAATCTCCCCATTGACCATACAATTTTGCGTGTGACCTGTTGGAAATCCCTGGATACGTTCTGTTTCTTCTGCTGTAAGTAATCTTATTTTTCCCGTTTTTCTATCCTTTACAATATGCGTGGTTCTACTAAATCCCCCCTCTGAAGTCAACATCGTTCTGGCTGGTTTATCATAGGCATCAATCATAGGAACTGCTCCCTCTGAAAAAATATACTCATGACCACTGGATGCTTTTCGAGGAAGTTTTTTAGCTCCTTTTATATATTGCCATGTCTGCCTAGCTTCCCTTGGCAGTCTTTCTTTTGATTCATCACTATGTGTTACATCTGGAGATGTATAATATAATCTTTCATCTGGAACAAAATACCTTTCATCTACATCATCTGTTTCCATAATATCTCCAAGTGTTATCTGATTTCCATGATAATCCGGGAATGTTTTAATTGTATAAATCATGCCATCTTTCATCAAACCAGTATTTTCAAAATTAAAGCTGAAATGTGAAGAAATATCACCTATTCCCTCGGGTAATTTTGTAATTTTTATTTTTTTATTATCTACTGAATCTACTGGAAATGTTTTTGCAAAAAATCCCTCCTTAGCCATTACTTCTGCCATATTATGGCGATGTATTTCATCTCCAAATTGAGGGTTATATTTTACAGCATCACTTACCCTTAAAGCATATTGAGTAGTATCTTTATAAGCAAAAATAAATGTTCTCCGGCGTCTCTGCTGATAACCATATTCAGCAGCGTTTATCACCCTCCACTCGACCGTATATCCTTCATCTCTAAAGCATGCAAGAATAATTCCAAAATCTCTGCCCCTTTGCTTTGCAGGAGATTTTATTAATCTATCAACATTTTCCAACAACACAAATGGTGGTTGTTTTTTTTCCAATATTTCTCTAATCGACCACCATAAAACCCCCTTCTTTCCCTCTAACCCTTTCGACGTTGCAAGTGAAGATGCTACCGAATAATCTTGGCACGGAAATCCTCCAACTAATAATGAGAAATCAGGAAGCGTTGATTTATCAACATCTTCAATATTAATATTTGTTGTATCTTTACCATTTTTATCCAAACATGTACCAAAATGATATACATAACAATCATGCGCATATTGAGTAGTTTTTTCTGCGGGTTCCCACTGGCTAAACCAAACCGTTTTCCATTTCTCGTTTTCAATATTCTCTTTTGAATATTGAACATTCTCATTTATATTATTCAATCCACACCGAAATCCACCAACACCTGCAAATAATTCACATACTGTTTTTTTCATAGTTATATCATTCCTTAAAACTTATTACGATCGAACATATATTCGAACGATCGTTCGTATTACATTATAATAATATAACATTTTTGTCTATTTGGCAAGATCCTTTTTTAATCTTCTAAAAATTTTTTATCTATTTGAGATAATATATATGAATTATTAAGCCAAAAACATTGTTTTGTATACTCTTTTCCATCTGGTAATGGATATGTGTCTGATGCATTCTGTCCATGCGGTCTCACATGACACACCCTATTATCCGATGCATTTGGAAGATTATTTGTCCTTTTTCCATTTTTCTCGATAATTTGGATACCTTCCCTTATCACTTTTACCGTTCTTTCCCAAACAGAACGCACTTCAATTTGCAAGTCTTCGTATGGCATATTCCAAAATTGACATCCCTTAAGAACTAATTCATTGTTTTTATTATATTTATATATAACAAATAAAAACCTCGTTTGTTCAAGATAATTTCCAAACGTAGATGTTTCCCAATTTTCTTTCACCAATTCTGTAAATTTAAATGTTGGAAACGACATACTTTCTTTAATTTTATTATTTCTACCTATCCGAATTGTCTTAACTACAATATTTGCTTTTTCAAATTCTTCCGCATGATTTCCCTTGATTCCAAGCATTCGATATGCTAACATCGCCTCTAAATTCTTCGGTCTTTTTTCTCTTACGATTTGAAACTCCTTGCATAAGTTGTCTACATTACATCCTTGATAAGCACCTATTTTCTCTTCTACATATTCTTCGAAATCTTGTGCTATATCTTGTTTTATAATTGGTTCATAGGTATTTTTCCCAGGAATAATATAATTATTTAGAACATATGTCATATATGAACTTTTAAAGGAAAATGCTCTTGGTTTTGCTAACTCTTCACTAAATGGTTGTTTACGACGATCTGCTGACGAGGCTGCCTTTGTTGCAGCGCCTAAATATAGTGTATCTCCTTCTGATAATTCATGTGCTTTTCCTTCTCTTATTTTTCTTACAATAACTTTATAATCATGTTTAATAATTTTTATGTCCTGTTCGGGTGGTGTAAATAATTTTACATAATCTATTTTATAATCAATTCGATATTGTATTTCTTTTAAATAAAGATAATATACTAACAAAATCAATTTAGATTTATTCCATAAATGACTATCTTTAAATTCTTCATTAACAACAGAAAAATAATCAATCATCGTCAATATTAATCTTTCCTTTGCTACCTTCTTTCCCTTGGAATTAATTTTATAAGGCGTCACCTTTAGTTCCACTCCTGCCTCATGAAAATCTGGTCGCGAATCATTATTGCATAAATAATGAAAATGCTTTTCTTCTATTATTTGTCCCAAATTTCCTTTGTTATCCCTATTTTCCTGAGTTCTTTTATCATTCAAATCTATCGCTTCATGTCCTATATCCGCTTCAGAAGCTTCAATTGCCTTTGAGACTTTATCCAGCTCTATTATGTCCCGGAATGTTTTTCCAACAAGTTCCTGTCCATATTTTTCAATAGATAATGGATTTGTTTTATCATATTTTTCTAATTTTTTCATAATTCACATCTCCTCCCCTCCTGATAACTTCATATCAAAAATTGCTTCTTCAATTACTCTCACGCATTTATCTGTATTTTTTATAATATCCTTTCCCCAAAAATGAATGACAGTCCAACCTTGAAAAAGTAATTCCTTATCCTTTTCACTGTCTCTATCCATATTACGTTGTATTTTCTTCACCCAATAATCAGCATTTTTTCCCTGCTCTAAGCGAGGTTTTAATACTTTCCAATCTTTTCCATGAAAAAACTCTCCATCGCAAAATATGGCTATTTTATATTTGGTAAGTGCAATATCTGGTGTCCCCGGAATTTTTTTATAATTTTTGCGATACCTATACCCCTTTTTCCATAAAGCTCTTCTAAGAACAAGTTCTATACTTGTATCTTTTCCATGGATTTTACTCATATTCCTATGACTTTTCTCTGATACTTCTCCGTGAAAACGAGGTTCTTTTGTGTCCTTCATTATACAAATGTTTCTCCGACTTATTATTTTCTCTTTTACAGATCTGTTATTTCATTTATATATTTTTTGACCAATTTATGATGTTCCTTATTATATTCTCTACTGATATTCTTTGCAACTTTAACTTCTTCATCTTTAATATCCCATATAGTATTCTTTTACAATTACAAAAACAAATTATATTTATGAGTATTGAAATAGAGAAAAATTGATACATAGATATATAAAATAACATAAGTTCCTACACTAAAAAATATAAATCTAGCTTATGCTTAAAATGATATAACTGTCTGCCATATAAAATATAAGGTTTCAAATTATACACTTTTTTATTATAATATAAGAGTACTTTGTTGTTTTTTTATTAAGGTTATTAAATAAAACAATCAACTTCGACAGAGTCGACAGAAAAACGAAAAATCTCTCAGAGATTGGTAGTCATTATTGTAACGAAAAAGAATCAAAAGCACAGCATTAGCTAAAAGATTATGGATGATTCCAGAAAATGCTGCAAAACCTGAAGATTCGCGTAAAAACAAAAAAAGAAAAAAAGGAGAAACGTTTTGGAATCTAATAGAAATATTGACATGAAAGCTGAAAAGCAATTGGCTTCTTTTTTGGATGAACATTTTTACTCACGACTACATGATAAAAATGGAATTTCAGTAAAGTTTGATAGGAAAAAAGATAAAACAAGCCAATTACAAGGAATAGATGTTGAATTAAATGCAGATGGCAAAACATTTATTATTGATGAAAAGGCTTCTTTTTATTACAGTAATGCGATGATTCCCACATTTGCTTTTGAAATCAATTCACTTCAAAAGGGGCACAATGAACCCGTTGATGGTTGGTTTGTAAATGATAGTTTAAAAACGGAGTACTATCTCTTGATTTGGCCAAATATAAAGTGCGAATACAAATCACAAAATGAACAATGGGTGAGAAAAAATCTTGATAACATAAAACAATCAGATTTCACTATTGTTGAGGCTATGCTAATTGAAAGGAAAAGATTACTGACTGAAGTAGAAAAATATGGATGTAGTAAACCATCTCTTATCGAGTATGCAAAAAAATTGAGGACGTCCATGAATAATAAGATTGAATCAAAATCAGAAATAATAAATAATAATATAAAAATTATGTATTCAGGAAATATTGCTGAAAAGCCTATAAATGCTGTTATTCATAAAAAACTTCTTAAATCTATTGCAAGTGCTACTTATTTGATATCTGAAGATGGATATGCACAAATATAAGGAATTATATCGAAGTACATTCGATAATTTAGGAGACCGTTTCAATTTTACATAATGTTAAATTTGTGAATAGTTACCATGGGCAGAATTTCAATTTTCTGGATTCTACCCATATCTGCATTACACAGGAATTTTTGAGTATTCGTGTGATTGGAAGCCTGCTAGTCTGTTTCTGCCAAATTCAATTATATATTTAGCTGGAATCCTCTATAATTCAAACACAGACTCAAATGTTCAGAGCTGACAACGTTAATTTATATTATAGTTTCCAGAAGAAATCCGCTACGCCAATCATTTTAAATATTCCCAAAATTCCTTTTACAATCCAGCCCATCATTTTAAATGCAATAATAATAGGAAAAAACATAAGGTAAACTAACAATTTTAACATACGCTGCTCCTTTCATATATCGAAACATTTTTTAAGCTTGGATTTTGTCTTTCCAACATGGCAAACAGTGTGTCCATTCTTTTCACAGCCTCTCGCTTCACTTTTCGCTCTGCCTGTTTATAATATTTTTTCTGCTTTTTCGTGCGTCGTGGAAGATTATGGTAATCATCCTGAATTACAACCTTGGCTTTGTCATGCGCATCTATGTACTCTACTAATTTTACTAACAAATCTGTCTGTTTCACATCTTTTTGTCTGTGAAATTCTCCTCGTATAAGTTCCTGATAATCTGTGTTAGCTTCAAATTTATTTCTATGATATAAAAGGTATTTATCTATATCATCTTTTAAATATATTTTCCAAAAACCAATTTTTGTTTTTATATATAATGTTTCTGTATGATCATCAAATTTAAATTCCATTTCTTTTTTGTGTGTCCAGGATAATATTTGCGCTTTATGAGTTCTGACATCTCCTCTGAGTCCTGCGCAATATTTACACTCACAATAACCTTCTTTTTCTGCTTGTTCAACTTTTATTTCCAATCGATTTTGAAATTTGATTCTTTCTGCATATATGCAGCCCATTTTGTGATAAATTTTTCTTTTTTTTGGTGCTTCACTACTTATTACAACTAACATATCCATATCCTCCATTTCCAACTGAAATCAACTTTTCTTGTTATCTCTAATTGTACTCATCATCTGTCCTATAAATCGTACTAAAAAAGGTGTTTTGACAAGTTATTGTTTACATAACTCTGTCAAAACACCTTTTTCTTATTAAAATTATTCTTTTTATTTATTCGTTATCTTCATTTTCTTCAGATAACTATTTTTCAGCTGATTCTCTTCCCTCAATTTCTCATTTTCATCCTTGAGATACTGCATATACTCCCGCGCAAGCTTCACACCGCAGCGCACTGCAACATCGTCATGCTTTTCCATCTCATCCAGCCATTGAAGAAATGATTTTTCCCGAATATCGTTATACTCATTTTTTTCTGTAAAATACATGCTTCGCACCTTCTGCCCCGAAAAAATATTCCATTTATTATTTTTCCATATATTTTATTGTCCATAGTAACAGCGTTCTCTGCCCGGCATATCTTCCCCTTTGACGTAACGCGCATTAAATTCCATATTGATTTCCCGCAGCTCTCTTTTCCCGTCAATATAGTCCTGATACATTTCTGCCAGCCCGGACATACAGCCATCACAGCTTGCTTCAATATTTCCAAGAGATTCCTTGACAATCGCCTCTCTCTCTTCTTTTGTTGTTTCTGAAATTAAATACATTTTTCTACCTCACTATACCATCTGTACGAGCCACACATTGCTTCGTACCATAAAATAACCAATTGCTACTTTTATAAGTTCTGTCGCCTGCACAAAAAAATAAACGCTCACAATTCCAAGTCCTGTGTAATGTGCCAACACAAATGCTGTCGGAACTACAACCACCCAGGTAAAAACCGAATCAAACAAAAAAGTGACCAGCGTTTTTCCTCCGGAGCGCAACGTAAAATAAGAAGCATGACTAAAGGAACAAAATGGCATAATAATTGCCGAAACTGCAATAAAACTGGTTGCAAGCTCTTTGATCTGTTCAGAAGTATTATAAATCTGTGGAAAAAATCTACCGATCACAAGCATCACGCCCGCCACAAGCGCACAGCAGAATACACTGAAAACAATCATTTTATTATCTGCGTCTTTCGCTTTTTTCAGTTCACCAGCCCCAAGATACTGACCAACCACAATGCTGATACATGCTCCAAGCTGGATATAGATAATGTTAAACAGATTCGTGATCGTAGTTGCAATATTAAGACCTGCCACAACTTCCAATCCTCGAATGGAATAACACTGGGTAACGGTTGTCATACCTGCTGCCCATAAAACCTCGTTGAACATAAGTGGGAAGCCTTTGATAATAATTGCCTTCAATTCCCCTTTTGGCATTCCAAATCCGGTGTACGCACCTTCCAGATACCTGTTTTTCTCCTTGTGGGAATGTGCCCAGATAATAATGATAAATGCTTCTATGTAGCGTGCGATCACAGTTGCCAGTGCTGCACCAATAACTCCTAATTTTGGAAATGGTCCAATTCCGAAAATAAACAGATAGTCCAAAACCGCATTGCTTCCAACCGCTACAAAACTTGCGATCATCGGCACCAACGTCTGCCCGGTTTCTTTAATATTAGTAGCATAGGACTGGTTTACCGCAAATGGAACCAGACCAACCATCATAATGCCCAGGTATTCCAGACCATACTGCAGTGCCACCTCGGTTGCTCCACTTCCTGCCGTGTCGGTGAGATACAGGGAAATCAGATCTGCTCCCTTTGTCGCAAATAATAATATCGTTAATCCCGTTACAAGCAATGTTGCATACAATTTAAAACGGAAAGAATACATATGTCCCTTATGATTTCCTTTTCCGTAATACTGTGCCCCAAAAATGCTGGCTGCAGACGCCGCACCAAATATTGCCAGATTGTATACAAAAATCAACTGATTGACAATTGCAACACCGGACATTTGCTCGGTTCCCAACTGCCCTACCATAATGTTATCCAGAAAACTGACGAGATTTGTTATGGCATTTTGCAAAATCATTGGCAGCGCAAGATAGAGATACCTTTTGTAAAATGCAGCATCGCCAATATATTTTTCCTTAAATCGTGTTAACATATATTTTTCCTTTATTACATATAAAATCTATTTTTTCTACATCTTCCGCTAATTATAATTTGTCCTCACAAATATATCAATCCCTCCTGTATTCTTTTACAGAACTTATGCAGTTTTATATGCAGGATTATAGCCTTAACCTTTCGCCTGTCTCAAGTTATACACAGTCGCTGAGCCAATGACAAGCACCGCTCCAAAAATGGACAACACACCTATTGTCTCTCCACAAAAAATTGCTACAAGAATAGGATTTAAAATCGGTTCGATCGTAGAAGTCAGCGATGCTGTCACTGGTGAAACACGATCTAATCCTCTGGATAAAAATACATATGACAACCCGAACTGTACAATTCCTAATACCAGAACATATCCCCAGACGGTTGGCGTGAACACTGTCTCTCGCATTAAAAATGGAATTCCCACCACAATACTGATCAGATGAGAAACCATAAGCGACGATTCAAAATCTCCGCCCGGGAATTTTTTGATCAAAAACACGCCTGCGTAAGTCACTCCCGACACAATTGCAAGGATATTTCCCGCCATTCCGCCTGTGCTGAGCGATTCAAAAAAGAAGCAGAAAATTCCACATAACACAAGAATGCAGGTTAAAACTGCGTCCTTTTTTGGTTTTTGCCTGTATACGATCCACACGATCAAAATCAAGAAGACCGGTTCTGTAAACTGCAGTACAATTGCATTTGCTGCGGTTGTCATCTTTGTCGCCATCACGAATGTCAATGCCATGACAAAATTTAAAACCGCTCCAAGCAGAACCATTTTGTTAAAAACAAACTTTCTCCCCTGTGTTCTCTGATAAGCAAATATCAGAATAAATGATAAAACGCTTCGCACCATGTTGATCGACAACGAGTTCCACGGAATCGATTTGATCAGCACTCCGCCCAGACTGAAACAGATTGCTGACAATAGTACATACACGGTACCCTGTAAACTATTTTTATTGTATTTCTTTTCACTCATAACGTATCTTATTATTCAAAATCTATGAAATAATATTCTCCTTCTCTGCTTATCTTACATCCATCTGATCAATCCATAAACGACCAGCAAAACTGCCAGATATCCCACATTGGCAATCGTAAACCACCTGAAATATTTTCCTTTCTGTTCATTATAGTGATGTGCATAAATTTTATATGAGATCAGACTTGCCATTGATGCAATCAAGGTACCAAGCCCTCCAATATTTACACCCACTAATAATTTTGCATAATCCCTTGTAAATCCAGAAAGTAATAAGGCTGCTGGAACGTTACTGATCACCTGGCTTGCAGCGATACCGACTCCAACTTCCCGGCCACTCACAAACTCCTGTAACACATTCCTGATTGTCTCAATTTCTCCTATATTCCCAGTGAAAATAAAAAAAGCGATAAATGTGAGAATTAAACTGTAATCTACCGTTTTCAACACTTGTCTGTCCATGATAAAGACCGTCACAAACACAACAATGAAAGCCACATAGTACGGCAATACTCTCACAACGACAAGCAGACTCATCAGAAATAAAATCAGATAAACTGCATTTTTTTGATGTGTTTTTCTTCGAAGATGTAACCTTTCTTTTTCAATTTCATGGTCGCCGTTATTTTCTTCGAGTGTAAATTCAATCTTCTCTTTTTTTCTGCATACAACAGCAACGGATAACAGCAGCAATATACCGGATGTTAACGTATATGGACCTATTATTCCTATAAATGTTGACATTTTCATCTCTGCAAGATTGTAAAGATATAAATTTTGCGGATTTCCAATAGGTGTCAGCATACTTCCAAGATTGGCTGCGAGTGTCTGAACTATGATTACCGGTATTAATAATTTGTCCTGATTACATTTCCGCAAAGTCAGCATTGCAAAAGGAACAAATGTAATCAATGACACGTCATTCGTAATAAACATGCTAAAGAAAAAACATAAAAAGACCAACACAAGCGATAACTGCATTGTATTTTTTGTTCTTTTTAATAGGCTGCTTCCAATCATATCAAACAAGCCATTTCTCTGAAGTCCTGCCATAACCGTCATCAGGCTTAATAAAATGCCCAAGACGCGGAAATCAATATAGTTTACATAATTCAATGTTGGTTTTACAAAAAAAGCGGATACCATTGCAAGTGTCATTGCCACGCATAATACCGTATCTTTTTTTATAAAACCTATTACTTTTTCTTTCATTATTAAATTCTCCAACGCTGTTTTTTGATCTGTTCTTCTTTTCTCAAATAAGCAGCCTCATCCATAAAAGATATTAGTTCAAGAGTCCAAGCCTGTCTAATGCATGGTAAAGCCCATCTTCATCAATATGTGATGTTACCATGTCGGCTCTCTTTTTGACTTCTTCCCTTGCATTTCCCATCGCAATGCCAATTCCGGCATAATCCATCATCTGCAGGTCGTTTGGTCCGTCTCCGATTGCGATACTGTCCTCTCTGGGAATCCCCACATATTCCAGATAACGCTTCATCCCGGTTGCTTTATGGATGCCGTTGATTCCAACTTCGCCACAGTAATCATCCGCCCCGCTCAGGCTTAGTGCCACTACATCAAAATAAGGCTCCAGATCTGCATGCACTCTCGCCACTCCAAATGGTGCATCATAATAGATCAGTTTTTCTTCCTTCTCATTATTCCAGACATCTTCCTGAATAAAAAATTCACCTACAAGCTGACGCAGATGCTCCTCCGTGATTCCCATATCGCTCATAATTTTTAAAATCTGCTGTTCGCTCCGTTTATTCATGACAACTCCTGCATCTGTCTGGAAGCAGTAAACAAAATTATTTTTTTCCATATAATCTACAATAAATTTTCTGTGTTCTTCATCAATGACAGCATGATAAATTTCTTTTCCACCTGCGATCACCTGTGCTCCGGCTGCCGTAACCATTCCACTGAATCCAAGATCCAATAGCATCTGCGGCAATTGAAAAAGACTTCGTCCACTGCACACGACCAGTTTGTGGCCGTTCTCTACCGCCTTTCTGATCGCAATTTGGGTTGATTCCGGGATAATGCCTTTATCGTTTACAATTGTTCCGTCTACATCTAAAAATACAACTTTCTGATTCATACTTTTTCCTGTTCTCTATTTTTTCGACTGTGAAATTACTATCACAATGTAAAAATTATTTTATACATTTTTTCACAAAACAACAAGAGGTTATCACACATAAACACATTTTATCACAGACGCACTCTATCATACATCTGAATATGCCTATGCACTGACAACCTCCTGTCTTTGCGCAATTTATTAATTTTAGATATTGAAGGTCAACTGTGTTGTACCTCTAATGATGTAAACCTTCTTATTTGATATATCCGGCTTTTACTAAAGGATTCTTAATCATCGGTGCTACAATGATCGCCACGATCATTTTTGCGATATCACCAATTATAAATGGGATCACACCAGCCATCAAAGCTGCCTGGAATGTCATTTCTGCCTCATAAGCAAGCCATGCTGTTCCAAGTGCATAACAGACTGCCGTTCCTAAAACCATCCCGACAAAATACATCACTCTTTTTCCCGGAAACTTCTCAATAAACCAGCCACTGATCATTGCCAGAAAAATAAATCCGATCAGATAACCACCTGTCGGTCCAAATAATTTTGCTGGGCCTGCCGAAAAACTTGAAAACACCGGAACTCCAACTAAGCCGATCAATAAATAAATCACATAAGACACCGTTCCTTTTTTCCATCCAAGCAATATTACGGTAAAATAAATTGCAAGATTTGTCAGGGAAATCGGAACCGGTCCGATTGGTACTGATAATGGTCCTAAAATACAGGTAACTGCGGTCATCAAAGCAATCATTGCAATCGTTGATGTTGATATCTTTTTCTCATTCATTGTTAACTTCTCCATACACTTTTATTTGAGCAACCGTTCTGTCTATCAGTGAATACGTCTATCACACAAAAATAGTGTTACTGTTTATGCGTACCTCGTTCCAGTAACGCTTCGCTCATACTCGCTTATTCTATAAAATATCGTTCCAATTGTCAACCTGTATTTTGTATTTAGTTAACATTATGTGTGTAATAATTGCACATCTTCATCAGCAAGGTTCTGTTGATATCCGTGATTGTGTAAGTAAAACAAATACCGCCTCCCTCGCAACCCACAAAAAATGCGGCTTCTTTATTGCAGAGGAAAACGGTATCTATTATCCTTCCAATACGGTTAATAACAAAACTTACGGTATGCTGTATTTTATCCGATAAAGCCGGCAAATCCGCATAATAACACGATGACACCAAGAATGATACGGTACCATCCAAACACTTTGAAATCGTGTTTCTTAATATATCCCATTAAAAATTTAATTACAACGAGCGACACTGCAAATGCAACAACCATTCCCACCACAAGGATTACACCTTCCTGAGAAGTCATAGTTGCATTCATCAAAAACTTTGCACCTTTCAAAAGACTGGCTCCAAACATAACCGGGATTGCAAGGAAAAATGTATATTCCGCTGCAACAGTTCTGGAAATTCCAAGTAATAATGCTCCGACAATTGTTGCTCCAGAACGGGATGTTCCTGGAAAAATCGCTGCAATCAGCTGAAACATTCCTATCCAGAATGCCAGTTTATAATCAATTCCGACAAGGGTATTCACCTTTGCCTTTTTTCCTTTGTGATAATTCTCAATCACAATAAATGCTACACCAAACAGGATCAACATAATTGCTACTGTCTGGTAATTGTAAAATAATGCTTCCAGCTGTTCATCAAAAAGTACACCTACGATTGCTGCCGGTACGCAGGATACTAAAATGTGAAACCACAGTTTAAATATATCCCATTTTATATATGCACCTGCGCCAGTTTTCGCCAATGGTTCCTTGTTATCCTTTTTTCCAAATGGCCAGATCTGATTCCAGAATAAAATTACAACTGCGAGAATCGCTCCAAGCTGGATCACAACTTCAAACATACTGTAAAATTCATCCGATACATCCAGCGATACAATCTCATTTAGAAGGATCATATGTCCTGTGCTGCTGATTGGAAGCCATTCTGTAATACCTTCCACGATACCAAATAATATTGCTTTTAAAATTTCTATCATTTTTTCCGCCTTGCCTAAATTCTGGCAAACACCTTTCTTTCTTTTTTATGCTTCATAAAATGAAAAAAGAACCCACATTGCTATGGATTCTTAAGAGGCGACAACCAGATTCGAACTGGTGATCAGGGTGTTGCAGACCCACGCCTTACCGCTTGGCTATGTCGCCATATTATTAAATTATGCATCACTGCAAGTGACTCCGACGGGAATCGAACCCGTGTTACCGCCGTGAAAGGGCGATGTCTTAACCGCTTGACCACGGAGCCTTATATTTAAAAAAACTCCCCGAGTAGGGCTCGAACCTACAACATCACGGTTAACAGCCGTGCGCTCTACCATTGAGCTATCGAGGAATATATAGTTACTAACAACTCCGTAGTACAGAAAATGACGTAGATTGGTACGTCACTTAATTACTATATATCATAACTGTTAAAATTGCAATACTTTGTAAGTTATTTTTTGTACATTCAAAACTTCATACAGATTCCGAGTTTCTTTGGTCAAGCCCTCGATCGATTAGTAACAGTCAGCTCCATGTGTTGCCACACTTCCACCTCTGCCCTATCTACCTTGTAGTCTTCAAGGGATCTTACTCACTTTTGTGAGGGATATCTCATCTTGAGGGGGGCTTCACGCTTAGATGCCTTCAGCGTTTATCCC
>OGMN01000430.1_pt1 | contig 47414 bp, 37 predicted proteins | sample 1573211 | NCBI WGS metagenome assembly OGMN01 (sample SAMEA2581876, study PRJEB24529) | metagenome | biome: Human gut stool | place: China | collected 2011
TTATATTTTCTATATCTTTTTGATTGTCTTCCAGTCTAAAATATCCCCACTGTATTTATGATGAAATTATTAACCATCTAAAGGAATTATTTCCACGTGATACGCTATCTAAATCTACTGTAAAAGTAATGCTATCAGATTTAGCAGATATAACACCTACCTTACTTAAATCTGTATATACATTTACCCAATCCGTAGTAAATACTGCAAAAATTGTAGAAGTTGATATATTTGTATTTATTGTTATATTAGGTGGATTAGTATTTTGTTTTACAACTCCATATCCCCACTGTTCATCAGCCTACAGTGGGAAAAAATTATACCAGAAGAAAACATAAACGCAGGAAGCCCTGTTATAGGTAATCGCTATAACATAACATATCCCGGCAATCATGGAACACCTATAATTCTTAGTTTCTTAAGTATGAATTGGGGTTCAACAACTAGCTCTATCAGAAATGTTTCTTTAAGATACGGAAGTATTTATAGAGATGCGTTTGTATATTATTTAACAGAAAATATAACACCAGCAAATGGAGCTTTCATTTTTTGGCTTGCTATAGGATAATTTATTATTTGCCTATAATTATCCAATAAATGGAACCATCTTTATCTATATTTTTAGTAGTTCCAAAACGAAAAAAATCATTATATAAATTTCCTATATATATTGGCGTATTAGCAAAATCTCTACTTTCATACCCAACTACAAGACAAGGAATAAACAAAAATATTGTTTTAAAACTTATTGGAAAATTAACTGTATTATCTTGTAATAATATTATTTTGTTAAAACCATATTTTCCCCACTGTAGGCTGATGAACAGTGGGGAAATATTGGTTTTGTATCACCAGAAGAAAATGGAATAAAAGATTTTACTGTTGCATTACCAATTAATTTTAATTTTAATTATGGTATTATTCCATTTATAGATTCAATTCCAAATGAATTAATGTCTGTTACTTGTAATACTTTAACTGGTTGGAATTTTAAAGCTAGAATTATAACAAATATATATCCAAATAGCGGTACTAATATTAAATTTTTTGCAATAGGTAAATAATCATTTTCCAATAGATATCCAATATGAACGTAATGAATAAATTATAGAAACTAGATTAGTATTTGTATATAAAAAATGTATTTCCGTTAATTTATTTGTAAATGTTCCTATTTGCACAGAAGCGGATTTTCCATCTGTTTCGGATTGAACTATTGTTGCTAAAGAGATATAACAATCAGATTTAAAAGCAATGGGATATTTTACAATTATATCCGTATTTTTATTGGCCCAAGGTGATGTTCCCCACTGTTTACATGAAGCCTATACTACCCCACATATAGCCACCTGTAGTATTAGTATAAAATTTAAAATTAGTTCTATCAGGAAGTACTGTATAAAACATATTGCTATAAATTAAAGTTCCGTGTTTATTAATCCATGTTAAATAATTATTTTTGACAGTTAACGGTAAAGAAATTATATTTTCTATATCTTTTTGATTGTCTTCCAGTCTAAAATATCCCCACTGTATTTATGATGAAATTATTAACCATCTAAAGGAATTATTTCCACGTGATACGCTATCTAAATCTACTGTAAAAGTAATGCTATCAGATTTAGCAGATATAACACCTACCTTACTTAAATCTGTATATACATTTACCCAATCCGTAGTAAATACTGCAAAAATTGTAGAAGTTGATATATTTGTATTTATTGTTATATTAGGTGGATTAGTATTTTGTTTTACAACTCCATATCCCCACTGTCTAATGAAAGGAAAGGTTGATGCATATGTTTAATAAGATATATACCAAAATAAAGGAACTATTTAATATTAAAATAGTTATAGAATCTAAAAAATTTGAGTTTAGAAGCAGCATACCTGAGTATACAAAATGGGTAATACCTATAAAATTTTATGAAAATGAACATAATCAATAAACCGTTGCAATTAAAGGCTTAATAGATTTTGCAACGGTTTTTTAAGTTTAAAAATGTGTTATTTTTATTGTTTTTATAGGTAACAATAGTAACACTAATAAATATATACAGAACCTTGTTTTTAATGATGTTATAAAAAATAAAAGTATCTTATTAGTAACAAATTATTTTATCTTATTTATAGCTTTTCGTAGCTGCTTAAGATTTTTATGAGTATATACAGTATCTGTAACATCTCCTGTCGCATGACCGAGTATTCTTCGTTTGGCATTAAAGTTTACTTCTGCATTATCCATAAGAGTTGCACATGTATGCCTACAATCATGAGTGCTGTGTTTGGCATTTATTTGTTGCATTATTTTATTCCATAAAGTCCTATACTTACTATAATTATATGGATTTCCAGTTTCATCACATATCAGAAACTTACCATATTTATTCATTCTATTTATTATTAGAGGAAGTATTTTTTCATGGATAGGAATAGAGCGAAGACCAGCCTTTGTTTTTGATTTAGTTATTTTTAAATACTTTTGTCTAAGATAAATATTATCTTTAGTAAGGTTTAAAAGCTCTCCGACTCTCATTCCCGTATAAATTAGGATTAATACAGTATCGACACCTTCAACATCGATATTAGACCATAACTTATTTATTTTTTGTCTTGTAAAAGGTTTGTGTGGGCGGATTGCTTTATTTTTACCTAAGTTTAATAGATTGGCATAGTTCTTATTGCAATATTCCATTATTATGCCGTATTTAAACATAAGACTAATTAAAGAACGGATTTTCTTACAACTACTGTAGGAAAGTCCTTTTCTTTTAGTATCATCTATTATGGCTTGTAGATGATAATATTTAATGTTCTTTAAAGGCATTTCCTGTAATTGTAAACAATGTTTATAAGAATTGCGATAGCTATTTATAGTACTTTTGCTAGGTTGGTATTTATCTATGTGGAATGGCAACCAGCGATAATATAATTCTGCAAAAGTAAATTCATGACCTGAAAGGATTTTGTTATTATGTTTTTTGTTATAATCTGCTGCATAGATTTCTGCTTCCGTCTGTGTAGCAAAATATGCCAGTGGTTTTTGCTTACCTTCGGCAGAGATGAGAAAAACGTAAGGTCTCCGCCTTTTACCACTTAATTTTTTAATGCTACCATATCCATTTGGTTTACGCATTATATCACCTCATTAATAAAAAATTTTACTGAAATCGGAGATGATTATAACATGGCAACAAATGTTAAATATTATTGTATGGGATTTTTAGCAGATGGAACGCCTTCTGTTAGAACGTTTGCAAACACAAAAGATATAGAAAAAGAAAACGAAAAATATATAGTAGAACTTAAACAGAAAGTAAAAGAAATGTCGGCAGATGAACTTGCTACTGTAGAAATTATTTCTGCTGAAGAATATAACTTATACGTAAATGGTGATGGTACAAATACTTATGTACGAGATATGGAAACAGGAAAACCTAAAATATATGTTATGCCAGAACCAACACAGCAAGAAAAACAAATTGCTGAAGTAAATACAATATCTAATTCTGTAGAATTACAAACAAAAGAATTGAAAGATGCAATGATAATAGCTTTGCTTAATAATGATATTGAATTACAAGAAGAGTTAAAACAAGAATATCAAGAACTTATGTCTAATACCAATAATGAAATGAAAGAGGTAGTTGAAGAATGGTAAAACGCTGTAGTTTGTGTGCAAAAAAATTAGATGATAATGGTAAATGTACTAATCCTAAATGCCCTAAATGTATACAAGAAAAAATAATTTCTAACTTAAAAAATAAAGAAGGTGTAGATAATGCATAAATTATTATTAGCATTGTTGTGTTGTGCCTTTTTTTTATCTACAGCAACAGCAAGTGCTAATCCAGTCCATAATATTCAAGATAATATTGGCGTGGATAAGTTTGCTCATGCTGGTGTTGGATATATACTTACAGATCAATTAGAACGTAATGCAGGCTTTAGTAAACTAGAATCTTTTGCTACTGTACTTGCATTAGCATATGTAAAGGAAAAATATATAGATGATAATTTTGACAGAGGTGATATTGGAGCTACTTTAGTAGGTCCGTTTATATATAATATTAGTTTTTAAGGTAGGTGATTAGATGCAGGAATTTTTAACAGATATTGTGGCATTTATTAGAACTATTATACCTGTTCGAATGGAAATTGAATGGGGAGCGTGTTTTGCTACTGTGGGTACGATATGTAGTCATTTGTTTGGTAGTTGGTCTAATTTGTGGGAAGCTATTTTGCTACTAATGGTATTAGATTATATAACAGGTCTTTTATCAGCATGGATAAATCCAAGCAAAAAATTAGATAGCAGAAAAGGTTGGCGAGGATTAGCTAAAAAGGCTGTTATCGTAATTATTATTATGGTAGCACATATGGCAGATATTGTTTTCAATCAGGGAACGATAACACGAGATATCGCCATAATGTTTTACATCGCTAACGAGGGTCTAAGTATATTAGAGAATGCTACAAATTGTGGTATTCCAGTTCCAACTAAATTAAAAAATAATTTAGCTCAATATGCTAAAGAGAAAACGACCATCAGATCCAATAAAGAAAAATAATTTAACTTACTTTAAAATAATTCATAATAATTTATAGAACAAGGAGATAAGAAAATGACAAACAATTTAAATGATTTTTTAAACAAAATTTTATTAGGGGATAGTTTAGAGTATCTTAGACAATTACCATCTAATTCTATAGATGCAGTTATTACAGATCCGCCTTATTGTAGTGGTGGTAGAACAGCTTCTGAAAAAGCTTTACCACCAAGTAAAAAATATGAACAGAGTTCAAATACTATGGTGCATAGACCAGATTTTGTAGGAGATAGTAAAGATACACGTTCTTGGCTTCATTGGTGTAATCTATGGATTAGTGAATGTCATAGAGTTTTAAAAGATGGAGGTTATTTTTTAATGTTTACAGACTGGAGACAGCTTCCATCTACTACAGATGCTGTTCAAATTGGTGAATTAATTTGGAGAGGTATTATAGCATGGGATAAAGGAAGATGTGCAAGAGCACCACATAAAGGATATTTTCGTCATCAGTGCGAATATGTAGTTTGGGCAACTAAGGGAAAATGTAAAAGAAATCTACATGCAGGTCCTTTTGATGGTTGTTATCAATATACAGTAAAACAAACCGATAAATTTCATCTCACTGGAAAACCAACTCCATTAATGGAGGATTTAATAAAAATTGTTCCTGAAGGTGCTATAATTTTGGACCCATTTATGGGAAGTGGTACAACTGCTGTAGCAGCTAAAATGCATAATAGAAATTTTGTGGGGTTCGAAAAAACTAAAGTATATCATGATATAGCTTTAGAGAGATTAGAAAAATTAAATATGTCAAAATAAGCCATTTTTGTAATTACCGTTTTATTGATTTTACAAAAATGGCTATTTTTATAATAAAAGATAGATTTTTAATATGCAGAGGTTATTTCCTAAATTTATACTTAAAATAAAAAGATATGAGGTGAGTTGACGTTGTCTAAAAACAAAACTTTAAAAAAAGTAATTGCTTTTTCTAGTGCATTAGTTATTAGTTCATCTTTATTAACAGGGTGTGGATCAGACCCGCCACAAGAGCAATATCGTGATAGTGATAAAGAAGATATTACTATTGTAAATCATGATAGTGGTAGTTTTAGTGATTTCTTAGCAGGTACTATTGTTGGAACTTGGTTGAATAGTGGGACCTATAATTTATAAATTAAAACTCATCGAATTCAATGGGTTTTCATAGTGTCAATTTTGACGCGGTTAATCTATTTTAAATACAGATTAACGTTATCCTATAAAAAACTGGTCGAATTCGACCAGTTAAAAAAGAAGGTGTTTTATGATGAAAGTAATTGATATTTCTGCTTGGCAAGAATGGATCGATTGGCAGGCAGTAAAAGACGCTGGGATTGAAGGAGTTATTCTAAAAATAGGAGAACATTATAAACTTGATGAAAAGTTTATAGAACATGTAAATAACGCTGTAGCGTATGGATTACGCTATGGCGTTTATTATTATGGACACGCTTCATCTATTAATGAAGCTGTAGCAGAAGCTAATTGGGTTGATAAACAGATTAAGACATATCTTAATGGGAAAAATCCTGAACTTGGCATTTGGTATGATGCTGAAGATAAAGATATGTTAGAAGGATATTTAAATGTAGTTTATCCTATTGCCAATTTCATCAGTACATTACTGGATAAAGGGTATAACTATGTAGGCTTATATAGTTCTTATAATTGGCTCACAAATATTATAGACTTAAAAGCATTACCTGCTTATGTACCTATTTGGGTAGCTCAATATTATACGGAAAATAGTTTTGCTATGGAAAATCCTAATCGTATTTGTCGAATGTGGCAATACACCGATTGTGAACGAATTGGGGATATGAGGGTTGATTGCAGTGTCTACTATGAATGATTACCAGGACATAATAGATAATTTACCAAAACCGACAACAGATTTAGAAGAACAATATTTATATTCAATAGTAATGGCAATGGCTGGTAAAGATTATCAGCCATTTTCTAAACCTTTTTGGCGGAAAGAGCAGTATTTAAAAGCATGGTGGGAGATAACTAAGCTAAAAGTAGCAGAAGGAAATATTCCAAACGATAATTCTGTAAGTACAGAAAAAATTGTTGATGGTGCTGTTACTTTAATTAAGCTTGCAAAAGAAGTAGTTGATAAGCTCTTGGCTGATGACAAAATTGAAACAAGCATGATAAAAGATTTATCAATAACTACAGAAAAGTTGGTTAATAATGCTATAAATTCGGAAAAGATAGCTGAAAACACTATTATATTGAGTAATTTGTCTAAAGAGGTAACAAATTTACTCTTAACTACAAACCATGTAGGTATAATACAACAACCTCAAATAAATCAAATTACAGAAAGTGGAAATACGCTCACGCTAGATGTATTAAAAAATAAAATTAATGAGATAATTCAATTATTAAATAATGCAGAAATCACAAAATGAAGGAGTGTTTATCATGATTAAAACTATTAAACTTGTAAGTAAAGAACCAATTGAAGGTATTACAAAAGCAAAGATTAAAGATATTTTTGAAACATCTAAAAATCCTAACCAGGTATTATTGGATAATGTACCTGAATTTTGCTTTATGCAGGGCGATGTACTTTATTTTACAGGGCTTAGAGCATTAAATCCTTGTATTGAAGAAATGGAAGTGAACACACTTGAATGATGTGCTTAGTAAGATTAAAAAATATAAATATATTATTATTGGCGGTATTATTATTGTGGTCTTGTATGTGTGCAGTCTGTGGAGCGACAGAAAAGACTTATACGATAACGGAGAGCCAACTGACGCAATTAGAAACGAACTTGACCGAGCTGAAGGAGCAAAACAAAATATTACAGGAACAGCTTCAAATATCGAGGGAACAAGTTCAGACATTGCAAACACAAGCAAAAACATTGAAGGAACAATCAATACAGCTACAGACGCAAGTTCAAACTTTGAATCAATCCTTGACGAATGCCAATCAATTATTGACGCAGTACGAAAACAATCAACAGATTAACAAAGAAAAGAATTATGCTATTGGTTTAGGTATTGGAAATAATGGTATCGCCATAGCTGGAGATATAAAAAATACCTGGATAATCGCTGATAAAAAGACAGTTATTCTAGGTTATAAATTCAAGTTTTAATGCCATTTTTCCCACGTGGGGAAAATGGTTTATTTATGGGATTTTTCATATGAATAATACATTAGATGAATATATAAAAAAATATGAGCAAAAAACGAAAGATAAGTTTAAACCAAAAGAAGGGTTTAAACTTTTTTATTTGCCTTCTCGTGGCTTTTGTGAAATTGGCACTACTCAAGATAATAGTATGCTAATGATTTATCAAATGGCTGGTGATGGCAAATTTTGGCGAGATTTTGCCACAGTATTTGCTCAAATGCTAGGGATAAAAAAACTAGGTACAATATGCATACGAGAAAATATAAAAGCTTATATTCGTTTTTGGGGATATAAGGTAACTAAAAAAGAGCCGCTTCATGACGGCTCTTTTATCTATTATGCAGAAAATAAAGAAGGTAAGAAAGCTCGTGTATCACCCGTATATTTGCATGATGATATAACAAGGATTTCTTATTATGTAACATGGGATATTTAGATATAGAAAGTAGGTGAGGCTATGCATGCATACAAACCTAAAATTTATTATATAGATTTGCAGTTATTCAAAGGAAATACAACGGTAAACAACCAATCGTATCAACCAACAGAATATGAGCTACAGCTGCAAAAAGTTCAAGCTGACTTAGCTAATCAATATGCACCTAATGCATCATGGTTAAATGATACTGCTAAAAATATTCTGCAAAACTCAATAGGTGCTGTTCAATATGATTTTAACACAGCTAATAATCAAGCACAAAGTCAAATAAATCAAGCAAACCAAAATAATCAAGCTTTGGCTAATGGACAATTACCGCAAGCAGCACTAGACAATATAACTAATAATGTATCAACCATAGCTCAAAATAGTATGGGTAATTTATTAAATGGACTTGCTAATAATGGTGTATTGAATAGTTCTGTAACAACTACAGGAATGAAAGATTTATCTGATAGCGTGAATAATACTATTTCACAACAACAGCAAAGTTACATGAACTTATTAAATGGAATAAATAATGGAAATATCAGTAATGCATCTGCTGGAATAACAACAGCAGCAGGAGCACAAGAAGCGGCCCAACAGCCAGCACTTAATTTATGGAATGCTTCAACAGGGCTTGCAAGTTCAGGTAATTCTACGCTTAATGCATTAGCAGGTAAAGGAACGACTACAACTACTCAAACCACTAGCGGTGGCGGATTACTTGGTGGATTGTTTGGCGGATTATTTTAAAAGATAAAGGAGAATGATTTTTATGGAACAAGGAATAAATGCATATCAAAATCAAGACCAGTGGGATAAAATGTATAACTTAAAAAGAGGATTAGCTGTGGCTAGTATGCCATGGGAATCTGCCTTAGGTTTTGCTTTAGGTTCATATATAAAAGATTATATTGATAGAGGGAATGAAAATAAAATAACAAATGCATCAAAAGAACCTCAAACAGATTTTTTAAAAGGTTTAACACCTGAAAACTTATCGAATTATAGTATAGACTCTACAAATGCAATAACTTCTGGTGGTGATTTAAATTTAAATAATAATCTAGAGTATAAGGGTAATGCGATAACATCAGATAACATAGCTGATAAAACAACAGAAAATAATATTTCAAATAATACGTCTCCTGTAGCTCAAACTGTAAGCTTATTAGGAGCAGTAAGTAATTTAAAACCCAAAGGAGAAATCATATCTTCATCAAATTTACCAAATTATGGAGATTTATCATCTAGACAAAATCAACAGCAACAAATGGTACAAAATGCTATAAATGAAGAAAATCAAAAACAGCAAAATGAAATGAATTTAATAATGAAATTTTTACCAATGTCTTTTAATAATGCCGTCGCTTCTAGTAATGAAGTGGCGGCTAATTCTTTACCTGAATATTTAAAACCACGAATTGATTATTATGTAAATATTATCAATAGTGCAAAGGCAGATTATATGAAAGCTCAAGCTAATAATGATACTGAAGGAATGCAGTCTGCTAATGCACAGGCAAATGCTGCTAGAGAAGAATTAAATAAATTAGGTGTAGATAGTAGTTATTTTGGTGCAGACAAAACACAGGAACAATCTCAAAAATCTATGGCGGATTTAAATTATTATAAATTGCCTATAGCACAAAATGTATCACCATTTCAGCAACAAATAGCTGATAAAGTACACAGTGAAATTATAGCTGCTAAATTTAATTATGATAATGCTACTAATGAAAATGAGAGATTACTTGCTCAATTACAAGCAAAAAAAGCTAGAGATTTAGCTAATCAATATGGATTAGATATGAGTTCTTATGGAGCAGATACTACAGCTGAAAGATCATTATTAGCTAGTTTAAATGAAAGTCCTAAATTTAATATGCAAGATGCAAGTAGTGTATATACAGCCAATCCAGTAAGTACTCAAGAATATTGGCAACAATTATATGAAGAAGCTCGTGCTAAAGGTGTAGGCAGAACAGCAGCAGAACGATATGCAACACAAAAATCAGCTGCATATCAGTCAAGAAAAATGAATGATTTATCATCGCAGTTTATACAATATGGAATAAATCCAGATGGAAGTGTTGGGGATTTAGGAATGGGTATTTTGGCTCAATTAAGAAATGAAAATCCTGATGCATATACTCAATTATTATCAGCATATGGTATGCCAAAAGATGTATTTGCATTTAATCAACAGATTCAAAGGGATAATAATAACGCTCAAAATCAATTAATAGCAATGAATAATCAAGGAAGAATTAATTCAGAATTGCAAAATCAACAATATGAAGAAACAGCTAACTTACAAGCTCTACAAGCACAACAACAAGCAACACTTTATCAGATAAAAGCTCAAATAGACAGGGAATATCAAAATGCAAGCTTAGTAGATAGAATGGATATTATGCGTAACAAGCTTATAGAATATGGTGTAAATCCACAAGAAGCAGGACTTATGGCAGCTGGATTATATTCAGTTTCTAAAAAGGGAAAATCTACTACTTCAAATAAAGAAGAACAAAAATTAGCTAGTGATTTAAGTGGGTTAACATTTGATTTGCTCAATTCTGCTAGAAATGATGATGCTATGACTAGTGAAGAAACATTACAAAATTATCAAAAGGAATTAGCGAAATTAGCCCCACAAATGGAAGACGATGTATATAATTTTTACAGTAATACTCTAATATATGTATTTAATTTCTTGAGAGAAAAGAAAGCGGGTAATGAAAATCAAGCTCGAGAGTATTGGAAATATATACCAGAAGATGTACGAAAAGAATATTTACCAGAATATAGTGATTAAGGAGAAATAAATCATGTCTGAACAATTAGATAAACTAAGAAAATTAACATCAAGAACATGGTTAAATAGTGGAAACTCTTCGGCTATTGTTAATGAATCAAAAGATGATGAACCAGGATTTTTGGAAAGTGCATGGGGAAACTTTAAAGGTGGTGCAGAAGGTGCTATAAGTGGTATTGCTAATTTTGCTGGGGCTAATTTAAAAGCATTGGCGGATAATCCATATTTGAATAAATGGTTATCTGCAAAAGGATTAGAAGCACAAGGACAAGCTATAACAAATAATGGATATAATGGCCATAATCTATACCAACCTGTAACAGAAAGTAATCCAACACCATATAAAGAAACAATACAGAAAAATGCTGATGCATTATTGAATGAAGGTGCATATTTAGATACATTAGCACAAGATAATATACGTAAATATGGTTCTCGTGATTCTTATGGTGGTTTATGGGATAGAGTTTCAAATTTTGATTATTGGACAGATCCAAGAGGTGCTATAGCAGATATATCACAAGGTATAGGAAGTACGTTACCTTCATTAGCAGCTTCAGTAGTTATACCAGGAGCAGGAGCTGCTAAAATAGGTGGAACAGTAACAAAAGGCATTGATTTATTAAGTGGAATAACTGGTAAAAAATTAGCTTCAGCAGCAATTGGAAAAGGTGCAGAAAGTGTAGCTAATCATATGATTAAATGGGGTGTTGGTGGCGGTCTTACAGAAGCAGTGTCGGATGCAGGTTCTATTTATAATGATTTAAAAGAACAAGGTTATAGTGATGTAGATATTGCAAATACTATTAATAAATTAGCCATTAATGAAGCACCTTATTTAATGGCTTCTGATGCATTAACAGGTGCTTTGATTACAGGTAAAATGGGCTTAGCCTTGAAGAAAAATAAATATTTAGGTGGTAATGATTGGTATAAAAAAATAGCTAGAAATATAATGACAGGTGTTCCATTAAATATGGCTGGTGAATATATTACAGAAATGAAACAGCAACAGCTACAAAAGGAATATACTAATAAACCATATGGAACACTTTTTAATCCTATGCTTGATGAAGAGCAAGCTGGTGCAATGGGGGCTATAGGTGCTTTAGGATTTGCTAGCATTGGTGGTATACGAGGTGGTATTAATAGAACATATAATGCATTAGTAAAAAATAAAGTTAATAATACAAATACTAACAATATATCTATTCCAAAAGGTATAGAAAATGCTGATGCATGGAAAGCTGCTACTATTGCAGCTAATGATGTAGGAAGACCAGATTTAGCAAAAGCTATTTATTCACAATGGGCTTTAGAAAGTGGTAGATTTTCTGCGGATAATGCAGTTAGAACTAATAATTTTGGCGGATTGAAAGATCCTAATACTTCTGAAAATAGATTACAAAGATTTGATTCAATCGAAGAATTTGCCCATGAATATGCTAGACAAACATTAAAAAATTATGATTTAAATAAAATTCGTGAAGGAAATATAGGAGATTTTTCACATGTACTTAAAGAAAATGGATATTATGGTGCATCAGAAGAAAAATATACTAGCGATTTAGAAAGTATTGCAAGTGAGATAGAAGATAGTACGAATAGCATTTCTTTGCCTGATAAGAAATATTATAATATCTTAGGAGAAGTTAGTGATACAGGGCTTACTACATTAACAGAACAAAAATTAAATTTATTGGCAAGAGATTTCTATAATAAATTTGGTTATAATTTAGATGTAACTAGCATGAAAAGAAATGGAGATGGTTCTTCTTGGCATGATAGTGGGCAAGCGATTGATGTGGCTAATGATTTATTAGCAAGTGATCCTGAAGCTAGAGCATGGCTTATAAAACAAGGCGAAAAATATGGTTTAACATCACTTGATGAATATACTAATCCATCAGCAAATGCTACTGGCGGACATATACATTTTTCAGACCATGGAGAGCCTATACCTGGTGTATCAACTCAAGTAGATAGTGCACCAAACATTGATAATTCAACTGCTAACGACTTTTACAATAATGATAGTTATGTATTAAATAATGATTATTCTAATATGAAAGCAGATGATATATCACTTTATGAACCTGCACAAGCAGAGTATAAAACAGAAAAAAATGATAATAATAGTGATTTAGATACTTTATCTGAAGATGAAAAATGGGATATTGTTGATGAGGAAATAGCTAAAGCTCAAACAGATGGAAATATTTTATATTTAGATAAATTAACTAAAATAAAGCGTAATAATGATATATATGCTTTAGATAATTTAATTGATAATATAAAGAAAACAGATAAAAAATTTCTAACAAAATTGCAGGCAAAAAAAGCTGAAAAAATAGAGCATATGAAAAAAGGCTTTATGGCGGATAATGCTTTTAAAGTTAATAAAAATAAAGATAATAAACCCCAATTTGATACAAACAAACTAAAAATTTTAGGAAATAATTTATTAAAACAATTAGAAAAAAGTAATAATGAATTACAAAATACTAATCCTATAGTAAATTATGATAAGATAAAAGCTTCATTAGATAGTAGTGATATAAATAGACAAAGAGATGCTATTACTGCAATACAATATTTATTAAATTCATTAAATAGTGATGAAAAAGTAATTAAAGCAACTTTATTAAATGGATTAAATGATCCTAATAATCATCTTGCTGATGAAATAGCTGAAGCTAGAAATAATAGTAAACAAGAACAATACCAATCTTTTAGTAATGTATTAGATAAAATTATTAGAGATAAGAGAAAAATTGATTATCAAAAAAATGCATCAATGATAAAAAGTCCATTTAATATAAATAATAATCAAATAGCTGCTGTGCCAGTTGTTCAATATAGAAATAATCAAGATAAAATAAAAGGAATTATTGATAGATTAGACCATTTTTCAACACTTCCTTCTAATTATAGTGATTTAGGCCCAACAGTAATATCAAAAAATGAAGGAAAAGATTTATCCAGTGATGGATTATTAGGTGATATTTTAAAACGAAATATGCCTAAATATGAAGAGGAGCAATCTAAGCAAAAAAATAATAAAATATATGAAGCTTTATATAATGGTAATCAAGGTGGATATTCTTCTGATGATATGACTAATCCTATAAATTGGAGTAATGAATTAATGTTACCTCTTGATGAATATGGTGATTGGAAAGCAAAAAGAGAGCCTATTTATAAAACTAAATCTGAAGAAAAATCGTCAAAAGATAAGACAAATGAGTTATATTATAGAATAAAAAACAATTTGATGGCGGAAAATTATAATCAAGATTATCAATATGATTACTCTATAGAACAATTAGCTAAATCTATAGAAAGAGCAAAAAAATATAAAGAATTTATAAATAGCTTATCTGAAGAAGAAGCATTAGCAATGGACTATTTAGATTACACTTTTAAAGATACTGGAAAATCTTTTGTTGATGTATTAAACTTACTGAAAAATGAGCAAGAACAAGATATACAAAACTATATGGAAATACTTCGTTCTCAAATGAAAAAAGGAGTAGTAGCCCGTAGTGTATATTATAATGAAAAAACAGATGAATATATTAATAGTCCTGGATTTTCCAATAATTATCAATGGTATAGAGATATAATGAAAGCAAGAGATTATCGACCTCTTGGAAAAAATGATATTGAAGGATATTTAAGAGATACAGCTATAGAGCATTTGTCATATGGATATGAAGATCCTCAATATGGTATGCAGATACCACCAGAAGTAGCAAATGAATTTAGAAGAAGGGAAGATGCTATAAATGGACTTGAAACAATTGCAGACAAAGCAAAACAATATGAACAAGGACGACAATTACCAAAAGAAAATCAAACAAGCAGCAGAAGTAATGAAACAAATATTCAGCAAAAACAAAAAGAAATAGATATAGAAGCTGCTAAAAATATAGGTAAACTTTTGTTTGATAAAGTACAAGAAAAACAATTAAAAGTTGATTTAAATAATCTTGAGCAGGCTATTAGTAGTGATAATATTAATAGAGTAAATAAAGCTAATGATTTTATGCAAAGAAAATTAGAACCTATATTAAATGATAAAGAAAAACAACAAATACAGAAAACTTTATATGACAATAAAACTAAAACAGATACAAAAAAAGAAGACTTATCTACATCTGAAACACAATATATTGAGAATAATAGTGAACAGTCAGATATAAATAGGTCTTCTTTTGATTTAAAAGCAAATGAAGTAGAACAAAAGAATACAAATAATAAACAAAATAAATCATTTGATTTAGCATATGGATATTTAACAGAAAGTGGAAAATCTTTAGCTGAAGCTAATGAAAATGAATTTATTATAAAATCTGATGGAAGCAGGGATTTTGGAGAAATTACATCATCTATATCAAATGCTACTGGCGGAGAATTGACACCAGGGAAAATTCGACTTCGTGTTGGTAACGAAAAACAAGGCTTAATTCATGCTAAAAAACATGAAAAACAAGCTAAACATATAGGGTATAATTCGATTGAAGATATGATTGCAGATGTTGCTGAAAATTTTGATGTGATTTATAAAAAAGATAATGGAAAAGGAAAAAGAGCGACATATTCTTTAGTTAAATTAAATGATGATAATGTAAAAGCTAAACAAAATGTAGTACCTACTTATTTTGAATTACAAAACGAAGATAATGGTTATTATATTATTATCACTGCTATACCTAAGAATATAGGGAGCTTTAAAAATCAAATAAAAAAAGAAACATTGATTTATAGCAAACAGGGACAAGATATTGCCACTATTTCCAGTGATAGTGCGGTTCGATTATCCCAAAGTAACAATAAAACTGGAGTTACAGAGGAACGGCTCCCGATATCCGTAAAATCAAATGTTTCTTCTAATAATATTATATCAAATGATAATATTAGCGACAATCAAAAGAAAAGTGAGGTAAATGAAAATGAGCTTAATGACAGCTCCAACACAGTGGTTACACGAGATAAGCAGGGGAACGATAAAGACAATGTGGGGACAGATGATGAAAGCCACCGATCCAGTAGAGAAGATGGACAAGATATACGAACAAATGGTGGAGAGGGGCCACGACAAGATAGTAGCACTAGCATTCGTGGAGATAGCACCAATATTGGCGGAAAGACTAGCGATAGCACAATACGCCAAGAAAAATCCGCAAATACGGACAATAGCACCAGAGATACTAAGCTATCAAGAAGCGTTACAGATAGCTACGAAAGACCATTGGTTGACGAAACGACAACAGAAGGAATTACTGACTTTGTTAGTGAATCATTATTCGATGAAAGCACTATAGATAAACAAAAACAAATTAATACAAAAGATATAAAGGTAGGCAATCTTGAATCTATCAAGAATGACCTACCTTTATTATTGCCAGAACAACAAGATGATGTCTTCAAAGCAGAAACACGTATGTTTGTGAAGAATAAACCAGGAATGTTATTTACTAATGGTACAGGTACAGGGAAAACATTTACTGGACTGGGAATTATTAAACGTTTTGTAGAACAAGGGAAAAAGAATATTTTAATTGTATCGCCAAGTACAGGTATCAATGATGGTTGGATTGATAGTGGCAAAAAATTTGGACTTAATATAGTGCCATTAAAGAATAAGAAAGACAATGGTGATAATAATATATCTGTAACTACATTAAATAATTTTACATCTAATAAAACACTTGTTAATCGTAGTTGGGATTTAGTAGTCATTGATGAATGTCATAAATTAATCAGTAATCAAAATAATAAAGAAACAGGTGCTATTAAGAATTTAAGAGCTATTACTTTAAATGAAAGAGGATTTAATACACGTTTTGATTATTTATATCCAGAGGAAAATTCTAATTCGGAATTAAGAATAGAATTAAAAAATCAATGGAAACAAATACAAGAAAAAGATAAGCCAAAAGTATTATTTTTATCAGCAACACCATTTAGTCATGTTAAAAATATCGATTATGCGGAAGGATATCTTTTTAATTATGATAGGAAAAATGGAAATTTAAGTACTGAAGAAGCACATGATAAATTTTTTGTTAAAAATTTTGGTTACAAAATAAGATATAACCGATTAGAACAGCCTGATCCAGATGTAGATAATAGCATAATGGAAATGGAATTTCATGAGAAATTAAAGAATGATGGTGCTATATCTAGCAGAAGATTAGTAATTGATAAGGATTATGATAGAGGTTTTATTCTAGTAGATGGCGGAATCGGTAAAAAAGTAGATGAAGGCTTTGAATATCTATTTAATAGTAAAAATAACTATACAAATTTAGCCAATTTCCTCAATAAAAGTTATGGCTATTATAATAAATTATTTTTATTAGAAGCTGTGAAAGCTAGAGAAGCTATAAAATTAATAAAAGAATACAAAAAAACTGGTAAAAAAATAGTAGTATTTCATAGATATTTAAAAAATGAAAGCAAACATCCATTTAAATTATCTTTTGATGACGAACAATTTAAATCACTTACTTCTTATACTAAAAATCGTATCAAAGATGAATATGAAAGATTTTGTAAAGAAAGACCTGATTTAGTAAATCTTGATTTATCTGAATTGACATCGCCTATACAGACATTGACAGAAGCTTTTGGCGATAAAATAGCTATTTATAATGGAAGCTTATCTGCAAAAGAAAAGAATGATAGCTTATCAAAATTTAATGATGATAATAGTGAGGTTGATGTAATCTTAGTACAAGCAGACGCTGGTAGTGCAGGAATTAGTCTTCATGATAAAACAGGAAAACATCAAAGAGTATTGATTAATTTAGGATTACCGACTAAACCTGTAGAAGCTATTCAAACAGAAGGCAGAATTTATCGTGTTGGCCAAAAAACTAATGCTATCTTTCGTTACTTAAATACAGGAACATCTATGGAGCGTACAGCATTTGCTACAAATATTGCTCAAAGAAGTGAAACAGTAGAAAATTTAGCTTTAGGGGAAGAAGCACGAAATTTAAAACAGTCGTTTGTTGAAGCTTTTCAAGAAACAATTGATAGTGATGAGTGGAAAAAGAATTTACCAGGTAATTCATCAGAGGGGATTGGCGGAAAAGAAAAAGATTATGCTAATCAAAATATAAAAACAGCATATGATAAGGCAAAAACTTTCTATTATGCCAATCAGAAGAAAACAAGTAAGAATAAATCTAGTGAAGGTAAAGATTATTTTGCTACTCCAGAACCAATCGGTCTAAAAATGGTTGAATGGTCTAGATTGAAAGATGGAGAGTCTGCTTTAGAACCAAGTGCTGGACATGGAGCTATTGCGAGATGGTTCCCTGCAACAACTAAAAATGTAGCTATTGAACCAAGTTCACAATTAGCAGATTTAACTAGAATGAGCTTTAATGGTAAGGTTAGAGATATTCCATTTGAAAACTTTGATACTATTAATAAATTTGATGCAGTAATAATGAATCCACCATTTGGTCAAGGTGGTAAAACAGCTGTTGAACATGTAGCTAAAGCATTTAAACATTTGCGTGATGGCGGTCGAATTGTAGCTATAATACCTAATGGGCCAGCTTGTCAAAAACATTTTGATAAATGGTATGCAAGTGAAGAAGCTACATCAGCTATATTGATAAAAGAAATTATCTTACCAGGTATTGCATTTAATAAAGCAGGGACATCTATTTCTACTAAAGTTGTAATAATTGACAAGCAAACGACAAAAGAAGGACAACAAGCTACAAAAATAAATGTGTCTACATCACTTGATTTATCACATATAAAAAATATCAATGAATTATTTGATACTATAGAAAACCTAGAGATAGTGGATAGAGTAAATCCATATAATATTGAGTATTCATTAGATGGAAGTACTGATGATAAAGAGAAAAATGAAATCAATGTAAATAATGATATTGATAGTGAAAGTTATGTGAAAAAAGATGATTCTTCTATAAAAGATGAAATATCATCTAAAGAAAATACAATCAAAGAACATGATGATGAAAAATCAGTCATGGAAATTGTCATGGAAAATGAGGAATATTTTGACCAAGTTATAAAGCAAATAAATCCTTATTATGAAGTGCCTAAAAATAAAGAAACAATTAATAAATTAAAGGAAAAAGAAGATGCTATTGCTAAAAAAAGAGAAATACTTAAGAATTTCAATAGTGTTAGAACGGGAGCAATGTTAAGTGAAAGAGCAGATAGATATATATTTACTATAAGAAATCCTTTAATTTTAGAATTGACAGCACAATATGAATCAGCTGATTTAGATAAAATATTTCATGACTTAGCAATAAAGAATAATGGACGAGATGAAAATATTCATTATGGAAGCGATAAAGGAGAGTTTTATAGCTGGTTTAAAAGAGATGCATTAAACTATTGTCAATATTCTTTTAAGAGTTTAAGTGATATGGAAGCTTTTTCAACGGAAATAAGTGAATTTTATAATGACTTTTTAAATAAAGATTTTGTTATAAAACAAGTATTACCAGATAAAATATTTGTTTATATAACTCCTAAATCTAGTGCAAGAGAATTATCTATCACAGAAATAGATAAAATTGCTAAAAAATATGGCAATTTAGATGCATTTGAAAGAATTAGAGCATATGCATATCCTTTTAAAACACAAGAACAAGCTAGTAATTTTGTAAAAGAACTAAAGAATATTGCAAATAGCAAACCATTTTCTATAGAACAAGAAGGAGCATTAACAAAAGTTACTATATCTAATAATTTTAGATTTAGAAATTTAATTACTAATATTAATAAAAACAGAAAAATAAAAGCCATTGTTGAAAAATATAATGGAACTTATAAGGGTATAGGTTCTTCAAGTGTAATGGTTCTAAAAAATACGCCTTATTATTTTGAGAGCCGACAAAAAGCAGAAGCATTTTTAGAAGAATTGAATGATATAGCCAAACGTAGGGAATATACGGATATTAATATAGATGATGGGAATACTAATAACAGTAATAATTATTTTGTTTTAGATGATTTTAAACATACTAAAACTGGAGAAATTTATAAAAGAGCATATCCTATAAAATATGTAGATGATTTTAAAACATTAATAACTTTAGCTAAAAAAGCAGGTGGGTTTTATAGTCGTTATCAAAGTGCAGGTTTTTTATTTGCTACAGAGCAACAACGAAAAAGTTTTCTTGATGCCGTAAATAGTGTAAATAATGAAGAACAAGATATTAGTAATAAATTATTGAAATCTTATATAGGTACTCATAAAGATAAGGAAAGTGGCGGTACTATTATTGGTATAAAAGTTCCTTTGAATAATAGAAATTATATAAATTATATTGAGCCAGCTCTAAAAAAATTAGATTATCAATATGTTGTAAAAAAACCAAATAATAGTAGATACCATAGTGCTTTATTATTTAAAAATGAAAAAGAAGCTAAATATTTATTAAATGAAATAAAAGAAAATATTCGCAAGGATAAATTTAATAAGAAATATTCTGGTGTAGGGCAAATGATACCTAGCTTGATTGATTATGACAATCTTTTAACTGAAGATAAACTTAATCGTCAAGAAAAAGCATTAAGTGATTTTGGTAAGATAATTGGTTGCCCTATTTTATATTTTAATAATGAAAAAGCTAAAAATATTAGAGGTGCGTTTTCTGGCGGTATTATGTATTTAAATCGTGCTAGTAATATTAGTCCTAGATGGACATTTTATCATGAGTTTATACATTGGCTAAAAGGTACTAATCCAGAAGTATTTGCGGAAATAAGAAAAGCAATAGGTGAAGTATCAGCTAAAAGAATTTTAGAATATCGTGATGAAATAGTTGGCGGTAATGATACTTTTGATGGAAAACCACTTTTGACAGATGAAGATATTATAGAAGAAATGATAGCTGACCATATGTATAACACATCTACTAGAGTATCTTTAAATAAACTTATGGCCAAAAATAATCCAACAATATGGCAAAGGTTTGTAGCTTTTTGGCATAATTTATTAGATAAATTCCGTGCCCTTTATTCTATACCTTTAGGTCTTGATAAAGAACAAGGCAAGAATATGAATATTGCTATGGAAAAACTTGTTACATCAATAAAAAATAAAGATGGTCAACTTTTATTTAAACGTACAAAAAATGGTTTAGTCTTTGCTAATAATAATGAAACAGTATTAAATAATAAAGAATTTAAGATAAAACCAGCATCTATAGAAGTCTATTCATCTAAAAAAGAAAAATTGTCATCTAGTAAAAGTAATGGATTTTTAGATAAGATGAAATTGTATTGGAATGGTAGAAAATCGACAGCAAAACCGATACAGATAAAACAAGCTTTGGAACTGATCAGCGGATATACATTTGAAATGGGGAGAATACAAACAAAGGACGATGTAGTTACCAATCATGTGGCCAAAATTATTAGGACGAAGAAAGCCTTTGATTATCCTGCAATGTTAGAAGCAGTATCACCTATTCTGGCGGAAAAATTAGGCTTTAAAAATGATATGGCTATGCAACAATATATTGCTAATTATATTTTTGATGTGGCTTCAGCTAGAAATGATGAAGCAAATTATCATAAATTAGTAACAGCAATTAATAATCATCATATGATGAGTGAATTTAATCATTTACAAAGTTTATTTAGTGATTTAAAATCAATGTCTGCTCGTGATAAACTTAGAGAAAATCGTGTCAGTGATGATAATATGCCTAAATCTGGATTAAAGAAATTATTATATGAAATGTATTTAAAAAATCATGACCAATGGGTTGATAGATATGGGCCAGTAAAAAGAATGGTAGATAAATTTGAGAAAGCTACAGGACAAAAGTTAGAAATAACAAATCCTTATAAACAATTTAGATTAGTTGCTGGAAGTGCAGGTACAGGAATAGCTTTTATCGAAGGGAAAAAAGGTGTTGTAAATCAATCATTACAAGCTATTTTCCCTAATATTGATTTTAGCAATTTTAAATCATTGCAAACAATTTTGATAGATAATGGTATAAATAAAGATAGTGAAAAACTAGAAGAATTGGCTGATTATTCATTGGCTATGTATTATAAAGATAATCCTAAAAATAAACCATCATTTATGAAAAATAAAGATTTAGATGAAGTTATTAATACTACTGATGATAATATAAAACAAGCACATAAAGAACTTATAGATTATCAATTTAAATTGTTTGAATTAATGACTGATGCAGGATTGATAAGTAGACAACAATTACGAGAGATGAGAATTACTCACAAAAACTATGTTCCTATGTATAAGTATTTTGATGAAAATGATAATTTACTATTTAGAAAGGAAATAACAAAAGAAGAAAATAATGATAGGTTGACTGTTAACCCTATAGAAGGTGTAGTTGTTAATACTTATAAGACAATGCGTATAATAGCTAAAAATAAAGCTAAGTTATCTTTAACAACATTGGCAAATGATAAAATGATTGCTCCATATATAAAAATAGAACAAGTTGCAAACAAAGGTGAAGATGCTAAAACAACATTTTCAGTCATGATAAATGGCAAAAAGCAAACGTATAAAGCTGATAAAGACATAATCGATATGATGAGAGATTTAGATACTGAAACAGGCAGTAATTTTTTGAAGAAGATAATATATAAAATTTCTAGTATTATGCGTTCAGTATTTACGATTTCTAATCCTGAATTTGGTTTTTCAAACTTTTTTAGAGATTTAGCTTCAGTAACTTATTATAATAAATATTCTATGCGACCAATGGATATATGGCATGGCTTTTCATCATTCTTTCATAAGGATAAATATTATTGGGAATATATAGCTTCAGGTGCAGCCCAAACAGCTGCTGTATCAATGGATAGAAATTATACACAGGCAAGCTTAAATAAAATTTATAAACATAGCTGGAAATCTATGGCTAGATGGAAAAATCTACCACAGGATATATTAAATATATTTCAGTATATATCTGAAGCATCTGAAATGGGATTGCGTATTGCTCATTATCGTGCAGGTCTAAGAAAAATGAGTGTAGATAAATCTATAAATCGCCAAGATATTGCATATGACACAAGAGATATCATGGATTTTTCTCGTGGCGGAAAAGCTGGTAGAGAATTAAATAGATATGTCTTATTTGCCAATGCGTCTATTCAAGGTTGGTCTAAATTCTTTAGAGATGTAGAAAGCTATGGTCTAAAATATGGATTGGCTAAAGGTGGAGCGTTATTGGCTTATAAGATAACTAAATATGCAATTTTACCTGCTTTAATATTATTTTTACTAAATAAAGATGATGATAAATATAAAGAAACTCCGCAATGGTTACGAGATACACATTGGATATTACCTCTTGGTGATAAGATTATACGTATTCCAAAGGCAATGGAGCCTTCTATTCTTATAATAAGCAGTCTAATGGAAAGAGCTTTAAATTATAGTTACAATAAAGATAAAGAAGCTTTTAATAATGCACATGTTTTGTTGTTTGACCAATTACCAGATATATTTCCAACACTTTTGAAACCTTTAATGGAGACAGCAGCTAATTATTCATTATTTAGAGAAGGCAATATAGTGCCTTTATCTAAACAAAACGATATGCCGTATATGCAGTATGATGAACATACTTCAGGTGTATCTAAGATGTTAGGTAAAGTGTTTAATATTTCTCCAATGAAGATGGATTATTTACTTTATGGTTATACAGGCAATTATGGTAGACTAGCAACAAAAGTGCTTGATGTGAGTGTTATACCTAAAGAATATGCTCAAAAAAAATCATCTTATGATAATTTAGTATCTAAAGAAAATTTTTTAGCATGGCCATGGGAAGATGTTGTATTTTTACGTCGTTTTATGTATACACCATATAAAAATGCACGCAGTTTAACTCAATTTTATGAGGATTTTCATTATCAGCAAGCTTTATATAATGAATATAAAGATACTGGTATAAGACCTAAGGAATTTAATGAACGATATTATGAACGTTTAAAAGAAGCTCAAAAGAAAATGAGAGATATCAAAAAAATGCAACAAAAAATAATAGATAATACCACTCAATCGGCAAATGCAAGACAATTATCTTTAGATAATGTAAATAAGAAACGATTAGATATAGCTAGAAAAGCTTTGCAATATAAATAAAAAATAAAAGAGAGTCTATATAAGACTCTCTTAACTGGACTAAAACTTTTCGCCATTTTATCTAAATTTGTTGCCATTTTGTTGCCATTTTTATTTATTAATATATTTTTTTATATAAAATAAACTTAAAATAATATTTTTTTCATTAAGAAATACTTTATTTTACAATACTTGTGTTTATAATACTAAAAAAAATAGAAACAGTGCGTTCTGTGATTATTTCTATGACAGGTGCTGTAGCGATTTTCTATTTCGTAAATATCATTGCAAGTTTATTCGGTTTCCATATGATGCCAACAAGTGGTATTTTTGGTATAGCGATTGGCTTTATTATCGCAGGTGTAGCAGCATTCAACTTGCTTTTAGACTTTGATAATATTGAACAAGCTGTAGCTTATGGGGCTCCGAAGTACTACGAATACTTCTGTGCTTTTGGTTTACTCTTAACTCTTGTATGGCTCTATATCGAGATTTTAAGACTTTTACAGATGATTATGACTATGTTTGGCAATGATGACTGATAAATAAAATGATTAAAGATTAATAAAAAAGCTATTTGAGATTATCCTAAAAAATGGATATATGCTCAAATAGCTTTTTTATTTGTTAATTATTAAATATGAAAGAATGTAAATACTAAAAATCCGATACAACTTGCAATAATACCTGCACAAGAAGGCATGAAATATCTTGTTCTGACTAAGCAATAAAAAAGGCTGATGGTAAAAATAGGAATGAAGATAAAAGGTATACATAAACCTAAAATCATAGCTATGGTTTTGTTAGCTAGAGCAATTACAATTAAAGGTACGATATTAAATAAATGTCTAAATTTTCTTAGCTTGAGACTATATTTATACATTAAGAAGATACCTAGTGGATAAAATAAAAGCCATGTAATGATGATAAATGAATCTTTTTTATAAAATTTATCTTGTTTTATATTAGCAAGATATAAATCTGTTTGTTCTTTGTGAGCATCACCGAAATTGATTAATTTTTTAGTTAAAAAGTTTGGTGCTTGTTTGTTAGAGTTTTCCATGATAATATTCATCTCTTTTCATAACTTTTTAGTAAATTTCATTGGAAGCTTAGCGTAATATTATTTAGATTAATAAAAAAGAATATCACTGGAATTTAATAGAGAATGATTAATTGCAAATAATTTATATTTGATGATTTATCAACATTAATAATTAAAAATTTCTCTAAAAGATTAGCTTCTTGATTAGTACATTAGTTAGCTTGAAAATAATATGTTTAATTGTCATGTTAGTGAAATACTTATTTAATTAATCTTTGTGGATATACACTCCTTTGAAATTTATTAATAGTTTTAAGAGATTTGTTAGAAAAAGGGATATTTATTTTGTTTTTATCTAAGTATAAACTAATGTACTATTTAAAGTATATTCGTTTTATTCTAATAATTCAATTAAATTTTCGAAAATGATTAATAAAAAATAAAAAGACTTAGTTTACTAAATGAAAAACTAAGTCTTAATTAAAAATTTAATTGACTAAAATTAATATTTTATGGTTTACATACTTTGCAAGGTACATATCCATAACTAAAAGCTTCTTCACGACTACTAAAATATATAGCATTACCAGGATTGATTTTTTTAGCCCAGCGACAATCTGTATAGTGAAATTTATTGCTTTGAGATGAACCAATATAAGTTGTAGCTGTTGCTATATTTAAGGTCATCAATAAAGTAACTAAAGTTAATAAAATAATGACAGTTTTCTTTTTGGTTTGTTTAAACATAAAATACACCTCTCTTATTATTTTTATTTTAATATATTATATGTAGTATATAAATATTATTAGAGAAAAAGATAGACAAATTAGCCTATCTTTTTCTTTTTTTATTATTGTACTCGTTTAAACATTTTTTCTAAATCATAAGTACTAAATTTTATAATAGTTGGTCTGCCATGTGGGCAGGTGTATGGTAAAGTTGTTTGTGCGAGTTCATTTAAGATTATCTTCATCTGTGTGATATTTAAGACATCGCCTGCTTTGATAGCTGCTTTGCAAGCTGTCATAGCTAAACAGGAATGACGAATTTTTTGAGGAGTAGGTGTGTGCAACTGAGAAAGTGAAATTAAAATTTCGCGGAAAATATCTTCACTTTCTTGTGGTTTTATATCAGCGGGAACTTCTTTTAAACGGATTTGATTTTGTCCTGCTAATTCCACGTTAAAGCCTAAATCATATAAAATTTGTTGATTTTCTTCAATTAGAGTTAATTCACTATTATTTACATCTAAAAATAAATGCATCAATAATGGTTGAACAGGAATTCGCTCAGTTTGTTTAGCAAATTTATCGTATAAAATGCGTTCATGTGCTGCATGTTGGTCAATGATGTACATTCCTCCATTAGGGCCTTGAGCAACAATGAAGCAATCATCAATTTGACCAATTGGCGTTAGATTGACAGCTTCTTTTAATAGTTGAGTAGAATTTTGACAATCTGTTAAGTTTTCTTTAGATGAAATATTTATATCTGTTTGAGGATTTGTGGTAGTATTTGTTTGGTAATCTTGAACGGCGGTTTCTTGAATAGTATTGCTGTTATGATTAGATAAATTAGGGTGAAGTGTTTCTCTTACTTGGCGAAATTTATTTAAATCTGTTGTTAAAGGAGTTGTATTATTTTTTAATGATGGTATATGGTTGATTGAATTTTGTTTAAATGAATTTGATGGAGTAGATGGATTGTTTTCAGGTAAATCCATATTGATTTGTTCAGGCACTGTTTTTTCAATATGCAATGCTTTATCTGTTACAGGGATAGCAAAATCACTTAAAGCTTGATTATCACTAGGTTTAACAGCTTCTAAGACAGCATGGTATATAGTTTTGAATAATAAAGATTCATCTTCAAATTTTATTTCCGCTTTTTGAGGATGCACATTGATATCAATAGTTCGTTTGTTGATTTCGATATTTAAAATAACAAATGGATATCCAGATTTTGGCAGTAACGAATGGTAAGCATTGTCGATTGCTTTGGAAATAATTCTACTATTGACTACACGACCATTGATGACGAATGTTTGCCAAGAGCGAGAACTGCGGATAATAGCAGGTTTAGAGATGAAGCCTGTTACTTTGATATCGTCAGTTATCGCTTCGATGGGCAATAATTCTTCGCTGACTTTAGCACCATAGATACATTCAATAGCATCATATAGAGAGCCATTACCTGGGGTAGTGATAGCTATTTTATTATTATTGATTAATTTAAAAGCAATATTAGGTTTAGATAAAGCTAATTTTATGATAAAATCATTTATTTTATTTGCTTCTGTGGTAGTGGTTTTGAGAAATTTTTTACGAGCTGGTACATTGAAAAATAAATCTTCTACTTTGATAGTAGTACCGATATTACAGCCCATATCTTCAATTTCATCAATGCGACCACCTGTTAATTTTATAGTAGTGCCTAAATCATCTTGAGGGCGACGTGTAATCAAATTAAATCTTGATACAGCAGCGATAGATGGTAAGGCTTCACCACGGAAACCTAGAGTATCTATAGACATTAAGTCATCTACTTGTTTGATTTTACTAGTAGCATGACGCAAGATAGCTAGTCTAGCGTTTTGATTATCCATACCATCGCCATTATCTGTAACACGCATAAAAGATGTTCCACCAGCTAAGATTTCTACTTCGATTTTATCCGCATGAGCATCTATGGAATTTTCTACAAGTTCTTTAATTACAGAAGCTGGTCGCTCGACAACTTCACCAGCTGCTATTTTATCGACAGTGATATCATCTAAAATATGAATAGAAGTCATAATATCACTCCTCTTGTTTTGCCTGTTGTTGTAATTCGTATAATTTATTCATAGCATCAAGTGGTGTCATACTCATTAAATCTAATTCTTTTAATTGAGTACTTATACTTACGCCGAATAAAGTTGGCATTTCTGCTACTTGCATGAATTTCAACTTTTTAGTTGGGTTAGCTGTTAAAGTTGGTGTTTTTTCTTGATAGTCAGATGTTTCAGTATCATTTTGATTATCTTGAAGATAATTTACTTCTTGGGATGTATCATTTGTGATAGCTATATCTTGTTTTATTGTAGTATCTATATTATTTTCGTCAGAAATATCTTTAGAAATAATAGTTTTTTCTTTAGTAGGAGCTGTATTTTCTAAATCAATGAGAATTGTTTCCGCACGTTTTACGACTTCTTGAGGTAATCCAGCTAATTTAGCAACATGGATACCATATGATTTATCAGCACTACCACGAATAATGCGACGTAAGAAGGTTACATCAGAGCCTTTTTCTTTTACGGCAATACAGTAATTTTTTACATGAACATCATCTTCTAGGTCAGTTAGTTCATGGTAATGCGTAGCAAATAGAGTTTTAGCTCCGATATGGTCGCGTATATGTTCAATAACAGCACGAGCAATACTCATACCATCGTACGTACTTGTACCGCGTCCAATTTCATCTAAAATAACAAGACTTTTATTTGTAGCGTATTTTAGAATATGAGATACTTCATTCATTTCTACCATGAAAGTACTTTGTCCGCTGACTAAATCATCGCTAGCACCTATACGTGTAAAAATTTTATCCACAGGGGAAATTGAAGCTTCACGAGCAGGTATGAAAGAACCTACTTGTGTCATCAATGTGAGTAGAGCTGATTGTCGCATATATGTTGATTTACCAGCCATATTAGGGCCAGTGATAATCATGATTTCATTTTGAGCATTATCCAAATGGGTATCATTTGGCACGAATAAATCTCGATTTAAAATGCGTTCAACAAGAGGATGCCTACCATCTTTGATATGGATAGTGCCATCATCTAATAATTTTGGACGAATGTAATTATATTCATCACCTGCTTGAGCTAAGCTTACTAAAACGTCTAAAATAGCTATTTCATGAGCAGTATTTTGAATGGAGCTTATTTTTGTTTTTAAGATATCGCGAAGCTCTGTAAAGAGATTATATTCTAATTGAACAATTTTTTCTTGTGCACCGAGAATTTTAGTTTCAAATTCTTTGAGTTCTGGTGTGATATAGCGTTCAGCATTGGCTAAAGTCTGTTTACGAATATAATTTTCAGGTACCATTTCTGTGGAGCTATGGCGGACTTCGATATAATAGCCAAATACTTTGTTATAGCCGATTTTTAAGGATTTGATACCAGTTTTATTTTTTTCGTCTTCTTCCATTTGCTGTAAAAGACGTTTGCTGTTTTTAGCGATATTGCGATATTCATCTAATTCTTGATTGTAACCATCTTTGATGAAGCCACCTTCACGGATAGAAAAGCTAGGGTCTTCAACAATTGCTTTATCGATTAAAACTACTAAATCATCATAGGTAGAAATCTTTTGATGAATATTTACTAATAATTTAGCAGTGGCTTTAGCTAAGGATTTTTTTATAGTAGGCAATACATATAATGAAGATTTTAGGGCATTCATATCGCGGGCATTAGCTGTACCTACTTCCATACGAGTCAATAATCTTTCAAAGTCATAGATTTCTTTTAATTGTTCACGAAGATTATTACGCAAGGAAAAATCAGATACAAGATTAGCTACAGCATCTAAACGGTCATTTATCTTTTTAGGGTTAAGTAATGGATATTCTAGCCATTTACGTAAAAGACGGCTACCCATAGCTGTTTTGGTGAAGTCTAAAACATCATATAATGTATCTTTTTTGCCACCATCGCGAAGATTGCGAGTTATTTCTAAGTTACGCAAAGTATAGGTATCGATAAATAGAGATTTTGAAGAGTCTAAATAAGTTAATTTATTTAGATGAGTTAAATCTGTTTTTACTGTTTCATGTAAATATTCAAGTAAAGTAGCAATTGCCTTGTGAGCGATTTTATTATCTGGGCGATTATGCACATCAAAATGTTGGAGCATGAGATCTTCGACTTGTGATGTGATTTCAGTTAATTCATTAACTAAGCAATTATTTAAACGGAGAGATAAGAAATTTTTTAATTCACGTTCATAAGAAAAAGGCTTAATTAATAATAATTCTGGCATCATCAAGCGATAAAGTTCGTCAAATAATAATTGGCAACGGTCAGGACCATCATAAATACTATAGAAGCATTCTCCAGTGGAGATATCAGCACCAGCTAGATAAATAGCATGATTTTCTTCATAGATTAAAGCTATATAATTGTTTTTACTGCTAGTTAAAGCTGATTCGTTCATCACTGTACCAGGAGTGATGATTTTGATGACTTCACGTTTTGTAAGTCCCTTTGCTTTAGGGTCGCCGATTTGTTCACAAATAGCTACTTTATAGCCTTTATTTACTAATTTATTGATATAAGATTCAGCAGCATGATAAGGCACTCCACACATAGGAATGCCATCACCTGCTGTACTTCTTTTAGTTAATGTGAGTTCTAATTCTTTGGAAACGAGTATAGCATCGTCCAAAAACATTTCATAAAAGTCACCTAGACGAAAGAATAATATTTGGTCTGGGTGTGCATTTTTTACAGCTTGATACTGTTGCATCATTGGAGTGAGTTTCAAAATTTACGCCTCCAATTCACCTTTTAATACCCATGTCTGTGGATGTGTGATTTTTACTTTAACTAAATCGCCGATTTGTTCATCTTTATGTTCCCAAAGTACAATTTTATTAGTGCGAGTATGACCAGTATAAACATTTGGTTCAGTTTTACTAGGGCCTTCAACCATAACTTCTACTGTCTTATTTAATAGAGATTGATTTATTTCTAAGCTGATTTCATTTTGAGCGTCCATTAATTTATGAAGACGTTCTTTTTTGAGTTCTTGAGGAACTTGATTTTCCATAGTAGCTGCTGGTGTACCAGAACGTTTGGAGTACAAGAATGTATAAGCAGCGTCATAGCGAATTTCTTTTAAGAATTCGAGCATTTGAGCGAAATCTTCATCTGTTTCTCCAGGAAAACCTACGATTAAATCAGTAGTGAAACTAGCTTCAGGGAATTGACTGCGGATTTTAGCTACAAGTTCTTTATAATAAGCTGTAGTATAACCACGATTCATAGCTTTGAGCATTTTGTCAGTACCATATTGGACTGGTAGATGGAAATGTTCACAAATATGCTTGCTATTTTTTATAGTTTCAATAACTTTATCTGTTAAATCACGAGGGTGAGAAGTCATATAGCGAATACGTTCAATGCCTTCGATTTTATCTACCATCGCAAGTAAATCGGCAAAGTCAGCATCATCTCTATCTTTTCCGTAGGAATTAACATTTTGACCGAGTAAAGTAACTTCTTTTACACCATTTTGAGCAAGTTTTGTTATTTCTGCAACGATTTCTTGCGGTGCACGACTGCGTTCACGACCGCGAACGTAAGGAACGATACAATAAGTACAGAAATTATTGCAACCATACATAATAGGAACGAAAGCAAATAAAGAATTATTTTCTGCTGGCTCTACATTTGGTGGCATATCATAATCACCAGCTAATTTGACAATATGACCACGAGAAGCAAAAATTTCTTCTAATACAGCAGGTAAATCATACATTTTATTTGTGCCGAGGACAAAATCTACATGAGAAGCTTTTTTGAAGATGGCATTACCATCTTTTTGTGCCATACAACCTGTGATACCTAAGATTAAATCTGGTTTTTGTTGTTTCAAATGTTTGATTTCGCCAATTTTGCCGTAAATTTTCTTTTCGGCACTTTCACGAACACAACAAGTATTGATGATGATGATATCAGCGTCTTCTAATTTTTCAGGTTTATAGCCCATGCGTTCTAACTGACCTGCGAAGCGTTCACCATCAGAAAAATTCATCTGACAGCCATAAGGTAAAATTTTATATAATAATTGTTTATGATTTAACAAAAGATACATCCTTTCTAAAAATAAATTGAATTGTAATTAAATAACTAAGATAAGAATAGCCACCAGCTAATTAATACTGGTGGCTATATCCACAATAAAATAATTATATCATTTTCTAAAATGGACTTCAATACTTAGTGATTTTGAAGACGGCAAGTATAATTTTGCAGATAAGATGTATTAGTATGATGAACTTTAACATAGATTTTTATTTTAGATTTTTGATGATTGAAAAAAATGATTTTAATTTTTGTTTTAAAATCTTGATTTTGTTACGAAAAATAAAATTTTAAATACAAATGTATATTATAAAAAGAAAAAATATAGAGTGTTTATTATATTACGTATATCATTGACAATATGAATAACTTTGGTATAATTATACGATAAAGATATAAGATAAATGCAATTAATTAATAAAATTTAAAAGAGGAGTGGTCGATAGATGAAGAAAAATATGAAAAAAGATATTTTAGTTATGGGTTTTGCGATGTTTGCCATCTTTTTTGGTTCAGGTAATTTGATTTTTCCACCAATTATAGGTTTAGTATCAGGTGAACAAGTTGGCTGGGCAATTATTGGTTTAGCACTTACAGGAATTTTATTTCCTATGATGGCTTTAGCTTCTGTAGGTAATGTAGGATATAATCTGCAAGATATGATGAAACATATCAATAGTTGGTGGCATTATTTATATATGGGACTTGGTTTATTAGTTGTTATCTTTGGTACTATACCTAGATGTGGCGGTGTTGCTTTTGAATCTGGTATGCAAGGAATTTTTGGTGAATTGCCATTTATGGCGAGAATTATTTTTTTAGCTATATTTTTTGCAATATCATATTATTTTGCTATGAACCGTTCCACTGTTATTGATAAAGTGGGCAATTATTTGACACCAGCTTTACTTATTACTTTATTGGCAATTGTTGTATTAGCCATTGTAAATCCTATTGATACATTACATAGTAGCTCTATTTCTACAGACAAAGAGTCATTTTTGAATGGATTTTTTACAGGATATAATACAGGAGATGTAGGTACAGGTATTATTTGTGCAGGTATGTTTATCACTGCTTTTCGTGAAAAAGGTTATTGCAATAAACAAGAATATAATAAGATGATGCTCGGTATTATCTTAGTAGGTTTTACTTTATTATTTGTTGTTTATGCTGGCTTAGCATATTTAGGAGCTCAAGGTGTAAATTATTATAGTTTAGATGTAAATGCTACATTTTTACTCACTGATTTAGTGAAAAATTTAGCAGGTTATGAAGGTAGTTTTATTTTAGCTGTTGCTGTTATTTTGGCTTGCTTGACTACTGCTATAGGTATGATTGCTACTGCTGGTCAATGGGTGGAAGCATGGTTTAAAGGCAAAATTTCTTATAGACAAGCTTCTTTGATGATTACTATTGCTATTTTTATGATTTCTTGTCTTGGTGTTAGTAATGTACTTAAAATATCTGGCCCTATTTTTATGATTTTATTCCCAATGTCAGTAGTATTGACATTCTTAGGTTTAGGTAAAAAATGGGTGCCAAATGATGGTGCATGGAAAGGTGCTGTTTGGGTAGCTTTTATTATGTCATTATTTGATGCTTTAAATTTAGCAGTGATGACAGGATTAGTGAATATAGATATTTCTGGTTTAATGAATATTATCAATCAAATTCCATTAGCTAAGCAAGGTTTTGCATGGCTTATTCCTACAATTTTAGGTTATGTCATAGGTGCTGTTATCTATAAATTTAAGAAAAAAGAAAGTATTGCTTACGAAGTTTGGGACAATTAATTTTAATTAGTATTTGGAGTATATTTTATGGAAGAAAATAATTTTATTTATGAGAATGGAAAAATTTTCACATCAGATGAAGATAATCTTCATGCTGATAGTATGATTGTGGAAAATGGATATATAAAATGGATAGGAAAAAAAGAAGATAGACCAACTTGTGATTTTCCAATAATAGATTTAAATAATGCTTGCGTATTGCCAGGATTTGTAGATGCACATATGCATCCTGTAATGCTGGCTGACTTTAGCAAAGAAATATCAGCATTACCTCCAAAGGTGAATTCTATAAAAGAATTGATTGCAGAAATAAAAACAAAAGCTCAACAATTGAAAAAGGATAATAAGAATGAATGGATTTTGGGCTGGGGTTATGATGAAGGAAAATTCGCTGAAAAACGTTCTATAACTCGTTGGGATTTAGATGAAGGAACAGAAGATTTTCCGGTGGCAATCATTCGTACTTGCGGTCATATAAGATGTGTAAATAGTAAAGCATTAGTTCTAGCAGGAATAGATAAGAATACGAAAGACCCAGAAGGTGGGCAAATTGAACGTGATGAATGTGGTGAGCCTACAGGTGTTTTAAAAGAAAATGCTAGAAATTTAGTTTTGCCTTATATACCTGAATTAAATGAAGCTGAAAAAGTACAAAATTTAGTGGATCTAGGGGACTTATTGACTTCACAAGGTATAGTGGCTGTTTGTGATATGGGTAATTTGGATAAATCCGATAATTATACTTATTATAAAAAAGCAATAGCAAAAGGTTTTAAGCAAGAAGTTTCTATGTATTATATGTGGGATTTCTTTATGCATGACAAGGATTTTGCTATTAGCAAGGAAAAGCAAAATAATGATAATCAAGTATTTGTTGCTGGATTGAAATTAATTGGTGATGGCAGTGTATCTGGTAAAACTGCGTGGATGGATAAGCCTTATTTAAATAGCAATAGTTGCGGTATAAGTGTATGTTCTGATGAACAATTAGAAACTGCAATTGATTTTTGTAAGCAAAATAAATGTCAATTATCCGTACATGCTATGGGAACAAATGCCATAAAACGCGTGGTGGATAGAGTTTATGCAGAAAAAGATTGGCTCAATCAAGATAGACCATATGTAAGAGTTGAACATATTACTTTACCTAGTCAAGATAGCATTAATAAAGCCGTAGAAAAAAATATTGGTTTTGTAACACAGCCTATTTTTCTTTATGCAGAAATAGAAAGTTATCTACAAAATTTGGGCGAAGATATTATGAAAAAATGTTATCCAATAAAATCTTTATTAGAGCAGAAAGTAAATCTATGTTTTTCCACTGATGCACCAGCGACATCATGGGCAGTGCCTTCTGATCCTTTTGTTTGCATCAAAGGAGCTGTTACGAGAAAAGCATATGATAATACAGATTGTGGTGATGACCAAATCATAGATATGAAAACTGCGATAATTTTATATACAAAAAAATCAGCGCAAATTGCAGGTTTTAAAAATCTTGGTCAATTGAAAACAGGATATAAAGCAAATTTCATAACACTTGATATAGATATTTTTGCTATAAATCCTCAAGATGTTGATAAGGTAAAAGTTAATAAAACTTATATTAATGGCAAATGTGTTTTTGCTAGATAAGCTGAAAATATTAAATAATATTTAATAAATATGAGAAAATAAGAGAGAATTCTATAGTATTATGGAATTCTTTTTTATTTATATTGATGTATTTGTAAAAATCAGATTATTTTTATTTAAAGAGTAGAAAATAAATACAGCTTGCTATATAATATTAAGGAATATAACTTTTATTTTTGTAAAAAGAAATGAAGTATATTAATAATAGAGAGGGATTTATAATATTTTTGTTATAAATTTGAAAGGAAGTTCTTTATGAATTCAAAAAATGAAAATTTAGCCATGTTATGTGATTTTTATGAATTTACAATGGGAAATGGCTATCTAAAAAATAATTTACATAAAAAAAATGTGTATTTTGATGTATTTTTCCGTAATATTCCTGATGATGGTGGTTTTGCTATAGCAGCTGGCTTACAACAAGTAATAGAATATATAAAAGATTTACATTTTGATAAAGAAGATATTGAATATTTTCGTTCTAAAAATATGTTCAGTGAAGATTTCTTAGAATATCTAGCTGATTTTAAATTTACAGGGGATATTTATGCTGTTCCTGAAGGAACTTGTATTTTCCCTCGTGAACCAATTATGACTATTAAAGCTCCTGCTATTGAAGCACAGATTTTAGAAACTTTTATTTTATTGACTTTAAATCATCAATCTCTTATTGCTACAAAAGCAAATCGTATAGTAAGAGCTGCTCAAGGTAGACCTGTGTTAGAATTTGGTTCTCGTCGCGCTCAAGGTGCAGATGGTGCGGTAAAAGGTGCTAGAGCTGCATATATTGGCGGTTGTGCTGGAACAGCTTGTACACTTACTGATGAACTCTATCAAGTGCCAGCTAGTGGTACTATGGCTCATGCTTGGGTACAGATGTTTGATTCTGAATATGAAGCATTTAAGGCTTATTGTGAAATTTATCCTCATAATGCAGTATTATTAGTAGACACTTATAATACTTTAAAAAGTGGTGTACCAAATGCTATTCGCGTATTCAAAGAAATGCTTGTGCCACAAGGTATTACTAATTTTGCAATTCGTTTAGACTCTGGGGACATTTCTTATTTATCTAAACAAGCTAGAAAAATGCTTGATGAAGCAGGTCTTACAAATTGTAAAATCGTAGCATCTAATGCTTTAGACGAACATTTAATCCGTGATTTATTAATGCAAGGTGCTAAAGTAGATGTATTTGGTGTAGGTGAAAGAATGATTACTTCAAAATCTGCACCAGTGTTTGGCGGTGTATATAAATTAGTAGCTATTGAAAATGAAAATGGTGAAATTACACCAAAAATTAAACTCAGCGAAAATATCTCTAAAATAACAAACCCACATTTCAAAAAAGTATATCGTTTGTATGATAAAGAAACTGGTAAAGCTATCGCTGATGAACTTTGCTTATATGATGAAACAATTGATACAACAAAAGAACATACTATTTTTGATCCAAATGCTACATGGAAACAAAAAACTCTCACTAATTTTACTGCTAGAGAATTGCAAGTTCCTATCTTCAAAAATGGTGAATGTGTATATGAAAGCCCATCTATAGAAGAAATAAAAGCATATTGTCAAAAAGAAGTGGAAACTTTATGGGACGAAGTAAAACGCTTTGAAAATCCACATCGCTATTATGTAGATTTATCTCAAAAATTATGGGATATTAAAAAAGAATTATGCGTTAAAAATGCAATGAAAAGCAAATAATAAATAAAATTCATTTTTCTTTTGTTTAAAAGAAAAACGAATCAAAAAGAAAATATCCCGCAATATTGATTTTACTTTGGCAAAAATAAAATCACGCCTACAATGCTCTAAACTCGCTACGCTCAAACAGTAGGACTAAAAACGTAGTCATAATTTTATTTTTGCCAATAGCTTTCAGCTACCGTAAAAGTCTGCTAATGCGGGAATGGTTAGGTGTTATTGATATTTAAAAATTTATTTTTAATAATCTATGATTACCACTAAAATTTATGATGCGGAAGTAGTTTAGTGTTGTATTTTTGTAGTGTGTAAATTAAAGGCTAGAGTATAGGTTACTCTAGCCTTTTTGTTATTTTATGGGGTTGGATATGAGATAATGAGGTTTTGTTCTGATGATGAAAGATGGAGTGGGATTGTAGTGTAAGTATAGTTGGTGGTTGTAGTAGTTAAATTCTAGGATATCAATGAAAATGCCTTGATTATAAACTAATTTTAAATTTAGTTTGTTATTTTGCCAGCCATAGTTGGCATAAGGGTTTTCATAGAAAATAGTTGTACAAGAATCAAAGTTATCATTTTCAGAATTAGTATTATTCTTTTGCCAAGTGTTTAGTTTAGCTAATAAATTATATTTTTTAGTGTTTAAAGTGATATTAATTCTGATGCAATCAGGGGCAATTTGGGAGAAAGAAATAGAATTTAAATTTAGAGGATTGTGAGAGAACTTAAATTCTTGTTGAAAGATTTCGGGAGTAATGGAATTGTCATTAGGTAAATATGGTAAATGAAGCTTAGAAAGATAGTTATTTAAAGATGATAAATCTTGAGTAGAGGATTTATTATCTTTTTTTATTTGGTCTAAGAATTTCCATGTAGCAGATAAAATAGCTTGTTTTTGTTCATTTTCAGCATTGCTAGTTATAGCTATGACCATATTTTCTTTGGGCAAGATAATGCAATATTGACCGAAAAGACCAGCACAACGAAAGGCTTTTTCAGGTTGGCATTTCCAAAAATAATAGCCATATCCTAATTTGCTATCTGGAAAAACTTTATCATCTGTATTTATATATACTGTGAGTAATTTTTCAATATATTCTGGGGCTAGTAATTGTTTATTATTCCATGAGCCTTTATTGAGTATAAATTGACCAAATTTAGCTAAATCTTCTGTGGTCAAACTTAAACCCCATGAGCCTTTATCGTAGTTTTGAGTATTTTTTTCCCAACTTATATTGGTTATATTTAAATGAGAAAAGAGTTTTTCTTGTAGATAAGTCAAAAGATTTTTGCCAGTTAATTCTTGAATGATGGCACTACATAAAAATGGGCAACGATTATTATAAAAGAAGGAAGTGCCAGGCTTTGTCTGTAGTTTTAAAGAAAATGCTTCACTAATCCAATCATCTTTTAAATAAAAATCTTGAATTTCTTTGTCGATGAAGCCATAAGTCATGGATAATAAATGATGTATGGTGATGCTTTTAATATCTTCAGTAGGTTCAAAATTTAATTTGTGTTTTAAAAGTGAATAAATTGTGGTATCTAATGTAAATAATTTATCTTGGAGAGCAAACATCATGGCAACTGCTGTAAAGGATTTGCTCACAGAAAATAAAATCTGTTTTTCATGTTCATTATAAGGGGCAATATGAACTTTGGAGAGCAATTTATTATCTTTATAGATTATAAGTGAATGTAAGTTTAGATTAGTTAAGGTATCAACATATTGAAAAAAATAAGAAGGTGAGATACCTTCTTGTAAAAAATTATTGTTTAGCATATATATTCCTCGATTAATAAAATAAATTTTTGCGCAAACGAACAGCAACGTAGCTGGCAATTAAAGTTTTGATGATATCACCAGGTATGAAAGGTAAAGCACCAATGGTGATGCCTTCTAAAATGGAAAGTTTCATAATGAAGCAAAGCATAGCTACACCAAAAATATAAGTGATAGGAATGACAGCAAGTCCTGCTAGAAAGAAGTTTTTGAAGGAGTTTTTATTTCCTTTTAAATAACTAGCGATAGGATAACTGACGATAAAGCCCCAAAGATATCCACCAGTTGGGGAAAATAAACAGTTGAAACCACCTGCACCACCAGAGAATACAGGAAGACCGATAGCTCCGATTAGCGTATAGACAATCATGATGATTAGCGTTTCTTTTGGTGTGGATAAAAATGCTGATAATAACATAGCTAGAGTAAGACAAGTAAACGGAACAGCAGTGATAGGGAAAGATATGTAAGCTGATATGCAGATGATAGCTACGCAAACAGCCATTTTTGATAGGGTTTTTGTTGTTAATGATGATGATGACATAAAATTATCTCCTTATAAATAAATTTAAAATCTCTTTGTTATGATTATAAAAAAATAAAATGAAGTAGTCAACTTATGATAAAATAAAGGTTTACCTTTTGTGATAAAAAAATCAGCATCTTTAAAGGTTTAATATAAATATTATCTTTAAAGGTGCTGATTAATTGTTTTATTTTTTAGATTTATAGATTATATGTGAGATGTATATAATTCATTTAGTAATTGATGAACTTTTTTATAAATAATAGAAGCATTTGATGAAAGTTTGTCTGAAGTATAATCTTGATAAACAATATTATTTGGTTGATTATTTATAAATTGTAACATTTCTTGACCAATATATTGCAAAATAGGATAGTTATCTTGTTTTGATAAATTTTGATAAATCACTAATAAATCTTTAGATACATGACCATTTGTATCAATTAAATTATCATAAATTGTAGGATTAATTAATTTAGATATAGTAGTATTAAAATTAGCGTATATAATCTCGTTCATTGGGAAATTAGGATAGTCTTTCAAAAATTTTTCATAAGTTATTGCACGCTCGTTTAATTCTTGAATATCAATAGTTAAAATTTCGGAAATGACAGTAGGTTGTATAGTTTCTTTTGCACATAGATTTAAATATTGGGTTGTAGCTTCATCTGTGTATAAAGAGTATTTTTCTAGATATTCTGGATAATCTATAGCAAAGAAATATGTTCCTTCTAAGTTTCTAAGACATAATCCTGAATGTAGCCATTTAGAAAGTTTATTTTTTATTTCGCCATTTGGTAAATTTTTGATAAATTTTTCTTTATCAGAACCACAAATTACAGCAGGATTTTCTATATCTTTGGGAATAGCAAGTAATATAGTTGAACGAATTTCTTTATAATTTTTGCCATATATATAATCTGCTGATGGCGTTAACATTTTTTCAGAAGATAAAATTAAATTTTGCACCATTTGACCTGCTAATTCTGGAGTAGATTGAGCTATATTTTGCTTTACAAATGAATGAAGTGTTTCATAATCTTGGTCCATCATAATCTTGGTCCATCATACAAATAAATTCTTGTTTTATTATCATAGAATCTTTATTGTTTTTAGATGTAGCTTCAGAGATAGATATATCTACAGTTAATCCAAATAATAAAATAAAGATAATAAAAATTTTTGATAAATAGATAGATTTTTTATGCATAGTAAACACCTCTTTTATCAGTATTTGTATACCTATATTATATCTTATTATATGTATTTTTTTATTAAATTTTAGATGAATAAAAATAGCCTTTATACTAAGAATAGATAAGTTCTCAAGTATAAAGGCTATCTTTAATTTATAAAGTATTTAATTTTAAAGGAGTTGCAGGAGGAAGGATTAATTTATATTAATCTATATCAATTTGAGTAGTTGTTGATTGTGGTTGAAGTTTTGGCAATGTCATTTTTAAAACACCGTCAGTATATTCAGCTTTAGCATTAGCTTTATCTATCTGACCTACATAGAATGAACGCTGCATTGTGCCATAATAGCGTTCTTGATGAATGTAGTTACTTTTTTCATTCTGATTTTGTTCATTTTGTATTGTAGCTTTGATAGTTAAATAACCATTTTGATAATCAAGAGCGATATTTTCTTTTTTTACTCCTGGTAATTCAGCAGTGAGTTCATAAGCATTATCTGTATCTTTTACGTCAACTTTGAATGCGTTGAACATGGAATTTACTGGAGCAAATGCGTTTTGGAAAAATGGTTCGTTGAAAACATCAAAAATAGATTTGAAAGAATTATCTCTAGATGCAAGATTATTTGTAAATGTAGGAATTAAACCAAACATGATAAATACCTCCTAAAAGTTTAAAAGTCAAATTCTATTTAAAAGAAATTAGTCAATATTAATTTGGGTAGTTGTTTCTTCTTTAGTAGCTTTTGGTAAAACTACAGTCAAAATACCATCTTGATAAGAAGCTTTGATATTTTTTTCATCAATATCGTCAATGTAGAAAGAACGTTGCATTTCACCTACATAACGTTCACGGCGAATATATTTTTCTTGAGGTTTTTCATTTTTATTATCAGCATTTTCAGAAGGTTTTTCTTCTGTGGATTTTGTAGTAGTTGTTTTAATTGTTAAATAACCTTTGTTGTAGTCAAGAGAAATGTTTTCTTTGGCGATACCTGGTAATTCAGCAGTGAGTTCGTAAGCTTTATCAGTATCTTTTACGTCAACTTTAAAGGATTTTACATAAGAATTCATTTTTGCAAATGGTTCATGAAAGAAAGGTTCATTGAAAACATCGAATAATTTATTAAAATCATCATTACTTTTAACAATATTTTTTGCAAATGGAACTAAACCGAACATAAATAACAACCTCCATGTATAGAGCAATAAATAAAGTCAAAAAGTCAAAGTTTGTTTTGAATTAAACGGACTATCAAGTCCGCATTTAACTTTTATTTATTGTTATTAGTAAAATTATAAGATTAAAATTTAGATTTTGTAAGTATCTTAAGGGATACTTCTTATCTTTTGTATCTCTTAACGTCCTTACAATTATTATTATACTCGAATTAGTCAAAATGTCAATAATTATTTTTGACTTTTTGACTAATTTTTTTATACTTATTTTATAAGCCTTTATAGAGTTTTTGTTATTTTAAATTTGACTTTTTGTTATTTTAAAAATATATGAGAGGTACCATTATTTTATAAATTTTGTAGAAATATGATGCTTATTATAGATTATTTTTTATAGGATTATCATTTTAGTGATGGAAGATTATAACATAGAAAATATCTATAAAAAATATTATAATTTAAATAAATATATTTTAGGAGAGTGGGATTATGGAAAATTTGAAGAAACTTGGTTTTGGTTGTATGCGCTTACCTATGCTTGATGTGGAAAATAACAAGGTAGATATGGAACAATTTTGTAAAATGGTTGATACTTTTATGGCAAAGGGTTTTAAGTATTTTGATACTGCTTATATGTACCATAATTATCAAAGTGAGTTATTTGTAAAGGAAGCTTTAGTTAAAAGATATCCACGAGAAAGCTTTTTATTGGCGGATAAATTGCCTACAATGCAGTTGAAATCCATAGAGGATAATAAACGTATTTTTGATGAACAATTAGAAAAATGTGGTGTAGATTATTTTGATTATTATTTATTGCATTGTTTAGACGTTGATAATTATGCAAAGGTTAAAGAATTTAAATCTATGGATTTTGTGCGTCAAATGAAAGCGGAAGGCAAGATTAAAAAATTAGGTTTTTCTTTTCATGATACAGCAGAATTCTTAGAAAAGATTTTACTTGAAATTGGTGAAGATATTGAATTTGTACAATTACAGATAAATTATCTTGATTGGGAAAGCGATAGCGTGCAATCTCGCAAATGTTATGAAATATGCCAAAAATATCATAAACCTGTGATTGTTATGGAACCTGTAAAAGGTGGTAAATTGGTAAATATTCCGCAGGCTGGTATAGATTTATTGAAAGCTCAAGATGAAAAAATGTCAGTGGCTTCATGGGCAATTCGTTTTGCTAGTAGCTTAGATGATGTATTTATGGTGCTTTCTGGTATGTCAACGTGGGAACAATTGGAAGATAATTTAAGTTATATGGAAGATTTTAAACCGCTTACTAAAGAAGAAATTGAAACAACTTTTAAAGTGGCAAAAATCATCAATGATACAACAGCTATTGCTTGTACAGCTTGTAATTATTGTAAAGAAAATTGTCCAATGCAAATTCAAATACCAGAGGTTTTTGAGTTATATAATAATGAAAAACGTTTTGGCATGGCGTCTGGTAGTAAGAAAAAATATCAAGATATGATAAAAACTCATGCGAAAGCTTCTGATTGTATTGAATGTAGAAGTTGTGAAGGTCATTGTCCGCAACATTTGACAATTGTTGATTATCTAAAAACAGTTGCTAAAACTTTTGAAGATTAAAATTTAAAATTTTTAAGGAGAGGGTTTTAATGAAAAAGATTTTAGTTTTATTCATGCTGTTAATGACAATTACCGCTAATTGTTTTGCTAGTAGTATTAATCAAGAATTTGAAAATACAAATATCGAGCAAGTGAAACATGGTATAGTCAAAGCTATAAGTATATTTTCAGCAAAAACTAATTTAGTAGAAAAAGATGATAATACAATTGTGTTATTTAATGTTGTGGATACTGTAGATAAAAATAATAAATTCATGTATCGCGATAAAAAAGATATTATTTGTGAATTAGTGCAAAAAGGCAATAATGTAGAAATGACACTTTCTAGCAAATATGAAAGAATTTATGCTGATGGCACTAATGAAATTGAAGAATATGATAATGTCAAAGAATTAAAAGCAGTATTAAATTCTGTGAAACGTGTATTTTTTGATAGTTACGTTTATGGAATAGCTTCTAGTCGTGAAATTAAAGATAATGGAGTTATTATAAATGTAGCAGAAAATTCTCCAGCAGCAAAAGCTGGTATGAAAACAGGTGATTGTTTAATTAGCATCAATGGTAAAAGTGCAGTCGATAATTTTGAAGATTTTAATATGGGTCAATTAGTCGATATATTTTCATCTGAACCTGCAACTTTTGTAATTGTTCAAGATGGTACAGAAAAAACTATTGTAGTAGAGCCAGATAAAATAAATGCTATAGGTGTAAAATAAAAAAATTTTGATTTTGTATATATATTGGTATATAATACTTTTTATAAGACACTGTCTTGTAGTTGACACAAGATAGTGCCTTTTTTGTTGGAATTTGAATTTTGTGTTATAGATATTTGAATATTAATATAAGGAGGAGTTTATTTAATGGAAGAAAATATGCAATATGATGATTTAGGAACACTTGCTCAATTAAACTGGTTCCCTGGGCATATGGCAAAAGCTAAACGCATTATTGTGGAAAACTTAAAATTAGTTGATGTGGTTATTGAGCTTCGTGATGCTCGTATTCCTAACAGTAGTGCAAATCCAATTTTAAAAGATTTAATTGGCAAAAAACCGCATTTAATCGCTTTGAATAAAATTGATTTAGCAGATAATAATATCAATAATAAATGGGAAGAATATTTCACATCTATGGGTAAATCTGTGGTGAAAATCAATTCTTTAGATGGTAAAGGTATTCGTCAATTAGTAACTGTAGCAGATGAATTGGCAAAGGTAAAAACTGCTAAATTCGCTAATAAAGGTGTAAAACCTCGTAATGCTCGTGTAATGATTGTAGGTATTCCAAATGTAGGGAAATCTTCTTTAATAAATAGATTATCGGGCAGTGCTTCATTGAAAACTGCTGATAAACCTGGTGTTACACGTGCAAAACAGTGGATTAAAATAAAAAATAATCTTGATTTATTGGATACTCCAGGTATTTTATGGCCAAAATTTGAAGATCCTGAAGTGGGATTGAATTTAGCTTTTACTGGAGCTATCAGTGATGAAGTTTATGATATTGAACGTGCTGCTGAAATCTTATTATGGCGTTTAAAAGATGATTATGCTAAAAATATAAAAGAACGCTATAAAATAGATGAAATTCCACAAACTAGTGAAGAATTATTTACTTTGGTAGGCAAAAAACGTGGATTTTTACAAAAAGGCGGTATTGTAGATACTGAAAAAACTGCTATTGCTGTGCTTAAGGATTTTAGAGCAGGAAAATTAGGAAAAATCTCTTTGGAAAGACCTTGAGTCTAAAGAAAAATTTTTATCTATTTTAGTATTTTAATTTGACATAAAGATATTGATATACTACACTAGTAAAGAGATATTTTATCTTTTATATGATGGAAACATAATATATTCATTAATACATTGGGAGGAATTTTTTTGTATACTAATAACAAATTGAGAAATGTCGCTATCATAGCTCACGTTGACCACGGTAAAACAACTCTTGTTGACGCAATGCTTAAACAAAGCCATATTTTCCGTGCTAACGAACAGGTAGCAGAAAGAGTAATGGACTCTAATGCTATTGAACGTGAACGCGGTATTACCATTTTGTCTAAAAATACAGCTGTAATGTACAAAGATATAAAAATCAACATCGTTGATACACCAGGCCATGCTGATTTCGGTGGCGAAGTTGAACGTGTACTCAACATGGTTGATGGCGTTTTATTATTAGTTGACGCTTCTGAAGGTCCTATGCCTCAGACTAAATATGTTTTACGTAAAGCTTTAGAACAAGGTTTAAAACCTATCGTTGTTATCAACAAAATTGACCGTCCTGACCAGCGTATTGATGACGTTTATGACGAAGTTTTGGAACTTTTCATGGAACTTGGTGCTGATGATGATCAGCTTGATTTCCCTGTTGTATACGCAATTGCTCGTGATGGTATTGCTAAACTTGATCTTGATGATGAAAGCGATAGCTTAGAACCATTAATGGATTTACTTATTAAAGAAATTCCAGCTCCACAGGGTGATGTAGAAGGTCCTCTTCAAATGATGGTAACTACACTTGATTCTGATGAATATGTTGGTCGTGTAGCTATTGGTCGTATCATGCGTGGTAAAATCAAAGAAGGTCAAAATGTAGTAGTTATCAGTGGTGATGGCGAAACTAAAGAACGTATCGGTAAAGTATATGTTTACCAAGGTTTAAAACGTATGGAAGTTAGCGAAGCTGAACTTGGTGAAATCGTAGCAATTACTGGTCTTCCTAGTGCAAGTATTGGTCATACTGTTGCTGATGCTGAAAATCCAGAAGCTTTACCTAGCATTAATATTGATGAACCTACATTGTCCATGACTTTTGGTGTTAATACTAGCCCATTTGCTGGTCGTGAAGGTCAGTTTGTAACATCTCGTCATTTACGCGACCGTTTATATAAAGAAACTGAAACAAATGTAAGCTTACGTGTTGAAGAAACAGATAGCCCTGATACATTTAAAGTTTCTGGTCGTGGCGAATTACATCTTTCTATTCTCATTGAAACAATGCGTCGCGAAGGATACGAACTTCAGATTGGTAAACCAGAAGTTATTTATAAAGAAATCAATGGTCAACTTTGTGAACCAATTGAAAACTTAACTATTGAAGTACCTCAAGAATTCATGGGTACAGTTATGGAATCCCTTGGTACTCGTAAAGCAGAACTTTCCAATATGACTGAATTAAAAGGTTACTTACGTCTTGAATTCACTATTCCTGCACGTGGACTTATCGGTTTCCGTTCTGAATTCTTAACTAATACAAAAGGTAATGGTATTATGAACCATGTATTCCGTGGATATGCTCCATATAAAGGTGATATTCCAGGTCGTAGCCGTGGTTCTTTAGTAGCATTTGAACAAGGTGAAACAACTCCATACGGTATTTATACTCTTCAAGACCGTGGTGTAATGTTCATTTCTCCAAACCAAATGGTTTATGAAGGTATGATTATTGGGGAAAATACTCGTGAACTTGATATGGACGTAAATCCATGCAAGAAGAAAAATGTTTCCAATATGCGTTCTTCTTCTTCTGATGAAGCTATTCGCTTAACTCCACCTCGTCTTTTAAGTCTTGAACAGGCTCTTGAATTCATCAACAAAGATGAAATGGTAGAAGTTACTCCAGAAAGCATTCGTTTAAGAAAAACTATTCTTGATAAATCTCAGCGTGGACGTTTACGTAAAAACGCAAAATAATTTTAAGTATAGTATATAATGTGTTAGAAGCGACATTTATATGTGTCGCTTCTTAGCATATTTATGAATTTATTTGATTAGTTAAACAATCAAATAAATTTTATGAAAATAATATTTATTACAGTTTTTTGCAGGATTTTTTTATTTTATATAGAATTATCCTAGTATGGGTTTATTTTAATTTTATATAAGGCTCTGTCACAACAAATGGTTGATTTTGACGAGAAATAGCGTATAATAATAGT
>OGMN01000450.1_pt1 | contig 45860 bp, 36 predicted proteins | sample 1573211 | NCBI WGS metagenome assembly OGMN01 (sample SAMEA2581876, study PRJEB24529) | metagenome | biome: Human gut stool | place: China | collected 2011
TTTTTCTCTGAGTAATAAGCAAAGGCTTTAGCTGATAAACAAAATCAGCTAAAGCTTTTTTGATATAAAAGAATGGGGTAGATGGGATGGATACGTTTATCGCATCACATTTCTGCTGAGGCTATTCCTATACAGGTAATTGTGGCGCAAAAAAAAAGCCCGCCAGAAATTATTCCGGCGGGCTTTTGAATATGAGCAGCGTGAAAGCTGAATGCTAACGCGCGATTAGATACCGTAGCTGAAAAGGTCGATATAGTTGTAGAATACACCACCCAGACCCAGGGCTATAACGCCAAGCGTACAGAGCGCTAAGGCAGCGCGGGTGTAGCCGTCGCTCTTGAAGTTGGCTATCGGAGCATCGTTGGGCTTGATGTACATGGCCTTGACGATGAGCAAATAGTAGTAGAGCGAGATAACCGTGTTAACTAATGCAATGAATACCAAGAGGTGGTAACCAGCGTGGAAGGCGGCCATGAACACAAAGAACTTCGAGAAGAATCCGGCAAACGGGGGAATACCGGCCAACGAGAAGAGGCAGAGTGTCATGAGGAAAGCCAACTTCGGATTCGACTGGTAAAGTCCGTCGTAATCGCTGATGTTGATTTTGCCGCTGTTTTCTTCAACCGTGGTCATTACGGCAAAGGCGCCGAGGTTCGATACCATGTAAACCAGAAGGTAGAACACGAGGGCGGTCATACCCTGTGCCGTTCCGTCCATCACAGCCAGTACGAGGTAACCTGCTTGCGAAATAGCCGAGAAGGCCATGAAGCGTTTCAGATTGTTCTGACGAATGGCGAAGAGGTTGGCAATGGTAATTGAGGCCACAATAATCCAGTACATACCCGTGTTCCAGCTGTACATCAAGTCGCTCTGTGCAAAGGCTTTGATGAATACGGTGAGGAGCACGAAGGCTGCTGAACCCTTAGAGATGACGCTGAGGTAACCGGTTACAACGGTGGGTGCACCTTCGTAGGTGTCGGCAGTCCAGAGGTGGAAGGGTACAAGCGAAATTTTAAAGCCCATACCGGTGATGAACAGTACCAAACCGAAGATGGTGAGCAGCGAACCGTCGAGCATACCGCCCATTTCGTTGAAGTAGAGGGTTCCGCAGGCACCATAGATGAGTGAGATGCCGTAGAGGAGCAGGGCACTCGAGAACAGAGCCAACAAAATGAACTTGGCTCCGGCTTCGGCGCTTTCAAAGCGGTTTTTGTCGAAGGCTACCAGTGCGGTGAGGGGCACTGAAGCCAATTCCAAACCGATGAAGAACATCAGGAAGTGGCCGCTCGAAATCATGAAGTACATACCGAGCAGGGTGAAGAGGGTGAGCATGTAGAACTCGCCTTGCTTTACCAAATTCTCGGGACGGCTCATCCATTTGTGTGCCATGAGGAACACAATGACGGTACCGACGTTCAGCACACTCTTCAGAATGGTCATCATCGGCGTGTACTGGTACATTCCGCCAAAGGCTTCAGTTGCTGTAGCACCACAAGCGGGCAACAGGTTGAGCGCTGTGTGTGCCACGAGCAACACAACGGGGAGACAGGTGTTGTAAACTCCCTTTCCGCTCTTTTTGTCTGAACACATGAAGAGGTCGGCTATGAACAGAATCAAGATTACTGCCAACAGCGACAACTCTTCGTGCATATATAAGAATTGCGAATAATCCATTTTACTTTGAGTTTATGAGATTAAAGGAAGGGATTACAACCCGATACGGTGACCGAGGCTGAGTGAATGTGGTCGATAATCGGTGCCACACCGGTTGAAATCATATCGCTCACCCAGAAAGGAGCCATACCCAAACCGGCTACTGCCAAAATCAGGCAGATTACTGAGAAACGTTCGTCCCAGGTGGCATCGGTGAGTGCCAGGTGGTGTTCGTTGGTGCAGGTGCCGTAGAGTATCTTACCCACAACGCGCAGAATGTAAACGGCCGTTACCACAATACTGGTGCAGGCTGCGATGGTGAGTACGCGGTGGAAGGTATCGGCATTCTGGAATGAACCTACGAAAATGGTCATCTCAGCAATGAAGCCCGAGAAGCCCGGCAAACCGAGGTTGGCCAAACCGGCTACGATATAACCTACAGAAAGGAAAGGCATGATGCGCATCAAACCGTTGAGCTCGCGGATGTCGCGGGTGTGCGTACGGCCGTAAATCATACCGATGAGGGCGAAGAACAAGGCGGTCATCAAACCGTGGCTCAACATCTGGAGCACAGCACCGGTACATGAGGTTTCGTTGAGCATCAAAATAGCGAACAATACCAAGCCGCAGTGCGAAACTGAACTATAGGCATTGATATACTTCAAGTCGGTTTGAACGCAGGCTGAAAGGGCACCGTAAACCACCGAGATACCGGTGAGAATCAGGAAAATCCAGCCTAATTCATTGGCTGCATCAGGCATGAGGTACATGGCAATGCGGAAACAGCCGTAACCACCAAGCTTCATCAACACACCGGCGTGGAGCATTGACACAGCGGTAGGTGCCGAAGCGTGACCGTCGGGGCTCCAGGTGTGGAAGGGGAACAAAGCACCAAGCACACCAAAACCAATAAACGTTAAGGGGAACCAGATGCACTGCTGTGTGAAGTCGATGGCGTGTGCACCACCTGTGTGGTTGGCAATTTCAACAATGTTCATCGTGTTGCCACCTGCACCGTAGAAGATACCAAAGATACCGCACATGAGGAAGGCTGAACCACCCATCAACATGAGGGTCAGCTTCATGGCTGCGTATTCCTTCTTGCCGCTACCCCAAACACCAATGAGCAGGTACATGGGGATAAGGGCTACCTCGTAGAACATGAACATGGCGAACATGTCGACCGAGATGAAGAAACCGAACACACCAAGGCTCAACAGGGTGAACCAAAGGAAGTATTCTTTCGTGAGCGGCTTGAGCTGCCACGAGGCGAAGGTGCCGGTGAATACAATTACGGCTGAAAGCAGCAGCATGGCTACTGAGATGCCGTCGACACCTACGGAGTATTTAATGTGAAGAGGCTCGATCCAGTTGAACGAGGCCGTATAAAGCATCTCATCCGTAGCTCCGGCTGCGCGGTCGCCCAGGAAGGTTATGGTCAGATAGACTGCCAAAAGCAATAGCGCCGTACTACCTGCTACCATCACCCCACGTACGCCCTTTACATCGCGTGCCAGCCAAAGGCCAACGAGCATCACCAAAGGGATGAGTACAAATAATGATAAGAAATTCATTGTTGTAATTTTGTGATAATATTAAGCTAACGCCATTATTGCCAACAGAACAAGGGTACCGAACAGGAATACAAAGGCGTACTTCTGAACAGAACCGCTCTGGAAACCGCGGATGCGGAAGCTCAAAGCGTGGGTGCCCCATGCCAGGAAGTCGAAGAAACCATCAACAATGTGGCGGTCGAACCAGGCAATGGGTTTCGACACGTGGCCAAAGATAATGCGGTGGGTCACGAACTGGTAAACCTCGTCAAGATAGAAGCGCTTGTAGGCCCAGCGGTGAAGACCAGAGAATTTTTCGGCCAGTGCATCGGCCTTGGGCTGACGCTTGCCAATGTACATATAGGTAGCAAGGAAAATCGAAGCTACGGCAATGATGATAGAGGTGCCGGCTACGTTCCAGTCGAGGTGAATGTCGTATGCACGGCCATCAGCGCTCACAAAGTGACCGAAGGGGATGAAACCGGCTACACAGGTTACTACTGACAAGAACATCAAGGGGAAGGTCATCGTCAGCGGTGCCTCATGGGGCGTGTGCTTGGCGTGGAGTTCCACATTTTCTGTTCCCCAGAAAATACCGTAGTACAGACGGAACATATAGAAGGCGGTCATGGCGGCAATAGCTGTCATAATCCAACCCATAGCAGGCATGTAGGCAAAGGCTGCCGTCAGAATTTCATCTTTCGAGAAGAAACCTGAGAACGGAGGAATACCTGAAATAGCCAGACAGGCAATCAGGAAGGTGATGTGCGTGATGGGCATGTACTTGCGCAAACCGCCCATGGCCGACATCTCGTTACTGTGAACTGCGTGAATGATGCAACCAGCGCCGAGGAAGAGCAATGCCTTGAACATGGCGTGGGTGAACAGGTGGAACATCGAAGCCATGTAGCCGAGTGAACCTACGTGTTCGTGACCGGTGGTGTATTCGGTGCAAACACCCAGTGATACCATCATAAAGGCAATCTGCGAAATCGTTGAGAAGGCCAACACGCGCTTGATGTCGCTCTGGCAGCAAGCCACGGCGGCAGCGTAGAAGGCGGTGAATGCGCCAACCCAAGCTACAATGTGGAGCGTTCCGGGGGCGTATTCAATCCACAAGGGGAACAGACGGGCAATCTGGAATACACCGGCTACAACCATCGTAGCAGCGTGAATCAAGGCCGATACAGGCGTAGGACCTTCCATAGCATCGGGCAACCAGATGTGAAGGGGGAACATGGCACTCTTACCGGCACCACCAATGAACATGAGGAACAGGGCGGTGGGAAGCATCATGGCACCTTGTGCAAAGCCTTCCTGATTGAACTCGAAACCGAACGAGCGGCAGTAATAACCGTAAATCAAAATACCGATAAGGAAGAACATATCGGCAAAACGGGTTACGATAAATGCCTTCTTCGATGCTGCAATGGCAGCGGGCGAGGTGTAGTAGAAACCAATCAAAAGGTAAGATGAAACACCTACCAACTCCCAGAACATATACATCTGGAAAATATTTGTGGCAACTACCAGACCCAACATCGACATGGTGAACAAGCTAAGGAACGCGTAGTAACGCTGGAAACCACGTTCGCCGTGCATATAGCCAAACGAATAAATGTGGACCATGAGCGAAACTGTCGAGATGACAATGAGCATCATCACCGAGATGGGGTCGAGCATAATACCCATATCGAAGCTCAAACCTTCGACAAAGAAGGGAAGCCACTTGATGTTGTAGGGCATCAGCGTGGGCAGTACGCCTTCGGCTGTGCGCGGAGTGCAGAGGAAATACTCGTAGGCGGTGTAGTACGACAGGGCAACTACAGCCAGCAGTACGGCAGTTCCGGTGAGTCCGGCAGCTTTATGGCTGAACCATTTTCCGAATACTCCAAGCAGAATAAACGAGAAGAATGGCAGCAAAAGAATAAGAATAGTTGAATCCATTGTTAAGAGTAATCCTATTTATCAATTTACCACTTCATCTTTTCCAGTTCATCTGCCTGAATGTTTTTAATCATTCGGTAAATGTTGATCATGATGGCAATAGCAATGGCACTTTCAGCAGCCGAAATAGCAATAGAGAAGAGTGCAAAGAAATAGCCTTCATAACCGTCGGGATAAAGCATACGGTTGAACACGGCAAAGTTTAAGTCGGTGGCATTGAGCATCAGCTCTACCGACAAAAGAATGGCCAGGGTGCTGCGACGAGTCAGGAAACCGAAGATGCCGGCAAACATCATCACAGCCGAAACAATCAAAAGATATTCTATTTGAATCATTGTTTTTAGTCGGTTAAGTGGTTAACGTTTACGGGCAATCAGCAGCGCACCGACGATGCAGGCAAGCAGCAGCACACTCACTGCCTCGAAGGGAAGCAAGTAGCCGTTTTCGCCGGTCGACAGCATATTGGTACCGATAGAGTTGATTGTAGTGACGGCATAAGCTTTTTCGCTGGGTGCTGTCAGAATCTGCGCTTTGAAGTTGTGCGTCAGAACGATGCTGATAAACGCAACAAAGCCTACCAGGCTGAGCAAAAAGCCCCACGAGGCATCCTTCATTTTGCGTTTGAATGTTTCGTCCTTGGCTCCCTCAGTGAGCAAGATAGAGAACACGTAGAGCACGATGATACCGCCGGCATAAACCATGACTTGAACCGAACCCAAAAACGTGTAGCCCATCAAAAAGTACATACCTGCTGTGCCTAACAATACGAAGAGCAGGTAGGTGGCCGAGCGGATGATGCTTTTAGTCATTACCGTAGCAAACGACGAAAGCATAATCAGTACCGCCAGGATGACGAACATGATATTTTGTGAATCCATGAATTTTAATTTTCATTTATGGGGTGCTACTTTGTCAGCAACAAATTATTGGCTTGTTTACTGCATTTCATTCTTTCTCAACCATTTGTCAAAGCCAAACAGCGGAGTGAATGACGCAGTGCAACATTTGTAGCGGCAAGGCAAGCCTTTATCCCTCTTATTTTTCTTGAACCTTCGAACCTTCGTGGTTAAGCACTCTGACGAGTTTCGTACGGTCGAACACCGCATTCTCGTAGCTTTGGTCAAAGGCGATGGCATTGTGCGGACAGGCACGCGTGCAGAGCTGGCAGAACATGCAAGAGCCCAGGTCGTATTCATACTTTACCAGGCGTTTTTTCTTTTTGCCGTCTTCTGTTTCGTAAAACTCGCTCGTCACTTTGATAGTGCCGTTCGGACATGCCATTTGGCAAAGGCCGCAACCCACGCATTTGTGCTCATTCTGCTCGTTGTGCGGCATGATGAGCGAACCGCGGAAGCGATCGAACATCACGTTCGTGTCGCGGTTTTCGGGGTATTGCTCCGTAATTTTCGGCGTGAAAAATTCGCGCATCGTAGTTTTCAAGCCCGTACCCAGGCTTTTCAGTCCGCTGACGACGCCGCCGATGTAACTTTTATCTTCCATGAGTTATGTTTACCTGATTAAAAATGCCAGCCCATCGACACGCAAAGTGCCATGAGCACGAGGTTTACCATGCTGAAGGGAATGAGATACTTCCATTCCAGCGAAAGAATGTGGTCGATACGCAGGCGCGGGAAAGTCCAGCGAAGCCACATCAGCAGGAACACCACAAAGAAGGTTTTACCAATGAACCACACAGCACCCGGAATTAAATCCATGATACCGTTGAAAGCATCCAGACCATAAATGTGGAGCGAAGCCCAGCCACCCAAGAAGATGGTCGAAGCCATACCGGCACAGATAAAGAGGTTCAGATACTCAGCCAAGTAATAGTAGCCGAAGTGCATACCCGAATATTCGGTATGATAACCTGCGGTCAACTCACTTTCGCATTCGGGCAAGTCGAACGGGCCACGGTTACACTCCGCATTACCGGCAACCAGGTAAATCAGGAAAGCGATGACGGCAGGCACGTGACCACGCACAATGTTCCAGCCGTTAACATACTGGTCCTGACAGATTTCGCTGAACGACATCGTACCCGTAAGGCAAATCATGGCCAGCATGGTCATGCCGATTGAGAGTTCGTAGCTGATAATCTGGGCACCGCTACGCATTGCGCCGATGAGCGAATACTTGTTGTTACTACTCCAGCCGGCCAGCAGAATACCTACCACACCGATTGAAGAAATAGCCAGGAAGAAGAACACACCCACATTAAAGTCGATGATGTGAGCACCCTTGTTCCAAGGCAGACAGGCGAAAGTAATCATTGAAGCCGTTACAACGAGGAACGGAGCCAAGTTGTGCAGGAACAAGTCGCTCTGTCGCATACTGATAATCTCCTTGGTCAGCATTTTGAACACGTCGCTGAACACCTGGAGCAAGCCCCATTTACCTACACGCATAGGGCCAAGGCGGCACTGGAAAAAGGCGCACACTTTGCGCTCCATGTAGATAAGGGCGATGGCAAACACAGCATACAGCGTAATAATGACTAACGCCACCAAAATGCTTTCCGTGAGGATGGCACCCCATTCGGCAAAGCCGCAGGTTTGAGTCAGGAAGCTGTGAAGCCAAGTGGTTACTAATGAAAAGTCGAACATTTTTTTCGTCTTGAGTTTTGAAGCATGAAGGCAGCCTTCAGCGGTTACTCTTGGCAGCAGTGAGCAGCAAGAGGAGCAAGTCGGTTGCCCTGTTCTTCAATTTTGATGAACTCGGTTTTAGCGGTCAATATCGGGTACAACGTAGTCTACCGTACCACCGATGGCAATCAGGTCAGCCAGCATGTTGTTGCGGCAAGCCGTATCCATCACAGCCACCAAGGGCAAGCCCGTTGAGCGGTAGTGCAGACGGTAGGGAGTTTTGTCGCCCTTACTTTCGATATACACACCCATGCGTCCACGACTGCCTTCCACTTCGCTGAAGAACGTGCCGGCAGGCAGTTTGATGATGGGCTTCATCTTTTCCTGGAAGTTACCCTCAGGGATATTATCAATGAGTTGTTCGATAATGTTGAGGCTTTCCAGAATTTCGTCGAGGCGAATCATGTAGCGGGCAAACGAGTCTCCTTCCGTGCGTACCACCTCGTTGAACTGTACGCGGTCGTAAGCAGCATAGGGGCGAATCTTACGCAAGTCGTTGTGCCAGCCCGAGGCGCGGCCCGTACCACCCGTACAGCCAAACGAAATGGCATCTTCTTTTGAAAGAACGCCCACACCCTTCGTACGGTTTTGGAAAATGATATTTCCCGTAACCAGGTCGTGATATTCCTTCATGTTCTTACGCATATAAGGAATAAATTCCTTCACACGCTTCACGAAGTTCGGGTGAATGTCGGCCATAACGCCGCCAATCGTATTGTAGTTCAGAATCAAGCGTCCACCGCAAGTTTCCTCGAAGATGTCGAGCACCTGTTCGCGGTCGCGGAAAGCATAGAGGAATGCCGTAGTTGCGCCCAAGTCCTGACAGAGACAGCCAAAGAAGAGTAAGTGCGAGTCGATACGCTGCAACTCATCCATGATGGTACGTATCACCTGTACGCGGTCGCTCACCTCAACGCCCATAGCCTGTTCGATACACATACACAGTGCGTGGCGGTTTTGCATAGCACCCAGGTAGTCCAGACGGTCGGTCAGCGCCAATGTCTGCGGATACGTCATCTGTTCGCTGATTTTCTCAACGGCACGATGAATGTAGCCCAGGTTCGGATCGATTTTACGAATCATTTCACCCTCGAGAGCCACACGGAAGTGCAATACACCGTGCGTTGAAGGGTGCTGCGGACCGATGTTCACCACATAGTCATCTTTCTGGAAAATCAAGTTTTCCTTTTTAGCCAGTGTACCGTCGGGTTGCAGTGTATATTCGAACGTCGAGTCCGTCAGCGGCTCGTTCGTCATGCGCAGCGGGTTGTTCTGTTCCGTTTCGTCATCCTTGCGGAAGGGGAAGCCCACCCAGTCCTGACGCATAAAGATACGGCGCATATCGGGATGTCCCGTAAAGATGATGCCGTAAAAGTCGTAAACTTCGCGTTCGTAGATATTGGCAATGTCCCAAAGGTCGCAAACCGAGGGCAGCCAGGGATTTTCGCGGCTTTCAGCCACAGCCTTTACGCAAGCCTGCTTACCGGTAGCGGTTGATTCCACTTGGTAAACCACGCCCAGGCCATCGTCCATCCAGTCCACACCCGTCAGGTTCAGGAGCAAGTCCATGCCCTCTTCATCGTGCAGACGCTTCATTTCGGCGTGCAGTTCAGCGGGAGCCACCACTTTCGGTTTCAGTTCGTTGACAGCCGGTTTTGCCGGAGCGGCAGGTTTGGCAACGGGTTTAGCCGGTGCAGGTTTAGCGGCAGCGCTCACCTCAGCCGCAGGCTTCGCTTGGGCATTCGTAGTTGCCTCCGCGTTATTTTGTGCTTGTGGTTTCAGTTCTTCGCTCATGCCTTTTCCTCCTGATTATAAATTGCCATTTCTTTTTCTTCGGCCACCGTTTTGAAAGGGTCCTTCTGTTTGCGGTTCGTTGTACCGAAGAAGTTTTCAACCTTCACAATACGCTGCAGCTGCATCATACCGTAAAGGAACGATTCCGGTCGCGGCGGACATCCCGGCACATACACGTCGACGGGAATAATTTTGTCCACACCGTTCACCACGTGATACGACTTTGTGAACGGACCGCCCGAGATAGAGCAACCGCCGATAGCCACCACATATTTCGGGTCAGCCATCTGGTCGTAAAGGCGTCGGAGAACCGGAGCCATTTTCGTAGTGATGGTACCGCACACCAAAATCACGTCAGCCTGTCGGGGGCTGTTACGCGTCACCTCGAAACCGAAGCGTGCAATGTCGTAACGTGCGGCGCACACGGCCATGAACTCGATACCGCAGCAACTCGTGGCAAACGTAAGCGGCCAGAGAGAGTTAGAGCGGCCCCAGTCAATCAGGTCGTCAAGTTTGCGTACAACCACGTTGGCACCTCCGGCGTTGAGTTCTTCAACCAACTTCTCGTAGGTTTCGTTGTCTTTGAATTCCTCGTAAGGAATCGACTTGATTTTTGCTCTTTTCATTGCCATTTCAACGCTCCTTTCCTCCAGGCGTAAGCTAAGCCCAGAACTAAAATAAACAGGAAGAAGAGCACGCTCACCAAACCGGCCGGGCCTAACGAGCGCATTACGATGGCCCACGGGAAGAGGAACATCGTTTCAACGTCGAACATCAGGAAAAGAATGGCAAACAGGTAGTAACCAATGCGGAACTGCATCCATGAGCGGCCACGCGTAGGCACACCACATTCGTAAGCCTCCTCCTTCTGAGCGTTGTAGCTGCGGGGCGAAATCAGCTTAGCCAAAATCGTAACCACACCTACGAACGCCAACCCTGTCAGCAATGCAGTGACAAATAAGGTAAAGTTCATAGCTCTTTAATGTGTTATGGTTATTAATATGTGTTGTTAATTGTTCTCAGTCCGAAGTGTGGGTGAATGGTTGGGGATGCTTTGCAACGCAGCGGCCGCTTCTTTATTACCGGGGTGCGTAGTACCTATTTATATATATAGGTGTTAGTTAGTCCGATTTTATAGAAAAGCCTTCTGCCCGTCTCGACGCCGAACACCTGAGCATCTTCACATTGTTGCGTGTCAAGATACCTTTGTTCTGCCCGGTAATAGCAAGGTGTAAAGACGAAAAAATCCGCTCCATCAGGGTAATAAGGGGACCCCTAATGTGCGGACATGAAAAAACAGCGTACGAACGCACTCGTCCGCCGCTTTACCTTGTATATTACCAGTTGTCGTGTCAGCAGACACGATGACATAGCATCCCTTATTCACTTTACTTCGTCTTTTTTTTATGGCCGCAAAGTTACAGCAAATCATATACCGAGCCAAGTATTTTTCAGCTTTCTTTTATTATTATTCCTTTAGCTGCTTGTATTGTAAAATGCTATGTTTCAAAATAGCCTTTTAAATCCTATTTTTTGAAAAAGTAGATGTTGGAAATTAGTTATGCATTATTTTAACACCTACTTAAATGCTTAGCGGCTTAGTCGCAAAATCGTGTAGTATAACTCAACGATGCACCAAGGGTTTCAGACAGGCCTACCTGCCTTACTTTCTTTTGTAACAGCATGTCAAAGAACGCAGTATGAATCAATTCGGAAAATCTGTTTTTTCATCCATGAAGCAGAGCCGCAGCTCTAAATTCAGTGCAATGTCAGTGCAAACCGAATGCAGAACTTGAAAACTTGTTTTCAAAAGTTATGCTGAGGTGCCGCCTGACTTCGCAAAGCAATGTCAGTGCAAACCGAATGCAGAACTTGAAAACTTGTTTTCAAAAGTTATGCTGAGGTGCCGCCTGACTTCGCAAAGCAAAGATACAACATCGTCACCCCGAAATACAAATTTTTGAACTACCTAATATCGCACCTCGATATTGTTGAACCGAAAAAAATCAGTCTGAAAATCCTTTATTTAGAGGCATTTCAGAGCGTTTTTCAAGTTCGCACAAAAATGAAATCAGGATATACTATTTTATCTCATGCCAATTATCAAAACGTACGAATCACCCACTTTTTGCCTCGCCCAACTGCTATATCCCACATATCTTTATGCTACAGAATCGCGTTTGTTCCAGCATTTTGCGTATGAGTCATGAAATACAAACAACACAAGCGAATGTTCCACTTTGAAGTAGCACATTCGCTTGTGTTGTTGGGCGTCAAGTTGGTGTGTTAATCACACCTCCTCGAAGTCGATATATTTACCTTCGTTCTTTTCGAAGATTTTACCGTTTCGGCGCGGTTGACCGTTTGCACCGTTTGCTTCGTGATGCGCATTACCCGACGTGTATTGCGCACCGTTTGCTTGTTGTTCGGTATTTGTTTGGTTGCTGTTATACGAATCTTGCTGTCGGCCGTTTGCGCCAAACGGGTTGCCGGTTCCTCCTCGCATGGTGTTGCCAAAGGTGGTCCAGGGGTTACCGGGGCGTTTGCCAAACAGCATAAAGAAAAGCGAGCGAAGCATGCCCACAGCAAAGAGAATAGCGCCGAATACGATGACAAATAAGCAACCTAAAAATTTCATAAGCTAAATGTTCGGTAGGGGAGTGAGTGTGAGATAAACTTGTTGATGAATGGCAGTGTTTCAGCACGTCAACTGCCAAAGTCAGCGTCTATGCCGTCACAAGAGCAGTTTTTATTCTGTATCAGCAATTTTTGTGCCAATGATGTTTTGTGCCAGCGAAGTCAGTACATAAAGCACAATGACAGCCGCAAAACCTATCCAGCCCAATCCCGTGAGTAGCACGATGCTGCACAGAATGAAACCATAGCGCAAGGCATTATCCTTCACGCTGAAATTCTTGAATTTGAGTGCGAACATCGGAATTTCTGCCACGAGCAACCAGCACGAAAGCAAGATACCCGGAATCAGCACAAAGATGAGCCAGGGTTCGCCCTCGAGCCATTTCGATTCATACAAACTCAAGCAGAGCGAAGCCCAGAACAAGGCATTAGCCGGCGTGGGCAGTCCGATGAACGACGACGTCTGTCGTTCGTCCAGATTGAACTTGGCCAAACGCAATGCCGAGAACGAAGCGATGAGAAAAGCCAGAAAAGGAATGTACGGCGTCAGCAGAAAGTTGTTCAGCGGGCAGTCGGCCGCGCAATATTCGGGCGAAACTAGCATACGAAGTGCTGAAAACACAATGACCGATGGCGCAAAACCAAAGGTAATGTCGTCGGCCAGCGAATCGAGTTCCTTGCCGATAGGCGACGACACATGAAGCAGACGCGCCGCAAAACCATCGAAAAAGTCGAAGGTTGCCCCCGTAATGATAAACACCAGCGCCATCAGAAAGTCGTTCTGAAAGGCAAAGTAAGCAGCCAGGCAACCCGAAGTCAGGTTGCAGCAGGTCAGTATGTTAGGAATGTGTTTTTTCATGATGTTTTCAGATTGAAATGATGTGAGTAAAAAGGGTTTAAAAGCCAAAGAGTGGAGCTGCGTGCTGTGGTAAGTTCAGTACGCAGTCTCCACTCGTTGTATCATTGTTAATTTACTTCAGTCGGGCCACGATGGTTTGGTTACCCACGGTTTTTTGTCCCATGTGCACCAACACTTCCGTTTTGTCGATAGGCAGATACACGTCGACGCGCGAACCGAACTTGATAAAGCCCATGTGTTCGTCGATGTTGCACTCTTCGCCCTCGCGTGCATAAGTAACGATGCGTCGAGCCACGGCGCCAGCCACCTGTCTCACGAGCACTTCGTGTCCTTCAGGAGTTTCGATAACCACGGTCGAGCGTTCGTTTTCAGTGCTGGCCTTAGGCAGCCATGCTTTGTAGAAGTTACCATTGTGGTGCACCACCTTTTTCACCGTACCTTCCACGGGGAACCAGTTGGCATGCACGTTCGTCACCGACATGAATATCGAAATCATCAGTCGGCGGTCATGAAAGTATTCATTTTCTTCCACTTCCTCAATCACCACGATTTTACCGTCGGCAGCAGCCACCACTGTACCTTCCGTATCTTCCTGGAACAAGCGGATGGGGCAGCGGAAAAAATTGACTGCAATGGCATATACGGTGATGCTGATGGCAGCCACCACGTAGAAAGGCAGCAGGCACACATCCTTTAGCAGAAAGTAAAGCAATCCATTGAGCACAATGATTCCTATCAAGCCATTGCGCAGAATGTCGTTTCCTTCACTGTGCAGTCGTATGTTTTTTAAGCGTCGTTTCCTAGCCATTGTATGAGATTAAATATAAATGTAGGTGAGTTTGTAATCAGGGTCAGTTTGCCCGTAAGTGCAGTGTGCTTTTTCCGAAGCAAACATTTAACTGCGCGAAGTTACGCTTTTTTTTTCAATAAATCGCCTTATTTGCGCCTAACTGCACATATCCCTCCCGTTTTGACGTTAATTTCTGTCATTTCAGCCATTTCAGCCTGTTTTTACCTTTCCCATTCCTTCGACAGAATGCTTTCCAGTTCCTCGGCCGAGAGTCGGAGTTTGAAGTTGCCGTTTTCAGCAATCGAGATACCCCCCGTTTCCTCCGACACGATGATAGCCAGACAGTCACTTTTTTGCGAAATACCCAAAGCCGCGCGGTGGCGCAGACCCAGCGATTTCGGAATGTCCGTGTTGTGTGCAATCGGCAGGATACAGCCCGCAGCCTTGATACGTTTGTGCGAAATAATCATGGCCCCGTCGTGCAGCGGACTGTTTTTGAAGAAAATGTTTTCAATGAGTCGCTGTGTAATGTTGGCATTGATTTGGTCGCCCGAGTTGATGATTTCGCTCAGCCCCACGTAGCGTTCAATCACAATCAGCGCACCCACCTTTTGTTTGCTCATACTCAGACACGACATCACGATGGGCATGATGTCCTCGCGGTGCACCTGTTCCTCCTCGTTCTTTTTACCAAACAGGCGCAGCAGAAAGTGGATACCTGTGCGGCTTCCCGGTCGGGCACCGATGGTCGAGAAGAAATGGCGAATTTCCTCTTGAAAAAGAATGATCAGAGCCAGCGAGCCCACGTTGACCACTTTGTCGAGAATGCCTCCAAGTAGTCGCATCTCGAATATTTGCGACACGAATATCCACACCACGATGAACATGATGATGCCCGCAAAAATATTTGCCGAGCTCGATTCCTTCATCAGGCGGTAGATGTAGTAGAGTAGCAGAGCCACCAATACGATGTCGATCACGTCTTTCAAGCCTATGCTTATCATAATCGTATGCTGTAAAAAAAGGTGGAGTAATGGGGTTGTGCAAAACTAGAGTCAAGCCAAAGTCAGCTTTATTTAAACTGCTGCATGGCCATAAATATGCGCTTAGCCTCGACGGCCTCCTTCACATCGTGAACGCGCAGAATGTGTGCCCCTTTTTCGAGCGAAACGGTGTGCAGCACCGTTGTGCCATTCAGCGAGGTTTGCGGCGTGCCGCCCAGCAGTTTGTATATCATCGATTTGCGCGAAATGCCCACCAGCACCGGGCGGTTCAGTTCGTGAAAATCCTCAAGGTGCGCCATCAGGTCGTAATTATGTTCAATCGTTTTGCCAAAGCCGAAGCCCGGGTCCACGATGATATCCTTTGCGCCCATTTGGTGCAAGCGGTCAATGCGTTCTGCAAAGTAGAGCATCACTTCGCGGCGCACGTTTTCGTAATGCGGAGCCAACTGCATGGTTTTGGGCGTACCCTGCATGTGCATCAGAATGTAGGGAACCCCCAATTTTGCCACCGTGCGAAACATTTGTCGGTCCATCATGCCACCCGCAATGTCGTTGATGATGTCAGCTCCCTCCTCTTCGACAGCCATTTTCGCCACATCAGCGCGAAACGTGTCGACCGATACCGGCACATCAGGGAAGAGTTTGCGTACGCATCGCAGTCCCATTCTCAGTCGGTTCATTTCTTCTTCGGGCGAAACGTCGTCAGCACCCGATCTTGACGAGTAGGCACCAATGTCGAGCATATCAGCCCCATCGGCCATCAGTTTTTCGATGCGATCACAAATCGCCTGTTCCGAAAAAGTGCGGCTTTCGGCATAGAAAGAGTCGGGCGTCACATTCACGATGCCCATAATCTGAGGTTCGTTGAGCGGATAGAGTTTTCCGCGCAAGTTTAGCGTAAAGTTCGTAGCGTTCATGGGAGTAAAATTAGTGCGGCACACAGTTGCGTCTGTAAGCTGTTTGGTGTGCATGCTGCTGTCGTGCTGCAGCGGCAAGTGCGTGCAGTCTGTAGCCCGACGTAGCAGTTGCACAAGCAGCTATGCCTCCGGGCCTTTTACCGCAGCTACAAACTTACTCAATTTTATTGAAACCTTCTGATTTCGTTTCAAAGAAAATCTGATTTTTTTACGCAAAAAAATCCGCAGCCTATCACAACTGCGGATTTCACTCACTAAAAGAATTTACAGCATTGCCTCGTTTGGCCTTTCCGCAAATTCAGTTGAAGCAGGTCTTTCGGGTTATTTTTAGGAAGCATGTGCGGTATTACCGAACCATGCATGTTTAGGGTTGGGGGCAATGTTGTCCTAAACGTTTTTCGATAAAAACAAAAAAGGAAGTAAAGCTAAGGTAGAAAGAACAACCTTAGCAAAGAGAACCACCTCTTTTACTTCCTATGGCAAATATAACACTTTTCGCACAAGCAATCGGTAGACTTCCGAAAGAAAGTATATCCGTTTCAAGATGCCAATCAAATTGCTGGATTCATCTACCATCACGCTGACCATGTCGCTCTACGAATGGGCACATTACACAACAAGGAAAGGCGCGGTGAAGATGCACACATAGCTTGATTATGACAGCCTTCTTCCTGAATTCGTAAACATTACCGATGGTAAATGTGGTGACAATAGGGGTGCTTTGCATATTCCCGTTCCACCTCATTCTGTAGTCGTTGCAGATCGTGGCTATTGCGATTTCTCTCTTCTTGACTATTGGGACAGCAGGAATGTGTTTTTGATGTCAGGCACAGGGACAACCTGCTTTACTCACAAATTGAAGAACGTTTATTGCCCGAAACGAGAGCGCAAAATGTGCTCATCGACGAGATTATTGAGCTGACAGGTGAGCAGACAAAGAAAAAATACACCAAACCGCTTAGGCGCATAGCTGTCTGGAATGACGAACATGGCTATGTGGTACAGTTGCTCACCAACAACTTCAAGTTGTCTGCTTCCACAATAGCGCAACTCTACAAGGCACGATGGACGACTGAAATTCTTCAGAAATATCAAGCAGCTGTTGAAAATAAAGAGTTTCATTGGTACATCGCGCAATGCTGTTGAGACGCAGATATGGACTGCTTTGTCAACGATGCTGCTACTCTGCTGGCTAAAGCACATTGCAAAGTACAAATGAGGGCTTGCCAATCTCGTCGTATCACTTAGATTGAACACATTCACGAAAAATGAACTCGAAAAGTGGTTGAACGAACCATTTACACCTCCGCCTGAGCTAGTAGGAGAGGAATAAATAGGGGTCAAAAAAACTTTGAAGGGGTTATTATCTATAACAACCTCATGTTCATCGTACCTATAAATCGTTTAGGACAACATTGCCTCAGTCTCACTCTTCGAAACTTATTCGTCTTTTTAGATTATTCCCATCAATTAAAGTTTCTTGCTGTAAAAACCCCTTGTAAGCGGTATGATTCCTCATTTTTTTACTACTTTTGTCGGCTGGACAGCGAAAGTCCATACACGCTAAGTAGGTGTTCAAAATTATTTTTACATTTGAATTGCGTTATTGTGCCGTAGTTGTTTGTTCTGTGCAAAGGAGCATAGCGGGCTATGTGACTGAGCACAGAGCAAACCAAAATCAGTGCAAACCGAATGCAGGATATGAAAGCTCGCTTTCAATATTTTGCTGAGGTGCAGCCTGATTTCACAAAGTAAATGCGGTGCAAGAACGTAATGCAATGTCAGTGCAAACCGAATGCAGAGCGAGGCAAGCTTGCTTGCATGAGCTATGCTGAGGTGAAGCCTGACTTCGCGAAGCAAAGTAAAAATACTTCGATAGAATTATATAAAATAATTTTGAACACCTACTTAATAATCACAAGTTTACACACGAACTGTAATGAGCCTGACATCAAGGAACAAAACTGTTGGGAATACCAAGAACTTTCTTATTTCGGGGAAATAGTGAACTAATTTGCTGATAAATGAAATAATTTTGAAAACAAAACGATAAATCACTAAAAAGTTTCCTACCTTTGTATGAAGAAGTAGCTGTTTTGATTTTTCACCTCCGATAGGTTGAACGGCAAATTACTCCCTCGGGACAAAGCCGGACACACTTGGCTGAAAAACAGTTCGATGACGCAGCACGGATATGGCTGCGCTCACCACATTTCACACCTTCAAAAAAAAGGCGAAACTACAAGCATGGCTAAAGAACCACTGAAATCATCACACCGCAACGAAATGCGGCTTAACATTATCGACACGGCCATTAAGGCTTTCCATACTCATGGCGTAAAAAGTGTGACGATGGACGACATCGCCCACAGCCTTACTATGTCGAAACGTACGCTTTACCAAATTTTTTCGGACAAGGAGGAACTGCTCCTGGCCTGTCTGCAACAAAAGGAGGAGGAAAACGTAAAAACCGACATGGAACTGCTCGAACGTTACGACAATGTGCTCGACTTTTTACTGCACATCTTCGAAAACCGTATGCGCGAATTTGAAGTTATTACGCCTAACTTCTTTACAGAACTGGGCAAATACCCCAAAGTGACTACCTACTTTTCCAAACGCAACAGGGCGCACGAGGACGAGGCGGTGGAGTTTCTGAACAAGGGTATCGAACAGGGATACTTCCGTCCGGACGTGAACTTTGTGATTATTTACCGACAACTCACGCTCGGACTGAAACTGAGCATGAACAGCCGCGAACTGACACAATTTTCGCAACGCGAACTGTTCATCAACACGGTGATTCCGTATATACGCGGATGTGCCACACTGAAGGGCATCGAAATTATCGACCGCTTTATCGATAAATATCGCTCGGCCGAGGAACGCGATGCCGACTGAGCATTGCTTTCAGCGCAATGCCCTACAAGGAGAAGTGTGATACTTCTGTGCTGAAAATGAATTGAAAATACGATTGAATGACTTTGTCAAAAAAGTGCAGACTGCACCGCGGCGTATGCCCGGTGGAGCTGCACTTTTTGTTTGAAGTGAACCGACTGAACGGCCAAAGAACGCGCATGTTAAAATTAACGCTACATTTTTACTCCATCTGCCTGCTTTGCTCGGGGACAAGGGCGAGGATTCGGCCTTTTGAAAACACTTCGGCGTGATTTGCTGCCATTAGTGCCGCGATTCTCGAAATTAGTTCCGAGCTTGTTGAAATTAGTTCCGACCTTGTTGAAATTAGTTCCGAGCTAGTTTTCACAATTTCGGAACTACTGAAAATCAGCGCTTTCATCGTGTACACAAAATCGGAATGCCGCCCACCTGTCGGTCACAGAAACCTTACATTCGCGGATTTAGTTTGTTTTGCATTTATAGGAACTTGCATTTGCTCCCTTAAATCTTCAGTTTAAGGGATGAAAAACACTCTTTAATATCTTATTCACCCTTTTTGTAGCTTACATTTTGACAACACCATTTGTACTATAATTACTATTTGATAGATATATAGCTATACAAAATAACCAATGTTATATTTGTTAGTGTTTTTTAAGATTAACTATTTGCTTATTCGCACTTAAATCCAGTACATTTGCGCTAAGGATTTAGAAAAAATTCAACCTACTCAACCTATTTTTTTAACCTAACAGTTTTAGCCTATGAAAAGGATAGTTTTACTCACTGCTTTGGTTATCACATCGCTATGTGCATGGGCACAACAGCTTCGTACGCCATTCAAAATGGCAGAAAGCAACCGGGAGTATTTGCAGCACGGCGTGCAACACATGACCAGTCCGCTGGGACAAAAATCGATGCAACGCTACAGTATGCAACCTACTGACCGACTGATGCGTACCGACCTTAACAGCCGACGCATTGCGGCAAAAACACTCAATACCAACTACGAACTGGTGGACAAACAGCCGGCGGGCGAGGTGAAAATGTTTTACCGCTCGGGTAAGAATTACTATACCGCAGATGGTACCAACTTTCAGACGGACGACCAGCACGGATTGATGAAGGTGGTGTTCGACCCGGATGGAAAAACCGTATGGTTCAAGGAAATCATGATGGACCTGGCGGGCTACAACAGCTGGGTGAAAGGCACTTACAACGAGGATAAAACGAAAATCAACGTAGAACTCGGACAAACCGTGGGCTACTTGAGCCAGTACAACCAGTACTTGCTGCTGTACATGTTCAAATACGATGAGGCGAGCCAGACCTTTGTCATCGACGAGGCTCAAAAGCAGCTTGAAGTGGCTGTCGAGGGTGAATCGCTGAAAATGTTGGGCACCGACAGCAAGCACTTGCTGAGCATGGTGTACAGCTCGAACAATGCGTGGGTGATGCTGGGCGACTATGAAACGGTACTTGCGCCTTTCAACGAAGTGGCAGTTGAGGCTCCCGAAGGACTGACTACGAAGGACTATATGCTGAACGCCGTGGACAAAGAGGGCAAGGCTGTGACTACTAAAGTGAAAATGGGCGAAGTGGGCAACGACGTGTATGTGCAGGGCTTGCTGAATTCACTGCCCGAAGGTTGGCTGAAAGGCAAAAAGGAGGCTAACAAGGTGACTTTTGCTAACAAGCAGTTTGTGGGCATCGTGTCGGACTTCTACCCGGTGTGGGGTGTGGGCGCGAACTCGGTCGATGACAAACTGGTCGAGGCTGACTTTGTGCTCAACTTCAACGAGGCTTCGAAGACGTACACTTCGGATATGTTCTTGCTTGAAAATGTACTGAAGGACGAATTCGGATACATCGACTATTACTACAATGTGACGCTGATGGAATATCCTGACGTGCAGTTTACCACTGACATCATCACCGAACAACCCGAGGGTGAACTCAAGGCGTACAAGCGAAGCGGTACTGCGCTGTCGACTTACATGGGTTATCCCTACGTCGATCCGCAGGATGGTTACATCATGTTCATGGTGTATGCGCCCGATGGCAAGACGGTGTACTTGAAAAACCCCGTGACGCAGGCTCGCGCCAATACGTGGGTAAAGGCGACGAAGGAGGGTAACAAAATTGTGATGCCGTTGTACCAGTCTATCGACTACAGCGAAAACGGCGATTACTACATCTACCTGGCTAAGGTGGTGGCTATGAACCCGAACGACGAGAAGAAAGTGTATGTGCCCGACTTCTCAGCTAAGAACGTGACGTTCAGCATTGACGAGGCTACGGGTGTGGTTTCGCTCGATGAACTGAAGGACGACAAGGCGGTGCTTGGTTTGGTATTCAGCAACAACATGAGCTACAATAACTTTGCTGATTTCAATTCGGTTTACACACCGCTCGACGAAGAAATTACGCTGATGCCCGAAAACCTAAAACAGGAAAAGTGGTCGGTTATCTACAATGAAGAGGGCGAAACGGCTGATGGCGAAGTGGTGGTGGCTATGGATGGCGACAAACTTTACATGAACTCCATACTCGACCTCGACCCGAAGGCTACGCTGGTGGGTACAATCAAGGGCAACAAGGTGGAATTTGCTACCGACCAGTATCTGGGACTTTACCCCAAGGCTGATGCCACGGCTTACTTCGGTGGCGCAAAATACCGCATTGAACAGGAGGAGGTGATTCCGGGTACGGGATTCATGATGGACCACTGGTACTACGATGTGACGCCTTCGCTCGTGATGGATTACGATGCTGAAAAGCGTACGCTGACGGCTCCCGAGGGTACGACGTTCCTGCTTAATGCTACGAAGCCTTCGGTGGATGTAATGTACATCTGGGCGCTGAGCGATGCGTACTTTGCTTTCAAGAGCGAAATTGCAGGCATCGGCAATGACTTGACCGTGGAAGGTAAAGAGGTGAAGAGTGTGAAGTACTTCAACCTGAAGGGTATGCAAATTGCCAAACCTGAAAAGGGTGTGTGCATCCAGGCGGTTACGTTTACCGATGGCTCGACCATGACGAAGAAGATGGTTCGCTAACGAAACGAGCCTTGAAAGCTAATTCATACTGATACATACAACAAGGAGGTAAACACACCGTTGATGGGTGTTTACCTCCTTTCATTTTTGTATCGTTGACTTGCGTGCTGCTGTCGGTGCTGTTCGTATTGGGAATGTGATTCTGCGCTGCAACGAATGGGCATGAGCCGACTTTCGAGCGAGCCTCGATGACAGGCTACAAAAAAAAGCAACTTCCATGGGTATGAGCCATTGGGAAGTTGCTTTTTTTTAGGAATAATTATTTTTTAATTGAAAGGGCTATGCCAAAATGTCAGTTGGCAGAGAAAAAAGAAGGCTGCCGGAATTTATTCGTCGCTGGATGCACCGACGAGCATAAGGGCATAGTAAATGAGCGTGGCGAGTGAACTGAGGGCTGCTACTACGTAAGTGTAGGCAGCAGAACGCAGGGCTGACACGGCCATGGGGTGATCGTAGGCCGAGGTGATGCCGGCACGCTGCAACCAGGCAGTGGCGCGGCGCGATGCGTCGATTTCAACGGGCAGGGTGACGAAACTGAACAGCGTGGTGAGGGCAAACAGGCCGACACCAACGGCCAGTATGCCGGGGTAGACGGTAATGAGCAGTACACCGGCTAAAAGCACCCACTGCACCCAGTTCGAGGCAAACGATACTACGGGAACCAGGGTGCTGCGAAGTGTGAGCGGACCGTAGGCTACGGCGTGCTGAATGGCATGGCCGCATTCGTGGGCAGCTACTGCGGCTGCGGCTACGGAATTGCTGTGGTACACGCTTTCGGAAAGGTTGACGGTGCCGTCGGCAGGGTTGTAGTGGTCGGTGAGGTGACCGGGTACGCAGGTGACGCGCACGTTATAAATGCCGTTGTCGTGCAGCATTTTTTCAGCTACTTCGCGTCCGGTCATGCCCGAGGCAAGGCCTACTTGCGAGTATTTTTTGAACTTTGAGTTGAGGTTGGCCTGAACCAGGTAACTAATCAGCGCAATGCCGATGAAAAGAATGAGGTACATAAATGTGTTGTGTAAGAATGTGTGTTGATAATCAAATGAAGGGTGGATGCCTGAGGGCTGAGGGCTGTTATTTGCGTCGGCCCATTTTTTGCAGCAGAAACTCGCGACACTCGTTCATGATTTGCGCACCAAGCAAACGAAGCATCAGTACATACGAGGCGGCGGCTACCACGACCTTGATGACGAGCGAGGCATAGATATTGGTGACACCGCGGGCTGCGAACCATGCCAGGGCCATCGACAGGGCGGCAATGGCGCAGAAGGGAAGCACATCGCGCAGGGCCAAACGCAGCTTAAGGCCGATGAGGCGTTGCACAAAATGGTGCCACACAAAGAGCCAAAGAGTGTTGAGCACCACGTAGGCTATGACCATGGCTTGCACGCCGAAGCGGTACATTCCGATTAAAAGCAATAACTGTGCCACGCAAAGTGCCATGGTGTTCCACATAAAAAGTTGGCTTTTGCCTTGACTGACCACAAAATTGGAATAGAACGAGGATATGGGCACAAAGGCGCCGCCAATGCAGAGTATTTGCATGAGGTAGGCACTGGGAAGCCATTTGGCGGTGATGGCTATTTCGATAAACTCGGGCGCAACGAGGGCCAGGCCGAAGAGGGCGGGACAGGACAGGAAGGCGGTGAGGCGAAGCATTTTGCGAAATACTTGCTGCATGCGTTCGGGCTCGTTGTACGAGAGACGGGCAAAAAGGGGCTGGGTTACGCTCCATACCATGCCGATGAGCATGGTGTAGCCCATGCCAGTCCATTTGTTGGCCTGGTTGTAGTAACCTACAGTTTTTTCGCCATACAGGCGGCCAAAGAATATGCTGAACAGGTTGTTGTTGATGTGGGTGAAGATGTTGGTGGCCAGCAGGCGCGAACTGAAACCAATCATGCCGCGCAGTGGGCGGAGGTTGATGTGGAACGTGGGGTGCCACTCGGAAAACCACCAGCTGCCGACGGTGAGCATGAGGCAGAACATGAGGTTTTGCACGGCTATGCCCCAGTAGGCAAAGCCGTTCCAGGCTAACACGACGCCGGTTATGCCCGATACGATGAGGGCCAGAATGGTGAGCAGGGCTGTTTCGCGCACTTTCATGTTGCGGAAGAGCCAGGCGCGGGGTGCGGTGTTGAGTGCGGAGATGACGAAACTCAAAAACGAAAGGCGCGACAAGGGCACCAGCACGGGTTCGCGAAACCATGCGGCTATGAGGGGTGCACAAAGGTAGAGCACGGCGTAGATGCTGAGGCTGCAAATAACGTTGAACCAGAACACGGCATTGTAGTCGGCCGCGGTGACTTCTTTTTTGCGGTTCAGCCCGGAAATAAAGCCGCTTTCCTGAAGGGCTGAGGCTATGAGGGTGAATATGGTGAGCATGCCTACCATACCGTAGTCGGCTGGTGAAAGCAAACGGGCAAGGAAGATGCCAAAAACGAGATTGAGCAGCTGTTGTGCGCCATTGCTGATGCCGCCCCACATCAGGCCGTTGGCGGTTTTTTCTTTCAGTGATTTTTCAGACATAAGCAGTTTTTGCCGGGATTTATTTCGTCGGGGATTCAGTAGATTATTGAACGGTGATTTTCGCTCGGTTCGTATGGTTTGTTAATCAATGTGGGACTAAATATTATATCCCTATTTCACTTTTTTGCGATTGTGGAAAATGCACGGGAACGCCCATAAACAAAGGGCTGAAGGCACATTCGGAGGTGTGGAAAACTTCGGAGGTGCGATATTAGGTGCCCAAAAAATTTGGATTTCGGGGAGTGCGTGTTGTATCTTTGCTGTAGCGAAGTCAGGCTGCACCTCAGCCTCAGCAGATGAAAAAACAATTTACTCTTATTGATTCATTCAGCGTTCTTTGACATTTTGATACAACAGAAAGTAAGGCAGGAAGGCCTGTCTGAAACCCATGCGCAAAAGTGAAGTATGCACTGCGCTGTTTCTACCGATCTGATTTTAGGAACTCCATGTTTCTCCCGGTTTCGGTGCAAAGTTACAGCAATGACGCTATGCAACCAAATGGGCGGTAACTTAAACTGCCTTTTGCGGTGAGGATTGCGAAGCGGCATTGGGCTTTTTCGCTTTCTTTTTCTTCTTCTTGTGCTTGGCAGTTTGCTTTTCGGACTGCGGTTGCGGTTTGGGCTGCGACTGTGTCGTGGGCTGCAACGTTGTCTGCGGCTGCTTTGGGCCAATGGGCTCGGCCGCTTGGTTTACAGCTGTATCCGGCGCAGGTGTCTGCCTCAATGCCAGCCATTGCCTGATGTCGTTTTGCACGCGCTGGTAAAGCGGACAGTCCATATAGGCGGTGTGTTTGCGAAGCATTTCCTCGATAGAAGCTGTGGCATTCTGATAGGCCGATAGCTCGTTCTGCATCTGCACATTGTGTTCAGCGAATTTGCGTATTTCGCGTTCGCGCTCGCGGCGCAGCATTTCGCAAATTCCCCCGAGCAGGGGCGTGACTATGCCGTCGAAAATGTCGTGACCACGCATATATAAATAGGTGGTTTGCGGCGTGAGGCCCAGATTCAGCATTTCGGTGCGCAGCGGTTTGTAGGTGGTTTTTCCCTGCGGAAACTGCGCTTGCAGACGACTGATTTTTGCATTGACCAGTCGACGCAAATGGTCGAGCGTTTGTTCGGGATGGTAATAATTTATTTCCTTGAGTTGCACGATGTGGTAAAAGTCGAGCATGGAGAACTGCTTGTACACTCCGTAGCGGTAGGCCCATACGTTCCACACGAAAAGCGGCCACACGATTTCGGAATATCGCGCAAGGAAGTTCTCGAAGTCGAAGAGGTGGCGGTCGTTGAGCGTGGCCATGACGCACACATGCTGCAAAGCCGGAGCATAGCACTGAAAGTTTTCGATGGCGTAGGCATAGGTGTGAAACACGTAGGGATTACGGCACACGGTTTCGGAAGTGAGCGTTGCTCCCTGCATCAGGTAGTCGTAGTCGGCATCGACACAGGCTATCATGCAACGGCCGAGCCGTTCGCCTAAATCATTGGACAGGGCTATTTTCTTACCCTTGCAAAGCGAGGTGCGCGAAGGTAGCATCACTTCGAAATATACGCGGTCGGTTTCGAGCGGCCGCAGCAAATTGCTCCAAAAAAATATATCGTCGTAACTTTCAACGTAGACCACGATGCACTGTCGCGACTTTTTGCCGCTCAGGGTGTTCATGGCCTCAATATAGGCACTGGTTAGGTGCTGACTTAATTTCTTCATGGCAAAAAGGTTAGTTGGTAACGAAAAGGCATGGCACACGGAAGAAAGTAAGCGGTGCGCTGTTCTGAGGGACGGGAAGGTGACGTCAGATAAGGTGATATCAGAAAGTGATGTCGGACACCTCGGTGACGCAATCCTCCCAACCGTTCATGATCAGTGCCGGCGAATGGGTGGTCATTATCACTTGTGCGTTGGGGTTGAGTTCGCGCACCAGGGCTATGAGCCTTCTTTGCCACTCAAAGTGCAGACTGGCCTCGGGTTCGTCCATGAAAATGACGTAGGGTTGCTGGTCCTCGGTGAGCACGGTGAGCAGTATGAGCAGTATTTGCTTTTCGCCGCTCGACAGGCAGTAGGGCGGAATTTCCTCTTCGTACTGAAGGAACGACAGTTCATTGCTCTGCCGATTGATGCGTTTGCCGGTTTCGGAAAACAGTTCGTCGACAATGTCGAGGAAGCGTGTCTTTAAATTGGCCGTTTGCGTAGCCTTTTCGCGGGCATCGGGGTCGCCGCTGGTAAGCAAGGCAATCATGCGGTTGCCCACATTGACCTGATAGTCGAGGTAACGACGCTGCACCAGGTAAAGCTGCCAGTCGAGTTCGGTGACAATGCGTACGTCCTTGATACCTCCGATGGGTTCGGCAGCAATAATCTTGCGGTCGAAACTGCGCATCACATCGTAGCGAATGCTTGTGGCATCCGAGGGGCTGAAGTCTATTTTCACACCCAAATGGGTGCCACCGGCAATTTCGCCCGTGGTGGGAACAGTGCGCAAATGCTGAATGAGTTTGTTGAGTATGGTGCTTTTTCCTGCTCCGTTTCGTCCGCTTAACACGTTGACGTCCGGACGCAAGTCCCACACAATGTGTTTATGGCCGCTCCATAAACTGGATATTTCTATACGGCTGATGGAATGAGCTATTTTTGTCATGGCAAATAAATATTACGATTTTACGCAAATGTACAGGTTTTCCCATTGATAGGCAAACGTAAATGAGTGATTACACGACAAAAAACGATAGTTTGTCCATTTTTAAGGAAAAAAAAGAGGCGGGCAATTAAACCATCTGATTTATTTTCCATCTATATTGATGTGGCCGAACCACAAACGGACATGCAAACTTACTGAATTTACAACACATATATAGTATCAAATAAATGAGACGAAGACTATTATTTTTCCTGTCGCTGCTGATGACCACGCAATTGTGGGCACAACACATCGTAACAGGTAGGGCTACAGAAAGCCAAGGCAAAAAACCTGTAGAACTGGCTACTGCCGCTCTGCTTAAAACAAACGATACCAAAGTGCTACGCGCTGCTTCAACGGCTGCCAATGGTACGTTTACCCTTGTGGCACCGGCTCCGGGAAAATACACCGTGCGCCTTTCGTATCTGGGTTATGAAACCGTAACGAAAAACATTGAAATAAAAGCCGGAACTGATACGCTGAAAGTGGGCGACTTGCTCATGCAGGCCGATAACCATACGCTGGGAACGGCAACGGTTTCGGTCACGGCTTCGAAGGTGGAACAAAAGGATGATACCACGATGTTTAACGCTAAGGCGTACCGCGTGCCCGAAGGTTCGACGCTCGAGGCATTGGTCAAGCAGTTGCCCGGCGTGGAAGTGGGTGACGATGGTTCCATCAAGTGGAACGGAAAAACGGTGAAGGAATTCCTGATTAACGGTAAGGATTTTTTCAAAGGCGATACGGAAACGGCCATGAAAAACTTGCCTACCGACTTGGTGAGCAAAATTAAAGCCTACGATAAACAAAGCGATTACACCGAACAAACCGGCATCGACGACGGGGAAGAAACTACGGTGCTCGATATCTCGACCAAAAAAGAACTGAACGAATCGTGGGTGACAAACCTTGACGTGGCTTACGGTAATCACGACCGCTACAGCGGACGCTTGTTTGCTACCCGATTCACTGACCGTAGCCGTGTGTCGGTGTTTGGCTCAATGAATAACACGAACAATCAGGGATTTGGCAGCTACCGTGGATTTGGCGGTAGTAGCGGACTGACGGCTACTAAAAGCGCGGGCTTGGACTTTTCGTGGGAAAATGATAAGAAGAAACGCGAGGCAGGACGCTTGGAATTTGGCGGTAACGTGCGCTACTACCATTCAAGCCGTGACTTGGTGAGCATTTCGAACTCCGAAACTTTCCTTACCTCTGACAGCAAAAGCAGTTCGTTTGCCAATTCGCGCAGCAAAACGGGTTCGTCGAGCTCAAGCGTCAATGCCAGTTTGCGTATGCAGTGGAGTCCAGACACGATGACTACCATCACTTTCCGCCCGGGCTATTCGTACTCGGAGTCGCACAACGATGGTGCTTCGCTTTCAGCTACGTTCAACAGCAATCCGTATGCCTTTTCGGTGAGTCCGCTCGACAGCATCTTTGCGCAAAACGTGATTTTGAGCAATCCCGAACTTTACGCCATTATGGTGAACACGAATCAGCGATTGTCGATGGGCGACAGCAAAACGCACAATGTCGACGGTGGCTTGAACGTGACGCGACGTCTCAACGCCAAAGGACGCAACTTGTCGCTGCATTTGCGCGGTAGCTACTCAAAGTCGGAATCGAACAGCTTTTCAATTTCGAACATTCAGTACAACAACCAAAACGATAAGGATAAAAAGAACTTCCTGAACCAGTACAGCACCACGCCCTCGAAGAACTACAACTACCGAGTTCGACTGAGCTATGCTGAACCGTTTGCCAAGAATTGGTTCGCCGAGGCGCGTTACCAGTTTGCTCACCGCTATCAGGATTCAAACCGTTCGCGCTTCAACCTGGATTCGCTGGCTTACGATCCTTTCAAAACCCTTTTCCCGGGTTACGAAAACTTTGGCGATCCTGAAAATTATCCGGAACTCGGCACTTTGCCCAACCGTGATGAGGTGCTGAATGCTGTGCGCGATAATTTCAATTCGCAGTATGCCACTTATAAGTACTACGACCACACGGCTAACGTGGGCATTCGCTATAACTCCGAAAAAATACGTTTCAATGCCGGCGTAGACTTTAACCCCGAAAAAACAAAAATGGCATACAATCGCCCCGGACAACACATCGACACGCTCATTACGCGCGACGTGTTTAAGGTGTCGCCGCAGGTGCGTTTCCGCTACAAATTCTCGAAAACCAGCCAACTCGACATTCGCTACCGCGGTTCTTCGTCGGAACCTTCGATGACCGACCTCTTGGCCGTTGTCGACGATGCCGACCCCTTGAACATTTCAATGGGTAACCCCGGCTTGAAGCCTTCGTGGAGCAACACCTTGCGTGTGAGCTACCACGGCTACAACCCCGAACGACAGCAAGGATTGATGGGTGGGGTGAACTTCAGCCAAACGAGCAATGCTATTTCAAACCGCATGGTTTACGACGAAACCACCGGTGTGCGCTACATGCGTCCGGAAAACATCAATGGCAACTGGAATGGTCGCGGTATGTTCATGTTCAATACCGCAGTCGGACGCGAAAAGCTGTTTAACATCAACACCTTTACGTCGTTCAATTTCGACAATTCCGTGGGTTACATCAGCCGAATGAATACCAAGCAGGCAGTCAGTGCGTCGGCTGCGCTGCTGGCACTCCCCAAAACCGAGGTGGAGCATACTTACGACTACTACAATAATATATTCAACAGTGCGTCGTCGGAAAAAAACACCACACGTACGTTCCGCATCGACGAAAATGTCAGATTGTCGTACCGTGCCAACTGGTTTGACGTCGGCGTACTCGGACGTTTGAACTATCAGCATGCCCGTGCCACCATTCAGAAAAATGCCAACATGGACACCTGGAACTTTGCATACGGTGCAAACGCCAACTTCAACTTCGACTTTGGCCTGAGCATTTCGACCGACATCCGCATGACTTCGCGCCGTGGCTACTCCGACCGTTCGATGAACACGAATGAACTGTTATGGAATGCCCAGATTGCCCAGTCGTTCCTCAAGAATAATGCCGCTACCATCAGCATCCAGTTCTACGACATTTTGCAGAAGCAAAGCAACGTAAGCCGTACGCTCACCGCCACGCAGCGCACTGACTCGTGGACGAATGCCATCAACTCCTACTTCATGGTTCACTTTATTTATAAGCTGAACATCTTCAACGGCAGCATGGCTGGTAAGGGCAAAGAAAAAGGCGAACGCATGGGACCGCCCAATATGCGCGGTCACGGAGCTATGCCGATGCGTATGGCACACCCCATGATGTAATGCAAACAGGCTCACTTACATATATAACACACAACATCAAAGCCACCAGCACGGTAAGCAGCTGTAAGGTAACCACCTACACAATTAGTTGCAAATCGGTGAATCGCCCTTTGTAAAGGAAGGGATAACCTTAACAGTTTGCCAACTTGTGCCGGGGCAATGAAACAAATTAAAAACATCTCTTTCCTTATTTCATTTCTCTATTTTTTCAAGATAGATTGAAAGTGTCGCCGCAGTGATTGCGCCGGCACTTTTTTGTTTTGAAGTCGTCTGAACTTTTATGAAATTCAAGATTTGCCTTAATTTTTGAGGCGTTTTTGGGCCTTGAAGAAGGAGTGTAGCGAGCTACACGACTGATGAAAGGTCAAAAAACGACCAAAAAGAAAGGTGAAGATTGAATTTAGAAGGGATAAATCTCCAAATCAAATCTTCATCAGAAAAGTTTAGACGACTTCTTTATCAAAATTGATGCGCTCAAGGGCAGATTTGTAACTTTGCAGCATTTCCAAACCGGATAAACATTGCAGCATTTCTGAACTTAAAAAATAATGCTTTCTGCATTGTATTCCGGAACAGTGAACAGCGATATTTGACTTATTGATACAAAAAAAATAACAGAGCAGTCAGGCTACACAAACAATACTTGCATCCGGTGATACCATCGAGAAGAGGAGATTATGCGCTTCCCACTCGCCTAACAACCTACTCTTTTAAGTTAAAATATACCTTTCTTAGGGTATTTCGGGACTTTATAGGTCAAAGTACCTTTGCACCCGAAAAAAAGGTTTCCGGCAGGTTGTCCACTTGTGTTTACTCTTCGGTTGTCAGCTGAAAGTAAATAGCCAAAGAGTAAACAAAAAACAGGTGAACAAGTAAAATGCTTCCTACTGAAATACTGACTGTTTGGGCACCCAATATTCAAATGGGTTCAACCAGTAACTTCATATGGTAACATACATGACAAATAAAATATACTTAGGTAAAACCTTAGGTTCATTTCTGATTGTACTGTTGCTCATGCCCATAGGCCACGCCATCATGATATTGATGGAACATCTTCTTGATCCGACCACATTGCATTATGCGGCCTTTTCAATGGGATTTGCCGGACTGCTTGGCACTGGCCACAGTCATTGTGTTTTGGAATTCGGTCGAAGTGGCTACCCACCGTGGTTTTTTCCGCGAAATATGGGTCGACCCCATGGGTCACGTGGTTGAAATATCCATCATTGCCGACGTATTCATTGCCCTGATAGCAGGTTTCTGGATGTACAACGCCACCGACAAAAACTAAACCCTGGTGCCCTACCCGCCACACCGGGCGAAAGCCTGTTCTGCTCTGCTTATTTTAATCAATCAACATATCACGTATGAAAAAAATCTTTACGCTTCTTGCTGCCACCATGGGTTTGCTTTCAGCTTCGGCACAACAACATGGTGCCATGACCTTTGCCGGCAAATCTGTATTCTACATTTCAGCCGGTTCCACCCAAATGGGCACCACCGAAACGGCTTCAGACACTGTACGCTACGAAGGTTCCAACCTCACGCTGCCCAGCATGAAATACAACAACATGGTTATTCCTTCGTTCACCATCAAGAACACGAAGTACACAGGAGATCACGAAGGTGTAACCTGGGCCGACCAGCCATTTACAGCCACTGTTGGCGGTAAGGAAGTAAAAGGTTCTTCGCTCAAAGGTTCATTCACGCACGACGGAGGGGTCTACAAACTTTCACTGGCCCTCACCTTCAACTATGGCGCCATGCCCATGCCCATCACTTACTCCATCGAAAGCTACTATGTGAAACCCACCACGAAGCAGGTATCGGTAGTAGTTGGTGGTTCAATCGGCCCGTACATCAACCCATCGGTTACCTACGATGCGCGCATCTACGAAGTCGACGGTCAAAAGCAACTCGACATTGCGCTACACGAGTATTCACTCGACGGCACAGTCATGGGCGACATCCTGTTAGGAAGCCACATCATCAAGGGTCTGACATGGAACGAAGAAAAGGGCGGTTACTTCCGCGACTACTCGCAGGACGGAATCACCTTCCACTTCAAAACCTCACAGGGTATGGATGGTAACTACGGATTCACGAAAGGCGGAAATCTGCTGGTTAAGATGAACGGCACGGACATTACCTACGCCGAAAACGCTTTCCAGCCCGGCGCCATGCCTTTCCCTATTATGTCGACCTTTGGCAAGGACGATGCCACCGGCATTGACCACGTCACCACCACGCAGCAGCAAGTATCAAAGAGCAGAAAATACATTTCGAACGGTCAGCTCATCATCGAGCGCGACGGTAAGAAATACAATGTGCAAGGAATTGAAATTCGATGAATGTGTTTGGTTTTACAAAATGGTTCACGGCCATGTCGGTAGCACTGCTTTCAGCATGCACCGGCATAGCCGATGGCATTTATGACGAACCGCCGGCCGAAGAGCTCGGACGCGAAGGTCAGATTACGGTAAACGCCACCAGTTGGACCGACTGGCACTACATCGACTTGAAAACCGACTCGGTGAGTGCACCGGTACCTATTCCCATGACACTGACGGGCGAGAGCGACGGAAAGAACGGACAATATCTTTATTGGTTCGATGTCTTTGGCGAAGGAGTGTCGAAAAACGAATTCCGCTCGTTCACCCCCTGCGACCCGCAGCCCGAGCCGGCCGAATGGAGCATTGCTGTTCACCGCAACAATGTGCGCACCAACGGTGGGGCTGTGTTCGAAACGTCCTACACCCGCATCGACCAGTTGCCCGAATCGAGCGAAGCTTTTGCCGACATGCCGTTCACCGAGGACGTTTGGACCGAGAACGAAGTATGGGACTCACAGACACAAATGCTTCAAAGCCTCGTACCCTCTCAGGGCATCAAGGTCAACCGCGTACTTTCATCGTGGCTCACCATGCGCATTCCTCCCATGCCGCCGCAGTTTGTCCATAACAATCATGTGTTTATCCTCCGTCTGAACGACGGCACCTATGCCGCCTTGCAGCTCGAGGATTATTTGTCGCCCACAGGCACCAAGTGCTATTTAACTATCAATTATAAATATCCCTACTGACGTTGATCATGACACCTATCGCAATGTTTCCCATCATGGCCGCCTTGAGCCTGCCCATGCCGAAAGAGGAGTTTAAAGATTCTGTTTTCAGCATCAGCAAAGCGGGCGAGGTGGTGGTCACTGCCACACGAACTCCGAAACTGCTGAAAAATACGCCCGTACAAACGCGCGTCATTTCGCGCCGCGACATTGAGCGGAGCGATGCCACCAACATTCAGGACTTGCTGACGCAAACCATGCCGGGAGCAGAATTCACCTATGCCATGAATCAGCAAACGCACTTAAACTTTTCGGGATTTGGCGGACAGGGACTGCTCTTTCTCGTTGACGGTGAACGGATGGCCGGTGAAACAATGGACGATGTAGACTTTTCGCGCATCACGCTCGAAAACGTGGAACGCATCGAAATTGTACGCGGTGCTGCTTCGGCACTTTACGGAAGCAATGCGGTGGGGGGCGTGGTCAATGTCATTACGCGAAACAACGCCAAGTCGTGGACGGCGCAAGTCAACGCACGCCTTGCCAAACACGGCGAACAGCGCTACACGGCCGCGATGGGGCTGGCCAACAAGCATGTGAGCAATTCTCTCTGTGCCAATTTCAGCAAAACAGACAACTACGACGTACACAGCGCCCCCAACCCCGTGACGCGCATCATCACAACGATTTACGGCGATAAGGTGCTGAACCTCAACGACCGATTCAGATGGCAACCTACAGAACAGCTCACCTTCACGGCACGAGCAGGTTATTACTGGCGCGAAACGGTGCGTACCGCCGATGTGCCGGAACATTACCGCAGTTTCAGCGGAGGGGCCAAAATGGAATGGCGACCTACGGCTCACGACAATCTTTCGCTGACCTATGCTTTCGACCAATACGACAAGTCCGACCACCTGCGTCGTCAGAATCTGGAACTCCGCGATTACAGCAATGTGCAGAACTCAGTGAAACTGCTCTACAACCACAGCTTCAGTAAGCAGCACCTACTGACCCTGGGTGTCGACTATCTGCACGATTATTTAATGAACGTCAATCTGAAAAACCGCATCCGCGAACAGGACTGTCTGGGTGTATATGCCCAGCACGACTGGGAGATTTCGCCCGAATGGGAAGTCGTTGGTGGCGTTCGCTACGACTATTTGTCAGACCGCAACCTCTCGCACCTCACGCCGCGTCTGAATCTGCGATACCGTCCGCAGCACAACCTGACGTTGCGTCTGGGCTACGGCATGGGCTTTCGCAGCCCAACGCTGAAGGAGCGGTATTACAACTTCGACATGAGCGGCATTTGGATTGTTGAAGGCACGCCCGACCTTCGTCCCGAAAAAAGCCACAACTTTACGTTCTCGGCCGAATACGCCAAACCGCGTTACAACGTCACGGCTTCGGTTTACTACAACCACGTGCAGGACAAAATTGCCACAGCGGCGCCTTATTACAAAAAGCCGGGCGACAAACTGCCCTACCTGCCCTACGTCAACCTCGCCGACTTCAAGGTGTACGGTGGTGAATTGGGCCTCAACACCCGATGGAACAACGGCTTCTCGGCTCGCTTCACCTACGCCTATACCAAGGAGGAGCTGCCCACCGACAACGACGGTAATTCCATCAACAACCAATACATTCCGGCACGTGCACATGCGCTCAACGTCTGGGCCGAGTACGAACATCGGTGGAGCAAACTGTATCGCACGAATTTCTGTTTGAGTGGCCGTTTGCTTTCTGCCACCGAAAACCGGGAGTATGTGGATTACTACGACATTTCAAAGGGTACTGTTAAAGTTAAATACCCTGCCTACACGGTGTGGAAGTTAGCCACCACGCACCAGTTTGGCCAAGCAGTGAAATTGTCGCTGGCGCTCGACAACCTGTTCAATTACCGTCCGCGGCATTACTATCTGAATGCACCGCTAACCGACGGTATCAACTTTCAGGTTGGACTCTCTATCGACATCGACAAATTCTGACGAACTGTTTGGATGAACCTTTCTCATACATTTTTTCACCAAGAGGAAAACCGATATTCATTCCATCGGGATTCCTCTTTTTTAGTTTCCATAAGATTATAGAGAGCCGATATTTGCAAACGCAATCTCTTGCGCGTTTCAGACAGGCCTACCTGCCTTACTTTCTGTGGTAACAAAATGTCAAAGAACGCAGAATGAATAAAGCACTAATATTCGTTTTTTCATCCGTTTAGGCTGAAGCGCAGCTCATCAATGCTGCAGTGTAGCCTTAATTACGAATGCAAAGATACAACACGCACCCCCCGAAATCCAAATTTTTTGACCTCCTAATATCGCACCTCCAAAGTTTTCCACACCCTCAAAAGCGCATTCAGCCCTTTGTTTATAGGCATTCCCGTGCATTTTCCACAGACCGAAAAAAGTGAAATAGGGATATAACATTTTGTCCCATTCCGTTTATCAAAACAGACTAACCGACCATCTCCCCAACCCTCTTTCCGTCCCCTTCATGAGTTATGACGCAAGGGTAAAAAAAAGACATCCGCCCCGGAAGAGGGACGAATGTCATTTTTTTGCTTGTTATTTCGAGTCGTATTTCGAAAAAGCGGCAGAACGATGAATTAGTCGTTCTTGGCAGCAGTACGCTTTTCCTTAATGCGAGCCTTCTTACCCGTAAGGTTACGGAGGTAGTAAAGCTTAGCACGACGTACTTTACCAACTTTGTTCACTTCGATGCTTTCGATGTTGGGTGATTCCAAGGGGAAGATACGCTCTACACCAATGGTACCCGACATTTTGCGTACGGTGAAACGCTTCTTGTCCTGATGACCAGAAATTTTGATAACAACACCGCGATACAACTGGATACGCTCTTTGTTACCTTCGACGATTTTGTATGCTACAGTGATTGTATCACCAGCCTTGAATTTGGGGAACTGCTTGCCTGTAGCAAAAGCTTCTTCAGCAATTTTAATTAAATCTGCCATTTTGATGGTTTATTAAAATATTGTTGTCCGTCCCAACCCAGCTTAACGGGGAACACTGCATCCCGACAGCGGCTGAGTGGAAAAGCGGTGCAAAATTACAACTTTTCGGGCAAACTGCCAAGCATTTACCGCGAACATATTTGATTTTCAGATTTTTCGAGCCTTTTTTGCGCTCGACGCGGCATTTCAGGCTTGCTTCAGCCGGTTACACGGCCTCCAGGTAGTACATAATGCCGCCACTGAGTTGCAGAAGCGAAATTTCGCAAATCTTCGTATTGTATTCAGCCACGAGTATGCGTTCTTCGGCATCGAGCAAGCTCTTTTGTGCCTCGCGCATTTCGATGCCCGGCAGGTCGCCCAGCATATATCGTTCCACAGCGATGTAGTGGTTTTCCTGCGCCGTAATCAGGTTCTGTCGTTCGAGGCTCAGCAGTCGGAGGTTGTTTTGGTAAGCCTGCCACAAGTCGGCCAGGTCGGCCTTCAGTGCCAGTTCGAGTTCCTGCTGTGCCATTTCGGCATTTTGCAAATCGAGCTGTGCGTTAGCCCGCTGACGGCGGCGATTCCCGTCGAACAGCGTCATGCCCACCGTCACACCCACCGAACCGCCCCAGTTGTGGCGCGCCGTATTCGCCGAGTTCGAGGGGTAGCGGTTGTAATCGTAGCCATAGTTACCATTGAGTTTCACATAGGGGTAATCGCGGCTTTTCACGCTCTGCAAGTCAATTTGCGCCAGCGTGCGGTCGTGTGCAGCCGAAATAAGGCTGGCATTGGTGCGCAACGTAGCTGCCCAAAGGCTGTCGAAACTGAGTGCATCGTTCACCACAATCATCGTGTCGCTCACCCACAAGCGGTTGTTCACCTGCTTTTCGGCCATCAGTTCGTTCAGGCGAATGCGCGAAGAGGCAAGAATTTCGAGCTGTTTCAGGCTTTGGGCACTGTCGGCGTTAAAGTCCACCTGTGCCTGCTGCAAGTCCAGACGCGAGTTATCGCCAATAATCCAGCGTTCCTGCACAATGCGCAAGCGTTCTTTCGAAAGTGACACGGCATAATTCAGGTTGTGCATACGTATGCGCTGCTGCACAAAGTTATAGTACTCAGCCACGAGGTCGGCCACATAGTTTTCAATGGCCAGTCGGGTTTGCGTTTCGCTCTGTGCCTTGAGTTCGCGCAAACGTTGATAGTTGGTTTGTATTTTGTAACCATCGAACAGTGTCCATTCGGCAAACACGCCCACACCGGCCTGATGTCCCACATGTCGGCGTTCGCGCACCACTCCCGACGCCTTCGAATGGGTGTTTCGGCTGTCGAGTGCGGCATCGTAATTGCCTCGCGCTGTAACCGTCGGCAAATAGCCGGCATTGGCTTTGGTGGCATTGTTGGCCGCGCGTTCAGCCTCGTTGCGCACCATGCGCAGTGAGTAGTTATTGTTCAGGCCGCGCTGAATGCAGTCGTGCAGAGTGAGTGTTTGTGCTACTGCCGGCAGCAGGGCAGTCCCAAGGGTCAGCACAAAGATAAGGATTGACTTTATCATGACTTCGGCTTTTTATGAATCATATTAGTTGATACGTAGGTATAAATGGCCGGTACCACAAACATGGTGAGGAAGGTCGACACCAGCATTCCGCCCACCACAGCAGTACCCATGGCCACACGGCCCGCAGCACCCTCGGCCTTGGCAAACACCAGGGGCAGAAGGCCCAGCACGGTCGAAGCACTGGTCATGAGAATGGGGCGCAAACGCTGCACCGAAGCTTCGCGTATGGCGGTAAACTTGTCTTCGCCGCCTGCCTGGCGTTGATTGGCAAATTCCACAATCAATATACCATTCTTCGCCACCAAACCAATAAGCATGATGATACCGATTTGGCTGAAAATGTTCATGGTTTGTCCGCCCAGCAGCATGAAGAGCAAAGCTCCGCAAATGGCCAGAGGCACGGTAAGCATGATGACAAAGGGATCCTTGAAACTTTCGAACTGTGCTGCCAATATCAGGTAAATAAGGAGCAAGGCCAAGCCAAAGGCAAATACCAGACTCGAAGAACTTTCGCGGAATTCTTTCGAGTCACCGGCCAGGGCGGTACGGAAAGTTTCATCGAGCGTTTGTTTGGCTATGCGGTCCATTTCGTCAAGTCCGTCGCCAATGGTTTTACCCTCGGCCAGTCCGGCCGAAATGGTGGCCGAAACAAAGCGGTTGTAGCGATAGAGTTTGGGGGGCGCAATGCTTTCGGCCAGGTCGACAAGGTTTTCCATCTGAATCATCTTGCCGTCGCTGCTGCGCACATAAATGGCCTTCAGGTTGTTCGGGTCGTTGCGCTGCTGGCGGTTAATTTCGCCCACAATTTCGTATTGCTTTCCGTTCAGGTAAAGGTAGCCCATGCGCTGTCCGCTCAGTCCGTACTGCAAGGTCTGTGCCACATCGCGCGTGCTCACCCCCATCAGGTTGGCCTTGTTGCGGTTTACAGACAGGCGCACTTCGGGTTTCGAGAACTTCAGGTCAACGTCGGCCATGCGGAAGGTGGGGCTTTCGTAAACGGCTGCCATGAACTTGGGCAGCACTTCTTGCAGTTTTTCGAGGTTCGGGGCCTGCAACACATACTGCACGGGCATACCGCCTCGGCGTCCGCCAAACGACGATTGCTGCTGCACAAAGACGCGGGCGTCGGTTTGGGTGCTGACAGCGCGGGTCAGCTGTTCGGCCACCTGCATTTGCGAATAGTTACGGTCGGCCAGGTCCTTGAGCGTAATCTGTATGTTGCCGCTCGATTCAGACACACGGGCCGTGATAAACTGGGCATCGGGCACAATGGAATCGGCCAGGCGATTGATGCGTTCCGTGTAGTCGCGCATGTACTCGTAGGTCACACCTTCGGGGCCTGTGGTGCGTATGCTGATGCTCGAACGGTCCTCGAGCGGTGCCATTTCGGCGGGTACGCTGGTCCACATCCACACACCTGCCACAAGCGAAACGGCCATGATGGCAATGGCTATCCAGCGGCGTCGCAAAAAGGCACTGAGTGCGCGGGTGTAAAGGCGGTTCAGTCCGTCGAAAAAGGGTTCGGTCTTTCGGTAGAACCAACTTTGCTGTTCGCGTTTCACCAGCAGTTTGGTGGCGAGCATCGGGGTAAAGGTGAGTGCGGCAAACGAGGAAATGACCACGGCGCCGGCTACCACGAAACTGAACTCGCGGAACAGACGGCCGGTGTTGCCTTCCATAAACACAATGGGCACAAACACGGCCACCAGGGTGATGGTCGTCGAAATCACGGCAAAGAATATTTCACGTGCACCGTCGATACCGGCCTCAAGGGGTTTCATGCCGCGCTCTATGCGTATGTAAATGTTTTCGGTCATCACGATGGCATCGTCCACCACCAAACCCACAGCCAACACAATGGCCAGCATGGACAGCACGTTGATAGAGAAGCCGCAAACATACATGATAAAGAAGGCACCGATGAGCGAAACGGGAATCACAATGCAGGGCACGAGCGTTACGCGCCAGTCGCGCAAGAACAGGAAGATAATGATGATTACCAGCGCAAAGGCTTCGTAAACGGTTTGCTTCACCTCACTGATTGAGGCGCGGATAAAGCGGGTATTGTCAAAACCGTAGTCGTACTTCACGTCCTCGGGCAGGTCTTTTTTCATCACCTCCATGCGTTCATGCACGGCATCGGCAATGTTGATGTGGTTGGCACCGGGCTGCGGCACCACGACCACGCCGACCATGGGCACGCCGTTCATCTTCATGTAGCTTTTCAGGTCGCGCGGACTGAGTTCGGCGCGTCCGATGTCGCTCAGTCGGATGGTACTGTTGCCGGTCGACTTCACAATCAGGTCGTTGAATTCCTCGGTACTGTGCATCTGTCCCATGGTGCGGATGCTGAGTTCCACGGTGTTACCTTCGATGCTACCCGAGGGGAGTTCCACGTTCTCGCGGTCGAGTGCCTGCTTCACGTCCATCGGCGTAATGCCGTAACCGGCCATTTTAATGGGGTCGAGCCACAGTCGCATACAGTAGCGCTTTTCGCCCCAAATCTGCACGCTGCTCACCTCGGGAATGGTTTGCAGCTGTTCTTTCACGGTGAGGTCGGCAATTTCGCTGAGTTCCAGGAGTGAGCGTTTGTCGCTCTGAATAGCCACCATCAGAATGGGGCGTGCGTCGGCATCGGCTTTCGACACCGTCGGGGGGTCGCAGTCGCGTGGCAGATAGCGTTGTGCACGTGACACTTTGTCGCGCACGTCGTTGGCGGCCGTTTCCAGGTCGACCGAGAGTTCAAACTCCACGGTAATGCGGCAGTTACCCTGCTGGCTGACGCTCGTCAGACTTCGGATACCGGGAATACCGTTGATGTTTTGTTCCAATGGTTCGGTAATTTGGTTTTCAATCACGTCGGCATTGGCACCGGGATACGAACAACTGACCGAGATGATCGGGTTATCGACCGAAGGAAATTCGCGCACGCCCAAATACAAATAGCCGATGGCACCGAATATCAGGATAATCAGTGTAAACACGGTGGCCAGTACCGGGCGGCGTATGCTTAGTTCGGATATATTCATCATAGAATGAGAAAGCTTTTACGTCAAGGTTTAAAGTTTTTCGTGAGGGGTGTTCCAATGAATTGTAAGCATGTCATTTTCGCTTCCTCACCTTAGTTCGTCAGTTTCACTTTCTGTCCTGTGCGCAGCTGCATCGTACCGCTCGTAATTACGGTATCACCCACGGCCAGTCCGCGCAACACCTGCACCTCGGCATCGGTGCGCAGTCCCTTGGCTATTTCAGCGGGCTGTGCCGTTCCGTTTTTACACAAAAACACCTTGTCAATACCCATTTCCGAAATTACAGCCGTTGCCGGAACGGCCAGGGTATTGGGATATTCGCGTGCATTGAGCGTAATGCTCACATAACGTCCGGGCACCAGGGCACCTCCGGCATTGGGATAATGGGCGCGTACGGTGTAGGTTCGGGTTTCCACGTCGACCTGCGAGTTGGTGGCATACACCTTGGCATGGCGTGGGGTGAGGTCGCCCTCGACGGTAAATGTCACTCCGGCTCCGGGTTTCAGCAGTCCGGCGTAGCGTTCGGGCACATTGAACTCAAGTTTCAGAGGTGAGTTTTTGGTCAGTGTGGCCACCGTGGTCGAGGTGGTGGCATACGTACCCTTACTCACCTTTCGCAGTCCCACCACGCCATCGAAGGGGGCGCGCAGTTCGGTTTGGGCTATTTCGGCACGCACCATGTCCATTTCGGCGCGCAGTCCCTGCAAGTTGGCTTCGGCCTGTTGAAAGGCTTCCTTACTCACTGCTTCTTTTTCGAGCAGTGCGCGCTGACGGTACAGGCGGTCTTGCATGAGTTTCAGCTGTGCTTCGAGTTTGCGCAGCTGTGCCTGCTGGGGTGCATCGTTAATTTTGGCCAGCAGTTGTCCCTGTTTCACGTGGGCTCCTTCGGTAAAATGAATTTCGGTGATTTTTCCGGCTTTTTCAAAACTCAGGTTCACTTCTTCGTCGGGCAACAGACTGCCGCTCACTTCAATGGCATCGCGCAGTGCTTGGGGCTTCACCACATAGTATCTCACGGGCAACACCTTGTTGCGCATACCTTTACCGCCCTTGGGGGCTTCGTTGAGTTCGGCATTTTCGTGCGGCATAAAATTGCGCACACCCAACACAGTGAGGCCCACAGCCACTACGGCCATGATACCCCATTTAACGTATTTGTTCATATATCTGTAAATAAGTGCGTTTGCGTGTGTATGTGTTTTGCATAGTTTCTCTAAGCAGAGTGCCTGCGTCATCTGGAAACTGGGCATTACGTTCGCAAAATTAGCAAAAGCTACCGAAATGCTGTTCTTTATTTCCGGCAAATTGTGCATATCTGCCATTTTTAGTGTGTTTTTCAGGTCATCCGCGTCTTAAATATGGCTTTTGCCTAACAACCGCAGCCCACTCCCCCGACTCCATGCTGCGCCAGTACTTGTGCTGACTGGCATGCAAACGGCTAAATCAAATAAAATCTTTGAAAATGTAGAAATCTGCTAAAAAAGTCGTAACTTTGCCATTTCTTGCAAGGGTGTTTTTGCGCCTGGCAGCTGCCCGGCAAAACACCGCGCAACTTTTTTGCCGAACCTCACGCACATATTAAACTATACAACATACATTTTACATGAGTCATTTTCCCTTTGCGCCGCGATTGGTTAGCGAACTGCGGCATTACAACAAAGAAAAATTCATGGCCGACCTCATGGCCGGCTTAATTGTGGGCATCGTGGCCCTTCCATTAGCCATTGCCTTCGGCATTGCCTCGGGTGTATCGCCCTCGCAGGGCATTCTCACCGCCATCATTGGTGGTTTTCTGGTTTCGGCTTTAGGCGGTAGCCGCGTACAGATTGGCGGCCCTACGGGTGCGTTCATCGTCATTATTTACGGCATTGTCAGCAATCCGCAGTTAGGTCTTTCCGGACTGATGATTGCCACCATGCTGGCCGGTGTATTCCTCATTGTGTTGGGTGTTTGCCGCCTTGGCACCATCATCAAGTTCATCCCCTACCCCATTGTCGTAGGGTTTACCAGCGGTATTGCGGTCACCATTTTCACCACGCAAATCAAGGACCTGCTCGGACTGAACATCACCGAAGCCATTCCGGCCGACTTCGTGTCGAAATGGATTATTTACTTCCGCCACATCACCACCATCGACTGGCTCACGGCACTCATCGGTGTGCTCAGCATTCTCATCATTGCCCTCACCCCGAAGGTGTCGAAAAAGGTGCCGGGTTCGCTCGTAGCCATCATTGTCATGACCGTTGGTGTTTACTTTCTGAATGCCCACACCTCTATGCACGTCACCACCATCGGCGACCAGTTTGGCGAAATCAAGGCTTCCATTCCTGAACTGCAAATGCCTGCCATCACCTGGGAGGGCATCAAGAGCCTGCTGCCCACGGCCATGGTCATTGCCGTGCTGGGTGCCATCGAATCGTTGCTTTCGGCCACCGTGGCTGATGGTGTGTGCGGCGACCACCACAATTCGAACCAGGAACTCATTGGTCAGGGTGTGGCCAACCTTTGCACGCCGCTCTTTGGCGGTATTCCGTGTACGGGTGCCATTGCGCGTACTATGACGAACATCAACAATGGGGGTCGTACGCCCGTGGCCGGACTGATTCACGCCCTGGTGCTGCTCGTTATTTTCCTCGTACTCATGCCTCTGGCGGCCTACATTCCCATGGCTTGTTTGGCTGGTGTACTGGTCATTGTGTCGTACAACATGAGCGGTTGGCGCACCTTTATCCAGCTGTTCAAAAATCCGAAGAGCGACGTGATTGTGCTGATGATGACTTTCCTGCTCACCGTGATTTTCGACCTCACCATTGCCATCGAGGTGGGTTTGCTCGTGGCCTGTTTGCTCTTCATGAAGCGCATGGCTGAATCAACGCAAATCAAGGTGATTGCCGACGAAATCGATCCGAACGACGAAACTGATGCCGAGGTACACGAGGAGGCACTGACCATTCCTGAGGGGGTTGAGGTGTACGAAATCAATGGTCCTTACTTCTTCGGTATTGCCAACCGTTTCGAGGAGCTGATGGCCGAACTCGACAACCATCCCAAGGTGCGCATCATCCGTATGCGCCGTGTACCGTTTATTGACTCCACGGGTATTCACAACCTGCAGAACCTCTGCGAAATGAGCCACCGCGAGGGCACGCACATCGTACTTTCGGGTGTCACGCCCAATGTTTATTCGGTGCTTGAGCACAATGGTTTCTGCCACTTGTTGGGCAAGGACCACATTTGTCCGAACATCAACGTAGCGCTTGAACGTGCTGAAATGATTGTGAAGCGTCCGCTGAAATAGCCCGCTTTTTTCTGGCTGAATGTAAGAAGCTGTTTATTTTTTTACTCAAAAAGCATGTTATTCAGCTTCTAAGCGTAAAATGCCATTCTGCCTCCGCTTGTTTTTCAGCTTGCCCTTACCAACTGGGGCAAAATCTCATACACGCAGTGAACTTTTGCCCGGCTTTCGGCCTCGGCAAAGGTTCACTGCTTTTTTGGGCACAAGGGCCTCAGCGACCAGCCGAATAAGCGGCTAAAACCACCGTACAGCCCGGCAATAACCCGAAACCAACAACGAGTTATCATTTCTCGCCCATCATTTTTTCGTCCACAGACGAAAATTTTATCAAAACATCCTGTTTTTTCGTCCATGGACGAAAATTTTACCCATTTCGGCATTTTTTTCGTCTATGGACGAAAAAACATATTTGCAAAATATATTATATGTCTGTAATGCCCACCCGATACCATGCACCGCACACTCTCACACAAAAAAAAGAGAACTGCCAATCCGCTGAACTCAGCAGTTCAGCAGACCCACAGTTCTCACTACATGAAAAAGAATAGCAAGCAGGTGTTCTAAAATAATTTTAGGACGCCTGTTTTTTGTAAGCAACCCACCGCCGTTACTTCTTACTCATCGGCGACTTTTTGGGTTTCACATCCAGTCGGTACACAATGTGAAGCATCACATACGAGGGTTTCGTGTTATAACGCGTTTCCTGCCAACCCTGGTTGTTCACCTCGCGGCGCACATTGGGAATCTGTTGCAGCAAGTCGAAGCCGATAGCCTTGATAAGCCACTGTTTGCGGCGGCCGAGCGGACGCGACAATTCGGCATTCCACACCCAGTCGGTCGTATTCATCGACGCATCGGCATAGCCTCGACGGTAGTAAGCCATTATATCCGTACCGAAGTGGATGCCCCATATCAAGGGGGTGGAAAGGGTCACACCATAGTTGAAGTGCGTAAAGGAGTTCGTCGCAAAACGTCCGTCCAGACTCTTCTGCTTTCTCCAGGTCAAATCGGTCTTTGCCCCCAGACGCATCTCGTTGATGCGGTAGTCCACACGGAAATAGTCGGTAACGTTCAGGTTATCAACGGCCGACTTTATCGGCGACGCTGCCTCGCGGTCCGACACGTAGTCCAGACTGTGGTCGAAACTGAAACCTAAGTCGTTGCTGATATTCCAACGCTTTGCCTTGCCCAGCAAACGGCTGTAATTACCCTTTGCCCAGGCACGCCATGTGCCGTTGATGTTCATGGGGCGCACGGTTGTCAAACCCGTTTCGGGGTTGTAAAAGCGGCCAAAGCTGAAACTGTTTTCCCATTCCGAGTAACCGCCCGACACCTCAATGCTCCGCATATAGTCGTTGCGTTCTCTGAAGCGATACACCGCTTCAAGGCTATATTCGCGACTCGTTTTCAGCGACGGGTTGCCGGCATCATGCCACAAGGGGTCGCTGCTGTCGTTGCGGTCAATCAGGTACGAGAGTTCCGGCAAGCGGTTCATAATGGTTCCTATCAAATCGACCGAATGGTTGTTTTTGCCCCAAAACGGATTCAGGCGTGCGTTGCACACCACCTGCGTTTTTTTCATTTCCTCGTCCGTCTGGTTGCGGTAATCGCTGATGCGGCGCGAACTTACCGGCAATTCGGCTGCGGCATTGAATCCAAAATCCTTAAAACGTAAGGTGAGCTACTCACGCCTAAAGGCATGAGCTTCGGAGATACCAATACCTCCTCTC